>OLGA01001531.1_pt1 | contig 18030 bp, 16 predicted proteins | sample 1604881 | NCBI WGS metagenome assembly OLGA01 (sample SAMEA3888896, study PRJEB22519) | human gut metagenome | biome: human gut; feature: human-associated habitat; material: faeces | place: Denmark | collected 2009 | reverse complement strand
GGCTGCGACATATCTGCCGTCGAGTTCTTTTTTGACTTCTTCAAGTGTTCTCATAATAGTTCTTTGCCTGCCTCGCCGATGATGTTTTTCAGCGACGCCTTTGCCCTGTAAAGCAGATTGTCTATTTGCTTTCTGCTTTTCTTCCCACTCCTGCAGGATCTCTTCAATTTTCATCTGTCCGCCAAGCAGAAGTTCTTCTTCCTTCTCAGCCATTGCCTTGAAGCCCTCGCCTCGCACCTCGGAGGAATCCGAAACGATCATAAAGGCGTCGGGATCCAGATTCTGGACAATGGTCTTAACGGTATGATACTCGTTCCGCCGCAGGGCGCACATCAAGACCCGCTTGTCCTCGCCGGTGTAGCCGCCCTCCCCTTTCAAGAAGGTGGTGCCCCGGTCCAGCGCCTTCATTACGGCGTCGGCAATCTCCCGGGAACGGTTCGAGATGATATAGACCAGCTTTCCCTTGTCGCCGCCGTAGATGATCGTATCCATGACCTGCGAGCAGACAAAGATGGTGATGATGGCGTAAAGCGCCGATTCGATGCTGTGGTACACAAACACGGAGGCCAGAATGATCACGGCGTCTGTCGCCAGCGTCACCCGCCCCAGCGGCATATGGGGGAACTTCTTGTTGATGATCTTGATGATGATGTCCGTACCGCCGGTGGAGCCCGACCGCAGGAACACCAGCCCGATGCCGATGCCCCAGATCACCCCGCCGAAGATGCAGGACAAAAGCCGCTCTCCCTGATACACCGGGAAAAAGCTGAGCACATAGTCGTAAAATACCGTAAAACTGGCGATGGACAGCAGCGTCTTCCAGATAAACTCCCGCCCCACGAACCGGTATCCGATCAGGATCAGCGGGATGTTGATGGCCGCACTGACGATGCCGATGGGCGCACGGGTCAGGTAGTTGATCAGCACTGCAATGCCGCTGACGCCGCCGGGCGCAATGTTGGCCGGTTCAATGAAAAAGTAAAGCCCCGCCGCATAGATAAAGGTTCCCAAAAGGACCAGAAGGACATCCAGAAACACGCTCATCCCACGATGCTGCTTTTCCATAGAGACCTCCCAACTTATTCGCCAATCGCCTGCCAGACTGCTTCAAAAAGCTCTGCCTCCCGCTGCTTGTCACCGCAGAGATGCAGGTATCCGAAAAGCGCCTCCAGACCGGTGGCGCTGCGGTATTCCGACGGATCGGCATTCTTCGGAACACTGCTGTGGCTGTTCCGTCCCCGCTTGTAGATGGCCGTCTCCTCTTCGGTGAGAAGCGGAGCGATGGCTTCTGCGGCGACGCACTGAGCCTTGGCGCAGACCACGTTGACGGCTCTCCGGTGGAGAGCGCCTACAGGCGCGCTGCCTTTTTCCGCCAGCTTTTCCCGGACTCGCAGCTCAAACACCGCGTCCCCGAGAAAAGCCAGGGTCAGGGGGCTCATCTGCCGGGCGTGGGTCTTCTCGTCCAAAAACGTCCCCTCCCGTCAGTGTACATACTCAAAGCGGAAGCCCAGAATGTCCACGGTATCGCCTTCCTGCACGCCCATAGCGTCCAGCTTATCGATGATTCCGGACTCTCTCAGGACTCTCTGGAAGTACTGCAGGGAAGAGTAATCCTCCATGTTGACCATGGAGAGGATCCCCTCCAGCCACGGGGCGTCCACATAGTAGACCCCGTCCTCCACTTCCACAGTGAAGCTGCGGTCGTTCCGCACCGCATCCGGATCCGGCCGGACGAACTCCGGCTCGTACCGCTTCAGAGGTGGCAGCTTCTGGAGCTGCTCCGCCACATAGCGGATCACCTCCGCCGTTCCTTTCGTCATAGCGGCACTGATCTCAAAGAAGGGCAGTCCCTTCCCCTCGATGTACTTGCGGAAGGCCTCGATCTGCTCCGGAGTGGCCAGGTCGCACTTGTTGGCAAGCACTACCTGAGGCCGCTCCGCCAGCTCCTCGTTGAAGTTTTTGAGCTCGTAGTTGATCTTCTCGAAATCGTCGATGGGATCCCGTCCCTCGGAGCCGGAAACGTCCACCAGATGCAAGATCAGCCGGCAGCGCTCCACATGCCGCAGGAAATCGTGACCCAAACCGACCCCTTCGCTGGCGCCTTCCACCAGACCGGGGATGTCCGCCATAACGAAAGAGTGCTCGTCATTGATCTTTACCACGCCCAGCACCGGGCTGAGGGTCGTGAAGTGATAGTTTGCGACCTTCGGCTTTGCGGCGCTGACCACGGAAATGAAGGTGGATTTTCCCACATTTGGAAAGCCCACCAGCCCCACGTCTGCCAGGAGCTTCAGTTCCAGCGTCACTTCAAAGCTCTCGCCCTTGGCTCCGGGTTTGGCGAACCGGGGAATCTGCCGGGTCGCCGTGGCGAAGTGCTGGTTTCCCGCACCGCCCTTGCCCCCCCGGGCCAGGACTGCCGGTTCTCCCGAAGACAGGTCGGCCATGACCTGTCCGGAGGCCGCTTCTCTTACGATGGTGCCCAGAGGCACCCGGATGATCAGATCCTCACCGCTCTTTCCGGAGCAGCGCTTGGATCCGCCGGGCTGACCGTTCTGGGCCTCAAATTTGTAACGGTAGCGGAAGTTCACCAGCGTGTCCACGCTTTTGTCCACGACAAAGACCACGTCGCCGCCTTTTCCGCCGTCGCCGCCGTCCGGCCCGCCGGCTGCCACATACTTCTCCCGATGGAAAGAAACTGCGCCGTTGCCGCCGTCGCCGGCTTTGATGAAAATTTTTGCCCGATCGATAAACATACTGAAAAAACCATGCCTTTCCGGCCGAAACCGTAACGGAACTTCTAACCCCCGAAAGCGTGTTTCACCCCACGGCAAAACACGCTTGAGCCAGCAACTTTAGTATCTGCCGGCAGGAGGAAAAGATACGACCGCTGCGGGCAGAAAACGCAGCACTCAGATCGAGAACGAAGGGCCGCATCAAAAAACCCCAAGCGGATCGCTCGGGGTTTTCGCTTTTACTGAACGGTATAGACGCTGACCTTTTTGCGGTCGCGGCCTAAGCGTTCGAACTTCACGACGCCGTCCACCAGAGCGAACAGGGTGTCGTCGCTGCCGATCCCAACGTTGGTGCCAGGATGGATGTGAGTGCCCCGCTGCCGGACCAGAATGTTGCCGGCTAAGACCTTCTGGCCGTCGGCACGCTTGGCGCCGAGACGCTTGGACTCGGAATCACGGCCGTTCTTGGTAGAACCTACACCTTTTTTATGAGCAAAGAACTGAATGCTGAGCTTTAACATGACTTACACCTCCAGGATATGGATTTGAATGAATTGCGGGAACTGCTCCTCTAAGACCTCCAACTGAAGCCGGAGGGAATCCAGCAGGGCGAACACCCTCGGATCCTGACACTTCCCATTGGTCTGCAAGGTCACGGCATTTTCCTCCACCCGGAGTTCCGGCTGGTAGAAAAGGATCTCAGTAATCCCGTTGGCCGCAAGCTGCATGGCCGAGGTAACGGCGGCGCAGACAATATCCTTTCCGCTGTCCTCATATCCGGCGTGTCCGGAGATCCGAAATCCCGCCGTATGGCCGTCAGCCGTCCACAACGTCACGTCGATCATGACGTTATGCGTTGATGGAGTCGATTCTCACCTGGGAGTAAGGCTGTCTGTGACCCATTTTCCGCTTCGAGCTCTTTTTGGGCTTGTAAGTGAAAACAGTGATCTTCTTTGCCTTGCCGTTTTTCAGCAGAGTAGCAGAGATGGTTGCGCCTTCCACATAGGGAGCGCCGATCTTGGTCCCGTTCTCGTCGCCGACCAGTGCGATCTTGTCAAAGGTCACGGTAGACTGAGCGTCTCCCTCGATCTTCTCGATGAACACCACGTCGCCGGGCTGAACACGGTACTGCTTTCCGCCGGTTTCCATAATTGCGAACATTTTATAAGGCACCTGCCTTTTCTTTAATCTCGCTGTTTCTGAGGCGCAGTTACCTGACTTAAGGAGCCCAGAACATGCGGCTCATATAGTATACCACAAAACGCAGCTCCTGTCAAACATTTTTTAACAGGAACTGCGTTTTTCCTTTATTCAGGGAATTCTTCCGCTAAGATCTCCGCTGCCAGCCGCACCAGCTTCGGACAGGGACGCTTTTTATAATAGTCCGCCGTCCGTTTTTCCGGCGTGGAAACCGACACCGCTCCTGCCGGCAGCCCCAACAGCTCCCGGCAGACGATGCTGCCCGTTTCCTCCCGGAATTTTTCCGCCAGCTTCTGGATCCGTGCATAGTGGGCGGCTTTCTCCTCCGCCGCCTTCGGGTCGCTGTAGCCGCAGAGGGCATTGGCAACGAACGTCATGCCCGATACCGCCCCGCAGACCTCCCGCAGCCGGCCCATCCCGGCTCCGAACCCGGAGACGAGCTTTACCGCAAGCTCCAAAGGCAGCCCGATCCGGTCGGAAAAAGCGGCTGCCACCGCCTGACAGCAGTTATACCCTTCCCGGAAGGCGTCCTCCGCCATCTGTCCCCGGTCTTTCCGATCGAGGTTCACTTGCCAGCCCTTTCAACAGCGTCCGCCGCTTCATCCAGCCAGTCGCCCTCAAAGAGTTCAATGACCCCCTGATCGCAGAGCTTTGCCAGCTGCGGATCCATCGGCAGCCTTCCCAACACCTTCAGCCCGTGCTTTCCGGCTTCCTCCTCCACGTGGCTCTCGCCGAAGATGGAGATCTTTTTGCCGCAGTCGGGGCAGACCACATAGCTCATATTTTCCACGATGCCTAAGATCGGGATATTCATAGCCTGCGCCATCCGCACCGCCTTGGTCACGATCATGGAGACCAGCTCCTGAGGAGAGGTGACCACGATGATGCCGTCCAGCGGCAGGGACTGGAACACCGTCAGCGGCACGTCGCCGGTTCCGGGAGGCATATCCACAAACATATAGTCCACGTCATCCCAGATCACATCGGTCCAGAACTGTTTGACCGTTCCCGCAATGACCGGACCCCGCCAGATCACGGGAGCCGTATCGTCCTCCAGCAGGAGGTTGACGCTCATGACTTCGATTCCGGTCTTGGTTTTCACGGGATAGATGCCGTTCTGGTCGCCGGTGGCTTTTTCCTTCAGGCCGAACACCTTCGGGATGGAGGGGCCGGTCACGTCGGCGTCTAAAACCGCCGTATGGAAGCCCCGGCGCTGCATGGTCACACTCATCAGAGAGGTGACCAGCGACTTGCCGACGCCGCCCTTGCCGCTGACCACGCCGATCACCTTTTTGATGTGGCTTAAGGGGTGGGGTTTTTCAAGAAAATCTGCCGGATTGCTGCCTCCGGAACGGGAGGGACAGTTCTCGCCGCAGCTTTCACAGTTATGCGTGCATTCGCTCACGAAAACGCTTCCTTTCTGAAAAGAGAATCCATCCGGATTTGGTGGATTTTCTCTTATTGTAACACAAATGCTCCCGACTGTCAAACCTTGTCATTCCACGGATTTCAAAGATTCCACCATGTCGATCTTCTTCAGCTTGAAGTGCAGAAAGAAGTTGACCGCCTCCGCAAAGACCAGCGTCAGAAGCCCCGCAAACACAAAGCAGTCCCACGTCATATCCGGTGCGAACATGACAAGATCCACCTCCGCCGTATGCACCACGAACCGCTCGAGGAAAATGCCGCCGATGAGCCCCAGCCCCATTCCCAGAATAGAAGAAACGGTGTTTTCCCGGGTGATATAGGCAGTGACCTCCCGGTCGTAGAAGCCCAGGACCTTAATGGTCGCCAGCTCCCGGATCCGCTCGTTCACATTGATGTTGGCAAGGTTATAAAGCACCACGATGGCCAGCGCCCCCGCCGAAAGGATCAGCACCCAGACGATGTTGTTTAAGCTCTTCAGCATCTTTGCAAAGCTGCTGTTGATCCCGGAAGACTGCACGACCCCCTGTACGGCGGGGAGCTTCATGAGCCCGCTGGAAATGGCAGATTCGTCCGCCCCTTCCGCAAAGTTCAGAAGCAGTTCGTTGCCCACCGGCTCCGCCCGGAAGCACTTCTTATAAAGCACCGGGGTCATATAGACATAGTGAAGGGCGTAGTTTTCACAGACCCCTGTAACCGTCACCGGGATCTCCCGCCCGTCGGGACTGATGAGCTTCAAGGTGTCCCCAGCTTCCAGCCCTAAGAGCTTCGCCAGCTTTTCGTTGACGATCACCCCCTCATCGGTAAGCGTCAGCTTCTCCCCGCTGCCACGCTCATGGAGGTTCACATAATCGGGAAGGGTCTCCACCTCCGACGGCACCATCAAATTCACCGTCCGCACGGTGGAACCGACGCTCACATCCATGCTCCGGGTGTAGAAAAGCTGCCCCTCCGTAATGCTCTCCACCCGCAGAGCGTCGTTCAGCGCCGCTTCTGCCTCCTTCTCTGACGTCCCGTCTTTTAAGGAAGCAAGGGTATCATAGACGAAGATGCTGCTGTACTGCTTCTCCCCGATGGAAAGGATGGAATACCGCAGCCCGAACCCCGTCAGCATCAGCGCCGTACACCCGGCGATGCCCACGATAGTCATCAGTGCCCGTCTCTTATACCGGAAGAGGTTCCGAACCGTCACCTTCTGGGTGAAGTTGAGCCGCTTCCATATAAAAGGCACTCGTTCCAGAAACACCCGTTTTCCGGGTTTGGGCGCTTTCGGCCGCATCAGCTGGGCGGGGAACTCCCGCATGGTGGCCATGGAAGCTCCCAAAGCAGTCAGCCCCATGCAGACCACCGCCACCGCCGTACACGCCGCCCCGAATCCCCAATGGATGGGCGTTAAAGGCGCGGGAAGGTTATAAAGAGCCTTGTACGCATTGATGATGACCCACGGGAAGAGCTTGAACCCAACCCCCAGGCCAAGCACAGCACCTATAAAACTGGCCAGCATGGCATACGCCACATATTTCGCCAGGATCGCTCCTTTGGAGTAGCCAAGCGCTTTCAGCGTGCCGATCTGCGTGCGTTGTTCCTCTACCATCCGGGTCATGGTGGTCAGGCAGACTAAGGCCGCCACCAGAATGAAGAACACCGGGAACACAGCCGCTACGGCGTCCACCTTCCCGGCGTTGCCGTCATAGTCGGAATATTCCGGATTGTTGTTCCGGTTCCAGACGTACCACGTCGGCTCTTTCAGATCCTGCAGATCCCGTTCGGCGTCGGCGATCTTCTGTCTCGCTTCCGCAAGCTCCCCATCGGAATCGGCTTTAGCCTTCTCATATTCGGCTTTTGCTTCGGTAAGGGCTTCCTTTCCGGTGTCCAGCTGCACCTTCGCCTCTGAAAGCCGTTTCTGTCCCGTTCGCTTGGAGGAAGCCAGCTGCCGCCAGCCTTCGTCTAATTCCGCATCCTTTTCATCCAGCGTCTGCCGGGTCTCGTCAAGCTGTGCCTTTGCCGCATCCAGCCGTGCTGCCGCATCCGCAAGGCTTTCTTCCGCTGCAGCGATGCCCGCATCCAGCTGCCCGATCGCCTTTTTCGCCGGAGCCAGCTGCTCTTCGATGGGGCTCAGCGCCTCATCCGCCGCCGCTGCCAGCTTTGAAAGCTGCCGGGAAAGACTTTGCTTTGCATTTGCCCCCGCCCCGACGTATTGGGTCAGCAGCCCGGATACCGTGACTCCCTCCGGAAGGCTCCCTTCCGGCAGCAGGACGGAAAGTCCGTCCGCCGCTCGGATCTGCGCTTTGGTCTCTTCCGGCAGTTCGCTTTCCGGAACGCTTTCCTCCCTGTAAGCGGCAAGGATGGCGTTTACCCCGTCGATCCCCGCCCGGGCGGCATCCGCTTGGGACAACGCTTCTCCGTACTCGTTTGTCAGCTCTTCCCTCTGGGATTTGTACCCGTCGATCTGCGCCTGGGCATCCGGAAGGGCGGCATCGTATTCCGCTTTCTTCCCTTCGTATTCCTGCAGGGCGGCTTCATAAGCCGTCTCCCCTTCTGCCAGCTGATTTTCCCCGTCGGCGAGCTTTCCTTCCGCCGCAGCGATCTGATCCTCAAACCGGGTCATGGAACGCTCATACGCCGCCTCGTTGGCAGAAAGCTCTTCCTCCGCCGAAGCGATCTCCGCCTCCGCCTTGGAAAGCTCCTCCTGCTGGGTCTTTTCCCCGTCGGCCAGCTCTGCCTTAGCGTCGTCGATCTTCTGCTGGGCTTCGTCATAAATTTCATCGTACCGGGCTTCCCCCCGGGCAGCCGCCACGGCTTCAAACTTCCCGCTCATCTCATCCACGGCGCCGGTATACCCGTCGCTGAAGGCGGAAAGCCCTTCCGTCCCCTCCAGCGTCAGATACACGTCCGTGTAGACTGAAAGGGTGAAGTCTTCCTCCGGGATCATGAGGAACGCCACCACCTTGCCGTCGCCGATCGTGCTGTGCCCCCGCTCATAGCCTAAATACATGGCGCTTTCCACCACGCCTACGATGGTGTATGTATCGGTGGCAAGGGTCTCGGAAAGATCCGTATCTTCCGTCCCGGGAAGGAGCCGGATGGTGTTCCCGATCTGAAATTCCTCCGGCGTGTGATAGTTCACCTCCACCATGCACTCCCCGGACCTCTCCGGGAACCGCCCTTCCACCAGCCGGGGACGGTTCAGATAATTCTCGTCCTCCTCCGACCGGTTTTCCGGCAGGGAGTAAACCTTGACGATGGTATCGGAACCCCCCCCCGTCTCCAGGAAGGCGTCCAGCGAGTATCCGGGCATCAGTCCCCGGACGCCCTCCACCTCCCGGATGGCATCCATATCGTTCTCATTGAATCCAAACGTAGAGACCAGGTGCAGATCCATCAGCCGGCTCTCTTCAAAATACTGATCCGCCGTCTGCTTCATATCCGGGCAGCTTGCCTTGACCCCGGCAAAAAAGCCGCAGCCGATGGCGACGATGGCTAAGATGGACAAAAACCGGGTGCGGGTCCGCCAGACGCTGCGGATCATCTCATGCACCAGCTGATTGCGTCTTTTTTTCATCGTCCCGCCCCCGTTACCATTCGATCTCTTCCACCGGGGTGGGACGGTCGTTTAAGGTGATCTGGCTGACCCGGCTGTTCTTCATCCGGATGACCCGGTCGGCCATTGGGGTGATAGCCTGATTGTGGGTGATGAGGATCACCGTCATTTCGTTCTGCCGGCAGGTGTCCTGTAAGAGCTTTAAGATCGCTTTTCCGGTGTTGTCGTCCAGCGCACCGGTAGGCTCGTCGCAGAGCATCAGCTTCGGCCGCTTGGCCAGCGCTCTTGCAATAGACACCCGCTGCTGCTCGCCGCCGGAAAGCTGCGCCGGAAAATTCTGGAGCCGATCCCCCAGCCCCACATCCTGCAGCACCTGTTTTGCGTCCATAGGGTTTTTGCAAATCTGGGTCGCCAGCTCCACGTTTTCCAGCGCCGTCAGATTGGGCACCAGATTGTAAAACTGGAACACGAACCCGATATCGTACCGCCGGTACTGGGTCAGCTGCTTCGGGGTATACTTTGCAATATCCTCTCCGTCCACCAAAATGGAGCCTTCGTCGCAGCTGTCCATTCCGCCCAGCATATTGAGCACCGTGGTCTTTCCTGCTCCGCTGGAGCCCACCACCACGGCGAACTCTCCTTTCTCGATCTCGAAGGAGACCCCGTCGGAGGCGGTGATGGTTACTTCCCCCATATGATAGCGTTTGTATACATCCTTTAACGTCACGAAACTGTTCATAGGCGTCCTCCGTTTCCACTGTCAAGCCCGGATTTCGGGCACTATTTATCCAATTTCTATTATACTTCCGAATCGGATGGAATGCCTGAATAAATTGGGGAAAATCTGTGAATTTTTGTAGGTCTCACCGGCAATCCTTTGGTCCTCCCTCTTTTTTCGCCGGCTCGAAATAGCAGCATCCGTCAACCTTCCCCTCCCCCGGAACCGCACTTCCGCTTCGGGTGCAGCACCCATCCTTCTGATACGCACATTCCTTCCCACAAAGTACAAGATTCATGGTTTTACCTCCTTCTTTTTTCTTATTGTGAAGGATTTTAAAGGCTTTATGCGCCGGTTTCCTGTTTTTCGGAATTTCTTTTTTCCCTGATATTTTTCTTTCTTTCAGCCACACTAGCTTTAGCCGCAAAAACGCCTGAACCCATTCCACCGCAAAGGAGTTCTGTCTCTTGAAAAAATACATCCTCCTTACCTCTCTGACCCTCGCCGCCATCCTGTCCCTAACTGCTCTCCCGTCCCTCGCCGAAGCCACCCGGCCTCAGGTGGAGGTCATCACCCCTCTGGAATACGATTTTTCCCCTACCGTCTCCGTTTCCGGCCGGGTGGAAGAAAAAAGCCGGGCAGAGATCACCCTCCCCATGCCTGCCGTCCCGAAGCAACTCTTTTTTGAGGTAGGGGACACCGTTTCTCCCGGCGACGTTCTTGCCTCCCTTGACCCGGACGCTGCCCGAGAAGCCCTTCTTTCTTATGCTTCCCGCTACGCCGACCTCCTCCCCTCCCTCTCCCTTCCGGAGGAACTGCAGACTGCCCTCACCTCTGGGAATGCGGAAGCCCTTTTAAAACAGATCCCCTTCCCGAAAGCCCTGATTGCCACCGCCGGTGGAACCCTCACCTCCCTTTCCCTGCAAGAAGGCGTTTTATCCTTCCCCGGAACTCCCGCCGCCGTTTTGTCGGATCTGTCCGAGCTCCGGCTGCGACTGACCGTCCCGGAAAACAACGCCGGTGTCCTTGCCCCCGGCCAGTCTCTTCTTTTCACCGTCTCCGCCTTAAAAGAAGGACTTTTCTCCGGAACCGTCACCCGAGTCCTCCCCACCGCCCACCGGAAACTGAACGGTCTTTCCTACGAAACGGTGGTGGACGTTTTTGCCTCCATCGACGACGATTTTAACGTCCTACGCCCCGGCTACTCCGTCCGTGCCGAGATCACTGCCGGAGAAACCGAAACTCTTTCCCTTCTCCCCTACGAAGCCATCCTGCAGGATCCCGACGGAACCGAATACGTCTACGTTTTTGAAAACGGTTTCGCCCATCGCCGCAACATAAAGACCGGCCGGGAGCTTTCCACCTCCGCCGCCGTTGCATCCGGTCTGTCCCCTTATGAGACCGTTGTCTCGGACGGAAGCTCCATTCAAAAAGACGGCCCCGTCCGGCTGAAAAAACCTGCTTCCTGAGCCTTCACTTTTTCCGTCGAATGCGCTTTAAGAAAGGAGCCCGCATGAACCCTCTGAAAGCCGCCTGGCGGGGCATCCTCCGCCAGCCCTCCCGCTCGCTTCTCACTGCCATCGGCGTTGCTGTGGGCGTTTTTTCCGTCCTTTTGATCGGCACCGTCAGTTCTCTGGGCGCCGCCTCCGTCCGCAGCGAGATCCAAAGCCTTGGCCTTACCGGCATCACCCTCCGCTCCGAAGGGCAGCCCCTTACCGAAGACGCTGCGGCAGCTGCAGAGTCCCTCCCTTCCGTGGAACAGGCTGCTCCCCTCCTTTGCCGCACGGCGGAGATCTCCGCCCGGGGGAACACTTCCTCCGCCATGGTCTGGGGCGTCCCTCCGGAGATCGGGAGGATGGTCTCCCTAACGCTCCTGTCCGGCCGGGAGCTTGACCGCAGCGATCTTTCTGCCGCCCGCCGGGTCTGTCTGTTGGATCGTTCCCTTTCGGAAGCTCTCGCCCTTAAGGGAAAGGTTTTGGGATCCGCCCTCTCCCTCCGACTGAATGACAGGGAGGAGACCTACACCGTCATCGGCATCGTGGAGACCGGCGGCGGTCTCCTCCAAAGCCTTTTGGGACAGGAGATTCCCGGCTTCGTCTATCTGCCCTATACTGCCCTTCAATTGGACTTAGGCACCCGCAGCTTCGACCGCATTGCCGTCCGTTTAAAGGATTCCGCCGACCCGAAGCGGGAAACAAAGCTCCTTCTCCGGACACTGGACCGTTTTTTCGGGCAGGAGGGCACGACTGCCGCCGACGGGTTTGAGCGCTATACCGATCAACTCTCCGGCGTTCTCGACGCCGTCACCCTCCTTCTCTCCCTGATTGCCGGGATCAGCCTTTTGGTAGCGGGGCTTTCGGTAATGACGGTGATGCTCTCCTCCGTCCGGGAACGCACACGGGAAGTGGGGATCCGGAAAAGCATCGGTGCCTCCCCCGGAGCCATTGTAGCGGAATTTTTAGCCGAAGCGCTTCTTCTTTCTCTGGGCGGCTGCCTGATGGGGACGACGGCAGGATTTTTGGCAGGATTTGTCGGCTGTCTTCTTCTGGGAAGAGCCTATTCCTTCCCTGTCCGCCTTTTTCTGATCTGTCTTCTCTCCTCCCTGCTGACCGGCGCCCTCTTCGGAGCCTACCCTGCCAAAAAAGCTGCCGCCCTCCCGCCGGCGGACGCCTTGCGCCGGACGTAGTTGATTCGTTCATACCATTCTGGCATTTTAAAAGAAAAACCGTTCAGGAGGGATTTTATGGACGCCATTTTTCACCGGATCAGCGTCCGGAAATATCAGCAGAGACCCATGAAACCGGAAAAGCTCCGTTGAATTTTAAAGGCCGCCATGGCTGCCCCCTCTGCCGGGAACCAGCAGCCGTGAGCGTTCTATGTTGTAACGAATCGGGAGGCCATCAAAGCTCTCGCCGCTTCCAGCCCCTACGCCGGCTGTGCCGCAGACGCTCCCACCCTCATTGTTTCCGCTTACCGGAAGGACGGCCGCTTCCCCGCTTACGCCCCCATCGACCTGAGTATTGCAAACGAAAATCTCTGGCTGGAAGCCGACAGCTTAGGGTTAGGTGGCGTCTGGCTGGAGATCGCCCCGCTGGAGGATCGCTTCGATGAAAGCCGCATCCACCTTGTCCCCTGACCGAAAGTAAAAAATCGGGACGCTCTTTCAAAAAGCGTCCCGATCTCTCGTTTGGATTCAATGAAAAACGAAGCCTTACAGTTCCTCGCTCATGGAAACGACCCGATTCTCCTTCAAAGCCTTCGTACCCGCCAGCACAATCCGGAAAGCCTCATAGGCTTCATCCAGCGTGGGATTGGGTTCTTCCTTCCCCTCAATCATCCCGATCAGGCAGGAGAGCTGCCCCCACATATTCTTATAAACGCTGGGGTTGTTGATGATGTGATAGGCCTTGTTCTCGGCGTCGTAGTATTCGATCAGATCCCCTTCCTCCCGGTCGGACATCCGGTCGCACTGCAGAATCAGACGGATCCGCCCCTTGGTGCCAACAAATTCCTTCCGGTTCTCGGCGGCTACCGATTCCGCCCAGCCGGCTTCGTAATAGGCTTTCGCCCCGTTTTCAAGAGTCATGGTCAGCAGGCCGTAGTCAAAGTGCCCCTCCGGGATCTCCTTCCCGATCCGGACGCCAAGCCCCCCGATGGAAACGACGTTGCTGCCGGTGAACCACCGGATCACATCTACATAATGGACGCCACAGTCCACGAAAGGCGGGCAGTCCTCCATCAAACGGTCGTATCTTGCCTTATTCATGATGTGATGGTTCTGCGCCATCCGGATCAGCTTCACCTCGCCGATGGCTCCGTCGTGGATCATCTGCGCCACCCGGTTATAGGTGCTGTTGTGCCGCAGGATGTGGGCGATGAGGATCTTTACCGGGGCTTTTTTCGCAAGCTCGTAAAATTCCCTCGCCGCTTCCGGATCCGCCTTCGTCATGGGCTTTTCACAGAGGACGTGCTTTCCCGCCGCAATGCAGTCCTTGACGATCTGCAGATGGGTGGTGGCATAGGTGGCGACGATGACAATATCCACGTCCGGCCGCTTTAAATATTCGTGATAATCCGTGCTCCAGGACTCCGCCCCGTATTTCCGGGCGAAGAGCCGGGCCGTTTCCTCGTGATAATCCACCACGCCTACGATCCGCACCGGATCCCGATAATAGATGTCTTCGATATGCGCCTGGCCGATATGGCCGCAGCCAATCAGGACGACTCCGTATTTTTTCTCCATCAAAAGCAGAACCCCTCTTACCGATTCCGAAAAACCCAATCATTCTGCTCCATTTTACATGATTCGCCGCAAAAAAGCAACGCTTTCTTTTCTGTTTCGCTGGTCTTCCTTTGATGTTTGTAACGGATTCCAAAAAGCCGGAAGTTTTCTCCTCCGTCCTTGTTGAAAACGATTTCAGTTTTTCCCGCTCCCTCCCCCGGGGAAAAATCCGCAAAGAAATTGAAAGCCGCCGCTTTTTCGTGTATAATAAGAATGGATCGAAAATTACCGGGATTTTCCCGTTTGGAAGTGAAGCTATGGAACGCTGGTTCCGTTTGGATAACGCCGCCAAAATTTTTCCGGCGGTCACCAAAAATGAAAACTCCTCCATTTTCCGCATCGCCTTAGAGCTGGATCGCACCATCGACCCCGAGCTGCTCCAAAAAGCCGCCGACCTGACCCTCCGCCGCTACCCGCTTTTGCAGGTAAAGATCCGGCGGGGCGTTTTCTGGAACTTTTTTGACCAGAACGAACGGCCCTTCTTAGTCCAGCCGGAAACCGTCTACCCCTGCGCCCCCTTGGATCCCCGGACGGGCAACGGTTACTTCTTCCGGGTGCTCTATTATCAGAACAACCTGTCCGTCGAAATGTTCCATTCTCTGACCGACGGCACCGGTGCGCTGGAATTCTTAAAAAGCCTGACCTATCAGTACCTCCTCCTTTCCGGCGAGACCATCCGGGACGAAGGGCTTGTCCTCCGCCCCGACGATGACCCCAGCCGCTACGAATTGGAGGACAGCTTCAACCGCTACTACCGCCCGACCAAGGCAAAGCACGAAAAGGAGCCCAAGGCCTTCCGCCTGGAGGGAACCCCCTTTGAGCCCTTCGGAAACAACGTGGTCACCGGAGACCTTTCCGCTTCAAAGATCCACGCTGCCGCAAAAAAACGGGGCGCCACCATTACCGAATACCTGACCGCCGTCCTGATCCATTCCATCCGGGAGTCCCGGATGGAATACGGTTACTTCCAGCAAAGGCGTCCCGTCACCGTTTCCATCCCTGTAAACCTTCGGAGCGTCTTCCCCTCCAAGACCCTCCGGAACTTCTTCGGCGTGGCCAACGTCTGCGTCCATCTGGAGGAGGGCATGGACTTTGAAGCCATCCTCTCCGCTGTCTGCCGGGAACTGAAGGAGAAAAGCGCCAAGCCCCGCCTGGAGGAAATGATCGCCGAAAACGTCCGGCTGGAGAAAAACCTTGCCGTAAAATTCGTCCCGCTGGTGTTAAAAAAGCTGGTTTTGAAAGAAGCCTTTATCTTCCGGGGGGAAAACTTAAAAACCATCACCATCTCAAATTTAGGCCGGTTAAAGCTCCCCGAAGACATGGCTTCCCATGTGCGGCGCTGCCAGCTGATTCTTTATCCCACGGTCAAAAGCCCCGCCAACTGCGGGGTCTGCACCTTCGGCGACCGGCTCACCTTCTCCTTTACCCGGACCATCTTAGAAAACGACTTCATCCGGGAATTTTTCCGCTTCCTCGAAAAGGACGCCGGGACGGAGATCGAGATTCATTCCAACAACTGGGGGTATCCCAATGAAACTGTGTGAAAACTGCCGTGTTTCCCTGCCGGACAGCCAGCTCTGCTGTCCTCTCTGCCACCGTCCTCTGCCCCAAGGGGAGGGGGAGCCGATCCCGAACCCCTACTTCCCCGCCTATCCTCAGGCGGAGCTGAAAAAAATCCGCACCCTCCTTTTCCGCATTGCCCTTTTCCTCTCCGCAGCCACCGGGATCCTGACCCTTTTCATCAACTGGATGACCTGGGACGCCTGCCCGAAGCTCTGGTCGCTGTTCGTCATCATCCCGCTGCTTTACCTTTGGCTCTTAGTGGGGAACACCATCCTCTCCCGGATGCGGGGCGGGGCGAAGATCATTCTGCACGTTCTGGGGCTGTCCTGCGTGCTGGTCGCCATGGATCTGCTCACGGGCTTCCACCGATGGTCAGTGAACTGGGCGATCCCCATCCTGACCGTTGTCGCCACCCTGCTGCTCACTGTGCTGGTCTTCGCAAAAAAGATGCTCTGGAACGCCTACATCGGCTATGCCATTGCCATGGTGCCCTTAGGGTTCCTTCCCCTGCTCCTTTACGCCTGCAAGGCAGCCACCCTCCTCTGGACCTGTGCGGCCCCGGCGGTCTGCACGGCACTGTCCGTCCTTGCCATGGCGATCTTCTCCCGAAAGAAATTCAAAAGCGAAGTGATCCGCCGGTTCCACTTCTGACCCCAGAAAGGATTTTCCCATGAACGAAGAGACCCGTCCCATGAAAACCGTCGCCGAATCCCGCACCGAACAGGTGCAGATCCTCCTCCCCGAACACATCAACGGCTACGACCGCCTCTTCGGCGGCCAGCTGATGCAGTGGATCGACGTAGTCGCCGCCGTGGTGGCACGCCGCCACTCCCACTGCAACGTGACCACCGCCTCCATCGACAACCTCCAATTCAAAGCCGCCGCTCACGTCAACGATACCATCGTCCTCTTCGGTCAGATCACCTATGTGGGACACACCTCCATGGAAGTGCGGGTGCAGACGTATGTGGAGAGTATGGATGGAATGCGCCGGCTCATCAACCGGGCATACCTTGTGATGGTCGCCCTGGACGAAAACGAAAAACCCACCGAAGTTCCCGGCATCCTTCCCGAAACGATGGAGGAAAAGCTGGAATACGAAGCGGGGCAAAAGCGCAACGCCCTTCGGAAACAGCGCCGGGCAGAGCAGTTCTGACCTTCCGAAAAAGCGATCCCTTCGATGAAAAAACGGTGTTTTCCACCCCGTCCGTCCTTGACATCGAAGGGATTCTGTTTTATAATAAACAAGGTGAATTTGTATGGTCTGTGGTTTTTAACGCAGCAGACTGTATTTTTTTGTATAGTTTCCTACCATTTTCTGTATAAAATTCAAGCATTCCAATTGCCCCCTTCGGGCAGGAAAGGACGCAGCAAATGATTACCAAAATCCGGAAACGAGACGGCCGGGAAGTCCCCTTCAACATTGAAAAAATCGCAAACGCCATCTTCAAGGCGGCACAGGTTTGCGGCGGACGGGACTATCAGACGGCTTTCTCTCTTGCACAGGAGGTCGCTTCCTATGTAGAGGATCACTGCGGTGGCGAGGTCCCTACGGTTGAATTTATACAGGATGCCGTGGAAAAAGTTCTGGTGGAGCGGGGACACGCCCGCACCGCCAAGGAATACATTCTCTATCGGGCCGAGCGGATCCGGGAAATGGACACCCGGCTTATGAAGGTCTATGAAAACCTGACTTTCCGCTCTGCCTCGGAAAACGACGGAAAACGGGAAAACGCCAACATCAACGGCGACACCGCCATGGGCTCCATGTACCGCTACGGCTCCGAGGGTGCGAAAGAATTCAACGAGCTGTTCATTTTAAGCCCTCTTCATTCCCGTGCCCATATCGACGGGTACATCCACATCCACGACATGGATTTTCTCACCCTAACCACCACCTGCTGCCAGATCGACCTGAAAAAGCTCTTCAATGGCGGGTTTGAAAACGCCCACGGCGCTGTCCGGGAGCCCAGATCCATCACCAGTTACGCAGCCCTGGCGCAGATCGCTATCCAGTGCAACCAAAACGACCAGCACGGCGGTCAGAGCGTCCCCAGCTTCGACTTTTATATGGCTCCCGGCGTTGCCATGAGTTTTGAAAAAGCCTACCGGAAAAACCTCCGAAAGGCGCTGGAACTACTACTGGAAGGCACAGAGGCCTCCGTAATCGGTGTTATCCTTTCCGAACCTCTGACCATGGAGAATCTCCTTGCCTATCAGGAAGCGGAAAAGGAAGCCCTTCTCGATTTGGGGCTGCCTGAAGCGGATGTGCAGAAAGCTCAGTCCTTCGCCGCCCGGAAGGCAGGCGAGGAGACCCGGACGGAAACCTATCAGGCCATGGAAGCTTTCCTCCACAACCTGAACCTTATGAATACAAGAGCCGGCGCACAGGTGGCCTTTTCCTCCATCAACTACGGCACCGACACCTCCCCTGAGGGAAGGATGGTCATGGAAGCCCTGCTGAAAGCCACACAGGCCGGGCTGGGCGAAGGAAAGACCTGCATCTTCCCGGTGCAGATCTTCAAGGTCAAGGAAGGCGTCAACTACAACCCCGGCGACCCCAACTACG
>OLGA01001526.1_pt1 | contig 18066 bp, 13 predicted proteins | sample 1604881 | NCBI WGS metagenome assembly OLGA01 (sample SAMEA3888896, study PRJEB22519) | human gut metagenome | biome: human gut; feature: human-associated habitat; material: faeces | place: Denmark | collected 2009 | reverse complement strand
TTCTGACCACCGAAAGCCTGGTCGCTGACCTGCCGGAGCCCCCGGCACCGGCAGCTCCCGCCGGCGGTGACATGGGCGGCATGTACTAATTTAATAGCCGCACCGCATAAAGTAATATGTAGGGCCGCAGTCCGTAAGGGCTGCGGCCCTTTTTGCGGTTTTGCAGCCAATAAGAGCAGAAATAATAAAGTGAAAGATAAAATAAATATAACATCGTACAATCCATGCGGATGTGTCTTTTTTTCGCTTGATTCTGCACCGCAAAACTGGTATGCTTTTCAAGTATGCCATGTGTATTGTACATGATGGCACGATGGAACGCGGAGGTACGGGAATGCCGGAGCAGAACAATAAGCTGAAACTTGTGCGCGCGGTGATGCTGTGCATTACATTGGCCATCATGGCGGCAATCTTTCTGTTTTCCGCCCAGCCGGGGGAGAGCTCCTCTGCCCTCAGCCAGCAGATAACGGAAAAAGTGGAATCCACCGCGGCTCACCGCCTGACCCCCAAGTGGTTCAGCAGCCAGAACGACAATGCCAACATTCGCAAGTGGGCACATGTTTATATTTACTGTGCTCTCGGTGTCAGCACCGCCGTCACCGTCCATCTGTTTGGCAGCGCAGGCAAAGCGGGCGGGGCCAAACAGCTTGTGCAAGAAGCACTGATCAGCGCTGTGACCTGTACCGCCTATGCGGGCACTGATGAATTCCACCAGCTCTTTATCCCGGGCCGCGCCGGAATGATTCAGGATGTCGGCGTGGATGCGCTCGGTTTTTTGCCCTGCATTGCCATCACTTTTCTGGTCACTGCCTGGCTGCGGCACAAAGCGGCCAAAACACAACAATAAAAATAATAACACCACCTGCCGGGGCAGGGAAAGCAGCATTGCGCTGCTTTCCCACACGCCCGGCGGGTGGTGTTGTTTGTGGTCTGTTTTAGGGTTTATCTGAAAAGTTGAAAATTTACAAGCACCGCCGAATTTTGCGTTAAAAAGCCTTGGAGTCCACAAAGGATTCCAAGGCTCTTTGCCTTAAATCCTGCTTGTGTTTGCGAAATATCCGTCATTTTCTTTGGCTTCAGATACACCTTAACCTTTCAGGGCAATGGCGTGTACTTCGGCCAGCGGGCCGTCTCCGCGCAGGTAGAGGGTCACATATTTCATCTGCCCGTCCGCCCCGTAATCTTCCAGCTCATCGCGCCCAATGATCTGCCGCGCCGTGTGCTCAGCTCCGGCGGTATCCGTGCTGCGGCTTTCCAGCAGGATAAATTCAGCGCCCGGCAAAAAATTCAACTCTTCCGGCACCGCAGCGGCGGGGTAGTCGGCCTGTCCCAATACCCCATAATCCGCATCCATCTGCAGCACCCGCACCGCTTGGGCAGCATACAAAAAGGAAAGTTTGGCGGTAAAACCCTGCTCGGTTTTGCTGGTGCCGTCCCAGCTGCTGCTTTCGGTCTGTGTCGCGCTGACCGAGAGGGACAGGCTGGAACCTTCCAGATTTTGCGTGCTGCAGGTTACGCGCTGGCCCTCCGCCAGGTAGATCTGCCCGTCCGCTGTCTGGTATACCGGGCTGAATGTAAAGCCGGTAATATCTCCACGAATCTGGCCGATATCGGCATACAGCGTGCCGGTCATGCTCTCGGTGGTTTCACTGCCGTTGTGTGCGCTGTTGTAGGCAAGGCCGCTGAAATACGGGTCGGCCCCACTGCCAAGATAAACAGTATCGCCGTCCTCCTCCGCCGTGTTCTGGCACAGCGCATAACCGGTCACATTGGGGAAAATATTCCGCCACTGCGCACCCTCCGGCCGGTCGGCGCTGCTCCAGTCCGCGTACAGATGGGCAGGGGAACGATCACCGGAAAGAAAATGCTCGGAAAAATAGGGGATACTCTCCCATGTGGCGTACCCGCCGATCAAAGTATCCTGCCCTGCCGCGCCCTGCGGTACCGCCAGCCGGCAGCCGCCCAACAGGCAGGCCAGGGCAGCGGCACCCGCACCGAATAACATATTACGTTTCATCACAATCACCTTCGTCCAGTTCGCCGTCAAATTTCAAAATATCGCCAACATCACATTGCAGATAGTAACAGATGCGGTTGATGGTGTGGAACCGCACACCTTTGGCTTTTCCGCTGCGCAGGATGGAAAGGTTTGCTTCGGTAATGCCCACCCTGGCGCAAAGTTCTTTGGCCGTTATGCCGCGTGCCCGCAGCTGTTCATCCAGATACACTTTGATCGCCATCAGATGAACCCCTCGTTTTCTTCCCGCAGGGCGCAGCCTTCGGCCAGCCAGCGGCTGAACAGCAGCGCCGCTACCGCAAACAGAATGGGCAGCAGGGCAATGTGCAGCCCGCTGTTCAGCTGGTGCAGCTGCCCGGCGGCGCAAAGCTGTACTGCCAAAAACACTGCTTGTACTGTAACATCCACCGCCGCAGCTCCGCCGGCCAGTGTGCCGCAGTGCGCGGCGGCCTGTGCCATGCCGGGGGTAAAACGATCCGCCTTGGCGAGCTTAACCAGCTGCAGCAGCCCATGTACAATGCCAAGGTTCAGCAGGGCAGGCAGGCTTTGCACCAGCCAGCTGCAGACCAGAAATAAAGCGGTGGGGTTCAGCGTGCCGAAAGCTGTATTGTCCAGCATGGTGTTTGCCTGCCGCATGGCGGCAATCTGCCCGCGCAGATCCAGCACCCCCACGCCAAACACGGAAACAACAAACGCGCCGTCCAGCAGGCAAAGCCCTATCTGCATCCCGTGCAGCAGGCTGCTGGTGTTCAGGCTGCGCCGATGCAGTGCCCCCAACAGCAGCCAGACGGCACAGGCCAGCGCAACGGCCCAAATCAGCTGCCCCAGCATGGCCGCGACAACTTCTTGCGGCAGGCCGCCCATCCGCTGGGCCAGCAGCCCCGGATTGATGAGGAAATAGAACGCAGGCCCCAGCACCGCGCTGAACCCAACCAGCGGCCAGTGGTGCCGGATATCCCGCAGCGCAATCCCGGCGGGCAGCAGGCAGAGCAGGGCATACAGCCCGCAGGCCGCCACATTGCCCACACTGCCACTTAACGAAAGCACCCGCAGCCCGGCCCCGATGCTGCCCCAGGGGAACGCCAGCCACCCGGCCTCGACCGGTGCGAACCATGCCCCCAGCGCACAGGCCGCGGCAAGCCCCGCCAGCCCGCCATAAAATACACGGAAACGCTTCATCGCTTCCACATCCTTTCTGATTTTGCTTGGGCAATACCGCACAATTCCCGCCTTGCGGCTTAAGCACCGCTCCGGCAACTGCGGCACGGCATCTGCGTTGCCAAAATGCTCGATAATGTCGGGTTGCGGTACCCGCATCGTGCTTCGGGGGCAAAAGCCCCTCGCACTCTGCGACCGCTGCCCCTGCTTCGGTTCGCTGTTTCCGCCACTGGCGGCGCTCACCTTTGCAGCATCCAGTATTATCTGCGCTTTTGGCTTGGCATCTGCCGCACCTCGCTCGCCGTATCGGCACTTAGAATTATGCGGTGTTGCCCTAAATTTCTGCAACGCCTCCAGCAATTTGTAGGGGACGATGCTTGCATCGTCCCGCTGGATGGGCCTTGTTGCATTGCTTGCTTTCAAAAAAACAATTTCCCCCACACACCATGCATTTTCCCAAACGTCCCCGCCGCCTGCCGCAAATCAGGCGGCATTTTTGTGTTCCTTTCCTGTTTTATGGCAACTATCCCCCGCCGCCCTTGATTTTACCCACCAAAACCTTTACAATAAGATTAAATATTACCGCTTTTGCGGAAAGGAAGTAAGATCATGGATCAGTCCAGCAAATACAGCATCAATACCCTGTGCGTACAGGGCGGCTATACCCCCGGCAACGGCGAACCCCGCCAGATTCCCATTGTGCAGAGCACCACTTTCAAATATGATAGCTCCGACGATATGGGCAAGCTGTTTGACCTGCAGGCCAGCGGTTATTTTTATTCCCGCCTGCAAAACCCCACCTGCGATACCGTCGCCGCCAAGATTACCGAACTGGAGGGCGGCACCGCCGGTATGCTGACCGGTTCCGGCCAGGCAGCCAACTTCTTTGCCCTGTTCAACATCTGCAACGCGGGCGACCACATCGTTTCTTCCAGCTCCATTTACGGCGGCACCTTCAACCTGATCTCCGTCACCATGGCAAAGATGGGCATTACCGCCACCTTTGTCTCGCCTGACTGTACCGAGGAAGAGCTGAACGCCGCGTTCCAGCCCAACACCAAGGCTGTCTTTGGCGAAACCATTGCCAACCCCGCCCTGACGGTGCTGGATATTGAAAAGTTTGCCAATGCAGCCCACGCCCACGGTGTGCCGCTGATTGTGGATAACACCTTTGCCACCCCCGTCAACTGCCGCCCCATTGAATGGGGTGCCGATATCGTGACCCATTCCACCACCAAGTACATGGACGGCCACGGCGCAACCCTGGGCGGTGCCATTGTGGACGGCGGCAAGTTCGACTGGATGGCTCATGCCGATAAGTTCCCCGGCTTGTGCACCCCTGATGACAGCTACCACGGTATCACCTATGCCGAGCACTTTGGCAAGGAGGGCGCTTTCATCACCAAGGCAACCGCACAGCTGATGCGTGACTTTGGCTGCGTGCAGAGCCCCATCAACGCCTACATGCTCAACCTTGGCCTGGAAAGCCTGCATGTGCGCATGGCCCGCCATTGCGAAAACGGCCAGGCTGTGGCAGAGTTTTTGGCCAGCCACCCGAAGATTGCCTATGTGAACTACTGTGGCCTGCCGGGCGATAAGTACCATGCTGTTGCCGAAAAGTACCTACCCAATGGTTCCTGCGGCGTTGTCAGCTTTGGCGTAAAGGGCGGGCGCGAAGCCGCCGCTGCCTTTATGGGCCACCTGAAGATTGCCGCCATTGAGACCCATGTGGCCGATGCCCGCACCTGCTGCCTGCACCCCGCCAGCTCCACCCACCGCCAGATGAACGACGAGCAACTGATTGCCGCCGGTGTTCAGCCCGACCTGGTGCGCATGAGCTGCGGTCTGGAAGATAAGAACGACCTGATCCACGATATTGCCCAGGCACTTGACCAGATCTGACCGTTAAGGAGTTTACTGTTTATGCCTTTGATCATTCCCAAAGAGCTGCCCGCCTATGGCGAACTTTCGCGCGAGAACGTGTTTGTCATGCACCAGCAGCGTGCGCAGACCCAGCAGATCCGTCCCCTGCGCATCCTGATTTTGAACCTGATGCCCACCAAAATTGTAACGGAAACCCAGCTGGCACGCCTTTTGGCCAACAGCCCCCTGCAGGTGCAGCTGACCTTTTTGCAGACCAAGACCCATGATACCACCCACACCCCGCAGGAGCACATGAAGGCGTTTTATAAAACCTTTGATGCGGTGCGCAATGAGCGCTTTGACGGTATGATCATCACCGGTGCCCCCATTGAGGACTTGGACTATGAGGATGTGGACTACTGGAACGAGCTGTGCGAGATCATGGATTACAGCCGCGAAAACGTATATTCCACCATTCATCTGTGCTGGGGTGCGCTGGCCGGGCTGTATTACCACTTCGGCGTGCGCAAGGTACACCTGCCAGAAAAAATGTTCGGCGTGTTCGAGCACCGCGTGGTGCGGCCCTCCAATCCGCTGGTGCGCGGCTTTGACGAAATATTCTATGCCCCGCACAGCCGCTGGGCCGGGCTGAACCGCGCCGATATTGATGCCGCCCCGGAGCTGCGCATGCTGGCCGAAAGCGATGTTGCCGGCCCCATGCTGCTTTCTACCGAGTCCGGCCGCCAGATTTTTGTCATCGGCCACCCGGAATACGACAAGTACACTTTGGATGCCGAGTACCGCCGCGATGTAAAGGCGGGCAAGGAAATTCATGTGCCGGTCAACTATTACCCGGACGATGACCCCAACAAGGACCCCATTTTCCGCTGGCGTGCCCATGCGCACCTGCTGTATACCAACTGGCTGAACTACTATGTCTACCAGAACACCCCCTATGACCTGGATGATCTGGAAGCCGTGGTGGACCCGCCCCGCACCTGAGGAGGACGTATGCCGAAGATCAGTGCCTGTATTGTGGCATACTGTGATTATGATGAAGTGTGCGCTGCTGTGCGCAGCGCGCTGGCCAACACCCCCGGCGATGACTTTGCCCTGTATGTGGTGGATAACGCCAGCCCGGATGGCTGCGGCCCCCGCCTGGCGCAGACAGATTTTGGCGATGTACGCGTGCAGGTGATCTGCCTGCCCAAGAACCTCGGCTTCGGCAAGGGCCACAACAGCATTATGGACCGCCTGACCAGCAATGTACACTTTATCCTGAACCCGGATGTGATCATTCACGATGACATCCTGCCCCAGATGGCGCAATGGCTGTTGGACCACCCCGGCGTTGTGATGGCCACGCCGCAGCTCTATTTTCCGGATGGGCGCATCCAGAACCTGCCGCGCCGCAAGCCCACCCCGTGGCTGCTACTGGCCCGCCAGCTGGCCCCGCGGTTTGGCGGTGTGATGCAAAAAGCTGACGAACATTACACCATGCAGGATGAGGACCTGACGATCCCCCGCCCCATTGAGTTTTGCACCGGCAGCTTTGCCGCCATCCGCACTGATGTGTTCAAAACCATCGGCGGTTTTGACCCCGAATACTTTATGTATGTGGAGGATGCCGACCTGACCCAGCGTGCTCTGCGCCAAGGGCTTGTCTACCTGCTGCCGCAGTTCACCGCCACCCACGCCTGGCACCGCGACCCCATGCGGGACGCAGGCAAGTTCAAAATGCAGTTGAAGAGCATGGGCCGGTATTTCAAAAAATGGGGCATCGGCAAGGGGACTGTGTAAACGGGTTATTGTTTCAGCAAAAACACTTGCACTTATTGAGACCGCAGGAGTGCATATTGTGCGCACCTGCCGCCTCTTCCTTGTCATCTCCCAAATTTAGCACTTGACGCACACGGCGTGAACAGATATAATAGAAATGTTCACGAGGTGTTGCGCAGCTGGTAGCGCGCGTGGTTTGGGACCATGAGGTCGCAGGTTCGATCCCTGTCGCCTCGACCATATTTAAACAGTAAATTCAATTTACTGTTTATTTTTTTGTCCAAAAGAGCTCCCCACTATATATAAATCATAGGGGGAGCTCTTTTCTAAAACAAAAATAGAGTAAAAAGGCTTATTGAAACCTTTTTACTCTGTTCATTTAAGAGGCTATTGCTAGTTGAGCCATTTTTATAGCATCTTGGATTGTTTTAGCACTTCCGACAAATCCACCATCATGACAAAAAATTGCAGTATTTACTCCAGTAATCTTTTGCAATTCTTTTCCTTTTAAACCACACCATTCTTCAGGAACTGGCTTCATAGGAATGCGTTTTTTCAAATCTGTCGTAACAGTCTGCCAATTGTATCCCCCTCTAAGAGAAGGATAAATCACAAACCAGATATCCATTGCTTTTGGATTAGTCGACAGGTACAAATACCTTTGCCATGGAACAAAATGCTGTAAAACCATAATGTGATCAGAAGATTGTTCAATTGCTTCTTTAACAAACTTCTTGGCTTTACACGTTGAAACAGACTTCTTAACAATGTTCCAAAGAATTTCTCTTGCTATGTTACAAGCATTTAAAAAAGCTTCATCATAATCTGTTTCATCATCCCACGTAGGATTATAATTCGAAATCATTTGGCAAATTGACATTGCCGCAACTTCCTGGGAACTAGTGTTGTTAACGCCATTATCTGTTGCATCAATGCCTTGAATTAACATTTTATCAACAGAATTCCATACCTCATACAGATTAGTATTAGGAAAATATTTCTTTATTGCTTCATATCCAAAATCTCTCCAAATAAGACCTGCTGCTGCATATGGTACTCCAACCTTACTTCCATTTTTTCTGACACCGTTTCCTCCTTTTTGATGATGATCCCATTTTCCACCGCCAATGTCGTAAACAATAACGTTAGAATTTAACTTTTCTGGTACTTCGAGAACCCGACATACAGTTACATCTCCAAAAACTTTTTCCAGAATAACTGTAGCCATCACATCATCAGCGTGGAATACACCTCCATGAGTGATAAGATTAGCCTTCTGAATACTATTTGTTGTTCTTATCATACTAACCTCCGTATACATGAACAAGTTTATATAGCAGATAATCACATTATACTACATTTTACATAATTTTGCAATCATTGATTTATATCTTTATAATAGCAAAATGAGAATTAGAAAATTTCTAATTCTCATTAATCATTATTTTAATTGTTTCATAACTTCTTCAGCAAAGTTTTCTTCTTTCTTTTCGATACCTTCACCTGTTTCAAATCTTGCAAATTCAAGAACTTTTGAATCTTTTAATATATCAGAAACTTTTTTGCTTGGATCTTTAACGAATTCTTGATCTACTAAACAAATTTCTTGATAGAATTTGTTAATTCTTCCTAAAACTATTTTTTCAGCAATTGCTTCTGGTTTTCCTTCATTCATTGTTTGAATTTTTAAAATTTCTTTTTCTTTTTCTACTCTTTCAGCAGGTACTTGATCTCTATCAATAAATTCAGGTCTTGCTGCAGCTATTTGCATACATACATCTTTTGCTAATTCTTTAGTTCCAGATGTCATATTTACTAATACTGCAATTTTTCCATCACCATGAATATATTTTTCAATTAATCCATCTGTTGTTTCAAATCTTGCAAATCTTCTTATTGAGATATTCTCTCCAATTGTTGCAATTTTTCCAATTAATGCTTCATTAACTGTTTTTCCTTCTTCAAACATTGCTGGTTCTGCTAATAATGCTTCTACTGATTCTGGATTATTTTTTACTATTTGTTTTGCAACATCCATTACAAATGTTCTGAATTCTTCATTTTTGGCAACAAAGTCTGTTTCAGAGTTAACTTCAACTATTGCTCCTACTTTTTCATCTTCTGAAATATATGCTTCTACCATACCTTCAGCAGCAACTCTTCCTGATTTTTTTGCAGCCTTTGTGATTCCTTTTTCACGTAAAAGTTCTGCAGCTTTTTCTAAATCTCCATCTGTTTCTGTTAAAACTTTTTTGCAGTCCATCATTCCTGCTCCTGTTTTTTCTCTTAATTCTTTAACTAATGCAGCTGTAACCATTATTTATTCCTCCTTTTAAATTTTAATAATTGTTTATTCCAATTATTATATACATAATTATTAAAATAGAGTAGAGCAGTAGAGCCCCACTCTTTTATTCTTAATTATTATTCAGCTTTTTCGTCAGCTTCACTTGCAACTTGTTCCATTGATGTAGCTTCTTCTTCAACATTTTGTTCTTCTGTTGTTTCAAAGCTTTCACCTTGTTTTCCTTCAATGATTGCATTTGCCATAACATCTGCTATTAAGCTTACAGATCTTATTGCATCATCATTTCCTGGAATTGGATAGTCTAAGTCTTGTGGATTGCAGTTTGTATCTACAATTCCAACTACTGGTATATTTAATTTTTTAGCTTCTAATATTGCTATTCTTTCTTTTTTAGGATCTACTAAGAAGATAACTCCTGGTAATTTATCCATTTCTTTGATTCCACCAAGATTTTTTTCTAGTTTTTCCATTTCTTTCTTTAATAGAATTACTTCTTTTTTAGGTAATACATCAAATGTACCATCTTCTTCCATTTTTTCAAGATCTTTTAATCTTTGAATTCTTTTTTGGATTGTATCAAAGTTTGTTAACATTCCACCTAACCATCTTTGATTTACATAGTACATTCCACTCTTTATTGCTGCATCTTTCATGCAATCTTGAGCTTGTTTTTTTGTTCCTACAAATAGGACTGTTTTTCCTTCTTCTACTTGTTCTTTGATGAATTCATATGCTTCATCAATTTTCTTTGAAGCCTTTTGTAAGTCGATGATATGAATACCATTTCTAGCTTGGAATATGTATTCTGCCATTCTTGGATCCCATCTTCTTGTTTGATGTCCAAAGTGAACACCTGCTTCTAGTAATTGTTTCATTGCAACTACTGCCATTTCTAATTCCTCCCTTTTTGTTATAACTTCCATAAAGTATCTTCATCTATTCGGACCTATTTTCATAGGCACTTCCTACTAAACTACTCTTTATGTGTTTTTTACGCTCATTATTATAACACATTTTTTGAAAAAATCAAGTGTTTTTTGTTTATTTTACACATTTTTCTAATAATTCAATTGGTAATTTCTTAGATGTATCTATTTTTGCATTTGTTCCTATTGGAATTACTATTTTTTTCTCAATATGTCCAAAATTATCTGATTTTATTATTGGACCATCAAATTCACTGCCTATAACATCTAGCAAAATTCGTTCTAATGTAATTTTGCTTTCATGTGTATAATTTCCTAACCATATTCCTCTTATTTTTTTAAATATATCATTTTGTTTCATATAATATAAGTAATTATTTGCAAGTGCTGGACATGTTTCAAGTCCCAATTCTTCTAGAAATAATATTTTATCTGTGAAATCTATATTATACTTTCCAGCTACTAGTGCTTTTGTTAAACTTAAATTTCCACCAATAAGTTGTCCTTCAACATTTCCTTTTTGAATTATTCTATAATCTGCTTCTTCCCCTAATTGCAAATCTCCATCTACAAATCTTTTCAAAACTTGTTTTAAACTATAATCTGTCTCATCTGTTGCTACTGTCTTAAAATTTGTACTACTATATGTAATTAATCCTGTTTTTTGAGTTATTATATTTGTTAATGATGTTATATCACTATATCCACAAATTATTTTTGGATTTTGCTTTATCATATCAAAATCAAGATATTCAAATGTAGAATTACTATTTTCTCCACCTTTTGCACACCATATCATTTTTATATTCGAATTTTTAAACATTTCATTTATATCTTTTGCTTTTTCTTTTGCACTAGCACTATAATTTTGCGAATTAGAAAATAAATTTTCAGAAAATTTTACTTTATATCCTAAATTTTCAATTATTTTTTTCGCATTTTGAATTTCTTCAATATTATCTCCAATTATCGGACTTGCTGGAGCTACAACTCCTATTAAGTCACCTTTTTTTAATTTCTCTGGAACTATCAATTTCATTCTCCTAATCTCTTTCTTCTTTTATCTTTACATTTTTATTTTGAATTTCTTCTACTATTTCATTTCTTAAGTCTATCATTTCAAAACTTTCTATTGCTTTTCCACCTTCAAATACAACAACATTAGAATATGTTGTATTAAATATTGCATTATCTATGTTCTTGATTATTCTCTCTTTACTTATTCCTTGTTCTAATTGTTTCATAGCATATTTTATTAAAAAATTATATAAATTTTGTTTTACACTTAATTCTGTTTGAATACTTATTCCTTCTTGTAATGCTGTACATAACATATCACAGCTTGATATATTATCATAAATAGTATCAATTCCTATTTTCTTCGCTTTTTGAATAAATCTTGATGTTCCTTTGTTAACAAGATCTGTCGGACTATCATGTGTTACATTTAACATTACTTCTAATTGCTCACTTATTGCTTGATAACTTCCTTTTTCAATTCCTTTATCTCCTAATGCATTTTTCGAAATAATATCAGCTATTGCTTCTGCAAATCCAGTTCCATATACTTGCAAATTTCCAGTGTCTTTAAAATAAATTATAGCTTCTGTTCCCATATATATTTTTTTTCCATCTTTTTGCATTATAATTCCAGTAATTGCATGTGCTAACTCATGTAATAATGTTTCTTCATTAACATTCTCTGGATTTATAAAAAGTATACTATTTGCTTTATCAAATGCAGCTATAGAATTTGGACCTTCTTGTTCACTAATTTCTTTACCTGTTTTTTCTACAACTTTTAATCCTCGTTTCAAATGTTCATCTAATACTGATAAGTTTAAATCAGGCATTGTTACTTTTAAATTCTCTAGTCCTTCTATAAAAACTGTTTTATATTTATCTGGAATACTACTATTTTGTTGTATCTTTTTTTCTATTTCAGCATATGTTGGTTTATTTTTTCCTAATTGCTTACTAAATTCTTCTACTGAATCAAAATACAAATCACTTCCACAATTTCCTGTTAATAATTTATATTCATTTGGAGCTAATTTTTGTATAGTTACTACTTCATCACTACTATTCTCCTGATTAATTTCTATATCTTTTTCATTAAGTTCAATTTGACTTTGTATTTGATCTACTGTAACTATTTCTTGACTTTTTCCTTCTGCTTTTACTGTTTGTCCACATCCCAAAATTGATATTGCTGTTACTAATGAAACAAGAATCTTTCCAAAAATAATTTTTGGTTCAAATTTTAACTTTTTATGGTTAAATTTTGAATTATTTTCAGCTTGTTGAAAATCTTTATGATAACATTTATTTCTTATTTCATTTTTTTCAAAAATATTATATAATTCTGTAAATTCTTGCATTGTTGGATACATAAATTTTTCATCATCTAATATTTTCAAAAAATATTTTTGATGTCTTGTATTTAATAAAATTAAATATTTGTTTTCTTTATATAATATTTGCATTACAACTTTAAATTCTTCCATTTTACAACATTTCCTTTTCTACTATTTTAATCCAATTATTGCAGTTGATAGTCCATATTTTTCTTTTTCTACTCTATATGAATGTATTAAATCTGAATTGCAAACACTGCAAATTCCACAATCTATAATATTTTCTTTTCTTAGTCCTGCTTTTTGCAAAATTTCTTCATTTATTTTTACTGTATCTATCAGCCATTTATTTTCTGATTTTCTTTCTATAATTTCATCTAATTTTAAATCTTTAAACTCATTTTCAAATAAAGTTTGTACATCTTTTTCAACTTCAAAATGACATTTTCTTATACTTGGACATATACAACAAATAATATCTTTTGAATTGCTTCCATATTCTTTTTGCATTTTTTCTACTGTTTCTACAGAAATTCTTTGAAGTGTTCCTTTCCATCCTGAATGTACATTTGCTATTGCTTTTTTTATTGGATCAAAAAACATCAATAATATACAATCTGCATTTGTTGTTGCTAATAAAATATTAGATTTATTTGTTATTAAACCATCTGTAAAATCATATTCTTTTAAGTTAAAGTCTGGTTTGTTAATGTTTACATGTTCATCTACTTTTTTTACATTTTTAGTATGTGCTTGATTTGGTTTTACTGCATCTATATAGTTCATTTCAATAGCATTACATAAATCTGAATAGTCTTTATTAGCTTTTTTTACTTCTTCTTGAGTTAATGGCTCTACATTCTTCGCCCTTGCTGTTCTAAAATTTTTATCTATTCCTAAACTATATGCATGTACTAAAATATCACTATATTCTAATAATCTTCTAAATTGTAAATATTGTACTCCATCTTTAGCAATATGAATTACATTTTCATTAGATAAGTCTTTCATTATTTTGATATTCCTTTCCTGAAACTTAACTTTTTTTGGCTTCTGTCATTTCTTACGCCTTATAAGCCAAGCCTTTTCTTATTCTAAGCTAGTTAGACTTTTCCTGTTTTATTTTTTCTAATATCTCTTTTTTACTCTTTTCATCAATGAAATTATATTTATTTTGACAAGCTCCATTATTGAAATTACATATACTTCTATAATCACAATAACTACATGGTGTTTTTTTATTTTTATAAAATGGTTTTAAATCTATTTTTCCGCTTAAAATTTCATTTGAAATTTGTTTTATTACTTTATACATATAATCTTGTAAATCTTTAAATTCTTCTTTACTTACACAACTAGAATTTCCTTCACTTATATCTCCAGTTTTTTTTGAAATATATGCTGGAACTAAATTTGAATATCCACTATCTAGATTTTTATCATGTAATTTTACTACTTTTACATCTGCTAATATTAGTCCTTTCATTTTAAAACCTTTTCTTATTTGTTCTTCTATTTTTTCAATTCCAATATTTTTTTCTGTTTTTACCATTTGCTCTATTAAATTGAAATATAAAATTCCTGCTGGTAATAAATCTTCTTCTTTACATGCTGCATCTAAATATGTTAATAATTGTATCTGTAATCCTGCATATACTTCATTTAAGTCTATGTTTTTTATTGATGATTTATAGTCAATTATTCTTAAGTATTTTCCATCTTCATTTTGTGCTGTATCTATTCTGTCTATTTTTCCTATTATTTCAACATTTTTTCCATTATCTAATGTTATTCTAATTGGTTTATATTTTCCTTTTTCATCGAATTCTATTTCTGTTCCTAATACATTAAATTCACTTAATGTTAATGTTTCTACTATATATTTTAGTGCTTTTTTTACTAATCTTTTTAATCTTACAACTAATGCTCTATATTTTGCTGTTGATGTAAATATATAATTTTTATTTTGTAAAAGTTTTTCATCAATTATTTTGTCTATTATTTCTGATATTTGTTCTTCTGTTAATTCTGATAATTGATATCCATTTTCTTTTACAATTGAAAAAAATTCATCAATTGTCTCATGCATAAATGTTCCTGTGTCAAAACTTTGTACTTTTAATTCTTCTTGTGGTTTTATTTTTAGTCCATATTGTAAGAAATATGAGAATGGACATCTTCTATATTGTTCTAGTTTTGATATACTTGTTGTTAATTTATTTCCATATAGTTTATCTATATTTTCTTGTTTTATTTTTTCTGGTAAATTTGAATAGTCTAATCCTTTTAAGCTTTGTTGTAATTTATTGTTCCAATTTTCGTCTTTTTTATAATAGTCATATACATAATACCACATTTTTTCAATTTCTGTTTCTTTTAATTTATTAATATTTTTTATTAATTGTTCAAATGTTGTATTTTGATTTAATATTTCTGATTTCTCTTCTATTACATCACTTTGTTCTTCTATATTTTTATAGATTTTTTTGATTTTATTTATTAACATTGATGGCCTTAATGCTTTTCCCTGCATATCTGATGATGGATATGATAAATACAATCTTTCTTCTGCTGTTGTAAATGCTTTATAAATATTGAAATTATCTTCATATAATTTGTCTATTGTTCCTTTAGCAAGTTCTATTCCATCTTGTTTTAAAATCTCTCTATCAGCATCATTCAAAAATCCTTCATCTTTTCTTACACTTGGAAATACTCCATCATTTAATCCTATTATAAATATTGCCTTTACCTTATGACTTCTTGACCTGTCTATATCTCCCATCATCACTTGGTCTTGTGTTCCTGGTATTTTTGTTAAACTACTATTTTTAAATCCTACTTTTAAAATTTGAGCATATTTGTCTAATGTTATTTTGTCATCTTTAAAAACCAGTACAATCTCATCTAATATATCTATAATTGTTTGTATACTGCTTTGATATTCATTTGATAAATCTATTAGTCCTTGCTCTTCTAATTTTTCTTGTTTTTGTTTTATTTTTTCTGCTATATTTTGCTCTATTAGAAAATTATATATTGTTCTTGATATTCCTTCTGCTGTTTTATTTTCGTCTAATTTATTTTTTAAGCTTATTAATGGTTCTATTATCTGTTTTCTTATTTCTTCTAATCTTGCTATTTCTTCTTTATCTTTTTCTTCATAATTACCATATGTAAATTCTTTTTTCCACTTGTTTTGCTTAATTCCCCATTTTAAACAATATTTTTCTAATCTAAATAAATCATCTTCATCTATTTCTGAAAATCCTATTTTTATATAATTTAGTACTGCTTCTTCTGTCCAATTTTTTGTAAATATTTCTAATATTGATAGTACATATTGTACTAAAATGTTTTGGCTTAAGTCTCTATTTTCATCTATAAATATTGGTATGTTATATTTGTCAAATATTGCTCTTGCTAAACTTGAATATGTGTCTATATTTTTCGTAATTACTGCTATATCTCTATATCTGTAGTTTTCATCTCTTACTAATTTATATATTTCTTTGGCCACTTCTTCTATTTCTGAATATTGATTTTTTGCAAGAAATATTTTTATATTTTGTGGTATTTGTTCAAAATATTTTACTTTTGGATTATATAAATTTTGTTCTAAATGTTTTAATTCTGGTGTTTTAAATCTATATGTTTGCTCTAATTCTACTTCTTCTATTTTAATATCATTTTCTGATGCTAATTGTAATAATTTATTTATTGTTATTTGATTTGAATAAAATATGTCTGTATCTGCATTTTTTATTTCATGTATTGTGTCTGTACATATTGTTATTGTTACTTGTTTTGCAATTTTTACAAGTTTTTGAATAATATCATATTCTTGACTTGTGAATCCTGCAAATTCATCTATATATATCAAATTATCTTTAAAATCAGGTACTTTATCCACATTTTGTGCTAATATTGTTAATAAATCTGTTTCATCTATATATTTTCCAGCAATTTGTTCTTGGAATTTTTCATATATCATATTTATATCGTTTAATTTGTTTTTTAAGTATATATCACTTTGTTTTTCTGTTTCTTGCTTTAATTGTTCTACACTTATTCCGTGTTTTTTGAATTCTGTTATTGCTGTTCCTGCCATGTCAACATTTTCGTCTGTTTTTCCAAGAAATTTTAGGTCTTTTTTACAATTATTTAATATTGAGTATATTAACATTGCTTTTCCACATTTGCTTAAGTTTGTTTCTGTTCTTCCTCCTATTTCTTGTATTACTCTATATGCCATTCTACTAAATGTTACAACTTCTGCATTGAATACTGCTTCTGTTTCTATTGCTTCCATTAGCTTTTTTTCTGCTGTGAATGAAAATTGCTCTGGTGTTATTATTAATATTTTGTTGTTTTGTTTTATTTTTTCTGATATTTCTTTATAACATTTTTCGCTTTTTCCTGTTCCAGCTCTTCCATATATTAATCTTAACCCCATTTCTTAATTCTCCTTCTTTTTATTTTTGTTCTTGTTTCTTGTGATTTATTTGTTCATCTAGTTCTTGTCCTTCTTGTATTGCTCCTTTTATATCTCCTATTATTTTTTTCTTTTCTTCATATTCTTTTACCTTTTTTTGATATCTTTTTTTGGGCATTCCAAATATACGATTAAATTTACCATCTATTACTATTGTTTCACCTATATTTTTTATAAATGCTTGTCTTTCTTTTATTTCTTCTAATGTTAAGGATAAAATTGAAGCACTTGTTTTTATTGTTTCTAATACTCCTATACTTTGTAAATATGGTAATGTTTTTTGAAGATGTTTTAAATTTTTAGATACTATTAAAGTTGTTAAATATTCTTCTCCATAATTTTGTTTTATATATTCAATATTTTCTTTTAATTGTTTTGAATTTTTAGAAAATATACTTCCTGTTATTTCTATTCCGTTTTCTTTACATACTTCAACTATTTCTTTTATTTCGCCTGCTGTTCTCTTAAATACTGTTCCTGTTGCTTCTATTCCGTTTTTTTTGCACACTTCCACTATTTCTTTTATTTCGACTGCTGTTCTATTAAATACATTTCCTGTTACTTCTATTCCGTTTTCTTTACACACTTCCACTATTTCTTTTATTTCGGCTACTGTTCTCTTAAATACTGTTCCTGTTGCTTCTATTCCGTTTTCTTTGCACACTTCCACTATTTCTTTTATTTCGGCTGCTGTTCTATTAAATACACTTCCTGTTGCTTCTATTCCGTTTTCTTTACATACTTCCACTATTTCTTTTATTTCGACTGCTGTTCTTAAAAATACACTTCCTATTACTTCTATTCCGTTTTCTTTACATACTTCTACTATTTCTTTTATTTCGGCTGCTGTTCTCTTAAATACACTCCCTGTTACTTCTATTCCGTTTTCTTTGCATACTTCAACTATTTCTTTTATTTCGGCTGCTGTTCTCTTAAATACACTTCCTGTTACTTCTATTCCATTTTCTTTGCACACTTCCACTATTTCTTTTATTTCCTCTGCTGTTTTTAAAAATACACTTCCTGTTACTTCTATTCCATTTTCTTTACATACTTCTACTATTTCTTTTATTTCGGCTGCTGTTCTTAAAAATACACTTCCTGTTATTTCTATTCCGTTTTCTTTACATACTTCTACTATTTCTTTTATTTCGGCTGCTGTT
>OLGA01001525.1_pt1 | contig 18067 bp, 30 predicted proteins | sample 1604881 | NCBI WGS metagenome assembly OLGA01 (sample SAMEA3888896, study PRJEB22519) | human gut metagenome | biome: human gut; feature: human-associated habitat; material: faeces | place: Denmark | collected 2009 | reverse complement strand
ACCATCGAAGGGCTTGCCGCAGTAATCGGTACGATTCAGACCGGAATCGCTCTGCAGCTGATCGTAACAGTATCCGCCGGTGCGACCGTCACGGCGACAAACGGCTCCAAAACAATTACCGGAACATCTGACAGCGCCGGAGTTTGCACGCTTATCGTTCCGGAGATCGGCACATGGAGCGTATCCGCGACGCTGGACGGGAAAACATCTGACACAAAATCCGTATCTATCACGGACAGCTACGCGGTGTCGCTTAATTTTGTATATCCTACACTGAATAAAAATACTTGGGAAACAATAAAAAATATATCCGACGCGGGACAGGGCGCGAACTATTGGAGCATTGGCGACCGAAAGGCGGTAACGCTAAACGGCACGGTTGGACATCTTACACTATCTAATTACACAATATACGCATTTGTCATTGGATTCAACCATAATGCGAGCCTAGAAGGGGAAAACCGTATTCATTTCCAGTTAGGCAAAACGGCGCTCTCCGGCGGTACGGACGTGTGTTTCTGCGACAGTTACTATACCTCGCCCGTTTCGACAACCGGCTATTTCTCTATGAACAGTAGTGCAACGAACTCCGGCGGATGGGCGAGCTCGCAAATGCGTACAAATATTTGCGGGACAAGCCTCTCGAGCTATTCCGGAACGATTATCGCAGTCATTCCGGCGGCGCTCCGTGCAGTCCTAAAGTCCGTTACCAAGTACACGGACAATACGGGAAATAATAGCACATCCGCGAGTGCGGTCACGGCGACAAAGGATTACTTTTTCCTCCTCTCGGAGTTTGAGGTTTTCGGGAGCATTTCGAGAGCAAACTCGAACGAGGCGAGTAAGCAAGCGCAGTACGCCTATTATTCCGCTGGAAACAGCAAGGTAAAGTACAAGCACAACGGAACGAGCACCGCCGCTCGTTGGTGGCTCCGTTCTCCGCTTGCGAGCAGCTCCGACGGTTTCGAGAATGTGAACACCAACGGGACAGTCGAAGACCGCACCGCGCGCGCTTCCTTCGGCTTCCCACCCGGCTTTTGCGTATGAGGGAAAAGCGCATGGAGTATATCGTGTATAAGCGTTTCCGCGGGAATGGCATCGATGGAGAATTTAATCTCCGATATGGAACTGCGGTATCGGAGATTGAAGGGTTCCTGTTTGCAGAGGACGGCAGGCGGATATGCGCTGCGACGTCCGAAAACGGGTGGGAGCATTTCAGGCAGAATACACCAGAGGGCGCGATGCGGCAAGAAATGCTTGAACGCCTCTATCAATGGTATGCAAAGCACGGATGTGGCGAAGACTTTACGGATGACAAATGGCCGGGGCAGGAAAACGGCTACTGGAAAAACCGGTTGAGAACAGCAAGCACAGAGCGATTGGAGAAAATCTATCAAGAGAAATTTGGAGGGACGCCATGTATGCAGTAAAACAGGACGGCGCGTTTGCCGGGTATGCGGACAGTATTGTGCCCATCCGACTGCACGGCAACGGTTGTTATGTCCCGTGCAAGGAAGATCAGGCAGAAGGATTTTGCGCTAAGATGGCTGTGACTATTGCAGATGAAGAAGGGAATGAGCATCAGGTGCTTTCTGACATGGTGTTTCATCTCGCAGACCATACGCTGAAAGGCACTGAGCCAGAAGGCAGTTATGATGAAATGGGCGCGGCATTGCCACTCACAGATGCGGAAACCGCCGCTAAGATTCTGCTCGGGGAGGCGGACTGACATGAGCACGTATACCGAGCGGGCGCGGGCGCTGCGCCCCTATATCATCAAAAGCGCAGCCAGTCTCACCGACGCCGACGCGAGTCTCGCACCAGAGCTTTTCACCCGCCTGACCGGCTCTGGCAGCCTCGTCAAAGCCGGCACGCGCATCAACTGGGGCGGCACCATCAAGCGCGCCGCCTCCGACCTCTGGGACACGGCCCAGAACACCCCGGACGCCGCCCCGGCCCTCTGGGAAGACATCGCCTACAAGCAGGGCTTCCGCCTCATCCCCGAGACCATCACCGCCGGCCTTGCATTCTCCAAAGGCGAAAAAGGCTGGTGGCAGGACGAGCTCTACGAATCCCTGCTCGCCGCCAACGTCTGGAACCCATCCGTTAACCCGGACGGGTGGAAGAAGATCACGGAAGAAGGTACATAGCCATGGACACCAAGACAATCATCGTTACGCTCGTCTGCGCCGTGCTCGGCGGGGCGGATAGAAGTGTATGAGCACAAGCAACACCGCCGGGCAGAAAATGACCGACGCAGAGCTCGCAAAGCTTGAAAAGCGGATTGCTGCGATATATAGGGAAGCGTATAACGATCTGACGGATACGATCAGGGATTACTTCGGTAAATTTGCAGCGCGTGACGCGGTGGAAAAGGCGCGGCTGGACGCTGACGATATCACAGAGGAACAATACAAGCAATGGCGGCTTGCGCAGATCGGGCGTGGAAAGCGCTTTGAGGCGCTACGGGATAAGGTCGCCGAGCGCATGACAAATGCAAACGTTGCTGCTGTTGCGTATGTCAACGATGCAACGCCGGGCATTTACAGTTTGAACCGGAATTTCGCGGCGTACACCATTGAGCAGGTCACCGGTGACGTTGGCTTCGATATCTGGGACGAACAGACCGTGAAGCGCCTGATCTCAGAGCAGCCGGAGCTTATGCCGTACTATCCGGAAAAGCGGGCGCTCAATCGCGGGATAGATCTTGCATACGGGAAAAAGCAGATCACGGCCAGCGTAACCAGTTCCATTTTGCAGGGCCGGAGCATCAAAGGCATGGCGGATGATCTGCAAAGCCGCATTACCACCATGAACCGCGATTCCGCTATCCGGACAGCTCGAACGGCAGTCACGGGCGCGCAGAACGCCGGACGGCTGGATTCCTATTATGCCGCTGAGAAAATGGGAATCAAGTGCAGAAAACAATGGATGGCGACGCTCGACGGAAGAACCCGCCACTCCCACGCCATGCTCGACGGCGAAATCGTCGACAACGACAAGAAATTTTCCAACGGCTGCCGCTACCCAGGCGACCCAAACGGCCCACCGTCCGAAATCTATAACTGCCGCTGCACGCTGGTATCCGAGATTGAAGGAATCGACACCTCCGGAGGCAAGCGCCGCGCCAGGAACCAGGCGACCGGACGGAATGAGCTGATTGAGAACATGAGCTATGCGGAATGGGCAGGGTGGAAAAAGAAAAATGGACGTTAAATTTATCGACAACTCAGAGGAAATCAAGGACAATATGAAAAACGCGCTGCTTCGTGCGCTTGAAAAGGTCGGAATGACGGCGGAAAAGTACGCGAAGCGGCTATGCCCGGTTGATACCGGAAATCTACGCAACAGCATCACGCACCGCGTAGACCAGGAAGAACCGGCGGTATACGTCGGAAGTGATTCTGAATATGCTGCCTATGTGGAGCTCGGGACGGGCAAGCATTATCCGGGCGGGAGACCTACGCCGTGGGTGTATCAGGACGCAAAGGGGAACTGGCACTGGACGGCCGGAAACAAAGCACAGCCGTATTTGAAGCCAGCGGCGGCGAACTATGCGGCGCAGTACCGGCAAATTGTCGAAGATGAGATGAAAAACGGATAAAGATTGCGTCCCAGAGCCATAAATATACGGTATAAGTGTGGTAACAGCAAGGAAATGACTGTTGCCACACTTTTTGTTCTGTCGCGGCAAAGCACCGCCGACAAGGGAAAGGAAGATAGAACATGGCACTGACGCGCAAGCTCCTGAAGGGCATGGGGCTGACAGAAGAGCAGATGGACACGATTATTGAGGCACACACCGATACCGTAGACGGGCTGAAAACCGACCTTGCACGGTATAAGGCGGACGCCGAAAAGCTCCCCGGAGTACAGGCGGAGCTTGAAAACCTGAAAGCCAAAGGCGACGATGGCTGGAAGGATAAGCACGACAAAGTCAAAAAGGAATTTGACGATTACAAACGAGAGCAGCTGCAGAAGGAAACCAAGTCCGCGAAGGAAACCGCGTACCGGGAGCTTTTGAAATCTGCGGGTATCAGCGAAAAACGAATTGATTCGGTTTTGAAGGTCACCGATCTTTCTGCGGTTGAATTGTTGGAAGACGGCAAGATCAAGAACGCCGATGATTTGAAGAAGTCCATCAAGGAAGAGTGGGCGGACTTCGTTGTTACCACCAAGCAGAAGGGCGCGGACACCAAAGATCCGCCCGCAAACAACGGCGGCGCTATGAGCCGGGACGACATCTTCAAAATCAGGGACGCGTCTGAACGGCAGGCAGCAATCGCCGCAAATCTCAATTTGTTCGGAAAGGAAGAATAATATGGCAGCAAAAAACAACCTGACCATGACGAGCGACGTTCAGGTAACCGCTCGTGAAATCGATTTTGTAACCCGCTTTGCGCGGAACTGGCAGCACCTGCGCGACATTCTCGGCATTATGCGCCCCATCAAAAAGCAGCCGGGCACCGTCCTGAAATCCAAGACCGCAAGCGTGACGCTCGCGCAGAGCGTCGGTGAGGGCGAAGAAATCCCCTACTCCAAAGCGACTGTCATCGAGAAGGACTATGCGAACATCAACGTCGAAAAGTACGCGAAGGCGGTTTCCATCGAGGCGATCAAGGAATACGGCTATGATGTCGCAGTCGCGATGACCGATGAAGCTTTCCTGTATGAGCTTCAGACCAACGTCACGAACCGGTTCTACGACTACCTGAATACCGGTCTTCTGACCGTCAGCGAAACCAACTGGCAGCGCGCGCTTGCGATGGCGAAGGGCGCAGTCATCAACAAGTTCAAGCAGATGCACAGAACCGCGACAAACGTTGTCGGCTTTGTGAACGTCATGGACTTGTATGACTACCTCGGCGGCGCTGATATCACCATCCAGACTGAGTTCGGCTTCCAGTACATCAAGAATTTCATGGGCTACAGCACAGTTTTTCTGCTGTCCGATGAGGAAATCAAGCGCGGCCGCGTGATCGCAACGCCAGTTGAAAACATCGTTCTGTACTATATCGATCCGGCTGACAGCGATTTCGCCCGTGCCGGTCTTGACTACAGAACTGATGGCGAAACAAACCTTGTCGGCTTCCACGTGCAGGGTAATTACTCCACTGCCGTCTCCGAGTCCTTTGCGATCATGGGGCTCACCCTGTTTGCGGAGTACCAGGACGGCATCGCAGTTGCGGATATCGACGAAACGCCGACGCTCGGCACGCTGACCGTTACTCCTGCAGCCGGATCCGCAACTGGCGAAACGAAGATCACGGTCACGCCCGCGAAGGAAGCAAGCGGAAACGTCTACAAGTACAAGGTAGGCGATTCGGCTGAGACTATCACCTACGGCCAGAACGTCAGAACGTGGTCGACGTGGGACGGTAAGTCCGATGTCACGGCAGCGACGGGCAAGAAGATCACTGTTGTTGAGGCCGACGCGACCTATAAGGCGCAGAAGGCAGGCAACGCTACGGTAACGGCAAAGTAAGGAGGCGGCAGCGCAATGCTTACCGAATTGTGCGGGGTTCTGCGAAACTGGTTTGAAACGGATCGGATCAGCGGAACGTACACAGTAGAAAACGGCAGCATTGCGCTGCCGTTCCTGCAAGAAGGGCAATTCTTCCGGATCGTCGGTTCTGTCTTCAATGACGGCGTTCACCAGTACCCGGATTACGGGATGGCGGATGAGACTTTCAACGGCTCCATCTGGCCGATGGCCGTCCCCTCTTCTGTCCTCGCCCTCGAAGCTGAAATCAGAGCGTGGCAGGAGAAAAACGGCGACGCAGCAGCAAGCCCGTTCACCTCGGAAAGCTTCGGCGGGTATAGCTACTCGAAGGGATCAAGCGGAAGCACGTCCGCGAGCGGGGCCGTGACATGGCAGACGACGTTCAAATCGCGCATGAACCAGTGGAGGAAGATCTGATATGAGCTTACTTGATGATTTTGCCCGCCCGTGCGTGCTGCTCGAAAAAAGCCGCACACCGGATGGAGCGGGCGGATATATCACAACATGGACGGATGGCGCGGAGTTTATGAACTATCAGGCGCTTGACACGTCCATGGAGGCGCGCAGAGCGGAGAAAGAGGGCGTGACAAGCGTTTACTCGGTGCTTGTGCAAAAAGCCGTACCAATCGATTATAACGACTTCTTCCGCGACAAGACAACCGGCGAGACGTACCGCGTCACGTCCGAGCCGAAGGACAAACAGACGCCGAAGTCCGCGAGCTTTGCCCTGAAATACTTCACTGCTGAAAAGAAAGCACTGCCGACATGACAAAAGACAAAGCATTGCACGCGTGGTTCTCACAATTCCTGACGGCCTATCCCGCGTCCAGCGTGCCGGACGACGCCGTTTTCCCGTGGCTGACCTATGAACTGATCACAGGCGCGTGGGACAGCGGAGAAATCGGCCTGACAGTAAATCTGTGGTACTACACCACGCAGGAAGCAGAACCGAACGCGAAAGCGCAGGAAATCTCGGACGCTATCGGCTTGGGCGGCGTGTTTGTGCCGTGTGACGACGGCGCAATCTGGATCAAGCGCGGATCTCCGTGGTGTCAGAACGTCCGGGACGATTCTGATACGAATATCAAGCGGCGGTATTTGAACATCACAGTCGAATACATTACCGCGAACTGAAAGGACTGATTTCATGGCGAAATTTACAAAAATCCCTGCTGATACCTTCAAGCAGCTGCAAATCAACGCCGGTGTAATTCTGAGCGATTTCACACCAGCGACCGGTGCGTTTGAACCAGAAAATCAGCTGGGAGCAACGACCGGCGGCATTACGTTCGCGGCGACACCGACGTTCTCTGACTACGGCGAAGATGTAGATAATTGCCCCAAGAATATACAATATTCTTACCAACCACGCGAAAACGTTGTGGCTTCTACGCAAAATTGGGCGTTTTACTCTTGAACTGTGCGCCAAAACTACAGCCTGTTTCAGCCTATTTACCGAAATTGTGCGCCAAGTGTGCGCCAAGAAAGGAGAGGGCGGCGTGGTTAGGTTGATAAACGGACAGTTGTGGTATTGCTGCCCGGTCTGCGGCCAGAAGCTTCACAAATTAACCCCTGACGCTGTTTGCAGCGGCGTTATGACATTTTGCCGTCGCTGCAAATGGGAAGGGGTGATGAACATTCGAGACAGGAAAGGAGCTTAAACAATGGCGAGTATCAGGAAAATCGAGGGGAAACATGGAACGGCGTACAAAATCACGGTCACGCTCGGCCGCGATTCCATCGATCGACAAATCAGGCATTACAAGACGTGGAAACCGGAAAAGCCTATGTCCGCGAGAGAATTGAACCGGGAGTTACAGCGAGTAGCGACCGAGTTTGAACAAGACCTGATAAACGGGTTCCAAGCAGACAACAGGCAGACATTCGCGGAGTATGCCGCATACTGCTACACTATCAGGGAGCAGCGCGGAGACAAGCCGCAAACGCTAGCCCGCGTCCGTCGGCAAACCGAACGAATCAACGAATACATAGGGCAAATACCAATACAAGAAATTCGTCCAAAGACCTTGAATGATCTTTACAAGAAGCTTTCAGAGCCGGGCGCTTCCCGATGGCAAGTTTACGCACTTCCTGCAGTTGACTTTAAGACGCTTATTCCAGATGGGGAGACGTGCAACGATTTTGCGAGAAAATGCGGCGTATACGGGAATTTGATTCGCAGACTATGCAAGAATCAACCTATCACAAGGCAGAATGCGGCCATTATTGAAAAAAATCTAGGGCGAAAAGATCTTTTCAAACTGACGGGGGATGATAAACCGATGTCCCCGGGAACAATCCGGGACTATCACGCCATTATTTCCACTGTGCTTGGGCAAGCATACAAGGAAATGATAATCAAATATAACCCGGCTGAGCGGGTGACGCTGCCCAAGCATAAGCGCGTTCGGGAAAGCAAGACGCTGCAGCCTGAACAGCTGAAAGCCGTTCTTACCGCCCTTGAAGCAGAGCCGCTTCCGTTCCGTGCCTTGATAACCCTTTTCATCTCTACGGGATGCCGGAGAGGGGAGGCGCTGGCGCTGACGTGGGATAAAATAGACTTCGAGAAATGCGAAATTTTGATCGATCGGAGCATGATTTACTTACCAGAAACCGGCATTCAGAGCGGGACAACAAAAACAGGGAACAGCCGCCGTGTAGCGCTTCCTGCGGAAATGGTGACGCTTTTGCGTAAGCTACGGGCTTACCAGACGGAAGAACGATTGAAACTAGGCGATCTTTGGGAAAACCACAATCTTGTATTCACAAGATGGAATGGTGCGCCGAAGAACCCAGGAAACGTAAATCTTGATCTTGACGAGTTTTGCAAAAAACACGGCCTGCCGCACATCAACCCGCACTTATTCCGCCATTCTGCAGCATCCATTTTGCTGTCAAATGGTGTGGACGTGTTGACCGTCGCCGGAATGCTTGGGCACTCAGATGTATCAACAACGCTCGACACATACGCGCACGCTATAGACGAAGCAAAGCGCAAAACTGCAGATTGCATCAGCGACACTATTCTTGGAAAAAAACGCGCATAAAGCTTGCAAAATCTGAATTTCTGTGATATAATAAAGAAAATTGAATGACAAAACAAACGGGGAGAAATCCCCCTTTGAATGTGCCTTTGTGCCTATCACTTACGCATGGTAACAGTGCGTGAGCGGTGGGCACTTTTTATTTTTTTGAATTGAAAGGAGTTTACAATGGTACGAATTAGAACTATTCCGAAAGCAGTTGCAGAGATCAAGGCGCAAGACCCCGGAACTTACATCAACGAACGTCTGCTGCGCAGATGGGTCAAAGACGGTACAATCAAGCCCGTAAACGGGAGCTATACGTTTACGCTGATCAACCTTGACGAGCTGGAAAGGTTCCTGTCCAATGAAAATAGCTGATCTTCTGCGCTACGGGCAGGCTAACGCCGTTCCGCTTCGAGATTTGGCGGGAATAACCGGCCTTGACGGTCGAACCGTCCGCGCTATGATCTCCGCCGAGAGACGAGCGGGCGCGGCCATATTGAGCGACAATGCGACCGGCTATTATCTCCCCGCGAACGAGGAAGAAAAGGCGCGTTTTGTCCGCTCCATGCGGCACAGGGCACAAGAAATTTTAAGCGCGGCGGATGCCGTGGAAAAAACCAATTAAACAAAGAAAGGATTTACAAAATGAGACAATTACTTTTCAGAAAAGTTTACTATGACGGAATCCAGAAATTGCCGGAAGGCCGACAGCTTGAAGCGTACAACGCTATTATGAAATATAGTTTTACGGGCGACGTCCCGGAACATTCCAACGAATGCGCCCCGCTGCTGACGATGATTTTCCGCAGTATCGACGAAGACCGTAGCCGCTATGAAAAGCGTTGCAGGGAGGGCGATTGAATGGGAAATGTGCAAGATGGGGGTGTCTTTACTATGGCGGATTATGCCGCACTGGATAAGCGTCCGCAATATTTCAGCTTCTTTCTGGAAGCCTGTGAATCTCTTTCATTGCTTGAAGATGCCGAAGCAGGCCACGTTATAAAGGCTATCGCCGATTATTTTATTGATGGCGAAACGCCAGAAGGATTACCGAATTTCACGAAGAACGAGCGCCGGACATACAATCGGATAAAAAGAAAAGTCGACGAAAGTTGCGGCATTTGGTACGCAAAAGTTCAAGGCGGAAAAAAGGGCGGTGACGCGAGATGGGGCAATAGCTGTCCCATAGGTATCCTATAGGTTAGCTATAGGTATCCTATAGGTTAGCTATAGGTATGGGGATAGCAACTCATAACTCACAACTCACAACTCACATTGTATAAGGGTAAAAGGGAAATGACAAGTCATTTCCAAAAAGGTAAAAGGGAACGGAGCCGCTTACGCGCTCCATTCCACCCCCTGCATAGAGAGCAAACAATATTTCTTTCTGGTATAAGGGATTTCATCAAGAAAGGAGGATTTTCATTGACGTTTGATTTTGAGAAATTCGCAGATATAACCGCGAGTGTATACCCGCAGAGTGTCTACAGCTTGCAAGATGCCTTGTCCGTGTTCCGGTACTACTTCGAGCAGTACGAGAAGCACATGGGCAAACCGCATCCGCCTATCAGAGCAAGCCAGATCGTGCGCATTTGTCAGGATATGCCATTCATCAGCCGAGAATACAGCGGCGGGTTATACGCCGATATTGATCCAGAGGCATACCCTGTACTGATTGACAAGTATTTTGCTACGAAATATCGCAACTGCGACCGGAACATCAACCACTTTTTCAGCGGAAGAATTAGGGAACTCCGATTTTACGAGGAGCTTTATTGAAAGGGGTGAAAGACACGAGCGGGAAAGCATCACAGCGCAAAGGTGCAGACGGTGAAAGAGAGCTTGCCGCCATTCTTCGAGAGTATGGTTACATCGTGGAGCGCGGCGGGTCTATGTCCTTCGGTGAAGTGCCCGACCTTGTGGGCTTGCCCGGTGTCCATGTCGAGGTCAAACGCCGTGAGCAAGTCCGGCTTTCCGAGTGGATGAAGCAAGCAGAGGCGGACAGCAAGCGCTTTCGTGACGGTATGCCTGTTGTGTTCCATCGCCGCAGCCGTGAGCCGTGGCGCGTAACAATGAACCTTGCGGACTTTATGCGGCTCTATGACCGCCAGAAAGCCGCAGAAACCAACGAAAGAAAGGAGTGATATAATATGACACCGCGCAAAGAAAAAGCCTTGCAAGCGCTTCTTGTGAGCCGCACACGGGCAGAGGCGGCAAAGGTGGCCGGAATTGCAGAAAGCACCTTGCGCAGCTATATGCAGGATGCTGAGTTCATGGAGCGATACAAAGAGGCATTCGGGGACATGGTGCGCGACGCGACCCGGCAAGCGCAGCAGACGTTAAGCCCGGCTCTGTCAACGCTGCGCGAGATCATGGAAGATCGGGGCGAACAGGCACAGGCACGCATTACCGCCGCCCGCTCTGTGCTGGAATACTCGCTGAAGCTGTGCGAACAGACCGACATTCTGGAGCAGCTGCGCGAATTGGAAAAATGGAGGGATGAAACTGATGGCAGGAATTAAAGCGCGGCTTGACGGTCTGCGCAGCTTTGCAGAGAAGTGCCGCGGGAAACAGCTTGTCTTCCTGTATCAAACACCGGACGGCAAAGAAAAGCGCGGCAATATTGACGATCTGATCTCGGACAACGGCACATTCTTACGCGTCCTGTCCGGGAACCGGCTGGACGATCTTGACAAAATGATCGAATATGAACTGAAGAATATTACGACGGCGGAAGAACCCGCAGAAAGGGAAACATGAGCAAATACAACACATACGCACGGCAGCTTGACACTGCATTCAGAAGTGCCCGCGACGAGTACGCAAAATCCTATGCAGAGCTGCAGGCGGCGCAGCAGGCCAACGAAGACGCTGGCGCATGGCGCCCGGATGACGATGCAGCAAACAAGCAGCTGCGCGTTGCTACGACTGCACTCGAATTGAACAAAGCAGAGGCCGCATTCAAGATCACAGAAACAAAAGTCTGGCCGGAGTTTGACGCGAGGTGCAAAGAGCTGCGCAAGGAGCTTGAAAAGGATGTCCAGAAAGACGGCCTTGCGAACCCGGACGCGATCGACGCAAATACGGTGGAGCTGCTGAAAGCTGGCGTGCTGACCGTGGAGGATTACTATTCCCTTGCAGAGAGATACGAAGGGAACAGCACCATGTTAAGGTTGCTTGGCAAGTACGCGCTGGATGAAAGTATTGCCTCGGGCGATATCAAAGAGGCGGCGGCGCTGCGCATGCTTTCCGACAACTGCAAAAACGGCGCGGGTGCAGTTCTTCGTGCGTGGAATGAATTAGAAGGGCTTGCAAGCTACTGCTCCGGTCGCGGCGGCAACCGAAACGCCGCAACCTCTCCCGATATGGTTGTCAGCATGGGAAAATGGTGGGAAGAACTGGCCGGACAGGCTATCGAGAATTTCTGAGGGGGTGTTCGTATGCAGATTGTAATTGGCGCGATCTTTTTTGCGGTTGGCTGCTTCTGCGGCGCGGTTCTGGTTGCGACGGGCGAAGCCCTTGAACGCAGAAAGCGGTGATTGCATGGGGATTCCTGCGAAAAATCTTGCAGCTGCGAAGAAGTACCTTCACACGATGAATAAGAACTTTTTGAAAGCGTGGGAAATGGGCTTTCGCGATGCAGGAGCGGGGCGAGATCAACGCCCCACGCCCTGCCCAAACAGCATAAAGCTTGGGACTGCAGCATACGCGGCTGTATCCTTTGCTCGGGAAGTGTACATCATGGGATACAAAGCAGGAAAGAAGGTGCATAAAGAATGACCCTATTTGACCTAGTTGTAAAAATCGGTGCGGACGTCAGCGACGTAAACAGAGGCATTGAAGACACCGGCAAGAAGACATCTGCACTCGGCGAAAAGATCAAGAGCGGGCTTGCAGCTGCTGGGAAAGCTGCAGTTGTTGGTGTAACTGCAGCTGCTACGGCAATCGGCACAATCGGCACAAAGGCGGTCCAGGCATACGCAGACTATGAGCAGCTCGTCGGCGGCGTGGAGACGCTTTTTAAGGATAGCCAAGATAAAGTTATGGAGTACGCAAACAACGCGTACAAAACCGCTGGGCTGTCTGCGAATGAGTACATGGAGACGGTGACAAGCTTTTCTGCATCCCTGCTGCAGTCTCTCGATGGGGATACCAGTGCAGCGGCAGAAAAAGCAAACCTGGCGCTGACTGATATGTCCGACAACGCGAACAAAATGGGCACGGATATGACATCAATCCAGAACGCATATCAGGGGTTCGCAAAAGCAAATTACACCATGCTCGATAACCTGAAGCTCGGCTACGGCGGTACACAGGCCGAAATGCAGCGGTTGCTTGAAGACGCGGAGAAAATCTCCGGCATCAAGTACGACATTTCCAGCTATGCGGATATCGTGGACGCGATCCATGTCGTGCAGACCGAAATGGGCATCACCGGCACGACCGCAAAAGAAGCCGCGTCCACGATTCAAGGATCTTTCGGCATGGTAAAAGCCGCATTGAAGAACCTTGTGACCGGCCTTGCAGACCCGGAACAGGATCTTGGGGCCCTCGTCGGGAACTTTACAGATTCCGTTGTTATCGCAGGAAACAACCTGATTCCGCGCATTCAGGAATTACTGCCGCGTATCGTGGAGGCTGTAACATCTCTTGTTGGAACGGTCAGCGAGCAGCTGCCCGCACTGCTTGAATCCGTCCTTCCCTCGCTCATCGAGGGCGCGACAAGCCTGATTGCTGGGCTGATGGCTGCGCTTCCTGCGGTTCTCGCCGTGCTTGGCGATGTTGCGCCGACAGTCATTGGAATCCTAGTTCCGGCGCTGATTGATCTCCTGCCGCAGATCGTGCAAACGGGCATTGACGTTATTGTTTCGCTGGTACAGGGCATTTCTGAAGCCATGCCGGAACTGATTCCGGCCGCGACGGAGGCGATACTTGAAATCGTTGATACGCTTACGAACCCAGACAACATCGGCAAACTGGTCGACGCCGCGCTTAAGATCATTCTTACTCTGGCGGACGGGATCATTGACGCTGTCCCGCGCCTGCTCGAAGTAGCGCCTAAAATTATCGAGAATCTCGTTACCGCACTTATTGAAAACTTTCCCAAAATCATCGAATCCGGCGTAAAACTTGTTATGTCGCTGATCGATGGCCTGATTAAATCCATTCCACAGCTTACTGAGACTGCGCCAAAGCTTATTATTGGAATTGTGCAGGGAATCCTTGATAATCTTCCGGAGATCATCATGTCCGGCCCTAAAATCATTATGGCGCTCATTGAGGGCCTTATCAGCGCGATCCCGGATCTCGTTCAGGCCGTGCCAACACTGATCAAGTCGATCGTCGACACGTTCCTCAATTATGACTGGGGCAGCATCGGCAGCAATATTGTGAGCGGGATAAAAAACGGTATTCTAAATACATGGAACGGCCTAAAAACTGGCGTAGGAAAAGCCGTGAATGGGCTGGTCAGTGGCGTGGAAAGCATTCTCGAGATTTCGTCCCCGTCCAAAGTATTTGCCAGAATCGGCGGCTATATGGCAGAGGGACTTGGACAGGGGTTCGACCGCGAGATGACCGGCGTTCAGAAAGATATCGAGGATCAAATGAACTTCGGCACAACATCCTTCTCCGTGTCCGGCGCGGCAAAGTCCTCCGTCGGTGTTGTGAACGGTCTGCTTGCCAACAATCAGCCGAACCCGCTGACACAGGTGAATCTTGTCGTCGACGGCCAAACGCTGGCGCGGGTACTGTTTGACCCGCTGCGCGGAGAAATTCTGCAAAGGGGTGTGTCGCTGGCGTAAACCCGCAGCTTAAAATAACAGAAGGAGGTTGAACACAGGCTACCAGCCGGGAGAAAGCCCCGGTGTCCGTCGGCAAAGCGTGCGGGGCTTCCTACCCTTTGCAGCTTTGCAAAATCCTGCGCGAGGTACTGCGCAGGTACGCTGCTAAAGCACCTGCGGCGTGCTGACCATCTGTTCTTAGCCCTAAATATAGACGAAAGGAGCGGGAAAGGCCTCCCGCTCCTTTTGCTGTTCATCAGCGAAATTCCGCTGATGGACCCTTGAAGAAACACGAACGTTCGTTTGCTGTGTGGCTGTTATAACGCCGCACACGCCGCCAGATGCCATATACCCGCTCGTTTATGCGGGAGAATAAAAAACGCCGCTGTGAGGCCGTACAAGCCCCACAGCGGCATATGCAAAACATCGTATTAAGCAAGACGCTTTTCAAGCGCCGCGATTCGCTCTGACTGCGACCGGATAACAGCTTTTAACAGCTGCATTTCGTCCTCGAGTTCGTCAACCCGTGTTTTCGGCGTCATCGTCTCCAAGATCGTCTTTTGACCTTCGGCCAGAAGTTTGAGGCTCGGCATGATCGTATTTTCGATGATCACTTGCATATCATGCACAGCCCCGCGCCGCGCCTCGTCTGCAATCGCTTTGACCTGCTGTAAATCTTTTTCGTCTAACATTGTTTCATCCCTCCATGTTTTCATTATACGGCGTTTCCCGCCGTTGTCAATCCGTTTTCGGCTTCCCGTCCCGCTCCATCGTCTCCGAGATCGCGCGATTGATAAAGCCGTTCGTGCTTTCGCCCTGCGCTTCGGCGTGGGCCTGTATCAAGTCTTTCTGGCCCTTCGGAACGGTCAAGTTGATACGGTCATACACTTTCGTTATCCATGTATTCTTTGACTTCGCAGATGTTTTCCCACCCATGTAATCACCTCACGCAAAGTATATCATTAAAATGCGTACTTGCGCAATTATGCAAATTGAATAAAAAAGCAAGAGCATACTTGTGCAATATTCCGTGTTGCATACTTGCGCAATAAGCGATATAATGAAGCCAGTCAAGGGGAACAAACGAAAACAGTTCAGACACCGGCAGAAGATGGGTGAAGAACGTCTATAAGAGTTGGGAAGGAACAGCAAAGTGCAGCAAAGCTCACGAGATCAGTTGAAAGCCCCCAACCGCCGGAGTTCCCAAGAGCAAAGAAAAAGCGTCCTGCACGCCGTAGGAAGCACAAGCAGGACGCAACCACAAAAGGGGTCGTGTTCAGTATAACACGCCCCGCCGAAAAAGGAAAGGGACTTTACAAATGAGCAACACAGAAATTCAGAGCAAGGTCAACGAGCTGCGAGAGCTGCGCCGCATGGCCGACGAACTCGCCGCCGAGATCGAAGCCGCGCAGGATGCCATCAAGGCGCACATGACCGCCATCGACGCCGACACGCTAACGGGCACGGATTACAAGATCACTTGGAAGACCGTAACCAGCAGCCGCTTTGACAGCACGGCGTTCAAGAAGGCAATGCCCGAGCTTGCCGAGCGCTTCACCCGCTCGACCACTTCGCGTAGATTTGTTGTAGCGTGACGGGAGGGCAATTATGGACAATCATCAAAACAGCACAGACCCGCTGCGCGAAGAATTTGAGACTGCTATATCAGAACTGACGCCGGATGAGAGGGCGGAATTGCTGAAAATGATCCGGCAGCGAAAGGCTGAAAAAGAACAGAAATATGCGACGGAGACAAGCCGCAGCATTGGGAGGGGTTGAAAATGAGCGATATCAAAGACAATCTGTACAGTCAGATTCTTTCTCTTAACGAAGATGAAGTACGCATTTTCCTTGCTCTTATGCAGGACAAGTTGCTCGAGGAATCTGCTGCTGTACCGGACATAACTCCACCAGAGGGAATGACAAAAGCCGACTGCAAGCGCCTCATTAAGTCAATACGCACAAAACAGCCCTACGCCGATGCACGCACACAACAGTACAGCCTGCGGGTAATCTCCCACATTCGCAATGTGTGGGTTCCGCAGATCAAAAGCCATGACCAGCAAGCAGGCTGAGGTCATGCGGCTGTACCGGCAGGGGCTCAGCACCTGCGAGATTGCCCAGCGGCTCGGCGTGACAAAGAGAAATGTCCGCTACTTACGCGCCGCAGCCAACGGCAAGAAGCCCAAGTCAACGTACCGGTATCGAAAGCCCCGCACGGTCTGTCCCTACAGCGCTAGCTGCTTCACCTGTCCGCTCCCGGATTGCCGCATGGGTGGTATCGCAGTAAACAAACTTCCGGAAGGCTTTGTGTTCAGATTTGATGATTGAGGCGTTGATTTTCAACTTGTGCGCCAAGAATGTGCGCCAAGAAACTAGAGAAGGAACAAAAGCGGCAACAAAAACAGGCATATTAGGCTGAAACAGAGAAAAATAGTTATTAAATTTGTGCAATGTTGCGAGTTGTAATATTTGCCCCAAGAATACACTCGAACTGAAACGGCTGGATGACGTGGACGTAAAGTGTTCCGGAACGTTTGTCACGGTGACGACCACATCTGCCAAATCCCTTATGGCGGCGGCGGACATCGACGGCACGGACGCAACGAAAGTTGTTCCGCGCCGTGACCTGGACAGTTCCGACTTCAAGGACATCTGGCTTGTCGGCGACTACTCTGACAAGAACGGTGCAACCAATGGCGGCTTTATCGCAATCCGTTTGATGAATGCGCTTTCTACGGGCGGCTTCCAGCTGAAGACTGCCGACAAGAACAAAGGCCAAATGGCGTTTGAGTACACCGCGCATTACTCGATCTCAAAGCAGGATGTTGTGCCGTATGAGCTGTACATCAAGGCCGGTACGGCAGAAACCTGATAGGAGGCCGATATGAAACTTTCGGAATTCAGCACCGATAAGGCGGCAGATGTCCTCTGCGAAATCAGCGTATACGCGCTGAACATCGTGTCAGACGAAGAACTCAGGGGAAGCCTGAAAAAGCTAACAGACGACGAAAAGCCGCAGACAGTCGGCGAGAGGTACGCAATCGGCGTGCAGCGCATCGGCCAGTGGATCCCGCTGATCCTGAAAAAGCATAGAGAAGACGCGTTCAGCATTCTGGCTGTGGTAAACAGCGTGACAGTTGACGCGATCCTGGAGCAGAACGTTCTCGTTACAATGCGGCAGATCCGGGAACTGGCAGAGGACAAAGATCTCACTGATTTTTTCAAATCGTGCGCGTCGGAGGCGAAAGCGTAACGCTTGCGCTTCTGGCAGCTCCAAAAATAAGCGCCGGAGGGCTGATTCGCCTTTTGCCGATTTTAATAAAGCGGCAGAACGAGGAATCAGCCTTTCGCATTTATGCGGCGGAGTGTATGCGCACGATCACGGAAAACACAGCGAAATTCGCGGGCGGAAGCTTTGTGCAGGCAAAGTATACCGACATCATCAGCCCGAAGCCGCAGGACAACCGAACCTGCGAGGAGATCACCGCCGACGTTGTACGCCGGTGCGGATTGAAGGTGAAAAAATCCAAAGATGAATCTGTTTGAACTTTTTGTAAAAATCGGCGCCGATACGTCCGAGGCAGACAAGGGCATCGACGAAACCGGGAAGAAAACATTCGGCCTCGGCGAGAAGATTAAAAACGGCCTTGCTACTGTCGGCAAGGCTGCGGTAGTCGGCGTGACGGCAGCGGCGACGGCAATCGGCACAATCGGCACAAAGGCGGTCCAGGCATACGCAGACTATGAGC
>OLGA01001524.1_pt1 | contig 18077 bp, 17 predicted proteins | sample 1604881 | NCBI WGS metagenome assembly OLGA01 (sample SAMEA3888896, study PRJEB22519) | human gut metagenome | biome: human gut; feature: human-associated habitat; material: faeces | place: Denmark | collected 2009 | reverse complement strand
CATAGCTCATATTGAGTGCGCGTCCCACATCGCGAATGACGCCGCGCGCGGCCATCGTGCCGAAGGTCACGATCTGCGCCACGTGATCGTCGCCGTACTTGCGGCGCACATACTCCACGACCTCGCCGCGGCGCGTATCGCCGAAGTCCATGTCGATATCAGGCATGGACACGCGCTCGGGATTCAGAAAACGCTCGAAAAAGAGGCCGTATTTCATCGGCTCGATGTCCGTGATGGAGAGGCAGTAGGAAACGATGCTGCCCGCGGCGCTGCCGCGCCCCGGGCCGACGGGAATGCCGACGCTCTTGGCATAGCGGACAAAGTCCGACACAATGAGAAAGTAGTCGACAAAGCCCATGCGCTCGATCATATTCTGCTCATATTCGAGCTGCGCGCGCTGCTTGTCCGTCCCCTCGCCGTAGCGCTCGGCAAAGCCGTCCGCGCAGAGCTTTTTGAAGTAAGTGAGCGAGGTGTAGCCCTCGGGCACCTTGAATTCCGGCAGGTGGTACTTGCCGAAGGTGAACTCTAAATTGCAGCGCTCGGCGATCTTACCCGTATTCTCGACCGCCTCGGGATAGTCGGGAAACAGCGATGCCATCTCCTCGGTCGAGCGAAGATAGAAGCGCTGCGGCTCATAGCGCATGCGGTTTTCATCGTCCACGGTCTTGCCCGTCTGAATGCAGAGCAGCACATCGTGCGCGTAGGCATCTTCTTTTCTGAGATAGTGCGCGTCGTTTGTTACGACGAGCGGCAGTCCCGTTTCCTCGTGCAGGCGCAGAATGCCCTTGTTGACGACGGCCTGGTCGCGGATGCCGTGATCTTGCAGCTCGAGATAAAAGTGATCTTCCCCAAAGATCTCATGCAGTGTCAAGGCATATTCCTTTGCACCGTTATAGTCTCCGTTGCGCAGCCTGCGCGGAATTTCACCGGCAAGACAGGCCGAGAGCGCAATGAGACCCTTCGCATGTTCGCGCAGAAGGTCTAAGTCAATGCGCGGCTTGATGTAAAAGCCCTCGACATGTGCCATCGAGACAAGATAGGAAAGGTTGCGGTAGCCCTCCTCATTTTCGCACAGCAGGACAAGATGGCGCGCCTCAGAGTCAAATTCATGCTGCTTATCAAAGCGCGTGCGCGGGGCAACATAGACCTCGCAGCCGATGATGGGCTTGACGCCCTCTGCCTTGCACGCGCGGTAAAAATCGATCGCGCCGTACATCACGCCGTGGTCGGTGATGGCGCAGGCGGTCTGCCCCATCGACTTGACGAGCTTTGGAAGGTCGCGGATGCGGCACGCACCGTCAAGCAGACTGTATTCGGTATGGACATGCAGATGAGCGAATGACATGGCGCGCTCCCTCCTTTTTTACTCCTTCAGTGCTCTGGTGATCTCCATGAGCTTGCGGATGCGGTGGTTGAGGCAGGACTTGGTCAGCGGTGGATCAAAGGTCGCCGCCAGTTCAGAAAGCGTCAGCTCCGGCTGCAAAAGCCGTGCGACGGCGACCTCCTGCAATTTGACCGGCAGGTCGTTGATCGTGCCGGATTCCGTCAAACGTGTAAAGGCTTCCACCTGTTCACGCGAGGCCAACACGGCCTTATCGAGATTTGCCGCGTCACAGTTGACGCGCCGGTTCACGGTGTTCCGCATTTCTTTCTCGATCTTTGCCGACATGATCTCGAGCGCCCGTCCCGGCGCGCCGATGAGCGTCAGCAGGTCTTCAATATGCGTGCTGCTCTTAAAATACGTGATGAGATTGTTCTGCCGCATGACGTTTTTCGGCTCAAAGCCCATGTCGCGCAGCAGCGCCTCCACCTCGCGTCCGGCCTGCACGTGCGAGGTCGCAAGCTCAAGATGGTAGCGCTTTTGCGGATCGGTCACACTGCCGCCGGACAAAAACGCCCCGCGCAGAAATGAGATCCGGCAGCACTCGTCTTCAAGCAGTGCAAAATTCAGGTGCAGCGCAAAATGCGCCCGGCGATCATAGCCGAGCGCGCGCCAGATCGTTTCGAGCTTTTCCTCCTGTGTGATGCGAAAGACGAGCTTGCCGCTGTCCTTTGTCCGGTCGGGCAGTTCGTCAAAGCGCAGGGAAAACGCCTTTTGGAAGAGCTTGGGAAGGCGCGCGGCAAATTCATCGTTTTCCGTGATGATGCGCACCTCGCTTGTGGTAAACGCGCTGGCATACAGCAGCACGCCGCAGCCCTCAGCCACGGCGCAGCAGCTCCGGTTCAGCGAAACTTTGCAAAGCTCCGCCTTTACGTCATAGGCGAACGACATGCCGCCACCTTCTTTCGTTCGGAAGTAAAGGGTCGTTATCCGCGCGTAATGTCGCGGTGGTTTTCAAACGCCGGGTATCCCAGCTCCGTGAGGTAGGCTGCGACGCAGCGCGCGACCGACACACTGCGGTGATGCCCGCCGGTGCATCCGACCGCGATGACGAGCTGGCTTTTGCCCTCCTGAATGTAGAGCGGCAGCATGTAATCGATCATGTCCGTAAAGCGGGTTTTAAAGCCCTCGGTTTCCTTGCAGTTCATCACGTAGTCGCGCACGGGCGCTTCAAGGCCGGTATGTTCACGCAGCTCCTCCACGTAGAACGGGTTCGGCAGGCAGCGCACGTCAAACACAAGGTCGGATTCGAGCGGCAGACCGTATTTAAAGCCGAAGCTGATGCAATGCACCGTAATGGCGTCGTTGTCGTTCTGCAAAAACAGGTCGGAAATGCGCGCTTTCAGCCCCGCCGCCGGAATGTTCGACGTATCGATGACGTAATCGGAGATCTCTTTGACCGGGCGCAGCATCTCGCGCTCCAGGCGCACGGCCTGCTCCAAAGAGCCCTGCATCGCTTCGGAAAGCGGGTGCTTGCGGCGCGTCTCCTGAAAGCGGTTGACAAGCACGGGCTCGGATGCATCCATAAACAAAATTTTATACGGCTTGTTCTGCGCCTTCAGTGTTTCGAGCGCGCTGAAAAACGACTTAAAAAGCTCGCCGCCGCGGGTATCCGTGACGACCGCCACGCGGCGCTGAATACCCTCGGATTTATCGCAAAGATCGTAAAAGACCGGAATGAGCGCCGGGGGCAGATTATCGACACAATAAAAGCCGATATCCTCCATGGCGTGCATGGCGCGCGTTTTGCCCGCGCCGGATAAGCCGGTCAAGATCACAAATTCCATTTTAAAAACCACCTTTTCGGCAGCCAAATACCACCGTAAATTCCACAAATTTTACTCGCTGAGCGAAATGCGGCGAATTTCCGGCTCCAGCTCCACGCCGGTCGCCTGAAAAACCGTATCCTGAATGGCGCGGATGAGCGCTTCCACATCGGCACACGTCGCACCGCCTTTGTTCACAATGAAGCCTGCATGCTTTTCGCTGACGCACGCGCCGCCCACGGCAAAGCCCTTCAGGCCGCACTGTTCAATGAGCGTACCGGCAAAATAGCCCTCCGGGCGCTTGAATACGCTGCCCGCGCTCGGCAGCTCGAGCGGCTGCTTTTCGCGGCGACGGCGCATGAAATCTTCCATTTTCGCGGTGATCTCCGCTTCCGCACCGCTTTCAAGGCGCAGCTCCGCGCTTGTGATGATGCGCTTCGTGCCCATAAAGGCGCTTTTGCGGTAGCCGAACGCGAGGTCTTCCCCGCTCATTACGCCGGGCGTGCCGTCCGCTTCAAGAAAATGGACGCGTTCGACGACCTGCTTCATCTCGCCGCCGTAGGCGCCGGCGTTCATGTACACTGCGCCGCCGAGCTGCCCCGGAATGCCCCACGCAAATTCAAGGCCCGTGAGCCCCTGCCCACGTGCAAAGCTGCATACCGTCGCAAGCGATGCACCCGCGCCGCACAAAACATGACCGCTCGCAAGGCTCTGCACTTTTTTAAAATCGCCCTGCAGCGTCAGCACCGCGCCGCGCAAGCCCTCGTCCGGCACAAGCAGATTGGAACCGTTGCCGAGGATGAAATACGGGACATTCCCGTCGCTTACAGCATTTAAAACCGCCTGCAATTCAGAGACGGTCTTCACTTCGACAAACCGATCCGCCGGGCCGCCGATCTTAAACGACGTGTGGGCGGACATGGGCTCATCGGTCTTATAGCATACGCCGGCACTTTGTAGTGCGGCGTCAAATTTACGGTAATCAGACATTCTCAAAGCTCCTTAAAATAGCATCGGCATCCTTGCGGTTTTCAAGGATGTTCGTGTGCGCGCGCAGATACTCGATGAGGCGGTTCGTGTTCGCGTTGAGAATCAGCTCCTCCGGAAACGCAATCTCGCGCAGCATCTCGAGCGCCGCAGTGTGATCCTTCACCTGTGTCTCAAAATGCGCGTCCGAACTGACGATAACCGGCACACGGTGCTTTTTGCAGCACAGCGCAATCTCGCGGCAGTTCGGGATATTCGCCTTGCGCACCTCAAAGGAATGCGAGTTAATCTCCACAAGCTTGTGGTTTCGACCAAACTCCGGAATGACCGTTTCATAATCGTAGCGGAACTCCGGACTGCCGCTGTGGCCGATGACATTCACCTTCGGATCGTGTGCAATGTTGAGCCAAAGCTGCGTGCATTTTTCGACCGTGGGATTCTCAAGCCCCGGCAGTCCGAGGTTGTGAATGGACGCCACAAGCCAGTTGACGTCGCGGCGTTCGGTCTCATTGATGTCGAGCGTGCCGTTCAAATCGATGACATTCGCCTCCATGCCCGCAATAAGCAGAATGCCGCGGTATAAAAGCGGCAGTTCATGCATGGAATTAAAGAACCACGGGCCGGGCGCACCGGGCATGGTGCGGGCGTGGTCGGTGATGGCGATGGCTTTGAGGCCCTTTTCCGCAGCGGAATCGACCATTTCGCGAATGGTGCTGTACGCATGCGTAGACGCCAGCGAATGTGTATGCAAATCTGCAATGATGTTATACATGATGATGTTTTCTCACTTTCAGCTAACCTTAAACGCGGTTAAAAGTCTTTGATGAAACTTTCTTCAGAAAGTTTACAGGTTCTTAGGGCAGCGCCCTAAGCCGCTTTCCGCAGAAAGCGAAACCCTTTTGCCTACCAAAAGATCAGGAAGGTAGGTCGGACAATCCGGTGAATTGTCCGACCGCAGAAAACCCTATCAAAGGGGTTTCCTGAACAAGATGCCAAAACATCTTGTTTTATACTAAAATCATGCTGTTAAATATCCAAATCTCTCTTAATCTCCTCGTGCGGCATCATGGAAGCATCCATGCCGAGCGCGGAGAGCAGCTCGTAGGCGGCGTTGTAGCCCATTTTTTTCTGGCGGTTGTTCATCGCCGCAACTTCAATGATGATGGCAAGGTTACGGCCGGGTTTTACCGGGATCGTCATCACCGGCACCTTGATGCCGAGAATCTCCGTGTATTCGCTGTCCATGCCCATGCGGTCGTAGACCTTCGTCGCGTCCCAGATCTCCAGATTGATGCACATGTCGATTTTCTCCTGCAGCTTAACGGCGCCCATACCGAAAATGCGACGGGCGTTGATGATACCGATGCCGCGCAGCTCGATGAAGTGGCGGATGTTCTCCGGGGACTGACCGACGAGCGATTTGCTGGATACGCGGCGAATTTCCACCGCATCGTCCGCGATGAGACGGTGGCCGCGCTTGATGAGCTCGATGGCCGTCTCGCTCTTGCCGACGCCGCTGTCGCCGACAAGCAGAATACCTTCGCCGTAAACCTCCACCAAAACGCCGTGGCGTGTGATGCGCGGCGCAAGCTCGACGTTCAAATACGCAACGAGCGACGCGACAACATTTGAGGTCGACTCCGTCGTGCGCAGCACCGGCACGTGGTACGTTTCGGCAATCTCCATGAAGTCCTTGCCGGGATCAATACCGCGGGAAACAATCACTGCCGGCGGCTTCAGGGACAGGTAGCTATCCAGCGCCATGGCGCGGCGCTCCGGCTTTAAGCTCTCCAGCATGTACATTTCCGCACGGCCTAAAACGGCGATGCGATTCGGGTCAAAATATTCGTGGTAGCCGTTCAGCTCCATGCCGGGGCGAACAACGTCTCTCGATTGAATCAAAATATCATCTGCGCTCTTCGGCAGAAAAGCGGTCTCAAGCTGTAACTCGTGAATGATCTTGGAAAGCGGTATGGTGTAAACTTCCGGCATCGTGATCTTCCTCCCTAAAGTTAAGACGGCTGCAAAAGCCTTTTTATGCTGTTTTAGCGGCTTTTGCTCCCTTGTTTTCGGCGTCCCACACAAAGCACGCCTAAGGTTCCTGTTATCTTATACTATTATAGCGGATTTGCCGCCAAAAATCAACTTAAACTCCGCTTACCCATGCAGCGCATAAAATCTTCTTGAAAAGTCCGTTTTTGTGCGCTATACTGGTGAAAACAAAGCGCTTTCGCGCACGAATGTAAATAAAAATTTCGGCTTCAAGCCCGTCTTAAGAGATTTGAGCTTTGAAGGGATGACCGGCGAGCGCGCCGCGCTCATCGGGCGCAACGGCACGGGTAAATCGACGATTTTAAAGCTGCTTGCGACGAAGAAAGCCGTGCTCGAAAACCGGAAGATCAACGTTTTCGACGGCAACTATGCGGACTATCTGCGCGTGACGGGTCACGCATAAGCGAGCCGAAATGCAATGAAATAACAAAAGCCTTACGCCTTGCTCTTTTTTGAGCTTGGTGTAAGGCTTTTTGCCGTTTATGTTTTCTTTTTCAGCGGATTCCACACGCCCAAAAGGTAAAACGCGAGCGACAATGTGCTGGAAATCACCCAGCCGAACGGCCACGAAAGCCAGATGCCCGTGATGCCGAACGGGTGCACCAGAATAAACGCCAGAACAACGCGCAGAATGAGGTCTAAGAACGTGGTAATCATAAAATATACCATTGCGCCCGCACCGCGCAGCACGCCGTCCGCGGCAAGCTTTAATGCGAGGAACAGGTAGCACAGCGAGACAATAAGCAGAAATTTTTTGCCGATCTCGATGGCCTCCGCCGAGGTGCTGTTCATAAAGAGCAGCAGGAGGTTTTCGCCGCGGAACACATACGCGCCCATAAAGACGAGCGCCACGGCAAGCGACATCACAAGCCCTGCTTTGAAGCCGCTGCGCACGCGTTCCATTTTGCCCGCGCCGATGTTCTGCCCCGTAAAGCTCGAAACCGAGTTGCTGAGCGCCGTCAGCGACGTGATGGCGAACGTGTTGAGCTTTACGCCTGCGGAATAGCCCGCGATGGCGGAGGAACCGAAACCGTTGACAAGTCCCTGAATGCACAAATTGCCGACCGAAACGAAGCTTTGCTGCAAAATGCTCGGAATGGCTACGATCGAAATACGGCGCAGCATCGCACCGGAAAACAGCGCAGGCTTTTCTTTTGTCTCAACGGACTTTAAGCGGCGCAGGACCGCCCAGAACGCATACGCGGAAGCCACGCCCTGCGCGAGGAACGTCGCCCACGCAACACCGCCGACGCCCCAGTGGAATATGATGACGAACACGGCGTCGAGCACGATATTGCCGACGGACGACGCGATCAAAAACCACAGCGGCGTTTTGCTGTCGCCGAGCGACGTGAACACGCCGGAAGAAATGTTGTAGATAAAAAGGAATAAAAGCCCCCAAATGTAAATAGCAAGGTACAGCGCCGTATCTTCCATGATGTTCTCCGGCGTGCCGAGCATGCGTAAGATTGGCTCGCACAGCACCGTGCCGACGACCGTGAGCACCACGCCAAGCACCGCAACAGAAATAAAGCCCGTATACGCCGCCGTTTTCATTTCTTTAAAATCCTTCGCGCCGAAAAGCTGCGAGATGACGACCGAAATACCGATGTTCATGCCGAACGCGACCGCCATGAAGATCATCGTCACGGGGTACGAAGCGCCCACCGCCGCCAACGCATCTTCACCCGCAAATTTGCCCGCGATGACGCTGTCCGCGATATTGTAAAGCTGCTGGAACGCCACACTCAAAAGCATCGGCAGCGTGAACCGCAGCAAAACACTCGCCGGCTTGCCGGTCGTTAAGTCCTTATTCATGTCCGTTTCCCCTTCTCTTTTCAAAATACGCACATTATTATAAGGAATTACAACCAAAACGACAATGTTCAAAATGCCCAAGTATTTTCACCCACGCGCAAAAAAGACTGCGCGTTCGGCAAAATCCCGCCCAAAGTCATAAACAAAGCCCGCCGAAAAACGCATTTAGAACGTCTTTCAGGCGGGTTTGTTCACTTCTATGCACGTCAGCGCGCCGTTTTCCGCTTTGTACAGGCGCGTGCAGTATTTCAGCGCGCCCGGGCGGTGCGTCGTCAAAATGCACGCGGTGTCCGGCAGCGCGGTTAAAAGATTTTTCAAAACCTGCGCTTCGGTCTTTTCATCAAGCGCCGAGGTCGCTTCGTCAAGGAGCAGGATCGGCGCGCCGCGCAGCACCGCGCGGGCGATGGCGATGCGCTGCGCCTGTCCCTCGGAAAGCCCGCCGCCGTGCTCCGCGATCTTCGTGTTCACGCCGTTTGGCAGCGATGACACAAACGCCCATGCGCAGGCGGTTTTGAGCGCCGCTGTCATTTCCTCCTCCGTGGCGTTCTCTTTTGCCATGCGCAGGTTCTCCGCAATCGTGCCGGAAAACAGCGTGCTGCCCTGCGGTACATACGAAAATGCACAGCGCGTCTCCGCGCTGATGACGATTTCGCATCCATTCTTCCCGCGCAGCACAGCACGTCCGCTTTCCGGGTAAACGAGTCCGAGCAAAACACGCACCAGCGTCGTTTTCCCCGCGCCGGATGTGCCAACAAGCACGGCAATCTCCCCCGGCCCTGCCGCAAACGATACGTTTTTCAGCACCGCTTCGCCGTTTCGGTATGCGGCTGTCACATTTTTGAGCTCTACCATCAGTGCGCCCTGCGGCAGTGCCGTTTTACCGTGGCGTTCCTTCGGCAGCTCGCAAAGCTCACGCACACGGTGTGCAGAGATCGCCGTGCTCAAAAACTTCGGGATAAGCCCTGCGGCACTTTCAAACGCACTTGTCAGGCTGCTGCGCTGCTGCAAAAAAAGTGTCAGCGTACCGAATGTAATGGCACGCGTCCACAATAAATACAGCCCGTAGCCCATGGCGATAAACTGCGTGAACGCCCCCGCAACCCGCAAAAGCGCATTCACGCGCACGGAAAACATGTTGTATTGCAAACTGCATGTGCGCAGCGCTTCCTGTTTTTCCTTTAGCTTTCGGCTTTGGCTTTGCATTGTGCCGAGCGATTTCACCGTGTCGACCGTGTAAAACGTCTCCGCTTCAAACGCGGTCATTTCGCTGCCGAGGCGGCGCAGCTTATTTTCAAATGCCCGCCGCTTTTTGAGCACGGCGGCAGACAGCAGCAACACCACCGGCGCGCCGCCGAGCGCGATGAGCGCCATCACGGGGCTGTAAATCCAGATGAGGAAAAACACCGCGCACAGCCTGTAAGCCGTCACTAAAATTTGCGGCAGCCAGCTCACTGCCCCGCCGCCCACAGCGCCCGTATCCGTTTCAAAGCGGTTTAAAATGTCGCCGCAGGAAAACGCGTGCAGCGCCTGCCAGTCCGCGTCTAAAATGCGGTCGAACACATCGGCGCGCACGTTGTTATTGAGGTCAATCTCCAGCTTTTTCAGCACGCGGCTCACCACGCAGTCGAACGCGATGGAGACCGCCGTGCTGCCAATAGCCGCGAAAACCAAAAGCGGCAGACGGGCGGTATCGTACCCCGTGACGATGTCGATGAGGTACTTGCCCGCCACGCTGCCGAACAGGCCGACCGTGGTACCGAGCACGCCGAGCGCGATATACAGCGCGATCATTTTCTTGCAGCGGCGGCTGTACGTGAGCAGCCATTTCCAGTCCGCTAAAACCTCACTGAGCTCGCAAAAGCGCACTTTGTTTTCTTTACGCTCCATTTGGCACCTTTTCTTTTCGGGCATGGCGGCGCGCAAGCATCGCGATAAAAAGCGGCCTTACCGGTGTTAAAACGAGCCATACGGTTTTGAAAAGCCGCCACAGCGCACTGTTTCGTCCGTACCACTTACCCTTGCGGCGCACGGCAAGGACAAGGCAGCAAATTTGCTCGCCGTGCACGGGGCCCTCGGGGTCGGTCTGGCTGTCGCCAAGGAGATACCACCCGCTTTTCGTCACGCGCCAAACGCGGTGCAGAACATACTGCCCGTCTAACCGCCGAAACAGCACGATCTCCCCGCGCTTTGGCGGGTGCGTGCATTTTACAAGCCGCACGGCGTCCCGCCCGTGGATGAGAAACGGCGCCATACTGCTGCCGAACACCGGCATTTCCATCACGCCGCCCGCTTCCGTTTCGGAAAGGATCGCGCCGATGTACGCGCGCAGCCCCGCAGCATCTATAAGCATGCGCGCAGGCGGACGGTCTCCGCCACGGTTGCGGGGTACAGCGCCTCATACAGGCAGTCGACCGCTTCTTCCGATATGGTACAATCCAGCAAAAACGCCGGTACGCGGCGCAGCAGTGCTTCCACGGCATCGAGCACACGCGCAGATTCCGCCTGATCCCAGCGGTTTACCGTCACCTGTCCGTAAAGCCGCAAAAATGCCTCCCCGCGCGAGAGCCTGCGCACGGCGTTCTTTTTCGCCTGCCGCAGCAAAACGACGGCGCTCAACCGCGCATCCGCATTTTGGCAGATGCCCGACGTGCCGCAGACCGGCCAACCGCGCGCCATCCAGCAATCCTGCACCTTCTGCAATAAAGCGCGGTCGCCGTTGATGATCTCCGCCCCGGCGTATTGCGCCCAGAGCGAGGCCTGCGTGCTCTTCCCCGTGCCGGACGGTGCCGAAAACAGAATAGCCCGTCCGCGGTGGCGTATGTAGGCGCTGTGCAGAATAAAGCTGTCCTTTTGCAGCATGCGGCGCTCAAGCGCGAAAAGCGACGCGAATACCGGGTCAAACACAAGGCAGCCGCGGCAGTCTTCGGCGATCATCACCTCGGCGTGCGTGTCGTCCAGTTCGCGATACAAGGCGTAAAAGCCAAGCATGCCCTGTATACCCAAAAGCCGCGATTCCTTTTCGCCGTCGCGGTACACGATGAGGTCTTCCCGCACGGCCGTGCACACGCCGACGGGGTTCGGGATGCTCTTTACAAAGCGCAGCGTGTAGAAATACGCAGGCTGCACGTCTTTCGTTTCAAAACGCAGAAAATTCGGTGGAAAAACGAGTGTATCGGGGTGATCTGCCGCAAAGCAGAAACCGCCCAACTTAAAGAGCCTGTGCATGGGGTACAGTCTCTCCTTTCTTCAAAATTTCGGGCGCTGTGCTTTCCGCGCACAGCAGGCGGTAGAGCGCTTTTGTGTAGGCGCATACATAAGGCGGCTCCGTGCCGAACGCGCCGCCCTCGCGCAAAGACGATGCCGGACACGCGCGGCACAGCGGACGCAGCTTGCACACGACGCATGCTTCATTCTGTTCAAGCGCCGCGGATTTCTCCCGCACCGCACGCCAAGCGGCCTGCACGTCGTTGTGTTCGATCGGCACGGAAAGCGCCCCGAGCATCATGCACGGGCGCAAATCGCCGCGCCAGCCGACGGCAAACGAACACCGCCCTGCAAGGCAGCGCATACCGGCTTCCGTTTCCGGAACAGCGCTTTCCAGCGCCTGTACCGTGCGTTGCGCATATTCGTGAAAACCGACTGTGCCAAGCTTTATTCTCGTTGCTGCAAGGCTTGCGGCCGCGGCTTCCTCCGGCGAGAGCCGCGCTTCATGCTGTCCGCTTTCCGTGGACATCATATAGGTGTCCGGCTCCAACTCTAAATCTTGTTCCTTTGTGATTTGAAATAACGTTTCAAGGTCATGCCGGTTTTGCCTGACCACGCTGACACCGACCTTCACCGGCACGCCGTGCGCCTGCAAAAGCTGAATGCCGCGCATTGCTTTTGCGTACCCGGTCTCGTCACCGCACAGCGACTTGTAGGTCTCTCCGCTTGCGCCGTACAGCGTAACGTTCACGCGGCGCGGCGGATTTTTCGCAAAAAATGCCGCCCAGTCTTCATTCAAAAGCGTGCCGTTCGTGTTCACCGTAACGATCATACCGCGCTTTCGCACCGCGAGATACACCGCGCGAAACGCGGGGTACAAAAGCGGCTCGCCGCCCGTGAGCAGCAAAAACAGCGTGCCTGCGTCGCGTAGCTTTTCCGCAAGCGCTGTCCACTCCTCCGCCGTTTGCAGGCGGCTGATTTTCTCCTGCTCTGTCTTGTTCATGCGAACATAACACATTTTGCAGTTTAAGTTACAAAGTGGGGTCAGCTCAAAACTGCCGGTGATGGGCACGCCCGTTTTGGCGGCGCGGCGCAGTAAAAACGCTTCCGCTGTGTCTTTCTCCGGGTGCATCACGAGTGGTTCGGCCGCTCATTCTGCGTCAGCGTTGTGGTGACATGGTAATCGTCAAAGTTCCATACAGGTGTCGCATTTCCGAACCAGTCTACGACGAATGCGTTCTTCGCCGGCATCACGGAATCCTGCCCGGTGATGGAATACTGCTGTCCGCACGCCTCGTTATAGTACTTTCTGCTGTCAACGCCGCGGTCATACACACCGTTGCCGTTCGAGTCCAAAAACACCTCGCCCGAAATATCGCACACGCCCGTGTAGCACGCGGCGATGTACTCGTTTGCCTCAAACACCTCCGTTTGCAGCATTGGAGCGCTCCATGCTTTTTTCATTTTATACCGCCTTTCCTTCCGTTTTTTCCGCAGCGGAAGCCTCGCGCAGCAGCCCTGCGCGCAGCCCTGCCCGTACAAAGTTTTCTATGCCGCGCAGCATTTCTGCCGGCTGCCCGGTGTACTGCGCCTCTGCCGCAGCCGCGGCTTCTGCCACCGTGCACGGGTGCTGAAACTGCATCCACAAAAACCGTCCCGTTTCGTTCAGCGCGGTGATGCGGTTCTGTGGCGCGTCCGTCTCCCCGACAGGGATCAGCACGTACAGCCCGGCGATCTCCCGCAGCAGGTGTCTGCCGTTTACATAAAATCTTTTCATGTCATTCGGCGGCAGCCCTGCCGTTTCCATTTCCGGGCTTTTTGCTTTTTCCGCCCGCTCCATGCTTATCCCTGCCTTTCTGCTTCGTGGCTTCGGTTATAATCATAACAGAATTTTTGGTATTGTCAACTAAATATATTTTGTAAAATTCAATTATAATTAGTAAAAATCAATATGTTTATGCGTCTTTTTGTCAAAAAAAGAAGAGCCATGCAGGAAAACGGGGTGCGATTTTTCCGTTTTCCGCACAGCTCTGAGCTTTATCGGTATTCTGTTTTCACATTGTGATCATGACCTGTACGTTCGGGTTCTTCTCTCCGACAATCACGATCATTTCAATCATTTTGTTTACATAATCTAAAAGCGCACCGGAAATTTTGCCGTAGTCCGTAAACTCAATTTCCGCTTCCGTTTTCGGCATTTCCAGTGCCGCCTGCAAAGCTTCCAATGTCGGTGCAACGCGGCGCAGACGCAGTTCCGCGTTGATATACTCATGCAAATCGCGAATGTCCTTCACGTCCGTCAGCTTTATTTCTGCTCGCATACGCTTTTCCCTTTCGTGATGTAAATTTCGCGCATAAAGACCTCGTCGCGCGCAGCGGTAATCTGTACGCGCACGCCGGAAAGCTTTTTGTTCGTGTGGCCCGTCAGCGGGTTCTGCACGGCGAACGGGTCTTCCAGCTCGCAGATGTGCTTATTGCCGATGCACGTGCCCTCGAATAACGCGTAATCCGCCTTGTTTTCTTCGTCGATGCCGAGAATGCGGAAGCCCTCCACGCGCTGACCGTGCGCGAGATCCTCGCGCAGCACAACGCAGCCGATCTCCACCGGCCCCTCGGTCTTCAGCTCATACACGGGCTGCGTGGGCGTGCCGCCGATGCGCTCCACCGTGCACGGAATGCGGTTTTCGGTCGTCTCGCGGATGAGGTCGCCGAGCTCCTTCAAGCGCTTCACGTCGCGTTCATCGAACTTGCCCTCGCGTGTCGGCGGTACGTTAAGGTTCAGGCAGGCGTTTGCGCCGCAGGAACGCAGGTAGGTATTGTACAGTCTCTCAAGCGAATGCGGTTCCTCGTTTTCGTGCCAGAACCAGCCCGGACGAATGGACATGTCGATCTCCGCCGGTGCGAAAACAAGCCCCTTCGAGTAGAGGATGTTCGGCATGGTGCCAATCTCGCGGTTCGTGTTGTACATGTAGCTCAAAGAGCCGTCTTCTGCCATCGGACCCGCGCCGGTCTGCACCTCGCTGTAAAAGCACAGCTCGCTCGGCACAACGGCCCATTCGGCATGGCGCGCCTCTCCGGCCTCGTTGCCGCACCACCGGGTATCCGGGCCGAAATCATTGAAAATAACGGCGTTCGGCTGATACTTGCGGATGAGCTCAAAGTAACGCGGGAAGTCATATTCCTGCTTTTTGCCGTTTTCGCCCTCGCCGCAGGCGTTATCGAACCACACGCAGAAAATATCGCCGTAGCCGGTCAAAAGTTCCGTCAGCTGATTGCAGAAGTAATCGTTATATTCCGGCGTGCCATAATATTTTGAGTTGCGGTCCCACGGAGAAAGATAAAAACCGAACTTGATGCCGCCGCGCTTGCAGGCTTCTGCGGCTTCACGCACGACGTCCCCCTTATAAGGGCTGTTTTTCACGCTGTGCTCCGTGTATTTGCTCGGCCACAGGCAGAAGCCGTCGTGGTGCTTCGCCGTGAGGATGAGTCCCTTGAGGCCCGCAGACTTCACCGCTTCCACCCACTGGTCGCAATCGAGCGCGGTGGGGTTAAAAATCTTCTCGTCCTCTGTGCCCTCGCCCCATTCGCGGTCCGTGTAGGTGTTCACACCGTAATGCACAAACGCATAGCGTTCCATCTCAAACCAATCAAGCTGTCGTTTAGACGGCACCACACGTGCCGCCTCTTTCAAAAATTCAACCATACTTTCCTCCCGAATTTCGGTTTTGCTGCTCTGCTCGTATTATAGCACAACCGCGCAGAATGTCAAAAATAAAAATGCGGTGCAGAAAGCTCGCTTCCGTACCGCATTTAATCGTTATTTTAGAACGTGACGCGCACCGTGGTGCCCTTGTTCGGCTCGCTTTCAAGCGCCACGCGCGCATGGTGGAACATGGCGCCGTGCTTTACAATGGAAAGCCCAAGTCCCGTGCCGCCAATCTGCTTGGAGCGGCTCTTATCCACACGGTAGAAGCGCTCGAACACGCGCTCGCGGTCGGCCGCCGGAATGCCAATGCCCGTATCGCTGACCTGCATATATGCGTGGCCGCCTTCCGTGCCGGTGGAGATTACCACGCGGCCGCCGGGACGGTTGTACTTTACAGCGTTATCCGCAAGGTTATACAGCATCTCGTCTAAAATGTACGGCACGCCGGTGACGAACGCCGAGCTGCCCTGCACCGAGATGACAATACTGTTCTGCTGCGCCGGGATTTTCAGACGGCAGGCCACCTCCTGCGCAACGGCGTAAAGGTCTGTATCGGCGCGGCCAAGCTCTACCGCATTTTCGTCAAGCTTTGAAAGCTTCAAAATATCCTCAACAAGCGTGATAAGCCGCTGTGCTTCGGTATAAATGTTGTTCGCAAAGCGCGGCACATCGGCACTCTTGACGAGCCCGTCCTTCATAATCTCCGCATAGCCCGAAATAGAAGTCAGCGGCGTTTTGAGCTCATGCGAAACGTTCGCGGTGAACTCGCGGCGCAGGCGCTCGTTCTCTTCCTTTTCGGTAACGTCCAGCAGCACGATCACCGCGCCCTGCACACCGTTATCGTTCGTAACGGGGTTCGCGATGAGGCTGTAACTGCGCCCCGCCAGCTTTGTGATGCGCTCGCTCGCCGTACCCGTCAGCGCGGAATCCACTGCATCACGGAAATCGGGGCTGCGGTTAAACGCCAGCACGCTCTGTGGGTGGTCGTCCTCCGGGTGCACGTCCAAAAGGCGCACAGCGCTCGTGTTGTACGAAAGCACATCGCCCTTTGCATCCACCACAATAAAGCCCTCGCGCATGTTTTCGGTGATGGCGGTAAACTCCGTCTGCTTGCGGTGCAGCTCTTCCATTTTCTCCTTGATGGTCTCGTTCTGGCGCTGCAAGCGCAAAAGCAGCGGCGAAAGCTCGCCGTACACGTCGTTTTCCATCGGATGGTCAAGGTCAATGGCGTTGACCGGCGCCACAATCTGCTTTGTGCGGTACGTGGAAAGCAAAATGGCCAGCACCAAAATAATGACGGAGCACAGCAGCATCCACGGCACCATGCGCTCAATGGAGCCGAACACCGTCTTCATACCGACCGAAAGGCGCAGCACGCGTCCGTCCGAGAGCATCACAGCGTAGTTATACGACTGCACATTCAGCGTATCGGATTCACGCACGGATTCCCCCGCACCGTTTTCTCTTGCAGCAATGACCTCCGGGCGGTTGTTGTGGTTTTCCATGTTTGCGGCATCTGCAACACTGTCAAATCGCACCGTGCCGTCCGTATCGATGACGGTCACGCGCACAGACTGCGCGGCGGCTGTATCATACCCGGCGGAGCGGATGTCGGAAAGGTAATCGTCCCCGCCAAGGGCGATACCGTTTTGAATGTAGCGGCTTTCCGCTATGGTCGCCTTTTTCACGATTTCCAGCGAATCGTAGTACGAAACGACGCCGGAAAGCACCATAGAAAGTAAAATAGAAAGCAGCGCAATGCACGACATGCTGAAAATGATCTTTTTCTTCATGCGTCTTTCTCCTCTTTAATCCTGTGCCAGCCGGTAGCCCACGCCGCGCACGGTCTCAATGAGCGCACCGGCATCGCCGAGCTTTTGCCGCAGCGTGCGGATATGCACGTCTACCGTGCGGGTCTCGCCGCTGTAATTGTAATCCCAGATCTTCGTGAGGATCTGATCGCGCGAAAGCACCACACCGCGGTTTTCCAGCAGATAGCACAGCAGTTCAAATTCTTTGTACGTGAGGATCACGGGTTCACCATCAACCGTAACAGCGCCCGCCGTAAAAAGCTTATCCTCTGCCGCGGGCTTTGCGGCCCTGCGCAGCAGCGCACGCACACGGGAGACAAGCTCCATCATGCCGAACGGCTTCGGCATGTAATCGTCCGCGCCGCTGTCCAGCCCAACCACACGGTCATATTCGCTGCTTTTCGCCGTCAGCATCATCACGGGCAGGTCGGCCGTTTCCGCACCCGCGCGCAGACGCTTCAAAATATGCAGACCGTCTTCATCCGGCAGCATAATGTCGAGCAGCACGAGCTGCGGCAGCTCTTTTTCAAGCGCCTGCCAGAAATCGGCCGCATTCCGGAAGCCCTCGGCTTCAAAACCGGTGGTGTGCAGTGTATAGAGCACAAGCTCGCGGATGCTGTCGTCGTCCTCCACAAGATAGATCATAAACCCTTAAATCCTTTCTGTGCGGCTTTGCCGCTTAATCGTGCTCGCCGGTGAGTGAGAACACGACCCACTCCGCAATATTGACCGCGTGGTCACCGATGCGTTCAAAGTATTTGGCGATCATCAGCAGGTCAAGGGCGTACTCGCCGTCGTCGGGCCGCTGGGCGATCCAGTCGATCAGCGTGGCCTTCACCTTGCGGAAGTCCTCGTCCACCACGTCGTCACGGGCAATGACCTCGTGGGCCAGGGCAACATCCTGCCGGACGTAGGCGTCCACGCTGCCGGTGACCATGGAGATGGCGGAGCGGGCCATGTGGCCCACAAAGGCGCACTCCTCGCCGGAGCGGCCCTTCAGAAAGCCGATGATCTCGGCAATGTCCTCCGCCTGATCGCCGATGCGCTCCATATCGGTGATCATCTTCAGGGCGGCGCTGATCTGCCGCAGGTCACGGGCCACCGGCTGCTGCTGCAATAACAGCTTCAGACACAGGGACTCGATCTCCCGCTCCTTGCGGTCGATTTCTCCGGCGCGGGAGATGACCCGGGCGGCCAGTGCGGTGTCGCCCTCCATCAGGGCCTTGGCCGCGGCGGCGATGACCTCCTCGCACAGCGCGCCCATCTCGATCAGTTCACGGTTCAGCAGCGCCAGCTGCTGGTCAAAACGGCTTCTCATTATCCGAACCTCCCTGTGATGTAATCCTCGGTCC
>OLGA01001523.1_pt1 | contig 18096 bp, 16 predicted proteins | sample 1604881 | NCBI WGS metagenome assembly OLGA01 (sample SAMEA3888896, study PRJEB22519) | human gut metagenome | biome: human gut; feature: human-associated habitat; material: faeces | place: Denmark | collected 2009 | reverse complement strand
ACAATGCAGTGAAAGCAGAAATGGCACGTCGGAGCGCCCTTCGCAGCCCATCCAAAACGGCTGTGACAGGACGCTCTTGTTATACGAGCAAATTTGCGCTGTCGGACAGGCTCGTGTGCGGCGAGTGCGGGACACTCTACCGCCGATGCACCTGGACCTCGCTCGGACGGAAATATCCCGTCTGGCGCTGCACCAGCCGCCTGAACTACGGCACAAAATATTGCCACGATTCCCCAACGATCAAGGAAGAACCGCTGCAAAACGCGATTCTGGCAGCCATCAACGCTGCTATGAGTGACAAACCGTCCCTGCTTGACCTTATCAAGAACGCAGTTTCCGTAGAGCTTCTGCCGGTGCAGGGTCAGACCGTGAGCCTTGCCGACATTGAGCGTCGGCTGGCGCAGTTAGATGAGCAATTCCAGAGCCTGCTGGCGAAAGCCATTGATGCCGAAGATAAAGAAGCCTGCAATGCGCAGTTTGCGGAAATCCTGGCCGAGCAGACAGCGCTCAAAACGCAGAAGGAAGAAATCCTGCAAAGCAGCGTCGACACAGACCGCGTCTGCACCCGCATGAAGCAGGCAGAGCAAGCCGTAGAGAACGCCACATCCACGATCACAGAATGGAACGAAAACGCCGTCCGTCAGATCGTAGAGCGCGTGACTGTCCTCTCTGCTGATGAGATTCTGGTGCGGATCAAGGGCGGCGCGGAAATCAAACAGCGATTGGAGCGATGAAAATGATTTATGCAACCGGCGACCTTCACGGAAACACTCTCCGATTCCAGCCGCAATATTTTCCAGAGCAATCCGACATGACGAAAGACGACTACATGATCGTCTGCGGCGATGCAGGACTTGTTTGGCATGGCAATAAGAGCGACGATCCGCAGCTCGACCGACTGAAAGCCTTGCCGTTCACTGTCTTGTTCCTGGACGGCAATCATGAAAACTTCGATGTGCTGAACGAATATCCCGTGGAGGAATGGCACGGAGGAAAGGTGCATAGAATTCGCCCGCACGTCATTCACCTGATGCGCGGTCAAGCGTTCGAGCTGCAAGGCCGCACGTTCTTCACAATGGGCGGCGCACAGAGCCATGACATTGCGGATGGAATTCTGGACATGGAAAGCTCAGATTTTTACGGACAATATGACAGCTTATGCCGTAATCGTGGGCAGTTCCGTATCAACCACATTTCATGGTGGCAGGAGGAACTGCCGTCCGACGAGGAATACGCCGAAGCCCGGCAGACGCTGGAGCGGCTGAATTGGAAGGTCGATTACATCATCACACACTGCGCACCGACAGCAATTCAGCAGAAAATCAACGCCGATTTCAAGTCGGACAGGCTGACAGACTTTCTGGAAGAAATCCGATGCCGCAGCCAGTTCCATTACTGGCTGTTTGGGCATTACCACGACAACCGAATTATTGATGAAAAGTACGTTCTGCTCTATGAGCAGATGGTTCGGGTGTTATAAAAACAGGGCAAAGTGATGCTGTATGGGGTGAAGAGAATCCGTGTTTGATACCTCTCTCATCGATTAAAGAAGTGCTGGCAGGAGTTGTTCAACTCGAATCTTGCCGGTCGATTCAAGAGCTATATGTGGTAATCATTTCAGGCTTTTACGCTCTACAAATTGATACAAATATCCAAAATGATTGTGAGCGGTAAAGATAAGAAAATGCCAAGGACAACAATAGTGGAGCTAATACTATGGTTTTTCGGCTAGAGACATTGCATAGCTTCATTATAATTAAATCTGAACCTTTGCTCAACATAACGACCAATACCATCGAGTCCTGGGAACAGAGTCTTTTCATTGATACCTACAGAATCTAATTCACGCATGAGCGTCTGTTTCCGATCTGCATGAATATATAGGGCAAAAGATAAGGCGTTGCGCTCATGGTTACCGTATACTCTACCATTTGTGTTTTCCTTGAACTGCATACAGTACATTTCAGGTGTAAATATATTTTCAAGTGCAATTGGATCTGCACCCCAAACCATAAAATAACTGCTCTGGGCACTCATTCTGGTATTAACATAGTACGGCGTATATATAAATGGGTATTTGATGGAGGATTTACAAAAAAGAAGATCGTCTATGATTTGAGAAATGGTTTTTCCATCCGGTGCGGACATGTTTGTAGCAAGAAAGCACAAATAATTTCTTTGGTGAAGAAGCCACACTTTTGCGTCGGCATCATGATCGCTGCGGCAGGCAAAGAACAACGCAACTAAAGGATTGCTTGTCCAGTCCAATAATCTTGTCGGCACACCATAATGCTGTGCATACTCCAGTCATTGGTGATGGTTTGTGGCAGGTATCTTTAAATATGCAGACGCTTCGCATATAAAATAGTTAAGAATTCCATACTCATCTGCCCAAGTTGTATAAAGGTTGTTTTCTACTGCTATATGATCTTCAAATTTTTACTTGTGACCTCGTAAAATACCTGGCAGCAATGAGTAAGAGACGTTAGATAACCCACGAAACAAAAATGGATTACTGGTTGGATTTTGAACAAGGGGCGCATTTGGATAGTGAAATTTGAGTGCTTCAATAGCCTGCAGATATTCGCTTAATGATGAAATATACTTTGGATTTTCCATTTTGATTTCCTTCCTGTAGCGACACACGATAAGGTTGTTTTTTAGTATAGCAAAGGTCTTCCCTATTTTCTAGAATAGACATAAAAAGAATCAGGGCAAAGAAGGACGCGGTCTAACACCGGGGTCTTCTTTGCCCTGAAAATAGAAAGAGTAATTATCGCGAGATATTTAGCAACGCCGTTGTCCTTGCGTTGACACCCATAAGCTCCCGCTGCGTCTGCCGGTTTGCTTGGCACATGGGCATCAGAAAATTCACAGCCTTTCGGATCTGCTGTAGGTCAGAAGAAGTGAGGGCATTCTGATGCAGATGCTCCAAAACGCGGCTATAGGCATCTTTCAAGGATGCGGGCACGGCAGGCTGAAAGAAATAAGTTGAAATCAGACCGCCGATCAGGGCGGCTTCGTTATCGGTGTAGTGCATAATCGCTCCTCCCTCGCAAGAATCAAACGAACAGGGCAATCATACCACAAAATATTGTAGCAGGCTATTCGCAAAACGACGAAATATACGATGCGCGGCGGCGCGGAAAGGAGAAACCATGAACGTCAGAAAACCTGTGGATTATGGCACGATGTACCGGGAATTGACCGCAATTCTCACGCAGAATCTTCCGCAAATGGATGAAGTATACGCCATCGGCAAGGCCATTAGCCAGCGCCCGGAGAAAGGCGCAGCGGTCGCAGCCGCAGAGTTCTTGCAGGCGAATTTCCCTGACCGCACAGGCTTTTCCCCACGCAACGTGCGCCGGATGCGCGTTTTTTGCAAGACCTATGAAAATGACCAAACGCTCCTCCGGCTGGCGATGATAATTGGCTGGACGCTGAACGTGGTGATCATGGAGGCAGAGCTGACAAGAGAGACTCGTAAATGGTATCTGGAGCAGGCGCGAGTGAAGAAATGGTCGAAGGCCATTCTGCTGAAAAAGCTGGCATCTGCGGCACATATGGAGAAACCACTCGACGCAGAAGCGGATACCTGTTATACTGATAAAGAGACAGAAGATGAACTACGCCAGCCTGTGGCCGCTGTGATCCAGCGGTGCTGGGTTATATCGCCGTTTTGCAGAATTGCTGCTCTGCTGCAAGATTTGCCGATTCATTTCTTACAATGGACAAGCCGAAGAATGCTTTATGTGCGATGTTAGATTGGCGTGCTGAAAAAACAACAGACTCATGGTCGATGGTGCAGAAATCTCTGTGACCATGACCTGCATTCTATTTATGGCGAATCCGCCACAATTGGAGGTCAGCAGGTCTGAGCACTTATAGATGTGCTGTGACGGAGAATCATCGGATTTTGCAGTTGGAGAAAAGCTGCTAGATCCTGATTGCTACTGTAAGTGTATAATAATTATTATGAGAAGTCAGGAGGATGTGAGATGGCTCAGAATAATCAGATTCAGCTTTTTGAAAATAAGCGCATCCGTACTGCATGGGACGCTGAAAAAGAAGAATGGTTCTTTTCTATCGTGGATGTGGTAGGGGTATTGACCGACCAGCCGGATTACCAAGCGGCGCGAAATTATTGGAAAGTCACCAAGAAACGGCTGAAGGATGAGGGTAATGAAACGGTTACATCGTGTAACCAGTTGAAAATGACCGCAACAGACGGCAAAAAGCGTCTGACTGATGTTGCTGACACCGAGCAGCTTCTGCGTATCATCCAGTCCATTCCTTCGCCCAAAGCCGAGCCGTTCAAGCTTTGGCTGGCGCAGGTTGGCCGGGAACGGATCGAGGAAACCATCGATCCGGAACTGACGATCGACCGCGCATTGGAAACCTATCTCAAGAAAGGTTACAGCCGCGAGTGGATCAACCAGCGCCTGCAAGCAATTCAGGTGCGCAAGGAATTGACCGACGAATGGGACACACGCGGCGTTCAAAAAGGCGTGGAATACGCGATTCTGACCGACGAGATCACGAAAGCGTGGTCTGGCATGAGCACGCGGCAGTACAAAAATCTCAAGGGTTTGAAGAAAGAAAACCTGCGCGACAACATGACGACGCTGGAGTTGGTTCTTAACATGCTGGCCGAAGCTACGACTACGGAGATCTCTAAGCAGAAAGCGCCTGCCACATTTTCTGAGAACCTATCCGTTGCCCGCGAGGGCGGCGAAGCAGCAGGAATCGCCAGAAAAGCCGTGGAAGAACGAACCGGTGTTCCTGTAATCTCATCGAAAAACGCTGTGCAGCTCAATCAGGTCGTGACAAAACTGATTGAAAGCGCTGAGAATTTTGCAGATAACGATAAGAAGTCTAAAAAACAAACCATTGATCCATAGTGTTCGCATGACACATGAAGGGGCACCAAAATAGATGCCCACGCAAAAAAGCTCAGAAGTTTCAACGACTTCTGGGCTTTTTTGCGCCCATTTTTGGAGGCCTGACAAAAAGATGCCGACTGCCGTGCCGGGCAAATTCAATGGACCTGTACCTTTACCCAAGGCATTTCGAGCCGCTTTTCCGAGATTTTTTCGGGAAAGCGGCTCTTTTTTGCCCTCGGCAAAACGTAGAATTAGGGCAAGCTTTTTTATTGGTATTGCTGGATACACATTCCGAGTGTATGTGCCATTGTGTTGACACGGGCAAAGCCCAAAATAGACTAGGAGGATTTAAAATGACAATTGAAAACGCAAGGGTGCTGCAGGAACAGTTGGCGAACGAAGCCATCGCCCATCTGCAGGAGAACGGAAGCAAGGAACTTGCCGATGACTGCGTCCGAAGCATCGCCGTCGTCGGCAAAGCGTGGGGCATTCCAGCCGACGAAACGGCACACTGGCAGGCACGCGCACAGCAGGAGCAAACGCAGCACGTTAGTCGTCAACTACGCCCCCTGTGAACTCGCTGTATAAAAAGCGAGTGTTCTTACAGCCTTTCAAATGCTATAAGAACACTCGCCATGGTGCGCCCGACAGGACTTGAACCTGCACGCTTGCGCAATGGAACCTAAATCCATCGTGTCTGCCAATTCCACCACGGGCGCAGATATAAGCGGCAGAAATCTGCCGCTATTTTGCGGTCCTCTGATTTTGACTCGGTGAGGAAACCGAGGCGGAGCGTAACGCTTGACCCGCGTTTATAAAAACAGGCGAGCCTGCTTTTACTGGGTTTACACAGGGGCGCGGCTGGAATTATCCAAATGCCTTCCAAAACGCGTCCGGCGGCTGCGCCTGCGGAAGACGGCTCTGCACGAGCTTCGAAAAAGCAGCGTTGCAGACGATGACCCACGCCCAGCCGTCAAATAGAATCAGCTCGAGCCTTGTCAGGGGCGTCTGGAAGCGGTAGTCCGGCGCGCAGAAATCCACATCCCAGACGGGCTCATACAAGTTCACGTCTTCCTCGCGCGTCCCGAGCGGAACTGCCGACAGCACCGCGCCATCCAGAAACCAGACGTATCCCGCACTGAGGTGCTCCGTGAGCTCTCAGCCGGACATCAGAAGCCCGGTCCACTGCCAGCGTTTACAAACCGCTTCCGGACAATTTTTCCCGTACCACATGCTGTGATCGGTAATGACCCAGTCATACTGCGCCTGCAAATTGCCGAGCGCGGAGAAAATATCCAGAAGATCGTTTGGAAGGATCTTTCGGTTCAGCATCCAAACGTCCATATGATCTTCTCCCATCGCCGCGTATCTTTCTGAATTTTACCACACGGCGGTTTTGTTTGTCAATTGCGCACGCGGTTTTTCTTTACGGGCGTACAATTGCTTTTCCGGGCGGAACGTGTTAAGATATACTATCAGATTACAGGAAAAATAGGAGTCTTGCTATGAAAATTGTGATTGTCGGCGACGGCAAGATCGGAAGCACGCTCGCCGAGCAGCTCTCGCGCGAGGGGCATGAGATAACGATCATTGACCGCAGCGGCGAGCCCTTGCAGCAGACGAGCGAGGACTTGGATATTCTGTGCGTCGAGGGAAACGGCGCGACATATGCCACGCAGATGGAAGCAGGCGTGGATTCTGCCGACCTTCTCATCGCGGTGACGATGTCGGACGAGCTGAACCTTCTTTGCTGCCTCGTCGCAAAGAAAATCGGCGCGCGGCACACAATCGCCCGCGTCCGGAACCCGGAGTATAGCGGCGAACTCTCGCTCATCTCGGACGATCTGGGGCTGAGCCTTTCTGTGAACCCCGAGCTTCTGTGCGCAACAGAGATCGCTCGGACGCTTCGTATCCCGTCGGCTATCAAAACAGATACGTTTGCCAACGGGCATGTGGAACTTTTAAAGGTGCAGATCCCGCAGGACTCCCTTATCGCGGGCAAGACGCTCATGGAGCTTCCGAGCCTCGTGAAGGCCAAGATTCTTATCTGCGCGGTCGAGCGCGGGGAGCAAGAGGTCTATATTCCCTCGGGCTCGTTCCGGCTGGAGGCGGGCGACCGCATCTCGTTCGTTGCGTCCATCCGCGACGCGCAGGCGTTTTTCCACCAGATCAAGCTCGCCTCGTCGCGCGTGCGGACAGTCCTGATCGTCGGCGGCGGGCACATTGCGTATTATCTTGCCAAGCAGCTGACGGACCTCGGCGTGGGCGTCAAAATCACGGAGGTCAACTATGAGCGGTGCTTGCAGCTCTCGTCGCTTCTTCCCAAGGCCGAAATTCTGCATGGCGACGGCACAAACGAAGGCTTCCTGCGCGAGTGCGGCGTTGCCCAGACGGACGCGTTCGCCGCGCTCACGGGTATCGACGAGGAAAATGTTTTGATGGGACTCTATGTGCGCAAAACTTTCCCGAAGGTCAAGGTCATCACGAAAATTAACCGCTATTCCTTCCAGTCGATCATCGAGACGATGGACTTGGGAAGCGTCTTTAATCCCCGGTTCAGCACGTCGAACGTCATCTGCCGGTACGCAAGGTCCATGCAGAACTCGCTGGGCTCGAACGTCGAGACACTCTACAAGCTCGTCGGCGGCAAGGCAGAAGCCCTGGAATTCCGCGTGGCCGAAGGCTCCGCCGTCTGCGGAATTCCGCTGCAAACGCTCCGGCTCCGGCAGAACCTTCTCATCGGCTGCATCAACCGCGCCGGAAAAATCCTCATCCCCAGCGGCCAGGATACGATTGAGCCGGGCGACACGGTCGTCGTTGTGACAAGCGTTACGGGGCTCAATGAGCTCGACGACATTCTCGAAAAGCGCAGAGGGTAAGCCATGAACAAGCGGATGATTCTTTACATTCAGGGCGCGATTCTGCTCATTGAATCGGCCATCATGGTGCTTCCCATTGCGACGGCGCTCATCTACCGGGAGACTTCTGGCGTCTGGTTTTTCTACACGGCGCTGGCGGCGGCGATTTGCGGCTTTGCGGCCATGAAGCTATCTAAGCCGCGGACGAAAACGATCTACGCAAAAGAGGGCCTCATTACCGTGGCGCTGGGCTGGATCGTGCTGTCCTTAGTTGGTGCGCTGCCGTTTACGCTCTCGGGCGAAATTCCGTTTTACCTGGACGCGGTGTTCGAGATGATCTCCGGCTTTACAACGACGGGCTCGAGCATCCTGCCGAACGTCGAGGCGCTCAGCCGCTGCATGCTCCTCTGGCGCAGCTTTTCGCACTGGCTGGGCGGCATGGGCATTCTGGTATTTATGTTGGCCATCGTCAAAATGGAAGGCGGGCAGGGCATCCACTTGCTTCGCGCCGAGAGCCCGGGGCCGACGGTCGGCAAGATGGTCCCGAGAATGGTCGACTCGTCGAAAATCCTGTATACGATCTACTTTGCGCTCACGCTCGTACAGGTGGTATTTTACCTGGCTGGCGGCATGCCGCTTTTTGACTCGCTCTGCAACGCGTTTGCAACGGCCGGCACGGGCGGCTTTTCCATCAAGGCAGACTCGTTCGCAAGCTACAGCATGTATGCCCAGACGGTCACGACGGTCTTCATGGCGCTGTTCGGCGTGAACTTCTCGATCTACTTCTTCCTGCTGCAAAAGAAGTTCGACCTCGCGTTCAAAAATACCGAGCTCCGCTGGTACGTGGGTATTATCCTTTTCTCCATCGCGATGATCACGGCGAACATTCTGCCGATGTACCCGGACTTCCACGCGGCCATCCATCACGCGGCGTTCTCCGTCTCGTCCGTCATCACGACTACCGGCTTCGGCACGGAAAACTTTGACCTCTGGCCAGAGTTTTCGCGCGTGATTCTGGTGTTCCTCATGATCGTAGGCGCGTCGGCAGGCTCGACAGGCGGTGGCCTGAAGGTCTCGCGGCTGGTGATTCTCGTTCGCGCGGCGCAGGTGGAGGTGCGCAGACTCATCCGCCCGCGCACGGTCAAGGTCATGCGCATCGACGGCAAGCCCGTAGGGCAGGATACGGTGCGCGCGGTGAGCGGGTACCTCATCTTGTATGTGCTCATCTGCATGGTGTCCGTGCTTCTGGTCTCGCTCGACGGCTTCGACGGCTCGACGACGGTGACGGCCGTTCTCGCAACGTTCAATAACATCGGCCCGGGCCTCGGCCTCGTTTGCCCTGCGGGGAACTTTGCGATGTTCAGTCCGCTGGCAAAGGTCGTTCTGTGCCTCGATATGCTCTTCGGGCGGCTCGAGATTTATCCGATGCTCGTTCTGCTGCTGCCGAGCACATGGTCCAAAAAGAACTGACGGGCGTGCCGCGCATTGTACCGATAAAATCACAAAAGCTACCGAGGGCAGGAAACGTCGTTTCCTGCCCTTTGCGTTGTGCCGGAATCCCGAATTTCAGGAAGCCTGACAGATTTGCCGTAGGGGTCGATGCCCACATCGACCCATTGGGAACCATCGAATTCGCCGGGGATTTCCGTAAAAAACGTTATGTACCGCTGGGGCGATGTAGGTATCGCCCCCTACGCGTGAGTCGGAGGATTCAACCGTCTTGTCAAGTGGTGCTGGGAATGCTATAATATAGATTCAACGCCGGAGAACCGGCGAACTGCGGAAAGGAACGTTTTTTCATGGAGCTGCACGCAAAACTGGTTCGCGCCCAGCTGAATTTCTTCAAGCCCTTCGTGGCCAATTGCTCGCTCGAGGTCACCCGCAAGGGGCAGGACAAGATCGGCGAGCTGATGACGGCTATTCACAAGCGGGAGGTCTATGTCCGCGAGCATGATTTCGGCGGCTTTCAGGGCGCATGGCTCACGCCGAAGGATAAGCGGCGCACGGGCGTTGTGCTGTATCTGCATGGCGGCGGCTACACGTGCGGCAATCTGGAGTATGCCAAGGGCTTTGCTGCGACGCTGGCGGATGAGTGCGGCGTGCGCGTGTTCTGCGCGGCCTATCGATTGGCACCCGAGGACCCGTTCCCGGCGGCGCTGGACGACGCGGTGGTAAGCTATCAGTACCTGCTCTCGAAGGGGTATGGCCCGAACCAGATCCTGCTTTGCGGCGAATCGGCGGGCGGGGGACTTTGCTACGCGCTGTGCTTAAGGCTCAAGCAGCTGAAGCTGCCGCTCCCGTGCGGGATCATCGCCATTTCGCCGTGGACGGATCTGACGCAGTCGGGCGCGACATTCGACGAGAACCGCGACAACGACCCGTCGCTCTCGAAAGAGCTTCTGGACTTTTATTCGGCCTGCTACACGCAGAACCCCAAAAATCCGCTCTGCTCGCCGCTGTTCGGCGACCTCAGAGACCTGCCGCCGTCGCTTCTTTTCGCGGGCGGGGATGAAATCCTGCTGGACGACGCGCAGCGGCTTCACCAGAAGCTGCTGGACGCGGGCTGCAAAAGTAGGCTCCACATCGCGCCCGAGCGCTGGCACGCGTACGTGCTCTACTGCCTGGCGGAAAACATGCAGGACGATTTCGGGTCCATCAATCACTTTTTAGACAAGACGCTTTCGCCCGCCAAGAGCCTTCGATGGATGAAGCTTGACAACGCGGCAAAAATCTACCCCGCAGCCAAGCGGCGCACATGGACCAATTACTTCCGGCTCTCGGCGACGCTCACCGAGCCCATCGACTTACCGATCCTGCGCGCAGCGCTCGACGTGACGGTGCGTAGGTTCCCATCCATTGCGGTCCGTCTGCGCCGAGGCGCGTTCTGGTACTATTTGGAGCAAATTCCGAAGGCACCGGAGATTCAGGAGGAAAAGAGCTGCCCGCTGCAGCATGTGCCGTTTGACAGCGTGAGAAAATGCGCGTTCCGCGTGCTGGTATATAAAAACCGGATGGCCGTCGAGTTTTTCCACGCCGTCACCGACGGCACGGGCGGACTCATCTTTTTAAAGACACTGCTGGCCGAATATTTAAGCGAAAAATATGGGCTCAACGTTCCGGCGGAGCACGGCGTTCTCGGAAGGCTTGAAGAACCCGACGAAGAAGAGCTGGAAGACAGCTTCCTTCGCTATGCGGGCGATGTAAAGGCCAGCCGCAAGGAGGCGACCGCTTGGCACCTGAGCGGCACGCCGGAGCCCGACGGGTATGTGAATCTTGTCACGATGATGCTCCGCGTCCCGGAGGTCAAGGCCTGCGCGAAGGAGCACGGGGTCACGGTGACGGAGCTTCTGTGCGCGGCGATGATGCAGGCAATCGATCACCTGCAGGCGGAAAAGGTTCCCGTTCGAAGCCGCAGAAAGCCCGTGAAGGTGACGGTTCCGGTCAACCTGCGGGGACTGTTTCCGAGCCACACGCTGCGAAACTTCGCGTCCTACGTGAACACGGAAATTGACCCGCGCCTCGGCTCGTATACGTTCGACGAGATTTGTCAGCTCGTACACCACACGATGGGACTTGGCAACGACGCGAAGATGATGCGCGCGAAAATCGCGACGAATGTGGCAAGCGAAAAATCGCCCGTGCTGCGCGTGATGCCGCTGTTCGTCAAGAACATCGCCATGAAGGCGGCCTTCAATGCGGTGGGCGAGTGCAAGGCGTGCCTGTGCCTGTCGAACCTTGGCGTGGTGCAGGTGCCGGAGGTCATGCGCCCGTATATCGAGCGATTTGACTTTGTCATCGGTCCGCAGGCCAACGCGCCGCACAACTGCGGCGTTGCAACCTGGGGCGATACGGTATATGTCAGCTGCGTACGCAACATCAAAGAACCGGAGCTGGAGCTGCGTTTTTACCGTGTGCTTCACAGCCTCGGCCTGCATGTAACGGTCGAAAGCAACGCCCGGTAACGCGGCGCAAGCAAGATAGAAAGGAAACGGGATTATGTATTGTGTCAATTGCGGCGTGGAGCTTGCGGACAGCGAGACGGTCTGCCCGCTGTGCGGGACGCGGGTGTTCCACCCCGATCTTTCAAGACCGCAGGCGGACGCGCCTTATCCGCCTGATCATCATGTGAAGCCGGAGGACGTCAGCCGCTCGGGGATTTTGTTCGTGATGACGATGCTGGCGCTTTTGCCGGCGGTTATCTGCCTGCTGTGCGACTGGCGCATCAACGGCGGGATTGTCTGGTCTGGCTTTGCGGCGGGCGCAATCGGGCTTTTGTATGTGCTGATCGTGCTGCCGATGTGGTTCAAGCGGCCAAATCCGGTGATTTTTGTGCCGGTCGATTTCGTGGCCATCGGGCTGTATCTTCTGTATATCGATCTGGCAGTGAAGGGCGGCTGGTTCTTGTCGTTTGCGTTCCCGGTCACGGCGGCCATCGGCCTTCTTCTGACGGCGGTCGTGGCGCTGGTGCGCTATGTCCGCGGGGGGTATCTGTATATTTTCGGCGGCGCGCTGATCCTTGCGGGCGGCCTTGCGGTGCTTATTGAGTTTTTGATCAACGTGACGTTCGGTATCCACAAGGCGCTTTTGTGGTCGATCTACCCGCTGGCAGCCGGCGTGATCCTGGGCGGCATGCTGCTGGTCATCGCCATCTGTAAGCCCCTTCGGAAGTCTTTGCACCGGAAGTTTTTCTTCTAAGATGCTGTGGATTTTGAACAAACTTCTCAAATGTCCGTAGGGGCGGACGCCTCTGTCCGCCCGCAGAAAAATGCGGTTTTTATGTAGAATTACGGCGAATTCGAGACTTCCTTTGGGCGGGCAGAGTCGCCCGCCCCTACGAACCTCCCGGGAGGTTTCCAAAATCTCTCCAACAAAGTAAAAACGAACTGCGTTCCAAAATCGGAACGCAGTTCGTTTTTTGATACAGAATTTATTCCTTGATTTTAAGCGGATGGCAGGAGCCCTCGCCGAGTACCTGCTCGACGCCCTCTTTGAAGCGCTCGAAGCGGTCGTTGGGGACGAAGGCAAGCGCCGTGCCCGCAAAGCCGCCGCCATGGATGCGGACCGCGCCCTCACCGTCGAGCAGCTTCTTGCACAGCGCGAGCGTAAAGGCCATGTCCTGATGCTCGGCCGCACCCAGCGGCGTGACGTTCTGGAGCTTGAGCCACGACGAGCGGCCGGAGTCGTTGACGTAGGTCAGGAACGCTCCAAAATTGTCGTTTCGCAGCGCGCGCACCTGGAGCCGGACGCGCTGATTCTCTTCAAAATAGTGCATTGCGCGCAGAACGGCGCGGTCACCGCAGCTTGCGCGAAGGGCAGGAAGGGAAGCGTAGAACGCGCTCTCGTCCACATCGTTGAGGACTTCCTTTCCGAAGAAGGCCGCGACCTTTTTCATCTCCACCGGGATGGCCGCGTACTCGTCGGTGAGGTCCGCATGGCTTGCGTGGGAGTCGATGATGCAGAGCGTATGGCCGCAGTGGGCAAAGTCAAAGTCGACCTTTTCGACGACGGGCTTCTTGGGATCCGCAAAGTCGATGAACACGAGCCCGCCGACAGAGGACGCCATCTGGTCCATGAGGCCCGAGGGCTTTCCGAAATAGACGTTCTCGGCGTACTGGCCGATCTGTGCAATCTCGATGGCCGAGAGCTTGTTCTCAAAGAACAGACCGTTTAAAATTCTGCCGATGAGGACCTCAAAGGCCGCCGAGCTCGATAAACCGGAGCCGGGGAGCACGGTGGACGAAATTTTCGCGTCGAAGCCCTGAAGCTTGCAGCCGCGCGCCTGAAATGCCGCCGCAACGCCGCGCACGAGCGAGGCTGTGGTGTTCTTCTCGGTTTCGTGGACGGACAGATCGTCGAGGTCAACCGTGACCGGCGCGAAGCCCTCAGAGTCGATTAAAATCAGGTGTGTACCGTTGAGGCGAACCTCAGCGTCCGTCTGCATATCGACCGCGGCGGCCAGAACGCAGCCGTGCTGATGGTCGGTATGGTTGCCGCTGATCTCGGTGCGGCCGGGCGCGGAAAAGTGATAGAGCTGTTCCATCGTAATACCTCCATTCGCCCGGTGCGGCAAACGCGCGCGGGCAAAGCATAATGTCTCTCTATAATTATAATACGCGGCTGGCAGCATGGCAAGTTTTCCGGGAAGGAAAGGTTTGTATTGTGTGGAATTTCGGAGAATTCAACAAAATAATCCCGGGAAAAAGTCGCCAGAATATGCAAAAACACGCCTGCAGGCCGTGCGCCTCAGGCTTTTTTCTGTGTTTGGGTTCTGTGTTTTGGTGGGATTACTTTGCCGCGGGCGGGATATCGCCGACGCCGTTTAACACCAGCTGCGGGCGGTACGGGAACTTCTTGATATCTGCCCGGTCGGTCACGCCCGAGAGAACCAGCGTCGTATAAAGGCCCGTTTCAATGCCTGCTACCATGTCGGTATCCATCCGGTCGCCGATCATGACTGCGTCCTCCGAGTGTACGCCGAGGATCCGAAGACCCGTGCGCATCATGAGGGGATTGGGCTTGCCCACAAAGTAGGCCGTCTGTCCGGTTGCCATCTCGATCGGCGCAATCATCGCCCGGCAGGCCGGAATAATGCCGTCTTCGGCAGGCCCCGTGAGGTCGCTGTTCGTGCCGATGAGCTTCGCGCCCTTGAGCACCAGCCGCACGGCCTTGAGAATGTTCTCGTAGTTATAGGAGTTTCCCTCGCCGATGATGACATAGTCGGGATCGACATCGTTCATTGTGATGCCCTCGTCGTGAAGCGCCATGATAAGCCCTGCGCCGCCAATGACATACGCGCTGCATCCAGGCGCCTGTGAGCTGATGAATCTGGCTGTTGCCAATGCGCTTGTGTAGAAGTGGCTCTCGTCCACATCCAGACCCATGCGGCCCAGCTTCTGCTGCAATTCCTTCGGCGAGCGCTCCGACGAGTTCGTCAGGAACAAGAAGTGCTTGTTCTCCCGATAGAGCCAGTCGACAAATTCCTTGACGCCCGGCAAAAGCCGGTTCCCGTGATAGATCACGCCGTCCATGTCGCAGATGAAGCCGTCCTTCGCGCGCAGCGTCTCAAGCTTCTGCTGTAATGCTTCCTTGTTTTCCAAATTGATGTTATCCATATCATTCCTCCTTCAAATTTTCGTTTTTGTTTTATAAGTTTTCTTTCTCTTTACAGTTTGCATGATACCAGAGATTTGTAAAACAGGGAAGCGTAAAATCGTAAAATCTATGTAAAATCGCAAAAACTCCCGCGAACTGCAAATTTTACAGCTCGCGGGATTGCTTTGGCGGCTCAATGCTCCTTGGGAAGCGTGACGCGGATCTCGGTGCCGCGGCCGGGTTCACTCTCGAGGGCAACCTTGCCGCCGTGGTACATGGCGGCATGCTTGACGATGGACAGGCCGAGTCCCGTGCCGCCGGAGGCCTTGGAGTGGCTCTTGTCGACGCGGTAGAAGCGCTCGAAGATCCGACTCTGGTGCTCGGGCGCAATGCCGATGCCGTCATCCGATACAGTCAGCTCTATCGCGCTGCCTGCGCGGTGCAGCGTGACGATGATATGGCCGTTTTCCCGGCCGTAGCGGTAGGCGTTTCCGATGAGGTTGCCGAGCAGTCGCGTGATGAGCGTCTGATCGCCGGTGATGGAAATATCCGGCTCGACGTCTGTAGTGAGGGCGATGTTCTTCTCGCAGATCAGCGCCATGTCCTCGCAGACGGACTCGGTCAGCGCGCTCAGATTGAACGGCTCGCGAGCATAGCGGTCGGTCTTGCGCTCCATGCGCACGAGCTCCAGCATGCCGGAGATCATGCGGTTCATGCGCCGCCCCTGACGATGGATGACGGAGAGCGCCTCGCGGTAGTCCGCGCCGGTTTTCTCGCCGGAAAGCGCGTCCTCGCACTGCGCCATGATGACGGCCATGGGCGTGCGCAGCTCGTGCGACGCGTCCGAGGCGAATTGCCGCTCGGCCTCGAAGGCGTCGTCCAGCCGCTGCATCATGCCGTTGAACGCGCCGGCCAATTGCGCCAGCTCGTCGCTGCCGCCGTCGGGCATGCGCTTTTTCAGGTCGTCGCCGCCGCTGATCTGCGCCGCGGTGAGCGCCATGGCGCGCAGGGGCTTCAGCGCGCGTCGGGCGATCAGCACGCCGCCGGCAATGGCGATGAGCGTGAGCGCCAGCAGGCTCCAGACGCAGACGTACACGATGTCGCGCAGCGGCGCGTCGGCCCGCGTTTCGGGCACGGCGCCGCGCAGCCACAGATCGCGAAGGGTGTTCTGCTCGAGGCGGCGATCAAATATATACCAGGTTTCTCCGCGCACGCGGACTGTGCGGCACACGCCGTCCTCAAAGGCCAGCATGCCCGCCGCGGCGATGGGGTTTTCGCCGTAGAGCAGAGAGCCGTTTTCGTGATAGAGCGCGGTGGTCATGCCGTTCACCTGATCGAGAAAATCGTCGTCGATTTCGAGATAGCCCACGCCGTAGCGGATGTAGTGGTCGGTGTCGCCGTCCTGATTCATCTGCGCGATGCTTCGGTAAAACTCGACCTCGTCCACATTGTCCTCGACGGTGTGTATCAGCTCTGTGCGCAGCTGCTTTTGCAGGACGGAATGGCTCACGAAGAACACCACGATGAATGTCAGCACGGCCATGAGCACGAGCGCGGCGGAAAACCACAGCGTGAGTTTCCATTGGAGCGAGCTTCTCTTCATGGCGTCTCCTCCCGCAGCACATAGCCCATGCCGCGCACAGTGTGGATCAGCTTGCGCTCATGGCCGTCGTCGATCTTTTTGCGCAGATAGCGGATGTACACGTCCACGACGTTCGTGCCGCCCTCGTAATCGAAATTCCAGACGTGATTTTCGATCTTTTCGCGGGAAAGCACGATGCCCTTGTTGTGCATGAGGTATTCCAGTAGCGCATATTCCCGGGCTGAAAGCGCAATTTCAGCGCCCCCGCGCTTCACGCGCCGCGTGCCGGTGTCCAGCGTCAGATCGCCCGCGACGAGTCTGCTGTCGCCCGCGCCGAACTGGGAACGCGTCAGCACGCGCAGCCGGGCACTCAGCTCCTCCAGCGCGAAGGGCTTCACCAGATAGTCGTTCGCGCCGCTGTCCAGCCCGGCCACGCGGTCGGCGATGGCGTCGCGCGCGGTGAGCAGCAGCACGGGCGTGGTTTTGCCGACGGCGCGCAGCTTTTTGAGCACGCTCAGCCCGTCCAGATGCGGCATCATGATGTCCAGTATCGCCGCGTCGTAATCGGCGGCCTGAAGATAATCCCAAGCCTGCTGTCCGTCAAGGCAGCTGTCCACGCCATAGCCCTCGGCGACAAGGCGGCGCGTCACGAGGTTGTTTAGATCCCGCTCGTCCTCTGCATAGAGTATTCGCATGATGATTCTCCTTCAGCCTGTGTGATGTCCCGTCATTGTACCGCGCGCGGATGAGAGGAATATTAGAGCGCGATTCCAGCGCGCCGGCGGAGAGCGCCTCGATGTGGCGGCTGTTCATGCTGCGGCCTTTCGATGAGAAAATTGTAGCATTGCGCTGTTAAGATGTCAATCGAATGGCAATGTGACCGGTTTTTTCTGCGTTTATGGCCGGAATTGAGTCAAAAGTGTGTAGAAACTGAAAATGGAAATACGTATAATGGACTCATCAAACAAAGCGGAGAGTGTCTTTCATGAGCAAATCAGTCGGAGTGAAGAAAAAGAGCATATGGCGGGGGGACAAGGCCAGCTGGGAGCTGCTGATGCTGTGCGTCCCGACGCCGCTCGCGTTTACGCTGTTTCACTGCGAACCACCGGCGAGAATCTGGAGCTGCTCACAGCCGGAGAGGCAGAGCAACTTAACCTCCACCATCCAACGCGCTAACATCACGTCCAAAAACATTAGCCCCTGCCGCATATCCATCCGACAACCGTACTCACCACCCACCTCCATCCATCGCGCAGAAATGCAGGAAAATCGCAGCGTTTCGCCCTCCGTTGTCCTGCACGAACCATCCCTTCCAACGGCGTAAAATTTGACCGCTTCTCAAAATTAGCAGGGAAACAGTCATCCTCCCCAAACCGCCATTAGCAGGCGCGAAAAATCGTTAGCAAATTTCTAATCAGCTAATCGGTCGCGTATGCATTTTCGCACGCTGAACACAAAAAAGAATCGCCCATTTCAGCCGCGGATTCACGTTAAATCCATGTCTGAAACAAGCGATTTTCTTGCTAAATTGGTGATCCCGGCGGGAGTCGAACCCACGGCCTGTCGCTTAGGAGTGCCAAAAAGCGTTCGCCTTTGGAACCCCTCAACACCCCTGGAGCGCCTTATTTTACTGGATTTCTAACGTTTTTGAGTGTTCGCATTTCCATCCAAAGTACCCAGG
>OLGA01001520.1_pt1 | contig 18129 bp, 12 predicted proteins | sample 1604881 | NCBI WGS metagenome assembly OLGA01 (sample SAMEA3888896, study PRJEB22519) | human gut metagenome | biome: human gut; feature: human-associated habitat; material: faeces | place: Denmark | collected 2009 | reverse complement strand
CGGGTATCGAGGTGAAGGTGGTTACGGGTGATACGGCTGCCACCGCCTTGGAGATCGGTAAGCAGATAGGTGTCTTCGAAGATGAACCAGAGAATATTGGAGCAGATGGCTCCCTGACTTCGCTCGACCAGCAGATGATTACGGGCGAACAGTGGGAGGCTCTTTCTGATGATGAGGCTTACGAGCGCGCGAAGGATATCCGCGTGATGAGCCGTGCCCGTCCTACCGATAAGCAGCGACTGGTGGCTATGCTCCAGAAGCGTGGCGAGGTGGTTGCCGTAACAGGCGACGGTACCAACGATGCTCCGGCGCTTCACTATGCACATGTGGGTTTGTCATTAGGTTCTGGAACATCCGTGGCGAAGGAGGCTTCGGATATGACCCTGCTTGATGATTCCTTCAAATCTATCGCCAATGCCGTAATGTGGGGACGTTCGCTCTATCGCAATTTGCAGCGCTTCCTCTTCTTCCAGTTGGTAGTGAATGTAGCTGCCCTCCTGCTGGTGCTTGGCGGCTCTGTCATCGGAACCGAGATGCCATTGACGGTTACTCAGATACTCTGGGTCAACCTGATCATGGATACATTTGCAGCCTTGGCTCTCGCCTCATTGCCTCCATCTCACGAGGTGATGAAGGAGAAGCCACGCAAGGCATCTGATTTCATCATCAACAAGAGCATCGGTTTCGGCATTCTGTTCTGCGGCATCGTCTTCTTCCTCGTGATGTTTGCCCTGCTGGTTTACTGTGAGCGCAGAGGCAAGGGTGGAGTAGATGTGCATGAGCTGACCATGTTCTTCACCACCTTCGTGATGATCCAGTTCTGGAACCTCTTCAATGCCAAGGCGCTGATGAGTCATCACACCGCTTTCCGCCATTTCCTGAAGGATAAGGGAATGATCTTAGTGCTTGTACTGGTATTGGTGGGTCAGTGGATCATCGTAACCTTCGGTGGCGAAATGTTCCGCACTACACCTTTGTCACTTCACGAGTGGCTGCTCATTATCGGTTCAACCTCTGTTGTGCTTTGGGCGGGCGAGCTGTGGAGAGCATTCAAGAGAATGATAGCTAAAAGAAGATAGTCCAATGATTAAGATAGAATGAATACAATACATTACAACGAAACAGTGCAATTGCAGCCTTGCGTGGCAACTATCGGTTTCTTCGACGGGGTGCATCGTGGACATCAGTTCCTGATCCGTCATCTTGTAGAGACCGCCCGACAGGAGAATTTGCAATCCACTATCATTACTTTCGATGAACATCCCCGTAAGGTGCTGCAGAGTGATTATCAGCCGGAGATGTTGAGTACACTCGATTCAAAACTTCTCCTCCTTTCAAAAACAGAGGTGGATAATGCTGTTGTCTTGCATTTCGATAAGGCGATGGCTGCCATGTCAGCGCGCGAGTTTATGCAGAAGATACTCTATGACCATCTCCATGTCAGGAAACTGTTCATCGGTTATGATCATCGTTTTGGTCATAACCGTTCTGAGACTTTCGAGGATTACGTGCGCTACGGCGAGGAATTGGGTATTGAGGTCATCAAAAACGAAGCCTTCCGGATTGATGACATCAATATTTCTTCCTCTGTCATCCGTTCCTTCCTGAAAGAAGGTGAAATAGAGATGGCCAACCAGTGTCTGGGTTATCCTTATACCATTATCGGTAAAGTAGTGAATGGTTATCATGAGGGAAGAAAACTCGGATTTCCGACTGCCAATCTGGACATTTCGCATTTCGGACAGTTGATTCCTGCTACAGGAGTTTATGCCGTAAAGGTTCGTATGGAGAACTCTATGACTTGGAAACAGGGCATGATGAATGTGGGCAACCGACCAACTTTTAATGGCAAGCAGATTACGCTGGAAACGCATATCTTCAATTTTGAGGGTGATATCTACGACCAACTGCTGCTTGTCTGCTTCATCAAGCGAATCCGTGGCGAACAGAAATTTGATAGTCCAGAGGAATTGGCAGAACAGTTGAAGGAAGATGAAAAAACAGTAATGGAATTTTTAAATAAGGAGATTGACAATGGCAAAGATTAATTTTAAAAAAGGTCTGACAGACATAGTTTTATACATTATTATATTTATAGTCGTACAGATATTTCTGACTTATGCTGGAGCAGGCATTTGGGCTGCTGTCAAGGGCGAAGGTTATCAGGCAACTCTTCTTGCTATGCATACGGGCAATAATGCCATCCTGACGGCGCTGACTACGGTATTCAGTAATGTCATCACCCTCATCATTTTCCTGAAGGCTAAATGGACTCCCCTTACCCGTAACTATCTGCAGTCAAAGCCTTGGATCAGTCTGTTGTGGGTAGCTTTGTTTACTCTGGGCGCTATCATTCCATTGGAGTTTGTCTATGAGCAGATAGGCGTCGAGATGGATGCGGATACCGAGCGGGTATTTGCTTCGCTGATGAAGGAGCCTTGGGGCTATGTAGCTATCGGTATATTGGCACCTCTGGCAGAGGAAATCGTGTTCCGTGGCGCTATCCTCCGTACTTTGCTTGATATGGTAAGCAAGAAGAATCATTGGGTTGCCATCTTCATTTCTGCAGCTGTGTTTGGCTTGATACATGGCAATAAGGCGCAGTTTATTAATGCCCTCCTGATGGGCTTGCTTTTGGGATGGATGTATTATCGCACCAAGAGTCTTGTTCCGGGCATTCTGATGCATTGGGTGAACAATACGATGGCGTATGTCTTGAATAATCTCATGCCACAGAGTGATGGCAAGCTCATCGACCTCTTCCATGGCGATGAGAAGACTGTATATTATGCTGTAGGTTTCTCGCTCTGTATCATGATACCAAGTTTTATCCAGATGATCTTGAGGCTTCAGAAACCGAAAAATGTTCCTGCTAAATTCTGAAATGAGCGAATCATAACTAAATAGAAAGCTTTCAATAAAATACGATATAGGAAAAAGGCTGCTCCAAAAATGGTGCAGCCTTTTTTGATTATTGAATAATGAGTCCACTTTAAAAAGTGGTTTCGTTTAAAAGTTTAACATACATAGGAACAGAGGCAATGTATTGCCCAAATTGTGGATATTAGTTTGGGCGCTTGTTGCCCGCCTCGTGAGCAACGGTTGCTCGTCTCATGTTTCATTTTTCCCGTCACTGTACCCACTTTTATTTTTCCCTGCCCACGGAAAAATTCTTGCGTGGGCAGGGAGAAAAATATACCCAGGCAGAGAAGGGAAATTATAAGAGTATTTGTAGAAAACGGGAGTGTCATCGAGAAGGGCATGTTTTAACATTTATAGTAGGAAAATACAGATAGAAAAAGGGTGTATCATGACTTATGACACACCCTCTTCTATTTACAGAAACATTTCTTTGTCTAATGATACCTCAGTCCAAAAGATATTTATAGATAGGAACAACTTCTACATCAATTTCTAAATCTTTCAAAGTGATAGTTTCTTCTTGATCATAAGTGATAATCATACATTTTTTAGCTTTCAGAAACTTTGCGACCTTTTGCAAAGCACCGACCTCACGATTCTTTGTAGTATCATCTAACATACGATAAGAAACCTGAACCAAAAGTCCTTCCTTTGGTACACAAAAATCAACTTCTACGTTCTTGTTATAGTAATACAAGTCCTCCCCATACTTTTTATACAGATGAATAGCCACAATATTCTCCAACAACTTAGTCTCTGGTTGGAAGAGAAAGAGGTTCAAGATACCATTATCATAGAAATAATGCTTTTTGATTGTTTCCCGATCAGAGATAGAGTCTATAAAACAACTGATACCAAAAGTAAGATATGATTCATTCGTATAGTCAAGATAAGAACTGATGGTTTCCCTTGTAATCTTTGTTCCATTCCCTTGCAAAATATTCTGTAATCTCTTGATGGCTGTAGGCTGCATCACACTATCAGCCAATTTTCTTACAAGCATACGCAGGCTCTGCTCATTTCTTACACCTCTACCTATACATAATTGGCGTTTTCATCAAAAGAGACACTCCTATTTTGGAGTCTTACTTTACCAACAAACTCCTGTTGCCAAAGTATGATTTGCTTAATGACGTTTTTATCCATTTTCTTCCTTTCTACGCTATATGGATGCAAATATAAACAAAAAAATCGATATAGGAAGCATAAAACAGGCAAAATATGACTTCTATAGAAGACATCTTTTAGTTAAAAAATGCTATATTCACAATTTGCAGATATAAATGTTACCCAAAGATAACATTTATATATTTTTAAATGATAATCTAAGGGTTATCCGACAAGAAATGCGTACTTTTGCTTACATGAAAAGAAAACAGATATATATTGCTATCATATCCCTCGTTTGCTGCACGCTCATTGCAATCGGGGTCACTCTTCATCTGCGCAATCAGAAGGAGCCTCAGCCTACCGCTGTCAAGGCACCAGATACCCACAAGAAGAAAACCGTGGCAAAAGATACCATCAAGAAGATAAAACCTGTCATCAAGCAGGACTTCAATATCATAGGTACCCTGAGAGATACTGACGGAAAAGGTGTGGCAAACGTCATCGTAAGCGATGGATATAACTGCGTGAAGACTGATTCGCTCGGAAGATACAAGATGAAACGGGACAGTCTTGCCCGCTTCATCTACTACTGCGTGCCTGCCGACTGTGAGGTTCCTACCCATTCTGCCACAGATCGCACGGCTTGCTTCTACCAGCCAGTATCCAAGAAAAAGAAAATATATGATTTTACCCTGAAAAGACTACCTGGAGGAAAGGAAATCAGTTATAAGATGATTGTCATCGGCGACCCGCAGGTTACCAATGCCTACAGTCCTTATTATACCTCGCCCACCGACAACCCCATCAAGAAGAGCGACGTAGAGCGATTTACCACCCAGACGATGGCAGATATCAAGCAGACCATCAGGAGTCTGCCTGCCGGGACTCCTGTCTATGGACTCAGCATGGGCGATGACGTACAGTATTACGGAGGATATAATGCCCACCTGGAGAGACAGATACGCCAAGCTTTGGGCTCATCGAAGATGCGCCTCTTCTCCGTCATCGGCAATCACGACCAGGACGGAAAGGCACTCTACAGACGTAAGTGGGAGGAAAACTTCGGACCTACCGACTACTCTTTCGACCGTGGCGATGAGCATTTTGTGTGCATCAACAACTGCTTCTTCTATCGTGGAAAGGCCTATTATTCACCTGGCGAACTGCGAGAGCGGCAGATGCGCTGGCTCAAGCAGGATCTCGCCCTCACGCCCAAAGACAAAAAGGTTGTACTCTGTTACCATATTCCTTTCACCTTCGGAAATGCACCTTTCGGCAAAGCCAAACCTCTTGGCATAGAGAATGAGAAGGGACTTTATTCCTCCTCTCGCCTATCCCAACTCCTGGCACTTCTGCATCAGTTTGAGGGAGGATACGAACTCTTTTGCGGTCACACCCATTTCGCCTGCAACCATGAAATCCGGTATGAGGGCGAGGATGTGATGGAGCATTGTCATGCTGCAGCATGTGGCAATATCTGGCAATCCAACATAAATATCTGCGGTACACCAAACGGCTATTATGTCTATCAGTTCATTGGTACCCGCCTTACCGATTGCTATTATAAGGGCACATTCTGGGATAAGAACAAACAGATGACCATCTTCAGAGCACAGACCGACTTCAATGGCGAATCGTATGCTGAGGACTGGGGACTTTCCAAAGATAAAGATAAGAATATACTGGTAGCCAATGTCTTTAACGCCGACTCCCACTGGCGGGTTGTGGCAATAGAAGATGGCAAGGAATACCGGATGCACCGCATCAGCAGCAAAGGTCAGGATGCCTTTGCCGCTGGCTATCATCATAAATACAGCGAATCAGTATCCTATCGTTTTGTGAGCAAGGGCAACAGTTATCTGCTCATGAACCATCTGTATTATTATGTCCCAAAGAATCCGAATGCCAGAATAACAATCAAGGCTTCAGACCCTTATGGTCATACATTTACCGCAGAGAGTACCGAAGCGGTCAGTGAGCCTTTCTTCAATTACGCTCACTACTATGAGCAGGAGAATCAGGAATACAAGAAGGCAAGAAACTCCCTCTTACGAGATTCTACCATAAATAGGCAGAAAGATTCGACACGGAGTAATCGACATACAAAGCTATAAGCATAAAATAACATAAAGCATAAGACAATGGCAAAGAACAATACCCCAAAAGCTGGCAAGACTGAAAAGAATGCCAAGAATACAGCAACGAGTACAAAGAAAAAGAAAAAAGTCAAGGTTTCTCATATCGTTAAACCAGCAGAAATGACTCTGGAAGAATGGCAAATCAAACTTCGCAAACAAGTGACAGAAACAGAACACTTCAATATCAGTTGTGTAGATGATGAACTTTGCCCTGGCGAATATATCGTTCGCAATCCAGAGAAAAATAACGAGTACAAGGTAGTGTATCGTGGAGCCAACAGCGAATGGAATTATTGTTCTTGTATGGATTTCAAAACTTCAAAACTTGGCACATGTAAGCATCTCGAAGCCGTGAAGAAATGGTTTAGTGGAAAACGAGGCTTACATGTACATCGTGAGCTTCCTCCTTACACCTCTGTCTATCTATCTTACAGAGACGAACGATGCGTGAAGATTCGCATCGGAAGCGAAAACAAGGAAGCATACGAAAAACTTGCCAAAGATTATTTCGATGAAAAACATGTTCTAAAGAAAGCTGCCTATGCCCATATCGGATCTTTCTTAAAGCAAGCCCGCCAAATTAGCGATACATTCAGATGCTATAAAGATGCCATTGACTTTATCATCGACAAACGAGAGAAATCTACAAGAGAGAAGATTGTCAAGATGTACGATGATAAGAAACTAGATAATCTTCTGAAAGTTAAACTCTATCCTTACCAAAAGGTGGGTATCCGCTTTGCAGCCAAGGCAGGAAAAGCTATCATTGCCGACGAAATGGGTCTCGGCAAGACAATCCAAGCCATTGGAACAGCCGAACTTCTAAGAAAAGAAGGACTCATCGGCTCTGTACTCATCCTCTGCCCTACCTCCTTGAAATACCAGTGGCGCAGTGAAATCAAAAAGTTCACTGATGCCGAGGTCTTTGTTATAGAGGGAAATCATCTCAAGAGAAAGGATGCCTACAATCGTCCTGAACCTTACAAGATTATCTCCTATAATAGTGCCGCCAACGACATTAAGATACTCGGCAGTCTGCAAACCGACATGCTCATCATGGATGAGGTGCAACGCCTCAAAAATTGGAATACCCAAATTTCCCGTGCAGCAAGAAAGATAGAATCCGATTACTCCGTGATTCTATCGGGTACACCTTTAGAGAATAAACTTGACGAACTATACTCCATCGTGGAATTTGTCGATAATTTCCGTCTTGCCCCATACTATATCTTCAAGGAAAACCATATCATCACCGACGAAACTGGCAAAGTATTGGGATACAAGAACTTGAACAAGATAGGCGAAAAACTCAACGACATCCTCATCCGCCGTCGCAAAAAAGACGTGAAACTCCAGATGCCTGAGCGTTCTGACAAGAACCTTTTCATTCCGATGACCAACGAGCAGATGGAGATGCATCAGGAGTGGCAGAACCAGGTACGTCTCCTAGTTCTGAAATGGCGCAGGATGCATTTCCTATCCGATAAAGACCGCAAGCGTCTCCTGCTCTTCCTCTCACAGATGCGCATGGTATGTGACAGCAGTTATATCCTCGACCAAAAGACGAGATACGACACCAAGGTGGATGAATGCGTGAACATCATCAGCGACATTATCAGCGAGGAAGGTGAAAAGGTTGTGGTATTCAGTCAATGGGAACGCATGACCCGCCTCATCGCCAAGGAACTGGAGAAAAAAGAAATAGGCTTTGAATATCTGCATGGTGGCGTGCCATCCGAAAAGCGCAAAAACCTGGTAGATAATTTCATGAACGAACCATCGAGCCGGGTTTTCCTCTCTACTGATGCCGGAAGCACAGGCCTGAACCTGCAGTCAGCCGCTACCATCATCAACATAGACCTGCCTTGGAACCCTGCCGTTCTCGAACAGCGCATAGGGCGCATCTATCGCCTTGGTCAACAGAATAATATTCAAGTTATCAATCTCGTGACTCCCCACTCTATTGAGGAAGAAATGCTTGGTAAATTACGTTTCAAGACCTCTATGTTTGAGGGGGTACTCGATGATGGCGAGGACTCTATATTCATCAGCGACGATAAATTCACCAAGATGATGGAAGCCGTAAGCGGCATCATGGAGGAAGTAAAAACAGAAAACAAGGAAGACTGGACTAATCAAGATATAACCGAAGAAGGCGAAGAGAAGAACAACAAGGCAAATACTCCAGAAGTAAAAGCGGAACCAGATAAAGCCAAAGACATATCTTCCATTGCTCCACATTCCGCCACTACAGTTGCTCATCGCCCTGCTGAGCCAAAAGACTTAGTTGCCCAAGGAGTATCCTTCCTCTCTGGTTTGGCAGAGACTTTAAAATCACCAGAGGCAACAGCACAACTGGTAGATTCTATAGTAGAAAAAAACGAACAGACAGGCGAGACTTCCATCAAGATTCCTGTGGAGAGCAAGGAAACAGTTTCCAACCTCTTGAATCTCATCGGAAAACTGTTTGTGAAATAACTGCAAAGAATCCAAGACAGATAAAAATATCCAAAAATTTAATGATGAACTGTATAACAAGCTGAACTAAACGGAGAGTTCTTTCAAAAAGAGTAAGACATTATATTAAACAAAATAATATGAAGGAAGAAGAAATTAAAGAATTGTTTGAACAATTCGAAGCTATCGCCAACGAATATAATGGCATAGAGTGTTGGAGTGCAAGAGAACTTGCACAAGTATTGGGTTATAGCCAATGGCGCAACTTTGAAGGTATTATAGAAAAGGCAAAAGCATCATGTGTAAACGCAGGACAAGAGATTTCATACCATTTTGCTGACGTCAACAAAATGGTTTTCCTTGGTTCTGGTGCTCAACGAGAAGTTAAAAACTACATGCTGACTCGTTACGCTTGCTACCTCATCGCTCAAAATGGTGACCCACGCAAGCCACAAATTTCATTTGCTCAAAACTATTTTGCAGTTCAGACTCGCCGAGCAGAATTAGTTCAGAAACGTTTGCTTGAATATGAACGAGTACAAGCACGCACAAAACTTGCGGAAACAGAGAAGCGACTATCTGGTGTACTATCGAAAGAGGCGTTGATAGCAAAGGGTTTGCAGTCATTCGCTCATTAGGAGATAAGGCTTTGTTCAATCTCGACACAGCACTATTAAAAAGAAAACTTGGCGCACCAAACAGCCGTCCACTGGCCGATTTTCTTCCTACTCTCAATATAAAAGCCAAAGACTTTGCTGCAGAAATGACTTCTGTTAATGTACAACAAAAAGACTTACATGGCCAGCATTCTATCAGTCAAGAACATGTTGATAATAACAAGGCTGTTCGCAATATGATGCTCCAACGTGGTATCGTACCAGAAGAACTCCCAGCAGGAGAAGATGTCAAGAAAGTAGAACGAAGATTGAAATCTGACGAAAAGACACTGACAAAGAAAAATTGCAAAAAGAAATAAACAATGCTTATGGCAAAGTTCCTCATACTCATGGGCAAGTTGTAGTAATCTGCTTGTTCAAAACTTACAGAAGTAGGAAAGCGGCGCCGCCTGCAAATCCGCAGGAAAGCGCCGCCCATTGTAAACCTATTCTCGTACAAATATGACTTCTTGAAAATAAAACTACTTTGCCTTGATGACGAAGCGGAATTCGCGGTCGCCATAATGCATACGGTATTTCTCCATAGGCTTAGTCATCCAGCTGTCGATGCAACCTAAGCCGTACTGGCGTTGCTGGATATGTACCTGTGTCAAGCCCTTGTCAACCAAATCACCGCTATGCTGTCCCCAAGCATGCTCCTTTTCATCACCAGAATCCAAATCCTTAATAGAATAAGGAATGGCACTACACTCCATCGGAGCATAACCCTCGAAAGTAATACCCTTGCCTGATGCTGGATTGAAGATGGAGAAATAACGGATATCTGTATGGTTGCCACTCTCCTGAGGACGAATATAAGGATAATACTCATCCTTTACATCCGACTCATATTTGCCAATAAAGGTAGAAGAATGACGGTCGATATAATTCTCCTCCGGGCCACGGCCATAATACTCCAACTTAGAGAATGATGCAGGCAAATCCAATACCATACCATATCGGAACAAGTCAGCTATCTTAGCCGCTTTATCCGTGGTCATCTTCTCGGTAACAGAAACCTCACCTACCGCATTGATGCGATAACGAAGTACCAACTCAGCCTTCACCTCAGGCATTTCAAAAGTAGCCGTCAGGACAACACTATCCTTCATCTCACTCTTATCAAATGACTTCAAGTTCATCACAGGATTTTTCCAAACCTTCAACTCCTTCTGCAAAGAAGCACCATAATCATTATCAGTAGGAGCACGCCAGAATTCAGGCTTCATGCTCTCGCGGAATTTCAAGATAGGCTCACCGTCCACGTCAAGATAGTCTATCAAACCCGTCTTTTTGCCTATAGTAACCGACATTTTCTTGGCAGAAACCTTCACATAGCTATTGGTTTCCTCTACCTCTATATTGTTGGTACTCTGGAGTTTCCCTTTCTTACCAGAAATCTTAGTAGAAGTCGCCGCAATAGGAGTATCTACCTTATCAAACTGATATTCATTGATGACAAACTGCTGGCGGGCCATTACCTGTCCTTTCTCTACCAATGGTTCTGTACCATCGCTGGCAAAGGCAAAATTGACTGTAATTTCCTCCTTACCATGTTCAGACTCTGCTTCAGCAATAGCATACTTCAAAGCATCACTCTTCACCATTTTAGTTGTCTGAGGAGCAATACCCTTAGTCTCAGGAATCTCAACAGTAGATAACTTCACGCCATTGGCATAGATAGTTGCAGTAAGGTGCAGGTCGTCAATATTCTTGAAGAAATTCTCATTATAGATATTGAAAGCACCATTCACGGCATCCAGATCCTTGATCCATACATTCTGATGCCAATACTGGATTTCGTAGGCATGCGGATTCAAACGGCGGTCTGGAGCAATAATACCATTGCAATTGAAGTTGTAATCACTGGCAGGATAACGCCCATAGTCACCACCATAGGTAAAGATTTCCTTGCCTGTAATCGGACTCTTGTCACGCAGACCCTGATCTACAAAGTCCCAGATGTATCCACCCTGATACTTAGGATATTTGCGAATCAGATCCCAGTACTCCTTGAAACCGCCCTCTGAGTTACCCATCGCATGAGCATACTCACATTGGATATAAGGTTTTACGCCATCACTCTTGCAATATTTCTCACTCTCCTCGTAGTCGATGTACATCGGACAATGAATATCTGTCTTACTGTCATATCCACCACGCTCATACTGCACAGGACGAGTCTGATCATAGGCTTTCACCCAGTCATAGGTTTTCTCGAAGTTGATGCCATAGCCACACTCATTACCCAAACTCCATACGATGATGGAAGGATGGTTGATGAAAGTCTTCACATTACCCTCGTTACGCTCGATATGAGTCTGGAGGTATTCAGGGAACTTGGCGAGAGATTTCTCATCATATCCCATACCATGAGTTTCAAGGTTTGCCTCAGCAGTCACATAGATTCCATATTCATCACAGAGGTCATACCAGCGAGGATCATCAGGATAATGACAGGTACGAACAGCGTTGATATTCAACTGCTTCATAATCTTAATATCCTGAATCATGCGCTCCACGCTGACCACATAGCCACCATCAGGATCTATTTCATGACGGTTAGCACCCTTGATCAGGACAGGCTTGCCATTGACCAGGAGCTGTGCATTCTTGATTTCCACATTGCGGAAACCTATCTTTTGAGGAATAACCTCCGATACACCCTGCTTATTTTTCAAAGTAATGAATGCCTTATATAAATAAGGTGTTTCTGCAGTCCATGCCTTCACCCCTGGCACCTTAATAATACCCTGTACACCAGAAGCCTCAGCAATCTTCTTGCCATCCTTATCACACAATGTAAGAGTAACATCAGTCTTACCACCCTTCAAGGCTACCTGATAGTTCAGGACACCATCCCGGTATTGATTTTCCAAACCTGCATCCAGACGGATATCAGCTGCATGAACTTTCGGACGGGCATAGAGATATACCTCACGGGCAATTCCTGTAAAACGCCAGAAGTCCTGATCCTCAAAATAAGAACCATCACACCAGCGCATCACCTGCATAGCAATGAGGTTTTTGCCTGGTTTCAGATATTTGGAGATATTAAACTCTGCAGCCACCTTGCTGTCTTCGCTATATCCCACATACTTGCCATTCACCCAGAGAGTCAAATTGCTGGTAGCAGAACCTACATGGAAATATACATCCTTTCCCTTCCAGTCCTTAGGCAGGTCAAAGGTGCGGCGATAGGAACCCGTATAGTTGTTGAGTTCGCTGATATAAGGAGGATTTGGGTCAAACTGGGTAGCCCAGGCATAACCGATATTCTTATAAGTAGCATCGCCATAGCCATTCAGTTCAAACAAGCCCGGTACAGGAAAATCCTTCCATTGAGAATCATCAAAGTTGGTAGCGAAGAAATTGACAGGACGCTTGTTGTAGTCCTTGACGAAATTAAATTTCCAAGTGCCTTCCATCGAAAGGTAGTTGGCTGAATTTTTCTTCTCGAAAGCCTGAGCCTTATCCTGATTCTCGAAAGCAAAGAACGCAGCACGGCGAGGAGCACGATTCTGCTGATTGACATCTACATTATGCCATCTGTTGGCATCTTGCGCCCTTACTTCGCCATGCCCATTAAGAACCATGGCACCCAATAGGGCAAGAAACATGAAATTTCTTTTGTTCATATTCATGAATATTTATGATTTAAAAACAGGTTTTACCTTATTATATATTTAATGGAACAGTTGACTATCTTCAACATCCGCAAATTCCTTGGAATTATCCTTGCGCATCTGCAGGTTGAGTCCGTTCCACCAAGAAGGCCAGCCACCAGTAATATTGGCTATGAAGACATACTTGATAGGATGTAACCCCTTAGCCAAAGCTACGCAGTTGTCACGATGGGAAATACTCTTCACTTCGCTGGAGTTGTCGATAAGCAACTTACTGGCAATCCAAACCTGGTCGGCACGGGAAGAAACGTAATATACACCATCCTCTGGCACCATCACATATCCTTCGGCAATAGCAGCATAACCATTCTCTCCACGCAGAGTGCGAGCATCGTCAGCCTGCTTCAATTTCATTTCGCCAAAGTTGCGGATAACAGAATTTTCCCAGACGCCATCCGTCCATTCTAAGTCATTCACATGATGATAATATCCCTTGATACGCTTCATCTCCAAACCCAGCTTTACATTTTTCACCTCAACAGAAGGAGCATAATTCTGTTTCTCCACCTGAATGGTTCTGATGCGACTCATCTTACCAGAAGGCAAAACCGTAGCAATATTGATGATACAATCATGGTTTACAGGAATAGGAGCAGTATAGACCAGAGACTCTGGAGTAGGCACCGTACCATCCAGTGTATAGACCATCTTCATCGGACGGGAAGTGGTAAAGGTTACTGTAGTATCCTTGGTAATCACCACTTTATCGCAGGATCCGTATGGCTGCTCCGGCAGAGGAAGATGATATTTGATACAACGTTCATCAAGTCTTACGAGGTTAGCATCCACTCGTTTGCAGAAATCCGTAAAGTTCTTACGACTCAATGGCGACCATGCCACCTCAGAGAGTGCCAGGGCACGAGGATACATCATATACTCCATCTTGGCATTGGAATACATATATTCAGACCAGTTGTTGCATTGCACACCCAAAATATGCTTATCAAGTCCAGCCTTGCGGATTACATCAGGAACAGGGTCGAAACTATAGGTTTTGGCCAGATAGACAGGACTGCTTGGAATCGTGATTGGTTCTATCTTACTGTCGCCCTGATAATGGTCAAGGTAAAGACCACCAGAACCAGGAGTCATGATAACATCATGCCCTTGCTTAGCAGCTTCGATACCTCCATCAATACCTCGCCAAGACATGACGGTAGCATTCTCACTCAATCCACCTTCCAGAATTTCATCCCATCCGATGATTTTCTTACCATACTTCTCCAGCATCTTTTCTACACGCTTGATGACATAGCTCTGCAGTCTTTCCTCTGCAGAGTGCTTGCCATCGCCCTGAAGATGCTCGTCAACAATACGCTTCTGACAAGTAGGGCAGGTTTTCCAACTGGTTTTCGGGCACTCGTCGCCACCTATATGGAAATATTTGCCAGGGAAGAGCGGCACCATCTCCTTGAAGATATCATCCAGGAAATGGAACATCAATTCCTTGCCGGGACACATCACGATGTCCTCGATACCCCAAACCATTCTTGGAGTCCATTGTTCTCCCTTACAGGACAATTCTGGATAAGCAGCAATAGCCGCCATCATGTGTCCAGGAAGATCCACCTCAGGAATCACCGCCATATAGCGCTTGGTAGCATAATCCACGATATCCTTAATCTCCTCCTGTGTATAAAAACCTCCATAGATAGAGCAATCGCCTTCCTTGCGATAACCGCCGATAGAAGTCAGTTTAGGATATTTCTTGATTTCAATACGCCAGCCCTGATCTTCCGTCAGATGGAAATGCATCGTATTGACCTTGAGAGAAGCCATCAGGTCAATCTGCTTCTTCACATTCTGTACTGTAATGAAATGACGGCATGGATCGAGATGGAAACCACGATAACCGAAACGAGGATAGTCTTCGATATCACAACATTGTGCCACCCATTTGACTCCCTTTACCAGAGAAGCACTTTCAACTTCCGCTGGCAACAACTGCAGGAAGGTCTGCATACCATAAAAGGCACCCTTACCTGTCTTTGCTTTGATAACCACTCCCTTGGCAGTAACCTGAAGGCGATAGCCCTCCTCATTCATTTTCATCGAAGGGTTGATAATGATAGAGACATTTCCCTTCTTGTTGCCCACATTGACCTCATATCCAGTAGAAGTCTTGAGCTTGCCTGCCAGATAACCAGCTATCGCTTTACCTTCCTCTGTATTGTAGGAAATACCAAGGCTGGAAGGCAAAATAAATTCTCCACGCTGTTGGGTGAGTTTGACTGGTGTTGGAATCACATTGACTTCTGCAGCCAAAGAACACACAGGATTCATCCCCAAGTAAACCATGAGGGCGAATGCTGGAAATAGTTTTTTAATCTGATTCATATCGTATTCAGTTGTTAGTTTGATCTAGTTATTCAAATATGAGGTTTTAATCTTTCTAATATCTTTTATTAGTTGCCAATATTTTAATAAAATATTTTATTTTGCAAAGATATATGTTTTTTGTGTTACTTCAAAGGTTTTATGGTTAATAAATCTAAAACACCAATACTTTTCGTATCTTGTCATCTTTATGCAGATAAGTGTATATTTGCCATATTATCAGATATTTACGTACAAAGAAACAAAATAACTCACGGAAAGAGTGAGACTATTTTCTATCATAAGAATTTTAATAAAAAGGACTTTATGATAGAAACTCTAAAGTTTACTTATATATATAAATAAGGTGTAGGGACTAAAAAACAGCCTCAAAATAATAAAAAAGCAAAGAAATGAACACATTTAAGGTTTATTAACTACAAAAAAGTTGCACGTATTAATAAAAGCTTTATCTTTGCAAATAAAAAATATTACTTATGAAACAAGAGATAATAAAATATATTAAGAATATAGGTAAAAAAGCTACTATACCTAAGAAAATCTTGGAGCATTTTATATCTCACGGACAATCCACTATCCCGGAAATATCTAAGAGTATAGGAGTAAGTCTCCCAACCACGACAAGCGCCTTGAATGAGATGATGACAGTGGGAATAGTCAAAGAATTCGGAAAGAAGGAAACTGCCATGGGGCGCATCCCAATGCTTTACGGTTTGAAGCCTAAGGCAGGTTACTTTATAGGTGCCAATCCGGAAATGGACAGTCTGGCACTTTCTGCAAGTGATTTCTGCGGCAACCAGATAGTGGAAAAGACAAAAATTCCCTACTGTTACGAAAACACTCCGGAGAATCTGGAAAAACTCGGAAGCATCATCAATGATTTCATAGACAGTCTTCCTATCAAGAAAGAGGAAATACTAAATGTCTGTGTCAATGTAGCAGAACGCGTTAATCCTTTTGAAGGAACGGCATACAATATGTTTACATTTACCGAAAAACCTTTGGCAACGGAAATATCAGAAATGATTAATTTACCGGTTTGCATCGAAAACGACACCAGAAGCATGACCTATGCAGAATACATCAAAGGCTGCAGTAAAGGAATGAAAGACATTATCTTTGTGAATGTGTGCTGGGGTCTCGGAATCGGAATCATCATAGACGGTAAACTCTATTATGGAAAGTCTGGATATTCCGGTGAATTTGGACATACACCTGGCTACAACAACAACATCATCTGCCACTGTGGAAAAATCGGTTGCATAGAAACTGAAACTTCTGGCAGAGCTCTGAAAAGAAAATTGACCGAAGCACTTCTGGAAGGAAAACAATCCATACTTTCAGACAAGGTGGTAAACAGAAAAGAAGAGTTAAACTTACAAGATATTCTGGACGCCATCGCAAAAGAAGATGTGCTCAGCTTAGTTATCCTACAACATGTTGCAGATGAACTGGGAAAACAACTGGCAGGAATCATCAACGTCTTCAACCCGGAAATGCTGGTCATCGGAGGCGAAATGTCGGCTACAGGAGATTATCTGACATTGCCTATCAGAATGGGCATCAAGAGATTCTCTCTCAACGTCATGAACGAGGATTCTAAGATTGTAACCTCCGAACTGAAAGGTCAAGCGGGCGTAGTGGGAGCCTGTCTCATGGCAAGATACAGATTACTCTATGCTTAGCAAATACCTCTCTCTAACTGACAACTATATATACATGACTAACAAAAATCAACAAAAACCTGATTAAATATAAATCTATCTCTCTATATATAAAAAGGTATGAGAAGATACATTGTGTACAAGAAAAATAACTTAAACCGAAACAACATGAGAAAATGCTTTCTGATTACCATGATGTTGGGAATCTCAACACTGGCAATTTCGGCACAAAAGACATCCAAGTCACTGGAGCCTGTGCAACCAACTCCTACTACCAAACAGGTAGAATGGCAGAAAATGGAAACATACGCTTTCATCCACTTTGGATTGAACACTTTCAATGACAAAGAATGGGGATACGGAAACTCGGATGTAAAAACCTTCAATCCCAAGAAATTGGACTGCGAGCAATGGGCAAGAACACTTGCTGCTGCAGGTATGAAAGGGGTCATCATCACTGCAAAGCACCATGATGGCTTCTGCCTTTGGCCAACCCATACGACAGATTACTGCATCCGAAACACTCCTTATAAGAATGGTGAAGGTGATGTCGTGGGAGAACTTTCCAAAGCTTGCCAAAAATATGGATTGAAGTTCGGCATATACCTCTCACCTTGGGACAGAAATCAGGCCAGTTACGGCTCACCATATTACCTGAAACTCTACCAGCGCCAACTCAAGGAACTGCTGAGCAACTATGGTGAACTCTTCGAAATATGGTTTGATGGAGCCAACGGAGGAGATGGATGGTACGGAGGAGCAGAGGAAAAACGAACCATCGACAGAAAGCACTACTACGACTTCCCTAAAATCTTCCAGATTGTAGATAGTCTCCAGCCAAATGCCACTATTTTCGGTGATGGCGGACCAGGGTGCAGATGGGTAGGAAACGAAAACGGATTTGCAGGCGAAACCTGCTGGTCTATGATTCCTTCCAATACCATATATCCAGGCTATAAAAACTACAAGCAACTGCAATTCGGCTGGGAAAATGGTGATCAATGGACCCCCGCAGAATGTGATGTATCCATCCGACCAGGATGGTTCTATCACGAAACTGAGGACAGTAAGGTCAAAACCGTTGACCAGTTATGTGATCTTTATTCACTAGTGTCCACTAAATAAATTTAAGACTTAATTCTCTTACAGTTTGTAACTT
>OLGA01001512.1_pt1 | contig 18207 bp, 10 predicted proteins | sample 1604881 | NCBI WGS metagenome assembly OLGA01 (sample SAMEA3888896, study PRJEB22519) | human gut metagenome | biome: human gut; feature: human-associated habitat; material: faeces | place: Denmark | collected 2009 | reverse complement strand
GGCCTTCTTGAACAGGCCGAATAAGCCCTTCTTTTCCTCTTCGTCGAAGTTCAGCCCCTTGAGCTCGACAACAAGCTCGCTGAGCATATCGCCGCACTCACCGAGATCCTTGGTCTTGACGCTGCTGAGAGCGGCGTCAGAGAACTCGGAGATATTCTTCTGCGCGGCACTGCCGTAGTTCATTATCTGATCGGTGTTCTTGATGTCTATTTTCTCTGAGAAATCACGCACTGCGGCCTGTTCAGCCGGAGAGAGACTGCTGATGTCAAGCTTCTCGACGGGTGTCTGCTCGGCCTGCTTCTCCTCAACAGGAGCCTCCTCAACGGCGGCTTCGGTCTGTGCAGCGTTCGGCTCAAGGGTAAGGGCGGGGATGAAGCTCTTTTCTTCACTCATGTTGTTTGTGTCCTTTCTGTTGTTATCTCAAAGTCCTTGTTACCGGAAAGCCCTTCTCTGGCCAACATGGTATTCATGACTTTTATATCGGTTTCGATATCCAGCGCCTGATCCTCAAACAGAGAATCGAGCCGCTTCTTGAACGCTTCGATGGCGGCGTCGAGCATTTCGTTTATGTTCTTCATGCTCTTGTCGAGATTCTCGCCCTCGATGCCCTGCGCGCTCATCCTGTCATAGGCGTTGAGGAGCTTTATCGTCGTCGGCAGATAATAGTTCATAAACTTCTTTATCTGCGGGATATCCGAGGGATCGGCGATTGCATCCTGCGTGATCTTATCCGTGATGCGCATCAGCTCATTGATCTTCTTGCGCACCTCGGTGTCCTTGATGGACATGTATAGCCTGCCCATCTCGCTGAGCGCGCGGTTGCCCTCCTCGACTATCGGGTCGATCTCCGGGCCATAGCTCTTCTTTTCGGCGTGCTCAGGCGCGGCGGCAGACTTGGACACCTGCTCACGTCCCGCTTCGTTTTCTTTCTGCACGGAACTTCTGCCGAGAAGGCATGCGACAAAGCCGGAGATTCCGGCCGCCAGCAGCAGATACCATATGTTATACAGCGGCAGAAATGCAGCCGCGATTATCCAGGCGATCGTGAAGCCGTATATGACCTTGACCGCCTTTTTCTTCTTATCTTTACGCGCCACTCAAAACTCTCCAATCGTTTGTCTTACATTTTTGTATTTTATATCTAATTGCCGCAGCAGTCAAGAGTATTGCAAATTAGCGCAGACCTGTAGTATAATAAATTAGTATCTGCGTGCTGCGCGGTACACTTTCCGCGTAAAGGAGAACCAAGATGATAAAAGTCGCACCATCAATACTGTCCGCCGATTTTGCGAAACTCGGCCGGGAGGTCGGAGAGGTAGCGGCCGCGGGTGCCGACTATCTGCATTTTGATGTAATGGACGGCCTGTTCGTGCCGAATATTTCCATCGGTATCCCCGTGCTCAAATCCCTGCGCCGGGCGACGGATATGTTCATTGACGTTCATCTTATGATAGACAGGCCTGTTCGCTATGCCGAGCAGTTCTGCAAGGCCGGGGCGGATATGGTGACCTTCCATGTCGAGGCCGACAGTCAGGAAAATATTCTCAAGGCTATAGGAATTGCCAGAGGGCTCGGCAAAAAGGCGGGTGTTGTCATTAAACCAAACACCCCAGCAGAGGCGGTCCTGCCGTTCCTGCCGATGGTCGACATTATCCTTGTCATGACGGTGGAGCCGGGCTTCGGCGGGCAGCACTTCATGCATGAGCAGCTCCCGAAGATCAGCCGTGTGCGTGAGCTTATCGACACGCTCTCGCCTGACTGCGAGCTTGAGGTGGACGGCGGCATCGACGGTACGACCGCGGCTCTCGCCATCGAGGCCGGGGCAAACGTGCTGGTTGCCGGCAGCGCTGTGTTCGGCAGCGCGGATTGCGCCGAAGCAATTGAGCGCATCAGAACAAGTAAGATAAACTGAGGAGCAAGCCATGTCCTTTTTTCCCGCTTCACTTGAAAACCTTGTAGATAAATTCGCGTCCCTGCCCGGGATCGGCAGAAAGAGCGCGCAGCGGCTCGCTTTCCATGTCCTCAGCCTGCCGGATGATGAAGCGCAGTCCTTTGCGGATGCGATAGTCTCGGCGAAGAAGAGCGTCCACTGCTGCAAGGTGTGCCAGAACCTCACCGAGGGGGAGATATGCCAGATATGCGCGAGCGACACGCGCGATAAGAGCACCGTGTGCGTGGTGTCAGAACCGCGCGATGTGCTCAGCATCGAGCGCGGACGGGAGTATAACGGCACGTATCATGTCCTGCACGGCGTTCTTTCCCCGATGAGCCATGTCGGCCCCGACGATATAAGGATCAAGGAGCTTCTGGTCAGAGTGGCGGAGAACGACATTCAGGAGGTAATCATGGCGACGAACCCGGATACTGAGGGCGAAGCGACGGCAATGTATCTCTCGCGCCTGCTCAAGCCTTTTAACGTCAAGGTGACGCGCCTTGCCTACGGCATCCCCGTCGGGTCGAACCTTGAGTTTGCGGACGACGCGACGCTTAACCGCGCCATTGAAGGGCGCACTGAGGTGTGATTATTTATTCACGGCATAGGCTATACTCTTAACTGTGAGCACCAATAATCGGAGGCATGGTACATACGATTTTATTTAATAGATTGGAGATAATATGATTTCAAAACTGAAAATTATCCCGCTCGGCGGTCTGGGCGAAATAGGCAAGAATATGACAGCCTATGAATGCGGCAGCGATATAATCATCGTTGATGCCGGCATGGGCTTCCCGGATGAGGATATGTACGGTATCGACATCGTCCTGCCGGATATCACTTACCTCAAATCCAACGCCGAGAAGATACGCGGGCTGATCCTCACGCACGGCCATGAGGACCACATCGGCGCGCTGCCGTATGTGATGGACCGGATCAACCCGCCCATCTATACGACGCGCCTGACCGCGGGGCTCGTGCAGCTCAAGCTGCAGGAGCGCGGCCTGCTCGATAAAACGAAGATCGTCACCGTTGAGGCGGGCGAGACGATCTCCGCCGGGTGCTTCAAGGTGGAGTTCATCCACGTGAACCACTCGATCGCCGATTCCGTGGCGTTTGCGATCAAAACGCCGATCGGCACCGTTGTCCAGACCGGCGACTTCAAGATCGACGTCACGCCCCTGCAGGGCGAGATGACCGATCTCACGCGCTTCGGCGAGCTGGGGCGCGAGGGCGTGCTCGCGCTGCTCATGGACTCCACGAACGTGGAGCGCCCCGGCCACTCGCTCTCCGAGAGCAAGGTGCACGACCGCTTCGACCAGCTCTTCAAGGACTGCGACAAGCGCATCATCGTAACGACGTTCGCCTCGAACGTGGACCGCATCCGGCAGATCATCGATCTCGCCGTCAAGTACAAGCGCAAGGTCGGCATCACGGGGCGGAGCATGGAAAACGTGGTGAAGCTCTGTGTGGAGCTCGGCTATATGAAGGTGCCGGACGGCATTCTTGTGGACATGAAGCGCATCGGCTCCGTGCCGCGCAATAAGCTCGTCATTCTCTCCACCGGCAGCCAGGGCGAGAGCATGTCCGCGCTCTACCGCATGGCGTTTTCCGAGCATAAGCAGGTGGACATCGGCTCGGGTGACCGCGTCATCATCTCCGCGAGCGCCATTCCCGGCAACGAGACGACGATCTCCCGCGTTATTGACGAGCTCTTCGCCAAGGGCGCGGAGGTCATCTACGAGCGCGGCACCGATCTGCACGTATCGGGCCATGCCTGCCAGGAAGAGCTCAAAATGATGTACGCGCTCGTAAAGCCGAAGTTCTTCATCCCCGTGCACGGCGAGCGCCGCATGCTCCACAAGAGCGGCGACATGATCGTGGGTATGGGTCACGACCGCCGGAACATCATCATCGGCGAGAACGGCAGAGTCATTGAGCTGACCGCCAAATCCGCCAAGCTCGGCGCGACCGTCCCGTCCGGCCGCGTGCTCGTGGACGGCATGGGCGTCGGCGACGTCGGCACCGTGGTGCTGCGCGACCGCAAGCTCCTTGCCGACGAGGGCATGGTCGTCGTCGTTATGACGCTCTCGGCGGAGAACGCGCAGCTCATCTCCGGCCCGGACATCATCAGCCGCGGCTTTGTCTATGAAAAGGAAAACGACAAGCTCATCGACGAGCTGCGCCGCGTGGCGATGGAGAGCATCGCCTACTGCGAGGATAACGGCATCACCGACTGGGCAAGCATCAAAAGCCGCGTGAAGTCTGGCCTTTCCGGTTATCTCTTCAAAAAGACCCGCCGCAGCCCGATGATTTTGCCGATCATCATGGAAGTTTAAACGAGGAAAACCCCTCCGTCAAAAACTTCGTTTTTGCCACCTCCCCTGTTAGGGGAGGCAAGAACGTTTTTCGCAAACCCACTTGGCTCCCCTGACAGGGGAGCTGTCACGGCGCAAGCCGTGACTGAGGGGTTATCCCCTTGAAAATATAAAAAAAGGAGACTATCGCCATGGCTCTGCCGTACTGCATCCCGTATTTCGACGCTCACTGCGATACTCTGACGAAGTTCAACTCCCTGCGCCAGAGCAGCCGGAACCACATCGATCTTCTGCGTCTGCACCACTACGCCCCCGCCGCGCAGGTCATGGCGATCTGGGCGCCGCCGGGCTTTGACGGCCCCACGGCGTTCCGCCGCATCATGCTCACCGTTGAGCGCGAACTGAAGGAAAACCGCGATCTCGCCGCGCTCTGCACGAGCGTTGCGGAGGCCGACGCCGCCGCGAAGGACGATATGGTCGCCGTGTTCCTCTCGGTCGAGGGCGCCAATCTCCTCCGGTGCAGCGTCGCGGGGCTGCTCGACGGCTACCGCCGTGGCGTGCGCATGGTGACGCTCTGCTGGAACAAGGATAACCGCCTGTGCGGTTCGGCAATGGATACCGGCGCAGGCCTGACCGCGGACGGCGTCTGCTTCGTGAACACCTGCTGGGAAAAGGGCGTCGCGGTCGATCTCTCCCACGCCTCGGAAAAAACGTTCTGGGACGTGATGCGCATTGCGAAGCGCCCGGTGCTGTGCAGCCACTCGAACGCGAAGTCCGTGTGCGACCATCCGCGCAATCTGACCGACGCGCAGATCAGCGCCATCGTCCACAACGAGGGCGTCATCGGGCTGAATCTCTGCCCCGCCTTTCTCGGTCTCGGGCGGAATATGGACGCCGTGCTCGCGCACATCGACCATTTCCTCTGCATGGACGCGCGCGAAAATCTCTGTCTCGGCACCGATTTTGACGGCATCGAGTCGCTGCCGGAGGGCATCACCGGCGTGGAGAGCATGGAAAAGCTGTATGAGCAGATGCTCGCGCACCGCTTCAGCGAAGCGCTCGTGCAGGATATCTTCTTCCACAACCTCCACCGGTTCCTGGGGGAAGCGCTGTGAACATACAGATCTTCGGCAAAAGCAAATGCTTTGACACGAAAAAGGCGGAGCGGTATTTCAAGGAGCGCCGCATCAAATACCAGTACATCGATCTCAACCGCTACGGCATCAGCCGCGGCGAGCTGCAAAGCGTGAAAAACGCCGTGGGGCTTGAGGATCTCATCGACGAAAAGCACCCGGACGCGGCGCTGCTGCGCTATCTCGCCCGCGCGGACGATAAGCTCGAGCGCATTCTGGAAGACCCCACGCTTTTGAAAACGCCCGTTGTCCGCAACGGAAAACAGGCCACCGCCGGGTACTGCCCGGACGTGTGGAAGCAATGGGAATAAAGCCGTATGCCCCCGGAAAAAACCGGGGGCATATCTTTTTTAAAATGATATGGCAGTAATTTAAAATAAATATATTAAGAAAGGAAAAAGCCAGAATTTTGCCAAAAAATGCCGGTGCCAAACCTTGACTTTTCCAAGACACCCGGTATAATTTATTTAGAATTGAATATGGATCTATCGGACAGGTAGCCGTTTGCTGTAAAGGCTTTTTTGAAAGTCAGGCGGCGGTGAAAAAGGAAAGGGGTGCGAATCCCCTGCACGCACGGTACTGTATGCGCGAGTCCGGATCGAAGCGGCGGAGAGCCGCAGGGACGAAAGTCCGCCATTTCGGGGCAACCAGCCTCGGGAGAAGGTAGATTCCGGACGAGGAAAAGAAAAACTTTTCACGCAGCGCGAGCCAGGAGAATTACCAAAGTCCGGAACCCAAGACAGCGGGCGAGCTCTCCGTATGTTTTACTGATTGCAGATCCGCCAACGACCCTCCCTATGGGGGCAGTTCAGTTAACTGAACTGCGTCCGGCCTATAGGGTGTCCGTTGGCGTTCCTTTTGCGCACAAACAGCCCTCTGTCTTATCGACGGAGGGCTGTTTTTTGTCAAAACGGCGCTCGGAAAAAAGGAGATGAAGATCGGAATGACGACAGCGATGCCGGACGAAATGACGAAAACCGTTCCGCCGGAGCAGACGGAACAGGACGAGGAGATCCTGCGCCTGATCCGCGAGCTGGGTTACGGCAAGATCGTGATCACGGTGAAAAACGGCCAGCCCGTCCACGCGGAACTCCAGAAGAGTGTTCTTCTTTAAGGAATGATCGTATGAGAAGAAATTTACAAAAAACACTGGCGCTGCTTCTTTCGGCGGCGATGCTCGCGGCAGTCTCGCCGGCTGCGCTGGCGGCCGACGCCGATGAACCGGCGGCGACGGCGGCTGCGGAACCTGCGCCGGAGATAACGCCGAGGCCGGAAGCGTTCCCCAAACCGGAGAAGACATCCGCACCGAAGGAGACCCCCGCGGCGGAGGACGTCCCGGAAACCGAAGAAGCGTCCGGGCCGGAGAAAATGCCCGAACCGGAGGTAACCCCGGAACCGACGGAAGCCCCGGAAGCGGCGGAATTCCCGGAACCGACGGAAGCCCCGGAGCCGACGGAAACGCCGGAACCGGCGGAAACGCCCGAACCGACGGAAACGCCCGAACCGACGGAAACGCCCGAACCGACGGAAACGCCCGAACCGGAACTTGAAGCTCTCGAAACGCGCGAGACCGCCGTGGAGCCGAGCGAGTATTTTCCCGTCCTTACCGAGGGACTCCCGTTCCCGCAGGCACTGGACGCTCTCCTTGACGGCCTTGTGCAGACGCTCGTGCTGACCGAAGCGGAACAGAGCGCCGAGAAAGAGATCGAAGAGATAACGCTCGCCTACGGAAACGGTACGCTCACCGACAACATGGACGCGCTGCCGTTCATCGCCGCGGCGTTCGCCGCGAAGACCGGCAAAACGGCGGACGAGCTGACGGAGGCCGATCTCACGGCAAAGGAGCTCTCCGTGCTCCGCACGGTGTTCGGCGCTATGAGCGCCGTTTCCTGCACGCTCATGGAAACGGACATGACCGACGGCACGCTCAGTGATGAGACCGGCGAGCCGAACGTTATAAAAACGAAGTATGCGCTTTCTTTTAAGATATTGCTCTCGCGCAGCGCATCGGCGCTTCTCGTGACCGCGGAAGAGCAGGAGCGCTATCAGGCGCTGTGCACCGGGGATGAGTGGGACAAGCTCCTCTCTCTCTGGCGCGGGTACGGCTGGGTCGAGTCCGGCGCGGGGGAGAGGGTATATACGCTCCGCGAGGATGTGGTCCGTCTCGCGCTCGCGCAGCAGGGAAGGATCGAATATCTCTGGGGCGGCAAGTATAACAACCTGGGCCGCAGCCCCTTCTGGGGCTTCCCGCAGCAGAACGAGAACGGCGAAATATTCACCGACGGTCTGGACTGCTCCGGCTTTGTGACGTGGGTGCTGCTCAACGCCGCCGGGACGGTCGAGGCGCTTCCCACCATCGGCGAGGGGACGAGCGCGCAACGTCTTGCGTGCGAAACGATAACGCGCGAAGAGCTGCGGCCCGGCGATCTCGTCTTCGGCGGCGAGGGCACGGCGGAAACCGACCACGTCGGCATCATGACGGGCTTTGCGGACGATGGGCGCGTGCTCATGTGCCACTGTATGCGCGGCGGCGTCACGGTCTCCTATGCCGAGGATTTCGGCATGGATAACTATTGCCGCCCCGCGGCGTACTATGCGGCATACGAAACGCCTGAAACCCTGCCGGAGATATCCGTGACGGAATACGCCGGGAGCGAGGACGGTGCGGTGTATCTCGTGAAGGTCGCGGCCGAGCCCGGCACGCGCTGCCGCTGGACATTGGACGGCGCGGAAATGCTCTACTCGGAAACCTACGGCGCGTGGTGCGCGCTGACAACGGCCAACGATGCGGCGGCGCGCGTTTCCCGCGTTCGGTGCAGCGGCGGCAGCGATACGGTCTGCTACGACGGGGACGTGAACGGCTCCGGCGTTACGGAGATCAATGACGCGCAGAGGATCTATTCCATCAGCTGCGGACAGCAGCGCTTCGAGACGAAGAACGCCGAAGCCTGGCTGAAGGCCGATCTGAACGGTGACGGGAGGATCACGGCGGAAGATGCCTCGGAGATTCTGCGCTTGATATAAAAAGGTAAGTTCAAGGAATCATTGGAAAGGAAGGGAAAAAACCAATGCAAACGGGTAAGAAAGGTCTTGCACTGCTTCTCGCGCTGCTGATGGTGTTCTCGCTGCTGCCGGTATCGGCGCTCGCGGCGGACGGATGCCTCACGGCGACGGGTGCGGACAAAACCTTTACAGCAAAGCAGGGAGAGAACCTTACGGTTCAGCTTGCGCAGTATTTCACCGACAGCAAAGGCCATACGCTGACCTATACGCTGGACAACGGCGATTACGGCGAGCATACCCAAATCGCCGAGGTCGATGGGCAACAGTGTCTCTCGTTCACGAACTCCGCCATGGGCACGTATACTCCGACTGTCACGGCGGCGTGCTCCAACGGCGAGACGGCCAGCGTGCAGCTCACGATTACCGTCACGGAGGCCCCGAAGGGCGACGAGAACCAGTACCGCTACGATGAGTCGCCCGCCAATTCGGTCACGGTGTATGTGACGATCTCGAGCGACGGCATGCCTGTTCAGGGCAAGGACGGCACGCCCATCTCGCATCTTGAGGTGACCGTCCCGTACTTCGATCTGGCCAACCAGAATCTTGGCGCGTATTACCGTTACCACACGGAAAACGGCTCGGGCAAGTATGTGGATGAGAAGATCGTCGAGCGTCCGACGGCGCTGCATCTGTATCTTTACATGATTGGCGTATACTATCTCGGGCTGAATCCGGCGGAGGTCACGAGCGGCAGCACGAAGATCGTCGGACACGCCGGCGGCGCCGGTGTCTCGTGGATAAACGGCGATAAGGCGTATGACGATACGGAAAACGCTGCTCTCAGTCTCTCCGGCAGCGCCACGTCCATGTACATGGAGAATTTCTGGGGTCACGACCAGAATCTCATGTACTACCGCAACCATATCTATCCTCTGATGAGCGCGGGCTGGGGTTCGACGGCGGACTACATCCTCCTCTCGGACGGCGACACGATCGACGTCGCCATGTACAGCGACTGGGGCTTCTGGTCGGACGGCGGCGCGTTCGCGCGCTTCGATCAGGATGCCTACAGCGTTGCGCCGGGCGGCACGGTCAGTTTTTCCACGCTCAAGTATGACACCAAATCCGTCTCCGACGGCGGCAGCGATATGTTCACCGCCGTGACCGGCATGGATGTCGGCGTTTACGACGAGAAAATGACGCTTCTGGACGTTGTTTCGCCCGAGCAGGACGGCGGCAGCAGCTACGCCTATACGTTTAAAAACGCTGGTACGTATTACCTGATGGCGATGGACACGAATCGCTGCTCGACCGACGCGCGCCTCGCTCCCGCGACGGCGAAGGTCACCGTTGGCAGCAGCTCGAAGCCCTTCGACCCGGCGGAGCATTATAAGAACTTCGATTTTGCCTCCATCACGCTCGACGCAGAGGGCACGCAGTATATCTACAACATCGAAGAGAGTCCGATTTATGTAAAACATTTCCAGGTTCCGGGCGATAAGAAGCTCTACACGGTGACCGTTCCGGAAGGCACGGACTATGTATACGTCAATTACCCGGCGGACTTTAAATATACGCCCCTGAGCTATTGCGCTCTGCTTGATACCACAGGCGCTGTTGCCGGCTACGACTGTCCTGGCTTTGAACTGCTGAACAACGCCTCCGGCGGCAAGACGCTGAAGCTCCCGGTCCCGTATCTTATTGAGAACAGCCGGTACTTCGCTGCCGAAGAGCAGAGCAAATACGACTACTTCAACTGCTTCGGCTTTGTGTATGGCGATAACACCGCCCCCGGCGGCGCGGTTGCCGTCACGGGCGTGACGCTGGATAAGAGCGAGCTTTCGCTCATCCGCCGCGAAGAGGCGACGCTTACCGCGACCGTGGAGCCGCAGAACGCGGACAACCCCCGTGTTAGCTGGAAGAGCAGTAACACGGACGTTGCCACCGTCAGCACGAAGGGTGTTGTTACCGGCGTGGGCACCGGTACGGCGACCATTACCGTCACCACGGCGGACGGCGGCTTCACCGCGAAGTGCACCGTTACCGTCACCGACCCGAGCAAGCCCGCTCTCGCGGAAGACGGCTATTATGAGATCTCGAACGCTGCGCAGCTCAAGTGGTTCACCGACGAGGTCAACGCCGGAAAATCCACGCTCAACGCGCGCCTGACGGACGATATCGATCTCAGCGGCGTCTGCGATGAGACGACCCCGTGGACGCCGATCGGCGATCACGCGAATAACAGAATATACAGCGGCACTTTTGATGGCCAGGGCCACAAGATCACCGGTTTGTATCTCAAGGGCAACGCCTCGAACTATACGAACGGCAACACCTATTACATCGGCCTCTTCGGCGAGTGCGACGGCGTGACGATCAAGAACCTCTCGGTCTACGGCACGGCGATGGCCGTGACCCGCATGGTCGGCGGTCTTGCCGGACGCACGTGCGGCGTTTCCACGCACCGCCGTTCCACTGTCGAGAACTGCCACAACTATGTGACTCTCACCGGCTCTGCGACAAACGATGATATTTTTTCCCACGGCGGTCTTGTCGGCAGCGCGCAGGAGACCGACTTCATCGGCTGCTCCAACGAAGTGGACATCACCGGCTATCAGGGGCAGGTCGGCGGCATCGTCGGCAATACCGGCATCGGCGGCGTAACGCTGACGAACTGCTGGAACAGCGGCCACGTCCATCTGCGCGGCTACAAGAGCACGTTTGAGGGCGTCGGCGGTCTTGTCGGCAGCGGCAGCAACACCCTGACGCTCACGAACTGCTACAACACCGGCGCGGTGGACTTCTATTACCGAACCGCGGCGGAAAAACAGTATGTCGGCGGTCTTGTCGGCTGCTTCGGTGATTCCTATGGGACGCAAACGCTCACCATGACCGGCTGCTACAGCACCGGCAAGATCAGCGGCGACAAAGCCGATGAAGCTCTCATGGGCGCTCTTGTCGGAGGCACGAAGAGCGGCACGAGCAACAAAGTCGAAGTCATTGCCGCGAACGCCTATTATCTCGAAGGCACGGCGGCGGTCTCCGGCGTGGAGAGCGGCGCGGCAGCCTTCACCGCCGAAGAGGGGCTCGGTGCCTCCAAGCTCGGCGAGAGCTACGTTGACAGCTGCCCGGCCCCCGTGCTCAGCGGCCAGACCGTGGTCGAGCATGCGGACGCGGACGGCGACGGCAAGTGCGATACCTGCGGCAAGCAGCTCGCGGAGATCGCCGTGCCGACGCGCAAAGCGGATTATCCGGCCAATACCAGCGACAAGGCGCAGATCGGCAAGGCCTATGTCCTCAGCGATCTGCAGGCCAACAAGATCTTCGATCCCGCAGAAGGCCAGACGCTGTCCTACAAGAACTACTACTACGAGCGCTCCGCCGACGGTGGCGCGACCTGGAGCGCAAAGCAGACCTTCCCCGAGGCCCTCTTCGGCATGACGACCATCCAGATCACGGAAAACGAAGCCGGAACGTACATCTACCGCTTCTACGCCTCCCACGACGGCAAGCACTTCTCCAAGGACACCTGGACGCTCACTCTCACCGTAGAGGAAGCGCCGAAGCTGAACTTCTCGTTCTTTGTCGGCAAGGACTATACCGGCAATTACCCCGTTATCAAGCTCTACAATGTCACAACTGACGAGGAAGGCAACGAGGTCCTCGGCGACGAGATTACGAACGTGTTCCTCTACAGCGACTTCACGAGCACGCTGCCCGAGGGCGAGACCAAATACGATCCCGCGCAGGGCAAGCTCGTTAACAATTACCAGATGTTCTATGCCAGCCTCACCGCGGGCCGCTATGCTTACCGCGCGTTCGCCAAGAACGCCGATACCGGCGCATACGACATCGCGCTCGGCGGTATGACGCTTGACCTGCCGACCGACAAAAACGTTGACGGCGGCGCGGGCGGCGGCACGAGCATCTATCTCCAGTGCAACTCGTTCTACACGAACTCGAAGAAGACGGACAACACGTACTTCACGGCGGACGAATACCACGTCAAACTGGACTGCCCAATTATGGGCACGACCGCTGCAATGGGCACGCCTTACACCAAGAGCAGCTACGCCTACTACCCGACGGTGCTCTACGCCGCGGGCAACGCCTGCCTCTACAACGCGTATGCCTATCCCGATATCGACGGCTATATGTTCACGCAAGCCATCAACCAGACGTTCCGCGCCGGCTACTCCGCCGGTACAAAGTCCCTCACGATCAACACGGCAATCGTCCTGACCGTCACCGTGCCGCAGAACGCGGCGTTCGGCCTGTACTTCCAGTGGAACAACTTCAACACCACCGAAGTTGAGCCCGACGGCAGCTGGAAGCTCAACGACGACGGCACGATGTATGCGCAGTACACCATTTCCAAAGGCAACGGCAACTACACGTGGCGTCTGAGCGACGATACCCACGTCACGCAGGCCGGCTGGCTCCCGAGCCTGAGCGAGAGCACGGACGCGAGCTTCTCCTTCGATGAGAACGCCGCGACGAACCGTGTCTCCCACGATTTCGGCCGGCTCGGTTCGCAGACGGCCAAACGCGACGAGGCCGACCTGCAGGTGAACCTCGATCCCTCCGGCTATGAGGCCATTTCCGGCACGACGCGCGTGCGCGCCTACCGTCACTGGCAGCTCATCAACTCCGACGCCGGAAACATCATGGTCGAGCCGGACTTCCACTGGAACCTTGAGACCGGCGACGCCTCGATCCAGACCGTGAACGGCGGAAACACCACCGCGAACTGGGCGGACGTTACCCCCGGCACGGAAGACTCCATCATCACCGTTTACTATGACAGCGTTGACGTGAACCACGGCAGCTACGGCACGCACGGCGGTTACTATCCTGCGACGCAGCCGCAGCGCATCGGCGTCATCGTTGTCGGCGGCACGGGCGTGGCCCACGGCACCGCGGATGCGGATGTGGACTTCAACATGGCTCCGGGCACCACGACGACCCGCTCCATGGATTGGGACTACAACTACGACACCTGGTTCTACGGCGCGAACGAGGCCGACCCGGCGCTCGACTTTGCCGTCACCGCCACCGGCGATGTGACCGTTGAATACGCCTTCGTCACCGCGGACAACGCCATGAACCGCATCCGCACCGAGTTCGCCGCCATCGAAGCGGGCGGGGACGGACGCTACACCGTGCCTCTTGCTAAGTTCGGCGAGATCGGCAACGGCATGGGCGGCACCGTCATCATCAAGATGACCGACGATACCGGCGTGAGCTACCGTCTCGTGCGCGTGGCGAAGGTCACCGTCTCCGCCGAGAACGTCTCCCACCCGGAGGAAGACATCATGCCCGGCGATCAGGTCAAGCTCACCTTCAGCGGCATGTTCCGCGCGGTGAACAAGATCTCCGGCATCTTCAACCCGACGACCTTCAAGCCGACGTACTACGCCGGTGAAACGAAGTTCGAGGGCACGCTCGGCCAGTATCAGAAGATGGACAACGCCTCCGTTACCGTGACCATCCCCACGGACGTGGAGTTCGCCGAGGGCGCGGAGACGGCAGCGTACAGCTTCACCAACGGCTATACCTTCGGCAGCATGTACTCCGCGGCCAACCCGTTTGCGTTCCTTTACAATATGACCGACGCCGGCGTCGGCACGAACTTCAACGCCGTGAACATCAACTACTACATCGGCCACTACGCGGACGCAGCCGTCACCGTGCACCGCAAGGTGACCTACGATACGAAGCTCGTCGTTCCCGATGCCTCCGGCAATGCGGTCGAGGGCGTCAAGATCAAGCTGACCGGCTCGGACGGCAAGGCCGTCGAGACCAATGAGAACAACCGCTACACGCTCGGCTACGGCGATTACACCTATGTTCTTACCAAGGACGGCTATGTTGTCACGCGCGGCGCCTTCTCGCTTGGCAGCGCCGATGCGGAGAAGATCAAAGACGGCATCCTCACCGTCACGACCGCGGCGTTCCTCCCGGCGGGCGAAAACGCCTGGGACGGCACGGCGAAGACCGAGCCTGCGAAGGACGCCGACGGCGTTTACCAGATCGGTACGGCCTCCGAGCTCGCGTGGTTCGGCGCGAACGGCAGCAAAGCCTCGGCGGTGCTCACCGCGGACATCGATCTCGCGGGCTACGACTGGACGCCGCTGAATAAGTTCTACGGCAGCTTCAACGGCGACGGCCACACCATCCGCAACCTCTATATCAACAGCGCGAGCTACCCGGTCGGCCTGTTCGGTTATGTGAAAACCGGCGCTTCCGTCACGAAGCTCGGCATCACCGGCAATGTGACGACGACCAACAAGTCCTATGGACAGGCAGGCGGCATCGCGGGCTACATGGAGAGCGACACCTCCGTTACGAAGAGCTGGAGCTCCGTGAACGTCACGTGCGGTAAGCACGGCGGCGGCATCGCAGGCTACACGGCCGGCGGTTCGGCCATCACCGACTGCTACGCCACCGGCACGATCCGCACCATCTCCGCGAACGAGTGCTATCTCGGCGGTATCTGCGGCTCGTACTTCAGCAACACCGACGGCGCGACGATCACCAACTGCTACAGCACCTCCACCGTCATCGGTTCGGGCGGCAACGCCTCCTATGTCGGCGGCCTGTCCCCGATAAAAGCGGAAGCGAACTATGTCAACAGCTACTATCTGGAAGGCGCCGTTTCCGGCGCGAGCCCGAAGTACGGCATCACCGGCCTCGGCACCGCCAAGACCGCGGATGAGCTCAAGGCCCTGGCCGCCACGCTCGGCGGCAGCTTCGCCGGGGACAGCGAAAACATCAACGGCGGTTACCCGATCCTCGCGTGGCAGGGCGCAAAGCAGCCTCTCGCGGGCGACGTGAACGCCGACGGCACGGTCGATGTGACTGACGCCGAGCTTGTGTACAATTATTCCATCGGCGCGGGTGAACTCACCGAAGCGGAGCTTATCCTTGCGGATATGGACGGCGACGGCCATATCACCGCGAAGGACGCAGCGATGATCTACGTGATCATCGCCGCGCCTCTCGCGGCCGTGACGGAATAAACCGGACGACAAACAGGAGGACGATATGAAAAAAATCTTTTCGCTTGTCCTTGTTCTGGCTCTGACGCTGGCGCTGGGTATCCCGGCGCTGGCGGCGGAAGCCGATGAGACGGCGGTGCCGGAGATCACTCTCTCGGCAGACGCGGAGAAGGTCCCGGCCGGAAAAACGGTCACGCTGACGCTCTCTCTCACCGGCGAACTGAAGGACATCAACAGCTTTGAGTATTACATCCGCTATGATCCCGCGGTCGTTGAGCTGGCCGAAAGCAAGGCGGGCGCGGCGAGCGATCTCACGAAGATCGGCACGCCCCCCGAGGCGAACTACAAGACCGGCGAGGAGGACACCTCCAGGGCCGTCACGGTCAGCGCCGTGAAGCTCGCGGATACCGGCGTGTTCTCCATGACCGGGGGCACGGTCGCTGAACTGACGTTCACCGTGAAGGCCGACGCTGCGACCGGCGCTTCCGCCGGGTTCACGCTCGAAAAGGTCGCCGTGTGCGATAAGACGTTCGTGAATGACGCCGTGAAGGTGCAGACCGTCGCTGCGCCCAAAGTCACCGTCGGCAGTGCGGTAGTGCTGGGCGACGTGAACGGCGACGGCAAGGTGAACAACGTGGACGCGGCGCTGGTTTACGCTTACCACAACAAGAAGAGCGCTCTGACCGAGGATCAGCTTGCCGCGGCTGACGTGAACGGCGACGGCAAGGTGAACAATACGGACGCGGCGCTGATCTATGCCTATCACAACCAGAAGCTCACGAAGTTTCCTGCTGCATAAGGAAGGAGAGATAACATGAAGAAGACATTATCCATTCTGCTTGCCGTAGTGCTGCTGCTGAGTCTCTCGGTAAATGCACTGGCCGCAGAAATGACCCCGACGGCGAACAAAAACACTTTGTCCGCCGGGGAGGAAGTCGTCGTAACGATCTCGCTCGACGAGGACATCAGAGACATCGTAACGATGAACTATAAGCTGTACTTTGACGATTCAGTGTTTGAGCTGACCAAAACCGAGCAGGTCAATCCAAGCATCAATGTTGCAGCAGGCAAAGATACGGACAAAGACGGCACGTTCTATAACATCAGCTGCATGGACGTACTCTCCGAGGGCATCACCATTGCCAGGGGCGATCTCTGCCGGCTGACGTTCCGGGCAAAGACCGACCTGACGGAAAACAAGGAGAGCAGCTTCCGCCTGATGTTCGATAACGCCATGGACAACAAGTTCAACGACAAGATCGTCCACACTGCCGGTGAAGCGGCGAAGGTGAGCGTGTCCCCGGCTGGCGTAGAGCTGACGCTCTACGGTCGCATCTACGGCAAGAGTGTCAACAGTGCGTTTGCGGACCTGACCGGCGGCGCCGGCAGCAACGGCGTGGAATACGTGTGCAGAGACATTGAAAAGAAGACCGGTCTTGACGTTATCAAGGGCGTCCTGGAAGCCAGCGGCTACGCCTATGTTGCCACGGAGACCGCCATCACCAGCATTACCGACCCCAGCGGCGTAACGCTCGCCAACGGCGACGCGGCCTACGGCCCGAAATCCGCCTGGGTCGCCACGATCAACGGTGAAAAGCCGGCGACGACGCTTGCCGGTTACGTCGTGGATAACGAATCCACCGGCTTTGACGGCGACGAGTTTGTTCTGACGTTCACTGAGTGCCCGGGCAGCACGGACGGCAAGCACAACTTTGAAAACGGCGTTTGCAGCGTGTGCGGCATGAAGAAGGAAACGGGCTCCTACACTCTCACGCTGCCCGCCGATAAGACCGTGAACGCGGGCGAAGCGTCAGCCATTCCCGTGACGCTCGGCCACACGGCGGACGAGACCACGTTCCACGCGGCGGACATGATTTTCACCTACGATGCCGATAAACTGGAGTACACCGGCATCAGCGACACGACAAACTACATCGTAGACGCGGCCACGGCCGGCACGATCCGTGTGCTGGCCTACGGCGAGGCGAAAAACCTCGGCGAGGCGTTCACGCTGAACTTCAAGGTCAAGACCACGGCGACGGGCGCCGCGACCGTGACGGCGACGAGCGCGAAGATCGACAAGTCGGCGAACGCCGTTGCGAAGGACGCGCCGGAAGCGAAGCTTCTGGATGCGGAAACGATGCTCACGATCAAGGCGGTGCACAGCGTCACTCTGCCCAACATCTTTGAGGGCAAAACGACCGTGGAGGACGGCGCGGACTACGCCTTCTCCAAGACGGATAAGGACGAGAGCCACTACGAATACACCAACGTCAAGGCGACGGTGAACGACGAGAACGTTGCCGTCATCGACAACGGCGACGGCACCTATACCGTCAAGAACGTCACCGGCGATCTCACCGTGACCGGCAAGAGAACGGCGAAGCAGTACCCGATCACCGTGGACGGCAACGCCAAGGGCTGTATTCGTGTTGCGGATACCGTTCCTTACGGTACGGATTATGATTTTACGGCGGAGGAACTTGAAACGGACAAATACGATTACACGCTGACGATGACGATCAACGGGAAACCGTATACGCCGGAATTTGACGATTCCTATGTATCTTTTATGAACACTTATTTCTATACCATTAAGGGCGACGCTATCACCGGCAACATCCACATCACCTTCACGCAGACGGAAAAGGGCGGGGCGGAGACGACTACGGTCAACTTCACCGGCAGCGGCGCGGCGGACGTCGCCGGCGGCAACCCGCAGACCGCGACGACCGGCGCGGACTTCACGTTCACCGTGAACGAGGACGCGAAGTACAACTACACTGTGAAGCTCGGCGATGAGGTGCTCACCGGCA
>OLGA01001506.1_pt1 | contig 18270 bp, 17 predicted proteins | sample 1604881 | NCBI WGS metagenome assembly OLGA01 (sample SAMEA3888896, study PRJEB22519) | human gut metagenome | biome: human gut; feature: human-associated habitat; material: faeces | place: Denmark | collected 2009 | reverse complement strand
CTAAGAGTCGTATCCTGATGATCCAGCTTATATGTTTTACCATTGTACGTACTGGTATTTTCAGCCGTTTCATCCGGCAGCAGTTCTACATAATAACTTGCTGTCTGTTTATTCGTACTATTTGTATAGTTTGCATAGAACGTAGCACCGTTAAGTGGCATGGTATCAATACCAGACTGGTATGTACTACCGTTTTTTGTGGTTTTCCAAGCGCTCTGCGGTTCAGTCGGCCACAGCTTGCTGATTTGTGCACCATACTTAGCGGTAATGGTCTTATCAGTTAGTTCGCCGTACTTGCAGTTATCATTGTGTTTATGTTCTTCTTTATCACATTTCCATCCGTAACCACAATCCCAGTTATGCTTGTGTTCTTCTTTGCCACAAACATAGTTGTCACCATATCCCATAAACTTTACGCTGTAAACATTTCTCTTATACTTGATGTTTACGATTGTGGAGCCGTCACCGGCAATAGTTTGCTGGGTAATGGTCTCCGCGGTAAAACCGTCATATTCTTTCGCCGCAGCTTTCGTTTCAGAACCTGTTTTGCCCTTTTGGGTTTCAGTTTCCTTCAACGAATAGCCGTCGTCATTTGCATTTTCCTGCCAATGGAAAACTCTATACTGTGTATTGGAACTCTCTGTCCAGTGTGCGGTGACGGTAGCCGTTTCGGAAACCGTTGTAACCGGGTTGCCTTCTGCATCATACCAACCTGTAAAGGTGTAACCGCTGCGGGTGGGGGTGACCGTGCTCAGGTCAAGTGGTTCCATCCGGAACTGCGGCGCCACGTAGTCGCCGCCGTCGGTATTGAACGTGACCCAGAAACCGGTTTTAACTACCGGGTAAACGTATGTATCGCCGGCTACAAATGTGATAGATGCATCGGGCGTATTGCTGTCCTGCGTGGTGCTCCAACCGACAACGCCTTTTTCTTTGCCCATGGTGAGCTCAACCTTAGCGGTCGCGGCGTTCAAATCTGCTTCCGCAACGTTTTCACCGGCTACGCCTGCGGCGGTGTAATAAACCACCTTTGTACCGTCTTCATTCATGAAGTATACGTAGCTGTACTCTTCAAACTTCGCCGTAAGTTTTACGGTCACACCGCCGGTTACGGAAGTAATTTTGCCAAAACCTTCAAAGAGATTGCCGCTTTCATCGTACCACCCAACAAAACGTGCATTGTCTTTTTTGGGTGCAGGCGGCTCGAGGAGCTCATCGCCTTTGGCGACGGTCTGCGTCCAATCGGTCAACTCCTTGCCGTCTGCACCATAGAAACGGTAGGTATCGACCGTGGGCTTCTCGTCGTCCGGACGCAGCATAGTCAATGCAATGCCCGTTTCCGCGCTCTGTTTCGCCGGCGCAGTTTCCTCTGCACCTGCGGCGGGGGTCGCCTGTGCTTCCACTTCAACGGGAGCCGGGGTCTCTACCGGGGCAGGAGTAGGCGTCTCCTCCGGGGCGGGAGTGGGTGTCTCCTCCGGAGATGCGGTCTCCTCGGGCGCAGGCGTCTCGTCAACGACCGGCGTTCCCCCCTGCATAACATCCCCTGTTGCAGTGTAGGTGTTCGTTTCCTCATCACTCATTGCAAACGCGCCCGTAGGACATGCCGAAACCAGCATACATGCGCTCAGCAACACGGCGATGATCTTCTTTTTCATAGTGTTTTCCTCCAATCCTGTGATTTGTTCGTTTTATAACAAATATGGATTCCTAAATTGATGTGTGTTACTGTGCCAAAACCGTTTCCATTTGGATGAGCAGCTCCAGCACACTGCGGAACGCGGCCTCTTTGCCGCCTTTTGTCCACCGCAGTCTCCCCTGCCAGCTGTAATTCTGGCGGAACAGGATGTCCAGTTCAAACGTGGGTGTTTCCGTACATTTTATGGGAGAAGCTTTCGGCGCGCCGCCTGTATCCAGCTGCTCTTCCAAAAGCAGGATCAGGCGTGAAAGACTTCGGAATAGGGTTTCCTCCGGGAGCGTCCCGCCGGAGACCCTGCCGCGGATGACACCGTCCTCCGCTTCATTCACAAAGATACGGAAGGTCTCTGTGCCGATCGGTAGCATACGATTTTCTTTCACCTAACCCCTCCCTTTTGTATTTTGTAATTCTATTTTACACAAAGGTGCTATGAGAACGCTATGATTAAGAAGTTTTTTTCATAGAAAAACGACCTATTTTCTCATAAAAAAGAAAATAGGTCGTAGTTTTTTTGTTAACTGTGCTGCGTCAACCAATTTATTTCTTTCAGGTGACGGTTTTAGGCCTTTCGGCGCTCCGTTTTCTCCGTTGCTTTTTCTTCTGCGTTCATATGTATGTGGCGCAGGTCGAGCGATTTAAAGGTGTAGGCCGCACCGCTTTTCGGGTATTCCTTTTGGAACCGATTGAACACACGGCGGGAAACGAGTCCGCCGTTTTCGCCGGTCGCACCCGGCAGCAGCACCCAAAACTGGTTTGCGCCCACCTTTGTGAACGGGTCGCCCGCGCGCAGTTCGTTTAAAAGCGTCCCTTCCATCTGCTTCATATATATAGCACGCTTTTCCGGGTCTACCGAGCGGTTTGCAAGCCGCACAATCATCAAAGCCGCAGGGGTATCGTTTCGGCGCATCTCGCGCACATGCAGGTTTACAATCTCGCGGAAAACGTTGTTATCGCAGCAAAACGCACCGGGTTCCTGTTCTTTTTCAAGCAGGAACGTGTGAATATCGTCTTCACTCGTCTCGCTGCCGTAAAGCTCCTGCACCGCAAGCGCCTTCTGCGCCTCCAGCTCCGCCGAAGGCGAAACACCGTAGACCTCCCGGTACAGCGAAGCGATGTAATCATAGTGTTCCAGCGCTTTTTTCGGGTTTTTGTTTTTTATGAGCGCCTGCATCAAAAACACGCTGAATTCCTCCGCGGCGGGATCTAAACGGATAACGCCCGTGCAGAGCTTTTCCGCATCCGTAATGCGTCCGAGCTTCAAAAGGCGATCCACCGCCGCGCGACATAGGCGCGTATAAAGCGAGCGGTAATACGTGTTGAGGTTGATGCACCAGAACTCCGCTGCGCTTTCCGTAAGAAAATCGCCGGTGTAAAGCGCCACGGCTTCCTGCGCCAGAGCAACCGATTTTTCCATATCTTCTTCGGCAAGCGCTGCCTTTGCAAGTGTTTCAAATTGCTCCACGTCAAGCTGCGTCTCGCGGTCCGGCGCCCAGCGATAATAGCCCTTTTCGTTATGGATTATAACCTTTGCGTGCGTAAAGCCGAGCTCTGCCAGCGCAGCCCTTGCGCGGCTGACATTATTTTGCAGCGTGCTTAACGGGTTATCGTTTTCGGCTTCCGGCCACAGCAGGTCGATGAGCTCCTGCGCGGAAACACCGCGGTTTCTGTTCAGAATAAGGTACGCCGTAAGCGTCCACAGTCTTCTGGAACGTCCCGTGAGGCTCACAGCGTGCGGAACCTCCATACCTTCCTGCTTTAATGTAAACTTGCCGAACATGGTCACATCGATCTTCGGCACAACCTGCATCGTTTCACCGTTCTGTGCTTCACACGGCAGCCCGGTGGTTTCAATTTCTTTCGCTGTTCGACTCATGAACGGTTCATCTCCCTCTTTCAGAAATAACAGTTCAAAATATCACCCCGGCTATTGCGAAAAAAATAATATTCCGAACTTGTTCTTTTTATAAAGTATAGCACGCTTCACGGCATTTGTAATCCACCGAAAGGTGGAAAATGCGATTTTTCTCATAAGTATTTACTTTTTTGTCGGAGAAAATACCTTTTTTGGCGAAAGGTCGCGCTAAAAACTATGACTTAAAGTAATTGCAGACGTTTTTGCATCGTCTCATAGTTCGTGCAGTAGTAAAGCGCCGTCTCCTCTGTGATGCGCTTTTGCCGTACAAGGTCCGCAAGCGCCATGTCCATGGTGCGCATACCCTGCGCCGCGCCGGAAGCGATGGCGGCATCGAGCTGATGCGTTTTGCTTTCGCGGATCATATTGCGTATCGCGAGTGTGGAATACATGATTTCAAACACCGGAATGGGTGTGCCGTCTACGCCGGGCACGAGCTGCTGACTGATGACCGCCTGCAAAACCATGGAAAGCTGTAAGCGGATCTGCGCCTGCTGGTTCGGCGGAAATGCGTCGATGATGCGGTCAATCGTATTCGCCGCGCCGGTGGTGTGCAGGCTCGAAAGCAATAGCTGCCCCGTTTCGGCGGCGGTCATCGCGACCTCCATTGTCTCTTTGTCGCGCATTTCGCCGAGCAAAATTACGTCCGGGCTTTCGCGCAGTGCACTGCGCAAAGCGGCGACGTAGCTCGGGCAGTCGCAGCCGATCTCACGTTGGCTCACAATGCACTTATCGTGGCGATGGATGTACTCTACCGGATCCTCGAGCGTCAGAATATGTCCCGTGCGCGTACGGTTGATCTCGTTGATGATACACGCGAGCGTTGTGGACTTACCGCTGCCCGCTGATCCCGTAACGAGCACGATGCCTTTTTTCATCTGTGCCGCGCGCATGACCTCCGGCGGAATGTGCGCTTCTTCGGCCGTAGGCAGACCGAAGCGGATGACGCGCACCACGGCGGCAATGCTGCCGCGCTGGCGGAACAGATTCACACGGAAGCGTCCCGTACCGCTGAGCGAGAACGAAAAATCGTCATCGGTCGCACTGCCGTTTAAGCAGTGCGGCTCACGCGCGGCAAGACGATAGATTTCCGCTGCGAACGCTTCGGTCTTTTCGGGCGTGAAGGCGCCGTCCGCCGTTTCACGCTGCTGTTCGCCGCGCACCTTATACGTCAGCGGCAGACCTGCCACCACGAAAATATCGGAAGCGCCGCGCTCCACGGCACTTTTCAAAATTTCAGTCATATTCATTGTACTCCGCCTTTCTTACCCGAGGTTCAGGGAGTCATCCGGCTGCCAGCGCGCTGTGCAGCGCCATTTTGCGATCTCATAGCTGCCGTTTATCTTATTTAAGCAGATCTCAAGCTGCATGTTGCCGTGCGTGATCTCCGTTTTGAGCGTGGTTTCGGTCTCTTCCGTGTTTTCCGGCAGATCTCCCGCGCCCTTTAAATACGCATCTGCTTCGGAAAGCCAGTCTTGCCCGGCGTTTTCGCAGGCATACAGCACTTCCACGTGCTCGCCGTAGCGCTCTGCGGCACGGCGATCGGATACGGCAGAGGACACCGTAAGCACGCCGAAAATGGCAACGCACAGCACAACGACCGCGAACAGCACCGCGATGCTGCCGATGCGGAATCGATTTCGGCTCATGGCGTTCCCTCCTTCGGCCGGTAACACCGTACATTCAGCGCATAAATTTCTTTATCCTGCTCCGCCGTGTACGCCGTGATTTTCCCGGCATACAACGCTCCCGTTTCGGTCTCGGCGGCGGTCACTTCGGTTTCTATATAATAGTAAGCGTCCGCTTCCGCACAGCTTGCCATATCTTTTGTGAAATATGCTTTTTCGCCGTTTTCGGGGATCTCTCCCGCGCGAAACTCCTCTGCGGCGCTGCGGCACAGCGCAATGCCTGCGCTTTCCCTCGCCGCTTCATCGCTGATGACGGCCGCGCGCAGGAACACGCACGCAATGACACCGCAGCACGCGACAAATGCCAGAACGAACACAAGCAGCGGGGTCATAAAGCCCATGCGGTGGCGCGTTTCACTGCGCTTTTCCTCGTAATCTATCATGCCGCGCCACCTCCGTCACAATACGCGCCGGCGGTCATGCCGTCCGCAGTGATCGTTAAAAGCCCATTTTCCGAAAGCTCGGCTTTAAACGTTTTAAGGTCGCACAGCTTTTCGGCGTTATTGGGGTCGATCTCCGCCGTGACCCGTGAAAACTCTGTGCGCAGCGCGTTTTCATATAAATAGATGCGCGTTTCGAAGTCGCTTTCCGGCTCGCGCAGGCACACCGCCGGGCCCTCCGGGCCGTCGATCAGGCGGATGTTCCCTTTGCCGCCGCACGCTGCCGTTTGGCTTTGAATATACGAAAGCGCGCTGCGCTGCTTTGCGTGTGCGTCGCGGGCATCCATCGTATCGGAATACAGCCGCGCGCCCGCAAGCGTCAACACCAAAAGCGATGCGATGAGCAATGCATACAGCAGAAGCAGCATCAGAGAAGTGCTGTTTCTCTTTTTCGGTTCCGTCATGCGCCCTCCTTATTCCTCGCCGCGCACCAGCACCTGAACGGTTGGCAGCTGGTTATCGGCGAAAACCTCGTATGTCACGATGTATTCTTTCTTATTGACCGTAAGCCCGTAGTGCTTTTCCAAATATTCAAGGCTTTCCGGGTATGCGCCCTCTAAGGTGTAGCACTCCACGGCGCTGCGTAAAACGGCTTCACGCACGGCGGCACGGCCTGTTTCGCGGATATCCTCCTGAAAAACCGGCACGCACACCGCGGTAAAAATTACCGCAAGCACCAGAATAAGCCCGACCGCGAAAAGCCGGAAGCTTACTTTTCGATTCAAAATGCCCATAGCTTTTCCCTCAGATTGCGCTCAAAATGCCGAGCAAGGGCAGCATGACGCTTAAAAGCGTCAAACCGACAGACGCGGTGAGAAATCCGATCAAAATCGGCTCCGTGCGGTCGATGACGCTGCACAGCCCGTTTTCCGCCTCCTGCGCCGTGCGGCGCGCGAGGTTTTCCGTCACCTGCACGAGTTCGCCGCTCTGCGCACCGCCAAGCAGCATTTTGCCGTACATGGCGGGCAATATCTTTTGGTGCGCAAACGCCGTCGCAATGCCGACGCCCATCTGTGTTTCTTCACGGCATTTTTCAAGCGCTTCGTGCAGCTTTTTGTGGCGCGTCTGCTCGATGCACAGCGCAAGCGCACTGTCTTCATCCGTACCGCTCGCAAGCAAGGCGGAGAGCGTGTCCATCACCTCGGATACCGCCAAAAGCCACGCGGCTTTGCGCGTGAAGCGGCTCGTTTCCATTGCATTTCTGAGCTTTTCCCGACCTTTATCGGAGCGCATACCAAACGCCAAAACGAGCAAAACGATGCCCAAAAGCCCCGCAAACACCAAGCTGATGCGCCCGATGAGCGTCGCCGCGAGCACATAGGCATAGGAAGATGAAAGCAGGCTGCCCGTTAAATTGTCGTACACGCGCTCAAACATGGGCAGCACGGCAAAAACGAGCACCGCTAGCACGCCGCACATCATCAACATCAAAACGGCCGGGTATGTAAGGGTGCTGCGCAAACGGTCGTATAGCGCGCTTTGGCGGTCATAGTGGTCGGCAAGGCGGTCAAGCGCTTCGTCCAATCGGCCGGAAAGCTCTGCCGTGCTAAAAACGCTCAAGGCGTATTCCGGGAAAACGCCGGTCTTTTCCGCCGCTGCCGAAAACGTCTCGCCCGCCGCAACCGAAAGGCTGATCTCGGTAGAAGCCTGCCGCAAGGCGGTGTCCGTGCCGTCTTCCTCAAACAGGGAAGAAGCCTCCGAAAGCGACGCGCCGGAGCGCAGCAGCATTGCAAGGCTGCTGCAAAATACGCTGAGCTGTTCCTGAGTCAAAAATTTTTCTGCCATGTTCCTCGTCCTTTCGCTTTTCCTTTAATAAGTGAACCGCGTTGTGTATTCCGAATCGTTTTGAATCTCCCCGGCGGGCATGCCGCCTGCGGCAAAGGTGATGTCCACCCGCTGCCACTCATCCGCTTTTGCGCGGATCTCCACGGTGATCCACCCCTCGCTCTCCACATAAAAGCTGTTCCACGCGTGGTAGGTCTCCTCACCCACATAACCCGTGACGAGCTTGCACGGAATGCCCTCGCTGCGCAGCATGGCGGCGGCAAGGCTCGCATAATCAAAGCATATGCCCTTGCCGGTCTTTAAGGTCTCATCCGGGGAGGGCAGGTAGCCGCTCTGCACGGTCGCCGCTTTTTCCGTATCGTATTGGATATTCTTCACCATGTAGTCATACACGGCGGCAGCAATGTCCGCATCGGTGGTGCAGCTTGCGGCCAGCCCTTTCACCTTTTTGATGCAATCGGAGCTTTTGTTGTAATTCACCATCTGGTTCGGGCGCAGGTACGGCTGAAATTCATCTTTTAGCGTCACGTCGCGGTCTTCGCTCCCGATACACGCGTATTTGCTGTCGCCCACCTGCTCCATCAGGCGGAACGTGTATGCGCCGTTTCCCATGTTGAGCGGGAAAAATGTCGCAGTGCCGTCGTTCGGCAAGTCATAGTTATATTTATCCTCGCCGCAGACAATCTGCATTTTTAATCGCGTATCGCTCTGCGCTTTTACGCCGATGATGCCGCCTTCAAGCTGAGAAAGGTCAATCTCTCCGCTGCCGAACGCGGTCGCTTCATCTTCGTTGAAGACGGAATCCCGAAAAGCGGGGACCTCGTAGGGCGCGGCGTTGCTGTCCGTGACATCGCCCGCCGCCGGCTTGGCGTCGTTTGATGCCGTGCCCCGCGCCGCACAGCAGCAAAGCAGCAAAATAAGCGCCAGCGCCGCCGCTAACAGCTGAATTTTTTCTTTCATGCCGCACCCCCTGTCTTTTCTGTGTATACTAAATATTATTTTATCTTGTTTTTGTCTTATACGCAAGCCCTGTGTAAAATTCTTCTGCATGGCTTTTTCCGTCGATTTTTTCAAAAAAATGCGCTCCAAACCATTGATATTATATATATAATGTTGTAGGTATAAATTTCACCGTTTTCTGAGAGATTCCCGCATGTTTCGCGGTGTTTCTCAAAGAGCAGAAGGAGTAATTTAAATGAAGAAATTCATGTCTTTCCTGCTTTCTGCACGGCTCGTTCTCTCTCTTACGGCGTGCGAAAGTAACGGCGGTGCCGGAAACAACGATTTCGAAAGCAGTGTGAGCAGCACGGCTTCCTCCGAAGCAGAGTCCTTTGCGACCTCACAACGTGGAACGAGATCACGAAATCCGATACCGTTACGCTTGAGTTTTAAGCTTTAACCTGTATCCGAACGCCTTGCGTCTGTTTACGCAGCTTGCCGGGCGTTCTTTTTGTTTTTCCGAAATTTTGGCGCAGGAGTTTTCCACGAACACATTGACAAACCGCGCAAAAAAACGTATGCTTATATATAGAGTTATATCTAACTTAGAAAGGAGCGCTTGCAGATGACGTACACCATTAAGGAAGCCTCGGACATCACGGGCATCCCGGCGACCACGCTGCGCTATTACGATAAAGAAGGCATCCTGCCGTTTTTGGAGCGAAAGGAATCCGGCCACAGAATGTTTTCCGAACAGGATCTTTCCATGCTGCGCATTATCGAATGTTTAAAATGCACGGGCATGTCCATTAAAGATATTCGCCAGTACGCGGTGTGGGCACAAATGGGTGACTCCACCCTGGAGCAGCGCTACAACCTGTTTCTTGAGCGCCGCGAGGCCGTTATGGCACAAATCAAGGAGCTTGAAGATCAGCTTAAAGTAATCGATTATAAGTGCAAATACTATGAGGAAGCCATTGCCGCCGGTACGGAAGATATTCACAAGCACAAAACAGGCCACTGCTGCGACGATGAAAAAGAAAACAAAGACGCGTAAGTTCCGCAAAAACCAAGGGCACGGAGTTTTAAAGCTCCGTGCCCTTTTGTTGTATAAGTCATAACCACACCTAAGAGGAGTGGTTATGACTTTTGCTTTATTTCCTTATTTTAGCCCTGCACAGACCACGTGATACCCTGCGGGGTATCCTTCACAACGATATGGCGTGCGGCAAGCGCATCGCGAATCGCGTCGGCAGTTGCCCAGTCCTTTGCCTTTCTGGCTTCCGTGCGTTTTGCGATGAGCGCTTCGATCTCCGCGGCTTCCTCGGCGGTCATGCCCTCCGGCACAGCGGACTTCTGCGCATTCTGCTCCTCGCGCAGCGCCTTTGCAGCTTTCAGCAAGCCGAGGGACAACACTTCGTCAAACTCCTTGATGAGCGCAAGCTTGTCCGCGTCGGAAAGCTTGGCTTTCAGTACGTCGTACAGCGCTGTGAGTGCCAAGGACGTGTTGAGGTCGTTTTCCAGCGCCGCGCGGAACGAGGCACGCAGCGGCTCCATGGCAGCTTCGTCGTGCTCTCCCTCGTTTTTCAGCGCTGCAATGCGGGAAACGAGCTTTTTGTACGCCGTGGCGGTGTTGTCAAGGCTCTCAAACGAGAACGTCAGCGGCTTTCTGTAATGGGACTGTAAGCAGAACATGCGGTATACAAGCGGCGTGTAGCCCTTTTCCTCAAGCAGCGAGACCGTGAGAAAATCGCCCTTTGATTTGCTCATCTTGCCGCGCGCGTCCAAAAGGTGCAGCACGTGGAACCAGTATTTGCACCACGGGTGGCCGAGATACGCTTCGCTCTGTGCAATCTCGTTTGTGTGGTGCGGAAACGCGTTATCGATGCCGCCGCAGTGAATGTCGAGGTATTCGCCGAGGTACTTGATGCTGATGCCGCTGCACTCGATGTGCCAGCCCGGGTAGCCCACGCCCCACGGGGAATCCCACTTGAGCTCCTGGTCGTCAAACTTTGACTTTGTAAACCACAGTACGAAGTCGCTCTTGGAGCGCTTGTTTTCGTCCTCTTCCACGCTGTCACGCACGCCTACGGCGAGGCTCTCTTCCTCCATGTTGCCGAAAACATAATAGTTTTCGAGCTTGGAGGTATCAAAATAGACGTTGCCGCCCGCGAGGTAGTGGGCCTCCAGCTCGTTGGGATTGAGGGTCAGTCCGGCTTTCGTGCTCTCGATCATCGACGAAACAATGGTCGAGGGCGGGACCTTGCGCCAACGCATCAGCACCAGTTGCAGCAGACTGATGCGTACTCCCGATACGAGGGCCGAAAACCATAGCCCGATCGGAATAAAGTATAAAATGAACCATAACAGAACGAGCGCGACGAACGCAATCACCCAAATACCAAATCCTTCCATAGTCATATTTTTAGTGTTTTTGTGTTTTTAATCGAGCGGTTCGGAAAATGTTCCCCGGTATCCGGCCGCGGAATCGACCCGCCTTACGATGACGGCGGTATTGTCGTAGCCGATCACTTCGATCGCCTGGTGCGGGTCGATGTAGGCGTCCACGGATTTTGCTTCGATGGTCACTTCGCCGAGCTGCACTTTACCCATCGGAGCGAGTCGGGTCAGCGTTTCGCCCCGTTGTCCGACATGGATGTCCTGCTGTTCGGGGGTAGGGGTAGACGTGCTGTCCACGGTCGCTTTCAGCGAGAAACGGCGCCATGTATTGGCTCTGAGCGAAACGACTACCGCGATGACGCAGAGGATCACGATCGTTGCGAGGATCAGTGCGCCGCCCATTACGCCGTATTGCATGAAACCGTAAAATGCGGCCGCCAGAAATGCGACGAATGCTCCGATCCCGGCGACGCTGATTCCCGGCAGCAGTACCAGTTCCGCTACCAGCAACAGTACGCCCACGACGATCAGCGCGACGATTAACCACATAAGCCTGTTTTTATCAGATTTTATCCCGGGCGGGAAATTCTTTTCCAAGGTACGGATTTTTTGGAAAATAGCAAATAATCAGACTTAAAAAGTATGCTATATAACATTGTTTAATATTTGTATCTTATGTAAACCTTTTTATTAACATCTGTTTTACTTATCTTTGCACCTGTTAAAACTGATAATAATATGGCTTTTGAGGCAACAAAAAGAGAATGGGGCGAATTATATGCATTTTTTCGCCTATTGGCAAATGGTTATGTGTATGCCGGTACTTCTGATGTAAAAAAGAATGAGCAACAGTGTATTCCTATAGCTATGGTACAGCGTGAGGAACATGATGGAACGCGTCAGTATGTTATCGAAAAAAATAATATCCATATAAAGGGCGAAAAGATAGATAAGCTTGTTCCTCGCGAGGATTTCGAAACAGTAGCTGAACTAATATTGCATGCTATTCGTAATAGTCGTCAGGATGATGTAACTTCTCCAGATGGAGTAGAAGAATTTCTTGATGAAGTGGCTATTTATGACTTGGAGGCTAAAACTGACGATCGTACCGACTTTAGTGTTGCATTTTACGATGAGTCGGCTCCGCTTACAGGTTTTTGTGTACGTTCGCGCTTGGGTATGATGTTACCATTGCTTGATGGAGGGCGTACGGCTAATTTTAAATTTGAGCAAACAGGAGTAAAATTTGCCGTACCAACAATAAATAAGATTAATGCGGAAGGTGAGGAAGACGACGTCATATCCCGAATGCTGATGATAGAACGTTTAGGAGGAGTTTTGAAATATAATGATGTAGCAGATAAGATATTCCGAAGTAATCTTTCTATGATTGATCTTCACATGGGACGTTTGCTCGCTGAAATGACACGTTTGATGTGGCTGGATGGTATTACGAAAGTATCTGAGCTTACAGAAGCGATAAAACAGCTGAATCCTCTAAAAATAAAGGACGAACTGATAAACAAGCACGGTTTTTATGAGTATAAAATAAAAGAATTTTTATTGGCACTTGCTACAGGTATGCGTCCGGCCAAACTTTACAATGGAATTGAATCAGCTATATGCGGTTTTCTGTTTGTGACAGGTGATGGAGATGTTTTGTGCTATCAGCGTGCTTACCGTCAGGTCTTTGCCGATTTCCTTTTCTATAATTCACGTTTAGAAAAAGGTTCAACAGAGAAAGATAAATATGGATATCTGGAGCGTGAAAATGGAGTTTATTATTTTAAACTGAATCTGAAAATAGGACTCTTGAAACGCTGATTCAGTTACTTCTGTTTCTAGTAAGAATTTATTAGTCAGGTATTAAATATTCTAACATTAATACAGACAAAGAGTATAAATACTTTTAAATAAAAGATAGTAAAGAGATAATAGATTGTTACGCAACCCAATAATTTACTTATAAGGTACAACTACTTGCTGCATATTTACTCTATGTATATCCTCTGAGTACAAATTTGGAAGTCGACAGTATCTTATAGATTGAGAAATGGTGAATTCATCAGCAATACTTTAATGAGTTAGATCGTTTGTAGTTTACCAAACATCATTGATTGTTATTTCTTTTTATGAATAACGGAAGAGCCATAGTATTCCCAAAAACAGATTTACTATGGCTCTTTCTATATCCAGTGAAATTCATTGATGAATTCCCTTTAGTTGCTTTTCTTATTTGCTGTATTTTTCGAGCAACCCAATGGCTACTTCATCGCCCAGTTCTTTAGCCTTTTTCAGATTAGCAATACCTTTTTCTGTCTGTTTCTGCTGAACCTGAATATAACCTAACATACGATAGGCTGGAGCGTTTTGCGAATCAATAGAGATTGCCTTTTCGAGAGCTTGAACAGCTTCTGCTGTTTGGTTGACACGTAAACATACTCCTCCTTTTTCTACCCAGTAATTTACATTTTGAGGATCCAGTTCGATAGCTTTATTAATATCGTTTATAGCTTGTTGGAACATGCGGCATTGCATTTCTGCCTGCGTGCGGATCAGATAAAATTCGGCAGAAACTTGTCCCATCATGGCATCATAAAAATCGTTGTAATCTGCTACGGCTCCCCGGAAATCTTTAACAGCTGTTTTGGCTCCCGCACGTTCATACAGGTATGGAGCTGCATCTTTTCCGTATGGTTTATTAAAGCGTGCTACAGCACTATCCATTAGTGCAACGACTTCTTTTTTGTCTACACCTTCCATCAAGTCTTTTGCTTTTGCACTTGAATAGAATGTAGCTGCCGATGCAAGTGAGCTTTTGTTTACCGTATCATAAGCTGCAAAAGCTTCAGCGTATTTCTGCATGGCAAAATAAATATCTCCCTGTACCTGATAATAGATGGGCTGTTGGGTTATCTGGATAGCTGTATTGATTTCATTAAGTGCCCGTTCGAAAGTCCAGTCTGCATATGTAGACTTGTCTCCTTTATTCAACTGGTAACTGTAAATCAATTTGGCAATATTATAATGGGCATCATCTTTTTGTTTGGCAATGTCGAGCATCTTCTTCAGATCTTCTTCGGCAAGTGCATTGTGACTGTCATCACCGAAATTTATGTAACAGGTAGCACGGCGCAGATACCCTTCCTGATTCTCTGGATATTGGCTGATGAAATCGTTTAACAATCCCAGGTAACTGTCACGATCGAGTGTAGATGCTGCCATGTAGAGATAAACCAATGCTTGTGATTCATCTTCAGGAAGCCCTTTCTTTATACCGATAGAGTTTAGCGTAAAATCATTTACCGATAGTGCACTGATAGATAGTGATGAAGCATAAGTTACTCCAATAGCATAGCTTTCTTTACTTTCCGGATCAGAATTTTTTTGAATAAGTCCCAGTACTTCGCCATTTCCGTTCATTATCGGACAGCTTACAGTTTTATCTGTCGTTTGCATATTCAACGTATAGTAGAAAGAGTTATTCCCTATCGTGTCAATCTTGGCAATCGTTCCATTCTGTCCGTTGGCAGATTTCTGTGTTGAGTAGGGAAGCAGGTAAACTGTTTCTCCTGGTGTAGCAGCTTGTAATGCTGGTTGTAAAGCTGCTGCCTTTTTGTCGAATTCCGTTTTGAACTTAACGACATCGTAAATGTCGTTTGCACCCATAATATATTTTATAGGTAGTTCTTTACCATCAGCGGTAACAATGACTGCATGGTCGGCTCCTTTAAACAGACTGTAGTCGGAAACAGCTGTTCCCTGTTCATCTATATAGAATCCGTTTCCTGTATTCAGAATTTGATTATCCTTGTTGTAGGTGATAACCGAGAATACAGCCTTTTTGGCCTTATTTGCCCATTTGGGGAGTTCTTGTGAAAATCCTGTAAGGAAAGACATTCCACAAGCTAATATGAGTATTGTCTTTTTCATGTGTCTTTAGCATTTACGTTTTATTCTTCATTTGTGAATCCACGTTGCTTGACAGCTTCGTAAATCAGGATTCCTGCAGCTACAGATACGTTGAGTGACTCGATGGAGCCAAACAGAGGTATTTTTATCCATTCGTCGCATAAAGCAAGATGCTCGTAAGGAACACCGGTGTCTTCTGCACCCATAATGATACAAGTTGGATCAGTATAAGTTGCTTTGGTATAGTCGTAGTCACCTTTTTCGGTTGCTGCTACAATTTTGAATCCACTATCTTTTAAGAACTTGATAGTGTTTGTAAGGTTGTTTTCGCGACATACGGGAATGGTATGCAATGCTCCTGCTGAAGTCTTGATTGCATCGGCATTTACGCTGACACTATTTTTTGAAGGGATAATAATAGCATCTACTCCGGCACATTCACAAGTACGTGCAATGGCTCCGAAGTTGCGTACATCAGTCAGTCCGTCCAGCATGATCAGTAACGGATTTTTTCCTTGTTCAAACAGGAAAGGTACAATGTCTTCCGTACGCTGGTAGGTAATAGGAGAGATGAAGGCAACTACTCCCTGATGGTTTTTCTTTGTAATACGGTTGATACGCTCTACCGGTACACGTTGTACAGGGATGAATGTTTCCTTTAATACAGCAAAAAGCTCTTTCGATAAGTCGCTTTGGATATCTTTTTTTACCAGTACCTTATCGATTTCCTTGCCTGCCTGTATGGCTTCTATGACGGCTCTTACGCCGAATATCATTTCATTTTTTTCAATCATATAACCACGCAGCCTTTTTAATAGTATTTACCCCTCGGTAAACGACGGGGGGAACCGCTCAAATTTCGTTTAAAGATTTGAATTTCCTTCCAACAGTGCACGTGCATTGTTCAGTGCAGCCTCAGTCAGCGTACTTCCACTTAACATATTGGCTATTTCTTTTATACGCTCGTCATTGTTCAGCAGACGAATGTAGCTGTTTGTTCCTGTTTCTGTATCTTCTTTGTATACCTTATAATGCGCAATGCCTCGTGCTGCAATTTGTGGAAGATGGGTAATGCTGATAACCTGACGGTTCTGGCGTCCCATGTCTTGCATGATGAGTGCCATTTTTTCGGCAATAGAGCCGGAAACGCCCGTATCGATTTCATCGAAAATGATGGTCGGCAGTTTTACGGCTCCGGCAATCATAGCTTTTAGTGAAAGCATTACACGGGCAATTTCGCCACCGGAAGCAATGGAAGCCACATTTTGTAAAGTTCCGTTTTTGTTGGCAGAGAAAAGGAACGTCACGCTGTCCATTCCGTTGGCATCTGGTTCTTTGCGCGGAGTAAGCTCTACTGCAAAACGTACATTGGGCATACCCAACGGGACGAGTAGGGACTTCATATGCTCTTCTATATGTCGTGCAGAAGCAGTGCGAAGTGCTGTTAGTTGGGAGGCTTGTTCCAATACAGCGTTATACAGCTTCTCCTTATGCTGATTCAATTCGGCAATGCGATCGTCGAATGAAGTAATAGCATCCAGTTGCTGTCGATAGTGTGCTGTCAGCTCAATAAGTGCTTCTGTTGATTCTACCCGGTGTTTTTGCTGAAGGCTATATATCAGATTCAGCCGCTCGTTTACATATTCCAGTCGTGAAGGGTTAAATTCTATTTCTTCTTCAGCTCCGGATAAATCGTGTGCAATGTCTTTCAGCTCAATATAACAGCTGTTCAGCCTTTCAGCCCAATCGGAGGCAGGAGCATATACACGCGATATGGCTTGCAGGGTTTGCATACACTCTTTGGTATGTGAAAGTGCACCGCCTTCATCTCCGTCAATCAGCTGTTCGGCTTTATATAGTCCGGCTTTTATCTCTTCCGCATGACTTAACGTATCTGCTTCTTGCTCCAATTCTGTTTGTTCGCCTTCTTGTAGGTTAGCTTCCTCCAGCTGTTCCAGTTGGAAACGAATATAATCTTCGTCTTGGCGACTTTTTTCAGCTTGTGCGATAAAATCATCCAGCTCCCGACATACCTGTTTATAGTCGGTATATACTTGCTGATATTGAGCGAGCTGTCTATCATCTTGTGCCAGAATGTCGAGAATGTTCAACTGAAATCCTTCCTTGTTAAGGAGCAGGTTCTGATGCTGGCTATGCACATCAATCAATTTTTCGCCCAAAAGTTTCATTTGTGCCAGCGAAGCCGGAGTATCATTGATAAAGGCGCGGCTTTTACCATTTATTGAAACCTCCCGGCGGAGAATACATTCTTCTGGATCATATTCGATATCATTTTCAGCAAAAAAAGATTCCATTCCATAATTTGAAATATGAAAATGGGCTTCGACAATGCATTTTGATGCTCCATTTTTAATCGCTTTTACATCAGCACGCTGTCCCAATAATAATCCGATAGCTCCCAAAATGATAGATTTTCCGGCTCCTGTTTCACCTGTAATAACCGAAAAGCCGGATGTGAAATTGATATCCAGCTTGTCGATTAATGCATAGTTTTGTATGTAAATGGACTGTAACATATGTATTCCTTTCGGTGAGCTTAGTGAAGTATAGAGGCAAGTTTGTCAATAATATCTTCAGCTACTTCCTTTTTCCCTTTTAGTGGATAAGGAGTTTCTCCTTGTCGTTCGATGATGGTAATTTTATTGGTATCGCAACGGAAGCCGGCACCTTTATCGTTCAAGGAATTGAGTACGATGAAGTCAAAATTTTTCCGTACGAGTTTATCTTGGGCATGCAGAATCTCGTCATTAGTTTCTAATGCGAATCCGACCAGGAGCTGATGTGGCTTTTTCTCTTTTCCAAGTGCAGCAGCTATATCCTGAGTTGGCTTCAGACGTAATACCAGATCGTCTTTCTCACGCTTTATTTTATGATCGGCAGTTTGTTCCGGAGTAAAGTCGGCAACGGCAGCACAGAGGATACCTGCATCTGCCTGAGCATATGCTTCTTTGGCTGCTTGATACATTTGCTCTGCACTTTCTACATCTATGCGGTGAATGTTAGGATGAGATACATTCAGGTTTACAGGACCACTGATTAGTGTCACTTCCGCACCACGTTCAGCACAAACTTCTGCCAGTGCATAACCCATCTTTCCGGAAGAGTAGTTGCCGATGAAACGTACCGGATCTATTTTTTCGTAAGTAGGACCGGCTGTTATCATTACTTTTTTGCCCTTCAAATCTTCTTGTTTGGCAAAAAAGTTTTCCAGTGCTTCCACTATTTTTTCAGGTTCTTCCATTCTTCCTTTACCAACCAGATGGCTGGCCAGTTCGCCCGAAGCTGGCTCGATGATATGGTTTCCGTATGAACGGAGGATATCCAGATTATGTTGAGTAGAGGGATGTGCAAACATATCCAGGTCCATTGCCGGAGCAACGAATACCGGAGCTTTCATCGAGAGGTAAGTTGTGACCAGCATATTGTCTGCAATACCATGTGCCATCTTACCAATGGTGGAAGCTGTGGCAGGAGCTA
>OLGA01001504.1_pt1 | contig 18277 bp, 10 predicted proteins | sample 1604881 | NCBI WGS metagenome assembly OLGA01 (sample SAMEA3888896, study PRJEB22519) | human gut metagenome | biome: human gut; feature: human-associated habitat; material: faeces | place: Denmark | collected 2009 | reverse complement strand
TTGTCCCCGAATTAAGGCGTTCTTTGCATATTGCAAAATACAGAAACGAGCAGAAATCCGCTCGTTTCCATATCGTTACCTATATTCAATAGGTAATTTTGCAACTTCTTGATATTTAATAGAAGTCCTTTTTAGAGCGAGTTACACACATGAGGAATATTTAGAGGGTGTGCATTCTATTTTTCCATGCACACCCTCCGTTATTTTTTTTCGTTATTCGTTTGCTGTATCAGTTCTTCACGCGCTTCACGCCGTCTACGATGTAGATGCCGGCAGGCAGGTCGTTCCACTGCTGGGTCAGCTTTACGCCGTTAAGGTTGTAGATGCCTTGCTTGCGGGCGGGCACGTCGACTGTAATGGTGCCGATGCTGTTGTTGTCAGGCTCAATCACCACCTTGGACTTAAACACCTCGCCATTCAAAACTACCGCCTTTTGGTCGGCGTCGAACTCCGCACCGACGGGCTGTGTGATGGCGCAGTTGTCGAGGATGAGGTTGCTGATGAGTGTGATAGATCCGCTGCCGCTGCCTTCTGCCTCTACGTAAGAGTTGCGCACGGTGAGCACCTCGCTCTCTGCTCCAATAAAACCTGCTATGCCATAGCCACCCTTAACAAACAGACTGGTGTTGTCGATGGTTACGGAAGCCCCCTCCATGTCGAGACCGCAGAATCGCTTGCTCGTGAGATGGAGCGAACCGTCGCCGGTGATGGTAGACGTCTGGTTCAACACCATGCTTGCCAGGTCGGCTGTAACGGTGTTTTTGCCAATCAGCTTGACGGTGAAGTCGGAGACAGTCTTGTTCACAATGCCCGTTCCGTCGGTAGAGTTTCTTTCGATGGTGGCGTTGTCGAGAGTGAGAGTTTTTGTATCGGGGTCGTAAGAGGCGCTGCCGCTCACTCCGTAGATGCTTGTGAGGTCTTTGTAGTTGAGTGTTGTCACCGGCTTGTCGGCGATATAGATGCCATAGCTGTCTGGCTCAATCACAACTTTGTCGGTGACGGTAACCCCGTTCAATGCCACCGACTTAGTTTCGGCATTGTATGCCGCCTTGGACGGAATGTCGATGGAGCATCCCTCAAGCTTCAGACCGGCGATGTCGCAGATTGAGCCCGAAGTGCCCGTAGCTTCCACGTGAGAGTTGCGTATGGTGAGCACCTCTTCTGCCTCGTTGTAGCTTGCAGATATGCCCCATTTGCCCTCTGCCTCCAACCAGCAATTGTTGATCTCGAGAGGACAACCACCGAAGAGCAAGGCGCACAGGTCGCTCTTTACGCTGAGCTTTGCACCGCTGTCGCCCAGAATAACTGTCGACTCGCGCGTGTATATGCCAGCCGAGTTGGTAACATTAATGGTGTTTGTGCCGAGCAACTTTATCAAAAGGTTGTCGCAGGTTTCGTTCAAGATGGCATTACAGTCATTTGCCTCAATAGTGGCGTTGTCGAGCGTCAGGGTTCTGGTGTTGGGGTCGAAATACACCTTGCCGCTCACTCCGTTAATCTCGGTGAGGTTGAGATAGTTGTCGCTCGTCACATCTACGCCGGCTACCTTGAAGCCGTATTTTTCTTGCGCCATCACGAATGCTGACGACATCATAATTAGCACAAGCGTGAGAAACATACGCATGCTTACTTGTCTGGTTGGGTTGTTGTGTTTCATAATTTTTTTAGTTTTTGCCTGGGCAGCCGAAACATACCCAGAGGTTTGTAAATATTAATTAGGAAATTGGTTCCTTTGAAAGAATTTTTCATATTTTGACTATATCGTCAAGAGTCCGATGTTGTCTCCGCATTTGCCTGTTTTGGAAGCCTGCACATTTACACTCGACAGCAGCGACAGCAGCACTGCCACCACCAACATTGTCTCTTTTGATCTGCTTTTCATACTCTTTTATTTTATAGGTTTCTATCTCATCTTCACAACCGCTGCTCCACCAATCGATGCGGCTTTGCCATCCACTATGATTGACTGACATTTGTCTGGTTTCCACAGCTTATTGCCTATATGTCACAACGCATCCCTTTGCGTCGGCGTTAAATTCCTGAACAAAGCGGAGAATCCACACCCGTTGTCCGACTCTCCCTAAAATTCGTTAGTCTGGTTTCGGCCTGCGCCACAAAGTTATGCAATATATTCAAATTCCAAACATTTATGCCTAAAAAATTTACTCTAATTTTTGATTATGATGATTTTTTACAACAAAAGAAGCACCCTCCGATTTTCACAAACTGGAGAGCGCATAATGCTATACTATTTCACAACCTTACTTTACCACTACCTTATGTGGCTTGCCGTTGACGCGCACCACGTAGATGCCGGCCATGGGCACAGAGACGCGGTGCGACTTTCCGCTGTAAAGCAGCGAGCCGCCTATGCCGTAGACCTCAACCGCCGCATCGGCAACTCCTTCTACGACTATCTCGCCGCCGGCGACAGTCACCGTCACGCCTTGCGTGCCGACCTCGCCGACAGAGCTTTCACCCGGAGTGATTTTCGAGAAATCACCCCACTCGGCAGCTGTTTTATAAGCGTCAACACATCCTTCCGGAACAACAAGCTCGCACGCGGTTTTATCCACTCCGACAAACACATCTTTTCCACATTTCGGCGGCACTTTTGTCAGCATCTCAAGCCTTGTCAACCCTGTGCATTCTTTGAATGCTGCATTTCCGACACTCGCCACCGATTCTCCGACAACGACGTTCTTCAACCCGCGGCATCCATAGAGGGTGTATGCCCCGATGCTCTTCACTGAATTCGGAATTACCATGCTTGTCAACGATTCACAGCCATAGAAGACATGTCCTTCGAGGTTGATCACCGAACTTGGAATCACCACGCTTGTCAAGCCGCTGCAGCCACTGAAAGCACCGCTTTTGATGTCTGTCACCGAATTAGGAATCTCTATGCTCTTCAACGCCACACAATAAGCGAAGGCATCTTCTCCGATTTTCGTCACCGTGTTAGGGATAACCGTATTCTTGCAACCATAAATCAGCATGTTGGTTGCTGTTTCTATTATCGCATTGCAATTGCCTCTACTGTCGTACACTTTATTTTCCTTGTCAACAATGAAGCTCATCACCTTTCCGCAATTGTAAAATGCTTTGGCGTCAATAACCTTCACCGCGCCCGGGATTATCACACTCAACAGCTCGCGGCATCCACTGAAGGCATCTTTTCCGATGCTCGCCACCGACTCTCCGATAACCACTGTTTTCAAGCCTTCACAGCCACGAAAGACACCTTCTAATATTTCCTTCACAGAGTTTGGAATAACCACATTTGTCAATTTTCCGCAGAAACTGAAAGCATATTTTCCGAGATTCTCGATTCCTTCCGATATCGTCACCGACACTATCGAAGTGCCCCATGGCGCGCCCATTAAGGAATAGCCATACATCTTTCCCTTTCCGGTCAACTCCAAGTTGCCTTTATCGTCAAGAGTCCATGTGATGTTGTCTCCGCATTTGCCTGTTTGGGAAGCCTGCACATTTACACTCGACAGCAGCGACAGCAGCACTGCCACCACCAACATTGTCTCTTTTGATCTGCTTTTCATACTCTTTTATTTTATAGGTTTCTATCTCATCTTCACAACCGCTGCTCCACCAATCGATGCGGCTTTGCCATCCACTATGATTGACTGACATTTGTCTGGTTTCCACAGCTTATTGCCTATATGTCACAACGCGTCCCTTTGCGTCGGCGTTAAATTTCTGAACAAAGCGGAGAATCCAAACCCGTTGTCCGACTCTCCCTAAAATCCGTTAGCTTGGTTTATGTTTTTATTTCGGTTTGTTCGCAAAGTTATGCAATATATCCAAATTCCAAACATTTATGTCTAAAAAATTTACCCCAATTTTTCATTATGATGATTTTTTACAACACAATCTCGTCATATCACAATCCACACGCCATCATTATCTTTGCCTTCTCGCTTCAAAACATCAAGTTTTTGCAAAACAGACAGATCGCGCTCGATGGTGCGTTGGCTCACCGACAAGATCTCCGACATTTTTTTCCCTGTTATTGTCGGAGACTCGTTAATAAGACTAAGTATTTTCCGCTGACGACCAGTAAGTCTCATCTCCGACACATCTCCGACATTTGTGGTGTCAGCAGAGGCATAGATAATGGTCTGAAACTGGGCTGGTGTTGAGTTGAATTTTGGGCTCAACGCTTCTTGGTATCCATCTAAAGCTTTTGTTTCGTTACAGATGCGAGTAAGACCACTTCCTCGCTTTTCCATATAGTCAAGCTGAGCCATAACATTTGCGAGAATCGGATTTCGTCTTTCGGATGACACATTTGCTATATCAAGGTTTTGAATAAGCGTACCATTGCACATACCACCCGGCGAGGTAACTGTCAGACGATCATCATATATATCAAGATGAACCTCCCCTCCCATAACCGTATAATCCCGGTGAATGAAATGGTTCACCATTGCTTCAAGGACAGCACGCTCTGCATACTCAGGCTTATTCTTTCGACCAGTAGGCAATTTCTCCCAACCCCTTTTGGTGTTAGACTTCACGAAATTCATTGATTCTCGCAATAACATAATGATATTGCCCGTAAATTCGGCATCATTTATTGCATCGCTCTTGTCTTTTCCATCCCAACGCGTGCAATACAACCGAGACTGCCATAAAGGACAATCATCAGAAAACAAAGCGCCAGCATTGGTCAGATAACCTTTGCTTGTTACAAGTCCAAACGAAAGCAGATATTTAGTATTCCAATCTTGCTCAGTTCGTTTTTTAAACTCATTGGCCAATATGATAAAAGAGTTATCATCCTTTCTGTAGTCCGTGATAAGAGAATCATAGGTTTTATTTGAGCCTTTGAGAACCAATCGTACCATATGCTCTGCTGTTGCAGGCACACTTTCATCTCCAATGCGTACAAAAGCGACACGTTGCCCATCACCGACATAATAGTATGGAGTGTAGTTGCCCGCATTTACCTTCAATTGCAAGACATTCATTCCTTCATCTGTTTTATGAGGAATCATCTCAACCTCTGGCAATGGGTCCATATAATCCCGAATCTTATTGCTAATCGTTTCGCAAACACGTTGTATGTCATCAAGTCCTTTAACAATCCCATCATTGTCAACCCCGATAAACAAGGAACCGCCGAGGCCATTGGCAAAAGCGCTCACACTCTTCAGCCAACTTTTCGGTCTTTTCTCTTCTAACATTATCTTGAAATCGTATGCAGTACATTCACTTATAAGATCCGTTGTTTTCATTTTTTATTGAACGTTACTAATATCAAACTAAACGAAATGCGTAGAGTAAAGGTAATTAATTTGCTGCATATTAAGCACAAATTATCCGAAAAAACTTGTCTATGACAACAAATTTTTCATTATGATGATTTTTTACAACAAAAGAAACGCCCTCCGATTTTCACAAACCAGAGAGCGCATGATGTTACACTAATATTTTTTATAAAACTTACCTTATTGCTACCTTGACGGTGCCTTTCTTGAATTCCACGATATAGACTCCCGGCGACGGCACTTCAACCTGCCGGTTCAAGCCCATTCCGACAAGCATTCCGCCCGTCGAATAAACCTTAATCATCTCTGTTTCACCTACGCCGTCAACGCAGATGCGTCCGTCGCACACAGCCACACTCAAACCGTCGTTGGCCACCGCCGACACGCCGCTTGTTGTCAGGTCGCCGATATTCGAGAATTCCTTCCATCCGGAGGCTGCGGCATAGGCTGCCATCGACTCTGCCGGCACACAGAGATGCGCCGAATAGTCGGTGAATGTATTGTCACGTATCGATGGCGGTGTAACAGCCAGACACGTGATTTCCTCAAACACGACGCCACGGAACGTCTCATGCTTAATTTCCTGGAGCGATGCCGGCAATAGTATGCGTTTCAACGACGTACAGCCATCGAAGGCATATTCACCGATTGTCTTCACCCCTTCGGCTATACCCACCGACACGAGCGACTCGCAGCCGTCGAAAGCGAATGAGCCTATCATCCCGCCTGCCACACTCACGGCTTTAAGACTCTTGCACCCAACAAATTCCATTCCAAGTTTGCGGATATCGCTGCTCAGCTGCAACGGATTGGCGGAATTAATCGTTTCAAGCGACTCGCAACTATAGAATGCACGGTCGGCTATCGTCAGATTGTCGGCGCAGACATTTACCGTCTTCAAAGCCTTGCAGTTGTAGAAGCATCCGCCACCCACCGAAACGAGGTTTGACGGGAGCGTGATTTCTGTCAGCGACAAGCAATTTTTGAACACTCCGTCGGGCAATTCCGTGACGCCCTCCGGTATCTCTATCGCTGCAACGGCTGTCGACATGAATGCCCACTTGCCGATGGTCTGCAACTGGCTGCCTGACGCAAACGTCACCGCATTGAGCGACGTGCAGTCTCTGAACATATTCTCGGGAAGCGCTTTGACGGCTGCTGGAACGGTCACCTTTTGCAACTGTGTCTTGCCACGGAACGCAGCATCGATGCGAGTCACCGGCATCTGAGAGCCGTCAATCGACAGATAGTCCTTGATGTCGGCAACCACAGTGTCGTCGGCAACACCTGTCACCCACGCTTCCGTATCGTTTGCCCTATACTCAACGCCGTCTGCCAATCCGGCAAACGTCAGATACGTGTTGCTTTCGTCCCAGCCTTTGTCGGTTGCCGCCACATACGCTGCGACGCTTCCAACCGGCACGATTACCGTGCATTTTTTGAACTGATATGAATACGTCGTCGATTTTGGCAGCGTCAGCGGAGCCGCGCTGTGGCAAACCACCTTTATGCCGATATTCCAGAAAGCGTTGCTGCCCATGGTTGTAAGCGATGCCGGCAATTCAAGCTCCTTGATTTTGCTACAATTGAAAAATCCCATCTCGCCGATTTCAGTCAAGCCTTCGTTGAGCGTTATCGACAATATGTTCTGACAGTTGTAGAATGCCTTGCGGCCTACGGTCTTCACGTTCTTACCAAGCGTAATACCTGTTATTCCACTCTGGTCGAATGCGCCATCAGGAATTACGGTCACGCCGTCAGGGATGTTGACATCACACGCCATCGCAGAGCATCCGTTGAACGCCGACACGCCGATTTCAGTCAGCGCGGCGGGTAGCTCTATCGACGTCAGAGCCTTGCAGCCGAGGAATCCATATTCGCCGATGCTTCCCAGCGAAGCGGGCAGCACTACCGACGGCAATGCCTTACAACCATTGAAAGCGTAAGCACCTATCGATGTGACCGTGGCTGGCATCGTCACCGACGTCAACTCCGTGCAGTTGCGGAATGCATCGTTGGGGATTTGCGTGATGCTGGCGGGAATGGTCACCGACTTGACTGCGGCGGAGTTTTTCAGCAACGCCGCGCGCATCTCGTTGACCGTATAACTGTTTCCGCCTTGCTCCACAGTAGCTGGAATCACCACGTCTGAGCCCGTGACATCGGTATCGACATTATATAGCAATGCGTCAGTGTCGCCAAAATAAAACGACAGTCCGCCGGTCTGCATCTCGCCGACAGCTATCACACTTGTCGACTCCACCCACCGGTCTGCCTGGCGATATGCCGTCACACAACCATTGGGCACGAAAAGCGGACAATTCAACTGCCGCGAATTTCTCAACGTTGGCGGTGTCGTTGCCTTTGAAATCAATTTCTTTATTTTACTCCAAATTCCAACCGTATATATGTCTGTGACAGTCGACGGAATGGTCAGTTCTGTAACAACGGCTCCAGTAAAGGCATAACTTTCAATCTTCGACAAGCCTTCGTTGAGCGTTATCGACGCAAGGCTGGAGCATTCGCCGAACGCAGACTCCGGGATTGTTGCCAATGGGGCGCCGGTGAGGTTGAGCGATTTGATTCCCGATTTTTGGAAAGCCCCCTTGCCTAATGTCTTCAAGACAGGCAGCGTCACGTCAATGGCCCAAGCACTGCATTCATAAAATGCATAATCGCCTATCTCCTCGACTTCCGACGGCAGCTGCAGCGATGTCAACGCGGAGCATTTGTAGAACGCATTGCCGCCGATAGTCTTTACCGTTTCTGGAACAATCACTTCCGTAATCTTTTTGTAGTAGAAGAGTCCGCGTTGAATCTTTGTGAGCGCACGGGCTGCTCCGTCTATCTGTATTGTCTTTGACAAGGCAACCGAAGTCTGTGTTCCGTCAAAATATATGGCGCAGGCATTGCCGTCTTCCATTGCGGAATAATAAACATTGTCTGCCTCTTTCAATCCGCCATAAACCGACAATTCATAGTCTTTCTCAACGCCCCAATGCCCCGACAGAGTAGTCCGATAAACCGGGATGCTCGCAATGTCGGGAGCCACGACCATCAGCTGTGCACTCTGAAACGAATATTTTCCAACCGCCGGAGGCGTCTGGCTCATAAAGTGGATCAACTTATAGTTGGAGCCCACGGAATTATCGGCGAGCACAGGAGAGCCTTTAAACGTAATCTTTTTCAGAGTCTCTCCACGCAGAAAGTATGTGCCTACATACTCCACACTCGCAGGAATTGTCACTTCCGTCGCCGAAACAACTTCAGAGTAGAGCGAATTCTTTTCCAGTCGTTTCAAGCCTTCTGGAAGCGTTATCGCCGTAATGTTCTTTATAAGCGACTCGCCCTCGCCTTCAAACATTCTCACAGCAAGCACCTCCACGGGATAGGTTTTTCCTCCAATCTGCACCGTCTGCGGAATATTGAGCGGGCCGTTGAGCTCGCTCACCACGTCGTAGCCGATTGCACGGTGGGAATCGTGATAATAACGTATGCCGTCTACATCCGCATGGTCTGTGCCTTCTACAAGCACCTCCGCCTGATTCCACCCGGCAGCGTTATAGGCATCGGAGCATCCTTCTGGCACGTGCACTGTGGTGCGGCCCGAATATGCCTTGTATTGTATGCGGGTGACTTCCGGCAACGTGGGCGGAACGGCCGACGTCAGCGTAATCTCCACATTCTTATAAGACGTGTCATTGTCAATGAAATAAACAATGTTGTTCGTAACAGAGCCTGTGATATAATCACGGCTGCCAGCGGTTATCGTTGGCGAGCCTTCGATTGTCAGCTTCTGTATTCGTCCCGACTCAATCGTGACCATCTCCTTCACCGATGCCGGAAATGTCAGTTCGCTGATGCCCGACATTTGTGCAAATTTCGTTTTTACCGACTTCACCGTGCCGGGGATTACGAGCGACGTCAATTTGCTCTGCCCGGAAAATGCGTTTGCCTTGATTTCAAGCAAACCCTCCGGAAGAACTATCGACGTGTAGTCGAACCAGCCACCCCTCAAGCCATAGACGGTGAACGCTCCATCGCCGAGCGCCGTGACGCGGTAGGTCTGATTGTCGTTGGGGTTTACAACTGTCATCGGCACCACTACATCCATCTTTGTGGGACGCACCATTTCGCCGTCTACCGTATAGTCATACTTCGCCACTTCGACGGTTTTCGCCTCCGCGTCGGTGATGTTGTAACACAGCTCATCAACAACAAAGTCTGACGCCTGTATGCCTGTCGCAACGGCAAGCATTGCTGCCAACAGACAAATTTTAATTCTGATTTTTCGCATAAGATTTGGTTTGTTTTTTGCTCACAAAAATCGGCATTTTCAAACATACTGCAAAAAATCAAAGCCGCAAAAATGTTCCTCTCGCGCAATCCGATGTTCCTCTGACGCAATTTGTCGCTATAATATTCTTACTTTCAATCAATTCACACCTTTATTTTTTTTTTGATTTCCATTCCCCTTCACACCATCTTTTCACTGCTTTCCGGAGCGCGGAATCAAACATTTACAGCACACCTGTGCCGTCTGACTCTTTGTCTATTTTCTTGACGCCATTGTCAAATTTTTTGACAGTCAGGCATCCCGCCTAAAATCATTACCAATTATGTCTCAACAATTTAACTCTTTTGGCACTATTATAGCACTATTTTTTTACATGAGAATAAAATTTGTCATATTATCAATGCTTCTGGCGGCGTTGGCAGCCACGGCTCAGACACGGATGTCGGTCGACAGCTGCATGCGCTATGCCGCAAACCACAATCTCGACGTGCGCGCAGCCCGCATTTCGCTCAGCGACAGCCGTCTTGACCAGCAGTCGGCATTGGCAAGCACACTGCCGTCGGTGGGCGCTCAGATAGGCGCACAATTCAGCTTCGGACGCTCCATCGACCCCGCCACCAACACCTACAACAACCTGCGCACATTCGGCAATTCCTACGGGTTGAGCATAAGCGTGCCGCTGTTTACCGGTGGAAGTCTTGTAAACGACTTCCGCAGCGCGCGTGCAGCCAAACGCCAGGCGGAGTCGGAAGTCGACGCGCAGCGCGACAACGCCTCTATCGCGGCACTCGACGCCTGCGTCAATCTGCTATACTGTCAGGAATTGTCTAAAATTATGGACGCCAAACACCGCGAAAGCCTCGACGCTCTGAAGCAGACTCGCCGCATGAAGGAGCTGGGGCTGAAAAGCGCCGTAGACCTAAGCCAAAGCGAAGCCCAGGAAGCCGACGACGACTATTGCCTCACCTCCGCGCTCGCACAATTGCGTTCTGCCGAACTGAAACTGAAATCGACGATGAATTTTCCGCTCGCCGACAGTCTTTCGGTGGAGATGCCGGCAACAGGGGCGGCTATGGTCAGCAACGGGCTGCTGGCTGCCGACAATCCTCTGTTGCGTCAAGCCGAGGCAAATGTCGAGACCCAACGGCTAAACGCACTCTCTGCCCGCGGACGGCTGATGCCGTCAATCTTCCTCAACGCCGGCATTTCCGACTACTATTACAGCCATCAGGGTCAGACAAACGAGTCGTTCGGCAGACAGATGGACGTGAACTTCGGACAATACGTCGGTGTGTCGGTAAGCATTCCGCTGTTCGACGGTCTGAGCCGCATCAACGGCTACCGCAAGGCGCGCAACAGATATGTGGCGGCGCAGATTGCATTGGAACGGCAGCGACTGCAACTTGACACCGACTTCTCGCAAGCCGTCATCGACCGCGACAACTATGCCAAAGAGATTGTGAAGATGGAGCGCAAGGTCGATGCCGACTCGGTGGCATACGCTCTGGCGCGACGCAAATACGACGAGGGACTGATGGACGTGCTCGACCTGCGCAAAAGTGCCGACAATTGGTTTGCTTCGCAAGCCGAACTCGTGCGCTGCCGTTTGCTCTTCGACGTGAAACGTCGCCTCGCCAACTATTACATTACAAACAAAATATTTGACTGACATGGACATACAACTGAAAAAGCGCCGCTCCCCAATAAGCCGCAAAACGATTACAATAATCGCCATTGCCGCCGGAGTGGCTATAGCCGCCGCTATTGTGGTGCTACAAGGCGGAGCGTCGGCAATGAGAGTGGAGAGGGAGTCGCTGCTCATAGGCGACGTGACGCGAGGTCAGTTTGACGACTACGTCCGCATTCTCGGCAAGGTGCAGCCGCTCACATCGATACAGCTGAGCGCCGAGGAGGGAGGCATCGTGGACCGCATTTTCGTGGAAGAGGGCACGAGAGTGGTGAAAGGACAACCAATAGCACAGCTGCGCAACTCTTCGCTCGACCTTGAGATTCTCAACGCCGAGGCAAACCTCGCCGAGAAACAGAATTTCCTGCGCAACACGCAAGTGACAATGGAGCAGGACAAACTAAGCAACCGCACAGAAAAACTGCAGCTCGACATCGATGTGCGACAAAAACGACGCACGTTTGAGCAGTACAAACGTCTGCTCGACGAAGACCTGATTTCCAAAGAAGAATATCTGAAGGCTCAGGAGGACTTTCAGCTTGCCTCGGAGAAGCGCAAGCTTGTCTGCGAGCGGCTGCGCCAGGACTCCATCTACCGCAGCATCCAGATAAGCCAACTTGAGAGCGACCTTCAAAACATGCGTCTGAGCCTCGACCTTATCCGCCAGCGGCGCGACAAGCTGACAGTATGCGCTTCTGCCGACGGCGAGCTGGGACAGATGTCGCTGGAGCTGGGACAGACCATCGCTTCCGGACAGATGATAGGCCGCATCAACGTGGTGAACGGGCATAAGATGGAAGCCGACATTGACGAGCACTACATCGACCGCATCGCCACCGGGCTGACCGGGACGATGGAGCGTGGCAAATCCACCTATCAAGTGACGGTGGGCAAGGTTTATCCCGACGTGCGCGACTCTAAATTCCGCATCGACATGCAGTTTGTGGGCAACGTTCCTGCCAATATGCGCAACGGGCAGACAAACTATGTCAACCTGCGCCTCGGCGAACCTTCGACGGCGATAATGATTCCTCGCGGATCTTTCTTCACGACAACAGGCGGAAACTGGATTTTCGTGATAGGAAAAGACGGCAAGACTGCCCATCGCCGTTCTGTAAGAATCGGACGGCAGAATCCGAGTTTCTACGAGGTGACCGAGGGGCTGCAGCCGGGCGAGCGCGTTGTGATTGGCGGCTACGACAATTTCGGCGACTGCACAAAACTGATTATTGAATAATACAAAAAAACATCCACAGATATGATTATCAAAACAACAAATCTCACAAAGACATTCCGCACAAGCGACATCGAGACCATTGCGGTCAACAACATCTGCCTTGAAATCGAAAATGGCGAATTCGTGGCAATAATGGGTCCTTCGGGATGTGGCAAAACCACATTGCTGAACATTCTCGGACTTCTTGACTCGCCAACTTCCGGCTCTTTTATGCTCAACGGCTCAGACGTCGGAACGCTCGGCGAGCGCGACCGCACACGCCTGCGACGCGGAAAGATTGGATTCGTGTTCCAGAGTTTCAATCTCATCGACGAACTCACTGTGAGGGAAAACATCGAGTTGCCGCTCACTTATATGAAAATCCCATCGGCTGAACGCCGGAAGTTGGTCAACAACATCATGCAACGCATGGAGATAAGCCACCGCGCAAAGCATTTTCCTCACCAGCTGTCGGGCGGACAGCAGCAGAGAGTAGCTATTGCACGGGCTGTGGTGAGCCATCCCGACCTCGTGCTTGCCGACGAGCCTACGGGCAACCTTGACTCCAAAAACGGAGCGGAGGTGATGAGAATCCTCAGCGAGCTCAACGCCGCCGGCACCACCATCGTGATGGTAACCCACAACAAGCACGACGCCGAGTATGCCGCGCGTGTGGTGGAGATGCTCGACGGAAAGATTGTGTCGACAATACAAAACAAAAATCTTTAATCTGCGGAGGAATCAGACGATGAAATCACTATTACGCAACCTGATGTTCGTGGCGCGGCGCTACCGCCTGTCGGTGGTGCTCAACCTGCTGGGACTGACAGCGGCATTCATGGTGTTTGTGGCACTGTTGATGCAGATTGACTACGACCGCAGCTACAATGCCGCACTGGCTGATGCCGACCGCATAGCCATGCCTTGCAACATTCCGCCAAAAGACAGCGATTTTGAAAAGTTTTCGGCTATGAGCTTCCCTATAATGGAGCTGATTGGCGGGCAACCGCATGTGGAAAGCTACACCTATATCCTCGGCGACTGCTATGAGGAGACATTCTACATCAACGAGCATTTCTGCTCCGGGACGCTTATGATGTGCGCTCCGAATTTTGCCGACTTCTACAAACTCGACATCGTGGTGGGCGACAAAAAATGCCTCGATGCCAACCAGGTGATGATACCGGAAAGTTTCGCCAAGAAATATTTCGGCGACGCTTCGCCATTGGGCAAAAGCATCAATAAAGCGAAAACATGGATCGTGGGTGCCGTCTACCGCGACATCCACGCCAAAAACACATGGCTGAGGAATCCTGTGCTCAGAGTAATCGACAAATCGTGGTTTGGCGACAATTTGACAAACCCCAACATGAACTCGTTCACAATGTTCATAAAAGCCGACAAAGCGGAGAATTTCCCTGCAATACGGGCGTCGGCCAACAAGCAGTTTGAAGAAATCTGCAAAGGCGACGAGTGGTTTGGCAATTCCCGCAAGGAGTTTGTGCTGATTCCGCTGACCGAGACCCACTACAACAGCGATTTCATTCTGGTGGGAGAACAAATAAAAGCGTCAAACGAGAAGATTCTGCTGTCAATAGCCTTGCTGATTCTGCTGATTGCCGCCATCAATTTCGCCAACTTCTCCAACGCGCTGATCCCGATGCGCGTGCGCAGCATAAACACGCAAAAGATTCTCGGAGCCACACAATCGTCGCTGCGCCTGTATCTGACAGCAGAGGCTGCCGGAATCGCTTTTACGGCATTCATAATTGCCGTCGGTGGGTTGTTGCTGCTGTCGCACACGGAGATGAACCAACTGACCGTGGCTGGAATAAATCCTTTCGGCAACCTGCACGTGCTTGGTCTTTCTGCCGCGACGGCGATTGTGGCAGGTGTTCTTGCCGGGCTGGCTCCCGCTTGGCGGATCACGTCGTTTGCCCCTGCCGTGGCGCTTAAAGGCAACTTCGGATTGTCGCCAAGAGGCAAGGCTATGCGCACGGCGATGATAGGGCTGCAGTTCTTCATCTCGGCTTCGCTGATTGTCAGTGCCCTGCTTATGCAATGGCAACGCGACTACCTTGTGAACTCCGCCGACTACGGATTTCTGAAGGATGAGCTGATAGTATGCGACATCACCCGCGCCGACATCTCCGAGCCGCAAACCGCCGTCGAGGCTTTGAAACGTCTGCCGATGGTGGCTGATGCTTCGCTGTCGTGGAGTGTGGCTGGGCGCAAAGACAACTCCCAGGGATGGGTGTTCCACAGCGCCGACGGTAATGAGGTGGCGCCACGCACCCTGTTTGCCACCGCCGGCTATTGCAACACAATGGGCATAAAAATCGTCGACGGACGCGACTTCTGCGCCTCCGACACAAATGCCATAATCCTCAACAAGCTGGCACGCGACAAATACAGCAGCTCTGTCGATGTTGGCAAATGCCTTATGTTCGGCGGCACGCAGTTTCCAATCGTGGGCATCTGCGACAATGCGAAGTTCTCGTCGCTGCACAGCAAGACGGAGCCTGTAATGATTGTGTTGAGTAAGGACTTTAATTGCGACAACCTGACTGTGCGTGTCAAGAAAGGCGCAAACATGTTTGACGCTGCCTCCAAGATTCGCACGGAATTGACGAAGTTCAACGCTGAATACCCTTTCGAGATGCAGTTCTACAACAAGATTCTCGACGACACTTACAAAAACGAGATGCGACTCACCAATCAGATTTCGGTTTTCTCGCTGCTTGCCATTGCTATCAGCATTATGGGTGTGTTCGGGCTGGTGGTGTTCGACAGCGAGTACCGCCGACGAGAGATTGCCGTGCGCAAAGTGTTCGGCTCGTCGACTGCCGATGTTGTGGCAATGTTCAATCTGAAATACTTAAAGATTCTGGCTGTCAGCTTCATTCCTGCTGTGCCTCTGTCATATTGGTTCGTGAACCGATGGCTTGAGGAGTTTGCATATAGAATCAGCATCGGCTGGATGGTGTATGCCGCCACGTTCATCGCACTTGCCGCACTGACTGCCGCCACTGTCACCTATCAATGCTGGCGCACAGCCAGGGCTAATCCTGTCGACAGCCTGCACGCTGAATAGCTTCCTGAAAATATAAGTTTCCTCAATCCCGGCAGAAAGGCAATTGACTCTTGCCGTTTTTGCCGGGATTTTTCTTATCTTCGCAACACAATGAAAAAGCAAGGCAAAATACTTGTTGTCGACGACAACCGCAACATTCTGTCATCGTTGCGGCTGCTGCTCGACGATGTCTTTGAGGATGTGATGACGCTGCCGTCGCCAAAAACCATGCTGAATGTCTTGGCGCACGGCGTCGACGCCGTGCTGCTCGACATGAATTTCGTGGCTGGAATCAACAATGGCAACGAGGGTCTGTACTGGCTTCACAAAATCAACGACAAGTTTCCGGATGTGCCTGTTGTGCTGTTTACGGCTTACGCCGATGTGGAGTTGGCGGTGCAGGCTATGAAGGACGGTGCTTTTGATTTCGTGGAAAAGCCGTGGGACAATGCACGCCTGATTGACACGCTTATGCGCGCGGTTAAATCGCGGCTGGAATCCGCTCCCGCCAATCCAGCACCGACGGAGATGGTCTGGGGACAATCGGAAGCAATGCTGCGACTGAAGACTTTGGTGGAGAAAGTGGCACGCACCGACGCCAATGTGCTGATTACTGGCGAAAACGGTACGGGGAAGGATGTGCTCGCCCATGAGCTTCACCGCCTGTCTGCCCGCGTGGCGAAACCGATGGTGTGTGTCGACATGGGTGCCATTACCGACACGCTGTTTGAAAGCGAGCTGTTTGGCCATGTCAAAGGTGCGTTCACCGACGCCAGAACTGACCGCAAGGGTCTGATTGAGGAGGCCGACGGTGGCACGTTGTTTCTCGACGAGATAGGCAACCTGCCGTTGCACCAGCAGGCAAAACTGCTGACCGTGGTGCAGCGACGCTATGTGCAGCGCGTTGGCAGCAACACGCCTACGACCGTCGACATTCGCCTTGTGTGCGCCACCAACAAGAATCTTCAAAAGATGGTTGCCGACGGCTCTTTCCGGGAGGATTTGCTCTACCGCATAAACACCATACAGCTCGAACTGCCGCCGCTGCGCAATCGCCGTGACGACATTCCGCTGCTCGCCGACAGCTTTCTTAAATGCTATGCCAAACGCTACGGCAAAGATATATGTCGCTTCTCACAGGAGGCTATGGAGGCGTTGAAGAGCAATGCCTGGCCCGGCAACATCAGGCAGCTGCGCCACGCCGTGGAGAAGGCGGTGATAATCACCGACAATGCGGTTATCGGCTCTGCCGACCTGCAGCTGCCGGTGGCTGACGCAACTTCAGCCGAACCGGAGATTACGATTGAGGCGATGGAACGGAAAATGATATGCGACGCCATTGCGCGCTGCGGAGGCAACCTGTCGCTTGTGGCGACAAGACTCGGCATCAGCCGCCAAACTCTCTACAACAAGATGAAACGCTACGAAATTGAGCCTTGACAATGACCAGGATTCTAAAACATATTGTCTTCGTAGCCGTAATTGCCGTTGCTCTGCTTTTCTCTGCCGGCGCTTCGCCGACGGTGATGACTGCCGCAATGGCTGCCGTGGCTGCAGCCGCTGCAATCGGAATAGCGGCTGTCAGGCATGAGCGGCAAAAATACGCTACGCTGCTCGAAGCCATACGCAACAACGATTTCACAATGCGCTTCCAGAAAGGTGACAAGGAAATCAACGCTCTGCTCGACTCGCTGACTGAGATTATAAAGCAGTCTAAGTCGGGCGTCGAGCTGCGCGAACGCTACTACAAGGCAATCATCGACCGGGTAAATGCGGGAATCATTGCAATCGACAGCAATGGCAACGTGCGCATCTGCAACGACAATGCGCTCAAAATGCTCGGAATGAAATATGCCGCCAACACTGCCGCTATAAACCGCTCTTTGCCTGGTTTCGACAATATAATAGCCGACTCTACTGTCGCGGGAACTACAATCGTCGGCTGTGGCAAAGACAAGAACTTGTCGGTAAGCGTGTCGGGATTCGTTCACGACGGCAACACGACGACGGTGTGCGTGCTGACCGACATCCACAATGCGCTGAGCCACAAGGAGGTTGATGCATGGATCAACCTTACAAGGGTGCTTACACACGAGATTAAGAACAGCATCGCTCCTATCAACGCCCTGAGCGACAGCCTGCTGCCGACGGCATCCGGCACAATGAAAGAAAAAATCGAGGTAATCCGCGACACTTCGGCATCGCTGATGGCATTCACCGAGACTTTCCGCAAATTCTCTGCCATCCCAAAGCCGCAACGGCAATTGGTCTACGTTGCGGATCTCATATCCGAGGCTACGACTCTGCTCAGCGAGTCAATAGCGAATGCTTCGGTGAAAATACATACGGAAAATGACTTGATTGTCAATGCCGACCGCACGCTGATGGTCCGCGCGCTTGTAAACCTTCTTCACAATGCGGTTGACGCCGGAGCTACAAAAATCGACATCTGTTCTCGCTCGTGCAGCGACGACTCGGTGGTTATCGACATCTCCGACAATGGCTCTCCGATTCCTGAAGAATGCCGCGACCGCATCTTCGTGCCGTTCTTCACCACGAAGCAGAACGGATCGGGCATCGGACTTGCCGTGGCTCGGCGTGTGCTGTCGCTCCACGACGGCGGCATCTCTCTCATTCAGCCCACCGACGCTCCATACACCAAGACGTTCCGAATGTCGCTCCTGTAATTTCCATTTGCTGGGGGGGGGGGGAA
>OLGA01001498.1_pt1 | contig 18317 bp, 18 predicted proteins | sample 1604881 | NCBI WGS metagenome assembly OLGA01 (sample SAMEA3888896, study PRJEB22519) | human gut metagenome | biome: human gut; feature: human-associated habitat; material: faeces | place: Denmark | collected 2009 | reverse complement strand
ATATTGTCGGATATTTTGATTTCCGATGTGCCGCCGACAGGAAATCTATTATATTGCTTAGCGGCAGATCGGAGCTTAAAATGGGTAATAAGGTTTTAAAAAACAGAATTTTGGTTTGGAACGATGAATTTGACGGCGAAAAGCTTGATTTGAATAAATGGGAGTTTTCGCAGTCTATGTCAAATTCGGACGTTTTATACGATAACGGCGAAAAAAATTTTCGTATAGATAACGGTACACTGCTTATGAGGGTAAACAGAACAGATTCATCGGAAAAACCCTTCACGTTATCTCAAGGACTTACGACCAAGAACAAAATGGGCTTTAGGTACGGATATCTTGAAATGCGTGCCGCAGTACCGTTCAGACACGGTGCGTGGCCGTCATTTTGGGCAATGTCTTTTCCGAGGCTTCACAGCAGGGATATAGGTTGGGGAGCGGAGGTAGATATATTTGAGGTTTTTTCAAATGAAAATACACTTTTCCCGAATCTTCACAAGCACGGACCTAACAGAGAGCATTTTATGATACAGGACGAGCAAAATCCCAATCGAAGCGGCGGATATAGATTTGCAGACGACAAAAATCCCAATGATTTTCATATCTACGGCTTTGAATGGACGAAGGAACATATGAGCTTTTTTGTTGACGGAGAATGCTATCACACTTATAATTTAGATGATGAGTGTGAATTTGCAAAAACAGCTTTAAAAGGATTAGAGGGCTACCGTGAGCATTTATATTTGCTTATTAATAATGAAATATTTACCGAGAACTCAGGCTGGAAGCCCGTAGGCAGTGCATTGAATGACAGCGACGCTTTGCCGATAGAATACAGGATCGATTATATCAGGCTGTATCAGGATCCCGAAAACGAAAGCATATTTACGGTTGGTGAAGAATAATGAGTAAAATTGAAAAAATAATGGAAAATATGTCTCTTGAGGATAAAATCTCTCAAACGGCAGTAGTATTGATGCAAAAGGACGTAAAGGCAAAATGTAAGCCGGGAGCCGCATTCTTTTTCGGTCAAATAATTACCGAGGCAGATGAGGCAGGAATTGACGAGCTCAGAGGCTATGTTAAGGAGCTTGTTGATGATTCAAAAATCAATCCGCTTATAACTACCGATTTTGAAAACGGTTGCGGAAGTATGGTCAGGAAATTAACACCGTTTCCTTATCTTATGGGACTCGGTGCTACACGCAATAAGGAAATAGCATATAACTACGGTAAGGCAACGGCTTTGGAGGCAAAGGTAGTAGGTGCAAACTGGAGCCTTTCGCCCGTCAGCGATTTGAACATTAACGAACGAAATCCCTTGGTCAATGTAAGAAGTATAGGTGATGATCCGGCAATTGCAGAGGAACTTTTACCTGAAATCATAAGAGGAATGCAGGAAAACGGACTTTCGGCGTGCTCAAAGCATTTTCCCGGTGACGGAACGGACTACAGAGACCAGCACCTTGTTACAAGCGTCAACAGTCTTTCTATGGAGGAATGGTGGAAAAATTACGGCAGAGTTTATAAAGCCGTAATTGCCGGGGGCGTAAACTCTATAATGCTCGGTCATATTTCATTGCCGTCCTATACAGGCGGAGATGACGGCAGGCTCCCTGCAACGCTTTCTCATAAGCTTATTACGGGACTTCTTAAGGGTGAGCTTGATTTCGGCGGTATTGTTGTTACCGATGCACTTAATATGGGTGGTTTTGCAGGGTGGTACAACACTCACGAGGAATCGGAAATTGAGGCATTAAAGGCAGGGTGCGATATGCTGCTTTGGCCATCGGAAAACTATATTTCAAATGCGTTAAAGGCAGTAAAAAGTGGGTATATTTCGTTAGAGCGTATAGATGATGCGGTCAGGCGTATTTTATCCGTTAAAGAAAAAATGGGATTGTTAGATGATAATTACAATTATTTTGCCGATTTATCTGACGGTGACAAGAAATTCATTAAATCAGTCCAGCTTACCTGCTCAAATGAGAGTATAACACTTATAAAAAATGAAGTCGGTATGCTGCCGTTTGATAAAAATAAAATCAAAAACATCGGTATCATTCCCGTAGTCGAACATGAACCTGCTATGGAGGAGGCACGAAGCCTTAAATTCTTTTACGAACAAAGAGGCTTTAATGTCAGCTTTTATGAGGGTGCGGATAAATTTGACAGAGTTATGGATGAATTTTACGAGAAAAACGATGTCGTAATATATGCCTGCTTTTCAAGACCGTTCAGACCGATAGGCTTTATTGATTATACCGGAGCCAGAGCTTGGCAGATAGTACATTGCTTTAAGCCGAAGGATGCGGTAAGGAAGAATGTTATTGCAAGCTTTGGTTCACCGTATTTCGGCAATCAGTATTTTGAAAAGGCGAAAACATATGTAAATGCATATTCAATGCTTTCGTGCTCGGCAGAGGCATTTGTAAAGGCGACCTGCGGTGAAATTGAATTTAAGGGAAAATCGCCGGTTAAATTATAGCTTGGTAAATAAATATAAACGGAGGAAAAGCAGTTGAAGGCGTTAAAAAAACAGTTGGCATTTTTGCTTTCGGTAATTTCGGTTTTATGTATTTTACCGATCACTGCTTCGGCAAAGGAAGAAAGCGAACAAAAGCAATATATAAAGCTTAATGCTCCGATCATTTTGGAAAAAGGTAATGAGGTTGAATTTAAATTCGGCATTAATGACGGGTATTATGAATTTTCTCCTGTTTTTCGACCGATTTCAAGCACCGCACAATCGGTAAAATATTCCGTTATGACAGATGGAAAAATTCCCTTTGACGGTGCGGATAATTTGACGGCTCAAGTTTGGTTTGTCGATGACGGAAAGCCGGGTAAGCTTTCTACGGGTGATGAAACCGCACCGACGCAGAGGCAGTCGGATGAGGATATGGAAAGCTTTGCTTACGACAAAACGGGAATTAACGGTGATTTCTACAGGTTAAAATTTAATACCGGAATACATACCGTTAAGATAAAATGCCAAGATGAGCCATTTAAAATTACAGCTCTTTTACTTAAAAGGGTAAAGGAAACCGAAAAATACAGTGATGTAGAGAAAAACTATAACGGAACGGAAAAATATAACGGTGCTCCGATCATAGTTGAAGGCGAGAGCCCGGTGCTTCGCAATGATTACTCGCTGACCGCGAAGGCAGATAATTCGGATATAAAGGTAACACCTAACGATTCAAAGCATTCGGTAATAAATTATATCGGCGGTGAAAACTGGGCAAAGCCTTATCAGGAGATTGTTTGGGAAACACAAGTACCAAAGGACGGACTTTATGCGGTGGATTTTTTCTTTAAGCAAAATTCAATAATAAACGGCTGTGCGTTCAGAAGTCTTAAAATAGACGGCGAAATTCCCTTTGCGGAGGCAAAGACAATAGCTTTTCCGTACAAAACCGCATGGCAGAATATGAGACTTAAGGACGAAAACGGCAATGAAGCCTTGCTGAGACTTACAAAGGGAAAGCACAGAATTTCCCTTTGTGTTACGCTGGGAACGGTTGCGGAGGTCTATAAGTCATTGCAGGGAATAACCGAAAAAGTCGGTTCTATGTATCTTGATGTCGTTATGATAACAGGTGAAACTCCCGATTCAAACAGAGATTATGAGCTATACAAGCAGATACCCGATTACGAAACAAGGCTTGAAGATATTTACGATGAATTATCATCGCTTTCTGCCGTACTTAAATCAAGAAGTGATATCAACGGTGAGCTTGATGCGGCGGTAAGAAATATGATGCGAGCCGTAAAGAAAATGCATGATGAGCGTTATAAATCGCATATGTATCTTGATACATATTATTCGTATTATCAAACCCTGTGCTCTTGGCTTTTTGATATAAAGGATATGTCACTTTCGCTTGATAAAATAGTTTTAAGCACTCCCGGCAGAAAATGTGAAGTAAAATCAGGCGGCTTTTTTAAAGCTGTTTGGTTTACGTTAAAGCGCTTTGCCGTATCGTTTACTGGTGATTATACCGTTAATTCCATTAACGGCAAAAATGACGGTATAAAAATCTGGGTAAATTGGGGCAGAGATCAGGTAAAGGTATTGAATGCACTTATAGGTCGCTCTTTTTCGGCAAAAACGGGTATAAATGTTCGTGTCGAGCAGGTAAACGCATCACTGATACAAGGTATAGTTTCAAATAATTCGCCCGACCTTTATCTTCAGCTTTCACGTACTGAGCCTGTAAACCTTGCCATGCGCGGAGTTTTGGAGGATCTTTCAAAATTTGACGGCTTTAATGAGGTACTGAAGAATTTTATGGACGGTGCAGAGCTACCCTACAGATATAACGGCGGCTGTTATGCTTTGCCCGATACCCAAAGCTTTAGTGTTATGTTCTGCCGTGACGATATTTTAAAACAGCTTAAAATTGAAATCCCGCAAACATGGGTTGATTTTTTAGACGCAACATCGGTTGTACAAAGAAAAAATATGAATTCGTTTTTGCCATATACGAGAATAACCTCCGCTACGACGGTGAATGTAGGGGTCGGCGGACTTTCGATTTTCCCGACATTGCTTTTACAAAACGGTCAGGGACTCTATAACAAGGAGGAGAATGCGACCTTACTTGCCTCTCCGATTTCGGTAAAGGCGTTTACATATTGGACGCAATTTTATACCAAATACACACTGAATCCCGATGTCAATTTTTATCAGAGATTCAGAACCGGAACTATTCCGCTCGGTATTTCGGGCTATGCGAATTATCTTACATTTTCAGTTGCCGCACCCGAAATAGAGGGCAAATGGTCGGTTCACCCCGTCCCGGGAACGGTAAGAGCCGACGGAAGTACCGATCACTCGGTATCGGGAGCGGGAACAGGCTGTGCAATAATGAAATCAAGTAAAAATAAGGATAAGGCCTGGGAATTTTTAAAATGGTGGGTATCCGAGGATACGCAGTATAGCTATTCGACTGATATTGAAGCGGTTTTAGGTCCCTCCGGCAGAATTGATACGGCTAATGTTAAGGCGTTGTCGAGAATGTCATGGGAGGGGAATGCCTTTGATTCGATACTTGCACAGTGGAAAAACGTTAAGGAAATTCCGGAAATACCCGGTAGTTATTATGTATCACGTTCCGTTGATCAGGCATTTTGGGCGGTTTATAACGGCGAAATGACCGAAAAAGAGGCTATAACCGAATGGAGCAGGATAAGTGATACCGAAATAAAACGCAAGCTTCGTGAATATCCGAAGTCAGGGGAGTAAAAATAATGAAAAAAATTAACTCAAAAAAGTCACTTTCCTCCTATAAAACAAGTAGCTTTGAGCTTTATTTGCTGATATTCCCCTTTGTGATTTTGTTTTTTCTTACAACGGTTTTGCCGGTTTTGTCTTCAATAGCTCTAAGCTTTTTCCGCTATGATATGGTTTCTTTCCCTAAAATATGCGGTCTTGAAAATTATTTGAGAATGTTTTTGCAGGATGATATTTTTCCCGTGGTGCTTAAAAACACCTTTTTATTGGCAATACTTACAGGTCCCTCCGGTTTTGCATTGAGCTTTTTGCTTGCGTGGATAATAAACGAATTCGGACCTGCCATGAGAACGTTTTTTTCATTTCTTTTCTACGCACCGACACTTGCAGGCAATGCAATCTATATTTGGCAGGTTGCCTTTTCAAGTGACAGCTACGGCTACGTAAACAGCAGTCTTATTTCACTCGGCTTTTTAGATAAGCCCGTAACATGGCTTTCAAATGCAGATTATATCATACCAATAGTTGTTATAATTCAGCTATGGTCGGGACTGGGAATTTCATTTTTGGCTAACATTTCGGGACTTCAAAACGTAAATATCGAGCTATATGAGGCAGGTGCTATAGACGGTATACGAAACCGTTGGCAGGAGCTTTGGTACATAACACTGCCCGAAATGAAGCATATGCTTTTATTCAGTGCGGTAATGCAAATAGCAAGCGCATATTCAATAAGCGGAATAATTCAACAGTTAGCAGGCTATCCCACGGTAAAATATGCCGCGGATACGCTTGTATCGTATTTGCAGGATGTAGGTACGGTAAAATACGAAATGGGCTATGCTGCCGCACTTTCGGTGATTTTATTTTTAATGATGGTTGCAACAAGGGGCATTGCAAATGCATTGATTAACAAAACGGGGAGGTAATGAATATGTCGGCAAGATCAAGATTTCGTTTATTCAAATTTCCCGTAAAAAATCAGCTTCATCGGTTTACCCGCTCAAAATTCGGAAGCTTTTTATTCTTTGCAATATTGATTTCAGGCGGACTGTTTTCGGTGCTTCCGCTTGTTTACTGCATAACTACCTCGTTTAAGCCGCTTGATGAGCTGCTCATATTTCCGCCGACATTGTTTACGGTCAAGCGCCCGACAATTGCAAATTATACGGCGATCCCCGACCTTCTTTCGGGACTTTCGGTTCCTATAACAAGGTATGCCTTTAACAGTATATTTGTAAGTATTATCGGCACGTTTCTCTCTGTTATTATTTCGGCAATGGCGGCATTTGTTCTTTCAAAAACCGAAATGAAATTTAATAAGCTTATCTTTACCGTAGTTCAGTTTTCACTTCTTTTTAATGCATATACTCTGTCTGTTCCGCAGTATATTGTTTATTCGAAAATCGGAATAATAAATACATATCTTGCCTATATTGTCCCTGCCGCCGCATCCTCTATGGGAGTTTTTCTTATGAAGCAGTATATGGACGGATATGTACCCTATGCACTTATTGAGGCGGCACATATAGACGGAGCAGGGTGGATAGGAATATTTACAAGAATAGTTTTACCTATTGTAAAACCGTGTGTTTTAACACTTGTAATGTTTTCGTTTTTGGGAATTTGGAATTCGGTGCCCTCGGGAACGATTTTTTCGGAGTCGTTAAAAACCTTACCTACCGTAATGTCAACGATTGCGGCAGGCGGTCTTGCACGTTCGGGAAGCTCGATGGCAACATCCGTAATACTTATGATCTTTCCGATAGCCGTATATCTGATTTCTCAGGGAAGCATCAAGGAAACCATGGGCAGTGCGGGCATTAAGGGATAACGGAGGGAACGATGAAAATAAAGAATAAACTTAATAAACGGTTATTTTCCTTTGCGTTATGCCTTGTTATAGGTGCTTTTTCTACTGTTACCGTTTTTGCAGACGGCATCGGTACGTCAATTAAGGAAAGCGAGGAAATGCCGTATAAAAGCTATACATATTGGTCAAATTACAATACCGACGAGAAAACAGCGGCATATTCAAAGCCGATGTATAGGATCGATAGTGTAAAATTATGTTCGGAGCTTAATATACCGATCGAGGCTAAGCTTTCGGATATGGCGGCAGATAAAAACGGTAATATTTACATTATTGACTCCGAGCTTTCAAGGATCTATATTTTAGATAACGGTCTTAATATGAAAACGGTGATAACCTCTGTAGTAGCTGACGGCAAGAAAACCGAATTTAAGGGCGCTATGGGAATTTATGTTGACAAAAACGGACTTATTTATATATCAGATACCGAAAATGGCAGAGTTTTGGCTTGCGATATCGACGGAAATTTAAAAAAACAGTATTTATTGCCCGATTCAAGGCTTATTCCGACGGATTTTAAATTCCGACCGATCAAAACGGCAATAGACAGCAAGGGATATAAGGAATGGATAAAGAGCAGACCTGACTGCAAGGTGTTTTCGGTAGCACAAAACGATTGGTCAAATAACTGCACCTGCCCGAAATGCCGTGAAACGGATGAAAAAGAGGGAAGTCCGTCAGGCAGTATAATTTATTTTGTAAACCGCATTGCAGAAGAAATTGAAAAGGAATATCCCGATGTGCTTATTCACACCTTTGCCTACCAGTATTCAAGAAAAGCACCGAAATTTATTCGTCCGCGTGATAATGTTATCGTAAGACTTTGTAATATCGAGTGCAGCTGGGATGAGAACTTAAGAGAGAAAAAGGCAAATTCACCCGAATCCTATACCGCGGAATTTGTAGGTAATATCACGGATTGGGGAAAAATTTCAAAGCACCTTTATATCTGGGACTATGCCTGCAATTTTTCTTATTACATTTTGCCGTTTCCAAATTATTACATACTTGCGGATAATTTGCGGTACTATAAGGAATGCGGTGTTTCGGGAATTTTAGAGCAAGGCAATTTTTCATACGGTGCCGCAACAGGTCTTGCAGAACTGGAGGCATATTTATGTGCAAGGCTTATGTGGAATACCGATTTGGATGTTAAGGAGCTTATAATGGAGTTTACCGACGGAGTATACGGAAGGTCTGCCGATTATATAAGACAGTATATTGAGCTTTTGTGCTCTGAAGTAAAAGGGAAGGGGCTTAGCCTTTATTATAAGCCAGATACGGATTTTATTTCCGAGGCTCTCATAAATAAAGCAGACGAGCTTTTCAAAAAGGCATCAAATGCGGCTGAAACAGCAGAAATAAAGGAAAGAATAGAACGTGAATATCTGTCGGTACGTTTTCTTAAAATTTGTTGGATGCCACTCGGCACAGAAGGCAGAAATGACCTTATTGATGAACTGTACAGAGATGTGAAAAAACACGGCATATCGGAAATTCAAGAGCGTGTTAATCTTGAAATATCATTTGAACGGCTGCGAAAATATCCGTTTTGCCGTGAAAAGGGCGAGAATTACAGACTTTATTATATAATGAAATAAGGGAAAATTATGAAAAAAACACCTATAAGTATTATAATTGACGATTCGACGGCACTTTGTTATGTATATTACTATCATATGCCGATGCCTATCACAAAGGACGGCCGTCCGTTCCCGACATTTGTACCTAATTCGTTTATGAAACGTTTTTGCGACATTGTTGAGAAAAGGGGAGTTAAGGGTAAATTCAGTATAGTCCCCGAACCTGCCGGAAAAGGTGATGTTGTAAGGGGAATAGAGGGCTTTTCGAAATCAGAAACAGATGAGTGGCTTAATATGGCTAAAACACGACTTGCCGGCAATTTCTCCTTTGGTCCCGAAATGCTGACACATGCACACGTGATAGATATAAACAGCGGCGAGGATTTAAGTGAATACGAGCATCGCTGGTCGCAAAAGCAGAACAAGGAGACCCTGGTACCGTATATTTCAAAGGCATTTTCAATTTTAAAGGATGCGGGTATTGATGCGACAGGTGTAACCTCTCCTTGGGATTTCGGTGAGCAAATATTAGATGATTATGAGGAGGCTATATCGTTAAGCATTAAAAACGTGTACGGAAAAAACGAGGCGTGGTATTTTCTTCATATGCTTTTCGATACTCCGAATGCAAGGCCGTGGCTTGCGGTCAACAGAGATGGCAGAAAATTAGTCTCTGTCCCCGGCACAATAAACGATTTCTTCTGGCAGACGATCGATACTACCGATACCTCGGAGGAATTTATCAATTCGATCGCCGATACATATATTTCGGCAAACGGCAAAAGCGGAAAAATAATCGAAGCGATTGAAAACGGCAGTTATCCGATACTTACGATACATTGGCAGTCGCTTTTTTCGAGCGGTCTTGAAACGGGGCTTAAAGCCTTTGATGAGGTTGCAAGGCGAATAAATCTGCTTTTATCGGATAAATGCTGCTTTAAAAGCTTCGAGGAGCTTATGAAAGATTGTATCGCAGAAAATGAGTGAGGAAAAAGCAATTCAATTTGACGAGCTTATTTTTGAAAGAATAATCGATATCGGTTGTGAAATGCTGAAGGCAGGAGGAGAAATACAACGTGTCGAACAACCCTTTTCCCTTTTGTGTTCCTCCTACGGTGCTATCGGCAAATGTGCGGAGAAACATGTGAGCTTTCAGCCGGATTTTCAATATAGATTTTAGGTTGGTTAAGAACATCCGCACCAAACAGTATAAATCCGAACCCTAAACCAATCGGTGAGGGGTTCGGATTTGTCATTTTCATAGACTTGTCCGAACTTTAATTCAAAACGCAAAAATTAAATTCGGAGGTTACTTATTATGAAAACAGAACTTAAAAACATCGGTGCTTGCGGCGGAATGCATTATGATTTTTTTACCGCAACAATCGGACGGTCATCAATGTTATGCGGCTAAACGGAGCCCTAAACAATTACCTTGCCGACATTGGCTGTGATGCCTGCGATATGTTTGATTCTTCAGCCCGATGAACACCTGAAAACAAAGGCGTCACATAACAGTTTAAAATTTCTAATTAAATGAAGAAATCGATCTAATGAAAATATTTCAAGCGGAGAAGGACGGCGGCACGCAGGCAAGCAATTTCAGGTGCAGCAAGTTGATTTCCCGTTTCGCAATAGGTATTGCGGCACAGTTTTATGCGCTTTGCCGCAAAAGAGCGCAAATTTTGGATAAAGCCCGATTAAAGACTCTCAAAGAGGGGTGCGCTTTTGTCTGTTTTGACCGAAAAAAGCTGCTTAAAGTCCCTGTTTTCGACCGAGTGCGCCTATTGACAGAACAAAAAAGCTGTGGTATAATTCAATACATTAGCACATTAGCGAAGTAAAGTGGCGCTTGGGTCGGGTTGCTTCCGAAAAGGCAACACACCCGACTTCAAAGCGGTCAAACCATGATTGGACAGTCCCGAGAGCAATTTGCTGAAGCATATATCCAAGCATTGCGAAAAATATTATAAGGTAGTTTTACAATGAGCAATCGGCATAACAAAATCACGGATGCTTTGTGCAAAGCGCTGCTGACTTTGAAAAGCATCGACGAGTACTGCGCTTTTCTCAAGGACGCGTGCACCATCAATGAAATTCCGATATTTCCCAAAATCTGACCGTGGCGGAGCTGCTTTCAAACGGCGCAAGCTATCCTGTCATCAGCAAAGATACGGGTGCAAGCACAGCGGCGATAAACCGCGTCGGCAAGTGCTGCGAGTACGGCTCGGGCGGCTGTAAAACGGTCATTAACCGCTGAAAGGGGACTGACAACTATGATAGACGAAACATTGCTTAAAAGCGAAGAAAAGGCCGTGCTCGCCATGCGCTCACTTTACCGCCGCTACGGCTTTCTGCCGTACCGAATGAGCAAGTTTGAGGAGTACGAGCTTTACATACGCAACAAGGACTTCCTTGTCAGCGACCGCATAATCACATTCAACGACACCTCGGGTCGCCTTATGGCGCTAAAGCCGGATGTAACGCTGTCAATAATCAAAAACGGCGAGGACACACCCGGCTTCAAGCAAAAGGTGTACTATGACGAGAATGTCTATCGCGTTTCCGACCGCACGCACAGATTCCGCGAGTTTATGCAGACAGGGTGCGAGTGCATCGGCGACATCGGGCTCTACGATATTTTCGAGGTCATTCAGCTTGCCGCGCAGAGCTTAAAGCTGATTTCAAGCGACTTTGTGCTTGAAGTATCGCTGTTGGGGCTTATCGAGGCAATGCTCTCCCGCGCGTGCGGAGACTCACTGTTTGGTGAAAAGGCGCTTGGCTTCATCGCCGAAAAAAACGCGCACGATTTAAGCCGCCTGTGCACCGAATATAATGTAAGCGCCGCCGACGAAAAGAAACTGCAGCTCCTCATCACCGCCTATGGCGAGCGCCATGCAGTCATTTCGGCGCTTGAGGGCGAGTGCGCGGGAAAAGAGCTTGATGAGCTGAAAGCGCTCTCAAAGCTGCTTGATTTATCGCCCGACAGCGACAAAATTCGCTTTGACTTCTCGGTTGTCAACAATATGAGCTACTACAACGGCTTTGTGTTCCGCGGCTTTCTTGACGGAGTGTGCGACGGCGTGCTCGCGGGCGGGCAGTATGACCGACTGATGGCCAAAATGAACCGCAAAAGCGGAGCGGTCGGCTTTGCAATCTATCTTGACGAGTTAGAGCAGCTGCAGTCGTCCGACAGCGGCTTTGACATTGACGTGCTCGTGCTCTATGACGATTCGGTTTCTGCCGAGGATGTGGCGAAAGCAGTCGCTGTGCAAGCAACACTCGGTAAATCCGTCAGCGCACAGAAATGCGTCAGCGACCGACTGCGTGCAAAAGAAACGGTCGATATAAGAAGGGAGGGCGCAAAATGCTGAACATCGCGCTGCCAAAGGGCAGACTGGGTGAAAAGGTCTACTCCGTGTTTGAGGCGGCGGGATTTGAGTGCCCCTACATTCACGAAAACAGCCGCAAGCTCATCTTTGAAAACGCCGAAAAAGGCGTGCGCTACTTCTGGGTCAAGCCGTCCGACGTTGCAATATATGTCGAGCGCGGCGCGGCTGATATCGGGGTCGCGGGCAAGGACATTCTGCTTGAGTACCGCCCCGACATATACGAGTTGCTTGACCTAAAGCTCGGCAAGTGCCGCATGGCGGTCGCCGCTCCCGTCGATTTCCGTGACACGCTTGACCGCACGCTGCGCGTTGCGACCAAGTTTCCTAACATAGCGACCGAATATTATGACTCCTGCGGCCGCGACATCGACATTATCAAGCTCAACGGCTCAATCGAAATAGCGCCGATACTCGGCCTTTCCGATGTAATAGTCGACATTGTCGAGACGGGCACAACCTTAAAGGAAAACGACCTCGAGGTTAAGTCCGAGATACAGCCGATAAGCACCCGCCTTATCGCTAACAAGGCGGCGTTCAAGTTCAAGGGCAACTGCATTGAGGCCGTCGCCGCAAGCATTAGAAAGCAGGTTGAAAACAAATGATTAAGATATTAAGCTACGGTGAAGTGCCAAACAGCGAGATATTCGCCCGTGATAACATATCCCCTGACATTGAGGGCGTAGTTGCGCAGATTATCGCAGATGTTATTCGCGACGGCGACAAGGCGCTTTACTACTACTTGCGCAAATTCGACAAAGCCGAGCTTGACTCGCTCGAGGTCAGCACCGAAGAGCTTGATGCGGCGTTTGAGCAGGTCGAGCCGGAGTTCATTGAAGTGCTTAAAAAAGCGGCGGGGAATATTCGCCGCTTCCACGAAAAGCAGGTCAGAAACAGCTTCATCATCAATGACATTGACGGCGTGCTTATGGGGCAAAAGATCATGCCTATTGAAAAGGTCGGGCTTTATGTGCCGGGCGGCACGGCGGCCTACCCTTCGACCGTGCTTATGGACAGCATACCCGCCAAGATAGCGGGTTGCTCCGAGATTGTTATGGTCACCCCGCCAAACAAGGATGGCAAGGTAGCCCCCGCGATACTTGCAGCCGCGCAGATTGCAGGAGTTGACCGCATTTTCAAGGTCGGCGGTGCGCAGGCGATAGCCGCTCTTGCACACGGCACCGAAAGCATTCCGAAGGTTGACAAGATTGTCGGTCCGGGCAACGCCTATGTCGCAGAAGCAAAAAAGCAGGTGTTCGGACGCGTTTCAATTGATATGATTGCAGGACCGAGCGAAATTCTGGTTGTCGCAGGCTCGACCTGCGTGCCCGAATATGTCGCGGCCGATCTGCTTTCGCAGGCCGAGCACGACAAAATGGCGAGCGCGGTGCTCGTAACCGACAGCCGCAGCTTTGCCGAGGCCGTCAGCGCCGAGCTTGAGCGCCAGATTCCGCTGCTGCCTCGCGCAGAGATTGCCCGCGCGTCGATTGATAACAACGGCAAAATAATCGTTGCCGAGGGCAACCTCTCGCTTGCTATCGACATTGCAAACGAGATTGCTCCCGAGCATCTTGAGCTGTGCATGGACTCGCCGTTTGACTACCTCGATAAGGTTAAGCACGCAGGCTCGGTCTTTATGGGCAAATACTGCCCCGAAGCGCTCGGCGACTACCTCGCAGGACCTAACCACACGCTGCCGACCGGCGGTACGGCGAGGTTTTCCTCCCCTTTGTCGGTCGACGATTTTGTAAAGAAAACGCAATACACCTACTTCACCCGCGCGGCGCTCGAAAAGGTTGCCGACGATGTGGCAATGTTCGCGCACAAAGAGGGGCTTGACGCGCACGCAAAGAGCGTCATAGTGCGCTTTGGTAAAAGCAAATGAGCAGATTTTTTTCAAAAAAATATTCATCGCTTAAGCCGTACATTCCGGGTGAGCAGCCGCGGGATAAAAGATACATAAAGCTCAACACAAACGAGTCGCCTTTCCCACCGAGCGAGGGCGTGGCTATGGCAGTCGCAGAGGAAAGCGGCCTGCTGCAGCTTTACAGTGACCCCGAGTGCCGTGAGCTGCGTGCCGAAATGGCAAAAGTGTTCGGCGTGAATGAAAATAACGTGATGATGGTCAACGGCTCGGATGAAGCGCTCAACTTCGCGTTTATGGCGTTTGCTGACGAGAACCGTCCTCTTGCCTTCCCCGATATAACCTACGGTTTTTACCCCGTATTCTCGCAGCTTAACCACATCTCCTACACCGAAATCCCGCTGAAATCCGACTTTTCTATAGACCCCGACGATTATGTCGGTATCGGCAAAACAGTCGTCATCGCCAACCCGAACGCGCCGACAGGGCTTGCCCTCGGGGTTGACGAAATTGAGCGCATTGTAAGGGGTAATCCCGACAATGTGGTTATCATTGACGAAGCGTATGTTGATTTTGGCGGAGATACAGTCTTGTCGCTGATAAAAAAGTACGACAATCTGCTTGTTATCGGCACATTCTCGAAGTCACGCTCCCTCGCGGGCGCTCGGCTCGGCTTCGCTTTCGGGTGTGAAGCGCTTATATCCGATTTGAACACGATAAGGTACTCGACCAACCCCTACAATGTCAACCGCCTGACCGCTAAGGCGGGCACTGCGGCGCTGAAATCCAACGGCTACTATATGCAAAACTGCCGCATTATCGAAGCAAACCGCGAGCAGGCGGCAGCCGAGCTGACAGCACTGGGCTTTAAGGTTATACCGTCAAAAGCGAATTTCATCTTTGCCGAAAGCGATCGCATAAGCGGCGAGCAGCTGTACCTTTTGCTTAAAGAAAAGGGAATTCTCGTGCGCCACTTCGGCAAGGAGAGGATAAAGAACTACTGCCGTATAACGGTGGGAACTAAAGAACAAATGGATGCGCTGATTTGCGCAATAAAAGAAATTTTCAGGGAGATGAGTTTATGAGGCACGCTGAAATCATCCGCACCACGGGCGAGACCGATATAAATTTAAAGCTGCTTCTTGACGGCAGCGGCCGGAGCGTTATTAACTCGGGCGTGGGCTTTCTCGACCATATGCTGACCCTGTTTGCCAAGCACGGCCGTTTTGATTTGGAAGTAAAGTGCGCCGGTGACACACAGGTCGACTTTCACCACACGGTTGAGGACATCGGCATTGCGCTCGGGCAGGCGTTTGCCAAGGCGCTCGGTGACAAGCGCGGCATAAAGCGCTACGCCGACACCGTACTGCCGATGGACGAGGCGCTGATTCTCACCGCCGTCGATGTTTCGGGTCGCGGGCTGTGCTGCTACGACGCAGCGACCCCGTCACAAAAAGTCGGCGATTTTGACACGGAGCTCAGCAGTGAGTTTTGGTTCGCGTTTGCGCGCGAGGCCGGCGTCACTCTTCATATTCGCAAGCTCGCGGGCGCAAACTCGCACCACATCATCGAGGGAGTGTTTAAGTCCGCCGCGCGCAGCCTGAGAGCCGCCGTGACGATTGACAAAGAGTTTGCCGATGAAATTCCGTCGACAAAGGGGCTGCTGTAAATGATAACGATAATCGACTACGGCGTGGGCAACCTGTTTTCGCTCATCTCGTCGCTCAAAATGATTGGCGCCGACGCCGTCGCGACCTCCGATCCCGAGGCTATAAAAGAGGCGGACAAGTTGATTTTACCCGGCGTGGGAGCATTCGCCGACGCGATAGAAAAGCTGAAAGCGAGCGGTCTTGACGCGCTGATAAAACAGCAAGCGCAGGCGGGCAAGGACATAATGGGCATCTGCCTCGGTATGCAGCTGCTGTTTGAAAAAAGCTTTGAGTACGGCGAGCACGAGGGTCTTGGCCTGCTCAAGGGCAGTGTTGTGCCGATGCAGGGCGTTATCCCTGCGGAGCTAAAGATTCCGCACATCGGCTGGAATGCGCTCAAATTCGTCAAAAAAAGCCCGCTTTTCCGCTTTATAAACGAGGGCGACTGCGTTTATTTCGTCCACTCCTACTATGCAACCGACTGCTCCGACAGCGTTATCGCCACCGCTGAATACGGCGCGGAGCTTACCGCGGCGGTTGAGTCCGGCAACATCAAGGGCTGCCAGTTCCACCCCGAAAAAAGCGGCTATGTCGGGCTGAACATTCTTCGCGCGTTCTGTCAAGGGGGCTAAAGCATATGATAATTTTTCCCGCAATCGACCTTTATGATAAAAAGGCGGTGCGCCTGTTCAAGGGCGACTACCGCGAGATGACCGTATACAGCGACTCTCCCGTGCAGGTCGCACTCGACTTCAAGCGCTGCGGCGCAACACACATTCACACCGTTGACCTCGAGGGCGCGAAGGACGGCACCACGCCGAACCTTTCGGTCATCGCCGATGTTGCGAAGGAGAGCGGACTGTTCGTCGAAGTGGGCGGAGGCATACGCAGCGAATCGGCGATTGATGCCTACCTTTCGGCGGGAGTCAGCAGAGTTATCCTCGGCACGGCTGCCGTCAACAATGAGAATTTTTTGAAAGCGGCGGTAAGCCGCTTCGGCGATGCGATAGCCGTCGGTGCGGATGTAAAGGACGGCTTCATCGCGATAAAGGGCTGGCTTGAAAAGTCGGAGCTCACGCTTGATGACTTCCTCGACCGTATGCAGATTATCGGCATAAAGAGCATCATCTGCACCGACATTTCAAAGGACGGCGCGATGTGCGGCACAAACCTCGAGCTTTACCGCAAGCTGTCGCAGAAATACGGCATGAACATAACCGCATCGGGCGGCGTAAGCAGTCTTGACGATGTGCGACAGCTGCGCGAAATGGGGCTTTACGGCGCGATAATCGGCAAGGCCTATTACACAGGCACCATCGACCTGAAAGCGGCAATCGAGGTGGCAAAATGATAACAAAGAGAATAATCCCATGCCTTGATGTCAAAAACGGCCGCGTAGTAAAAGGCGTGAACTTTGAGGGCTTAAACGACATTTCGTCGCCCGTGGAGCTGGCAGAATACTACTCAAAAAGCGGAGCGGACGAGTTGGTCTTTTACGACATCACGGCTTCCGCCGAGGCGCGCGGGATCTTCCTCGACGTGGTGGAAAAGGTCGCCTCGGAGATTTTCATCCCCTTCTCCGTGGGGGGCGGCATTTCCACGGTGCAGGATATGCGGGCCGTGCTGCTCGCGGGCGCGGAAAAGATTTCCGTGAACTCCGCCGCCGTGAAGACCCCGGAAATCATTTCGCAGGGAGCGGACGCGTTCGGCTCGCAGGCCATCGTGGTCGGCATGGACGTGAAGCGGGTTCCCGCCACCCCGGAAATCCCGTCCGGGTATGAGATCGTGATTCATGGCGGGCGCAAGGCCATGGGAATCGACGCCGTCGAGTGGGCGAAGCGCTGCGAGGCGCTCGGCGCGGGCGAGCTGTGCGTCAACTCCATCGACGCCGACGGGACCAAGGACGGCTATGAGCTGACGCTCACCCGCCAGATCTGCGACGCCGTGCGCATTCCCGTCATCGCTTCCGGCGGCGCGGGAAGCCCGCAGCACATGGTGGACGCCGTGACGGAAGGCCGCGCTTCGGCGGCGCTCATCGCCTCCATCGTGCACTACGGCGAATACACGATTGGACAGCTCAAGCAATACATGGCGGATCGCGGCGTGCCCGTCCGCCTGACGTGGTAGGCATGTCGGGCCTGACGACCGGCCTTGTCCGGCGCGATCTGCTGGATCTGGAGCAGCGGCTGCGGGACAGTTTGTACCGCGTGCTCCCGTTCGAGGCACATGCCGTCTATTTTCCCCGCCAGACCCGTTCGCAGGAACCGGAATGGCTGCCGGACGAGGGAAAGCTTTTGCTGCCGCTCGTCCGGCACGGGGAACTCCTCGGCGTGTTCATGGCCCGTGTGCCCGACGCCGAGCGCGTGGCGGCGCTGCTGCCGTCCCTGCCCGGCATCGTCGATCTGTGCCTTGAGAATCTGGAGCTGTACAAGGCCGGGCGGCTTGATCCCCGCTCCGGGCTTGCAACCCATGAGGTGCTGCTGGAGCGGCTCACGCAGGAAACCGGGGCCATACAGTCGGCGTTCGCGCGGGAGTTCGGGCTGGAAAGCGGCGAAGGCAGCAGCCGGGGCGGTACGCTCGGCCTCATCGTCGTCCGGTTCGACGGCGTGCGCGAAGTGGCCCGGAATATCAGCTACGGTTTTGCGGATCGGCTCGTGGGCAAGCTGGTGGAGGCGTTTTCCGGCCAGCTTCCCGATCAGGCGTTCGGCGCGCGCATCGGC
>OLGA01001495.1_pt1 | contig 18325 bp, 16 predicted proteins | sample 1604881 | NCBI WGS metagenome assembly OLGA01 (sample SAMEA3888896, study PRJEB22519) | human gut metagenome | biome: human gut; feature: human-associated habitat; material: faeces | place: Denmark | collected 2009 | reverse complement strand
TGCTCACCGCTTAAGCTCTTTTTAACCCCGCCACAATGGCGGGGTTTTTGTATACCAAAAACGATGCATTTCTCTTTTACGAAAAATGCATCGGTTCTTTGCACTAATTTTTATAGCGTGGTTTTATTGTTGCATCATTCCGGCAGGCTCAGGAAACCTTGCAGCAATGCACCGGGGAACTGAAACTTTTTCTCTGTCCCTCCGAACACTACAACAATCAAACCGCCCTGGATTTCTTTTACAGTCCCCATGCCAAATGCTTTATGCCGAATCTGACTGCCAACCATAACACGGGACAAATCCACCTGCTTGTGTGGTGCAGATTCTGCCGGTTTTGGCGCTGGTGGAGTATAGCGTGGCTTTTCTAAGTGCCGCCCATACACAGCCGATCTTTCTGCAACCTTCTGTGAATACTGCTTTTCCTTTTTGGGCTGATCCATATCCCTGACAGCTTCCGCAAAATCCAGAAACGGTTTTTCCGGCAAATCATCTGCTGAAGGGATCGGTGCTTCCATCGAAGCCTGTTGCAGAGCAAACATACTGTTATAGTCAGCATCCGAGATAACCGTATCCCAGCCGCCACGATTCTCACCTTCATGCCGGTCAATGCCTGTGTAGCTCAAGCTGGCATCTTCGTATCTCTTGAACTTATAAACAGCATCATTCATCAGCGAATCATTGAACACCCCGAGAGATACCAGCAACTCGAAATCTTTAACATCCAGACCTGTTACTTTTTTGAAAAGTCCCGGCTCCAGCTGTGTGATGACATCCTTCAAACAGCGCTCCCGGTAATCAGTCAGATACATGAAAACGGGAATACGGGTAGCAAACTTAATCAGCTTTTCCTGAATCTGTTTGCGTTTGGATTTGTACTCTTTTTCTTCCTCGCTCAGCTCTTTTTTCTCTTTTGGCGTGAGTTTTTCTGTACCCTCTTTCTTTGCCTTTTTTACGGCTTCGGACTTGTTGATAATGGTCTGTATATCCTCGTTCAGACTGCGGAACCCTTCAATTTTCATCAAAGCATCCATCGCCGCTGGATTAGCCATCAAACGGGAAAGCGTATCGTTATCCACGTTGACAAGCAGCGCACTTTCCCATCGTTTGGCAAGCAGGGTAGCAGATGTACCTGCCATAGCGATGTCCAGAACCTCGCCTGCATCAATCTGCCGCATGGTGCTACCATCGTAAGCGATGACCGGAAGAAAATTGATAAACTCCGCTACCTTCTTTTCCGGGTTTCCTTCATCAATGTTCAAACGGCAGCTGTAATCGGAAATCTGTTTGAGCGCTCGGTCAAGAGCAAAGTCAAACACATAGCATTCCTTTTTGACAATTTCTTTTTTGCCGCCGTCCGTTGTGATTTCCCACGGGCTTTGCACACGAAACGCCGCCTGAAAATAGGTTTCCGGGCTGGACAGATTTCGTAACATAAAAATTCCTGTCCACGGCTTGACTGTAACACCCGTTGTCAGCTTGCCGCAGGAGAGGGTTATGGTCTTGCTTTCCAATGGGTCACGCATGGATTTTTGCACTGGCTCCAGAGCTGTCGCACCAATTCCAGCGCCTGCACCTGCACAGACATTGATGGTGTAATCATGGTAGAATGTATTCTGTTTCTGCATCAGCAGATTTTTCATCGCATAACAGGAAGCTACATTGGGGAGAAACCAAAGCGTATGCTGCAACACATTCAGCAGGCGTACATCGGCATACGGCATGGCGGGTTTTTTTGCTCCAAGCTTCAAATCATCCACGCTGGTTTCCAGATAAGCACCCCGAATGAGATCCAGCCACTTCTGCACCTCATTTTCATAGACAAAGCAAGCGTCCGCACCTTTGCCTTTGGCAGAGAAAAATACATTCAGGTCAAACTCATTGAACTCTCCCTGCATAGCGATCTGACGGATACTATCCGGGATGCGGTAAGTCATCATCACCATGCGGGGAAGTGCGGCATAAGGATTTCTGTCACCCGGCCAGTTTTCCTTTGCCCGCTGTTCATCCGAGTATGTCCAGTTGTAAATCTGATCCTCAATAAACTCACCGGAATTCAGCGCCCGAAACGGCGTACCGGACAGATACAGATAATACATTGTTGTGATGGGGAGAAACGTTTCATCATAGGCGTTGCCACGGTCATACTTATCCATATCCTCACTGTCGTAGCTGTCCTCGTCCTCCTGCTCAAACAGCTTTTTGGCTGTATCCTTCCATGCTCCGAAGTGGTACTCGTCAAAGATAACCAAATCCCAGTTAGTGGAATGTACCCACTCGTTTTTTGCCTTGATACCGCCGGTTTCTTTATTCACTCCCAAATAGTCCTGAAAAGAGCCGAAGCAGACGATGGGGCGGGACTTGTCCGCCGTTTCATAGGTCAGTTCTGCATTTCGGCTGATAAACTGCCAGCCCTCAAAATCGATATGGCTGTTCAAGTCCTCCTGCCATGCACTGACGACAGCCGGCTTGAAGGTCAGAATCAGAATCCTCTTGAATCCCATTCGTTTTGCAAGCTGATAAGACGCAAAGGTTTTGCCGAAGCGCATTTTGCAGTTCCACAAAAACTTAGGGTAGCGTGTAGAGTCCTCCTCATAAGCTCTCTGAAAATAAGCGGCGGTTTTATCCACGGCTTCCTGCTGTTCCGGACGCATGGAGAAGCTGTTGACTCGATTCTCCACATTGGCAGTATGGTTTTTGACGGCCAGCACAGCCGCCCGGACATCATTTACCGTACAGCGAAACCATTCACCGCCCATACCTGTAATCTGTTTTCTTTTCAAGACACGATGAACATCATGGTCAGTAAACGAGGAACCGTCCGGATACATGGCACTTTCCCGGTAGACGATTCGATAAGGAACGCTGCCGTCCGGTCGTTTGGTGGGGTACTGCTGGGCAACACGCTTGTCCACATCAATGGCGGTATAGCCCACCTTCAAAAGCCCTTGATACTGCGGGTTTGTGTCCTCGTAGGCGTAAATCATCGGGTGGGCATTGGGGCGTTGCGGGAAGAAATCAGTTGCCATTGTCGTCACCACCTATCGTTGCTATGCGAGAGTCAATGTAACTCCATTCTTTCTCTGAAATACCCCACATTTTGCAAAGCATTTTATCCGTATATTGCCCTTGATAAGTTTCTAAATCCGGAATAAAGCAGAAGTTTTTCTTCGTCACATCTTGCGACACCACTGTTTGTAGCAATAAGAAACGAACGATTTTAGTAAAGATGTAGGATTTATAAGCTAATACTTCTTCTTCCGTATCAAATGCTCCTGCAACAATCCACGATTCTGTGCAGCATTCACCAGGTTTTGCAATTCGTGTATTCCCGTCATAGTAGAAACCTACTGGTTTTGAAAAATCAGTCTGTCCTGCTATGGGTGCTTTGGGAACTAAAAGTTTCCATTTATGAAGATACCCTTTAGAATTGTCCACATCTCTTAAATTTGCAAATTTTAATCCTATCTTTTGGATAAACCAACATGGCACACCCGATGCACACGGAGTATAGTTGGTGGGAAGTCCAAATGGTTTTCTGGAAGATACTCTATCGCTTAATGTTCTTTTCTCAGTAGCATTCTCCTGTACTTTTCGCACAATTTCTACCGCCAAATTTTGGCGAATAAAAATCTCATATTCATCAAGATACCTATTTACGCAAGTAGGGGTATTCTGATTAAAATTTACAACCTCACATATTCCCATATTATCTCTATCCCACAAAAAATAAGATGCACCACCTGCTAAATCAACCCCCGGAAAAACATCTTTGAAGTTTTCGTAATCAACTAATTTTCTGATATGTCTATCGGAAAGCATAGTCTTACGGAAATCATCAAGTCCTTTTCCGCCGGAAAACCATCTGGACGGAATAATCATCGTCATATAGCGTGGTCTTAATTTCTTTGCCTGCTCCACAAATAGCTGATATATTGGTTTTGCACTCTTTCCATTTCCACCATCAGATAGCTGATATGGCGGATTACTGATTATGACATCAAATTTCATCTTGAATATCTCCTCCGGTTTGATCGTATGTATCCACTCATAAGCATGGGTTTCCAGCTCGTCCCCTCGCTCGTATTCACTCTTGGACGCACCGCAAAACAGGCATTTGCCGTTTTGCCAGCGGTGCGGTATCCGCTTGTATCGGATGTTGCCGCTGGTGTCCTCAAAAAGCGTGATGGAATACTTGCTGTTGGGATACTTGGAACAATACACACTTCTCCGGGAGAGAAGGCTGGTCAGCTCGGTAATTGCGATACCATACAGCTGCTTGTGAAAAATATGGTCGATGCGTTCCTGTAAATCCGGGATTTCCTCTTTCAAGCCCTCAATCAGGCGTTTGGCAATTTCCCGCAGGAACACCCCGGACTTACAGGCCGGATCGAGAAATGTTGCGCTGCTGTCATGCCACAGTTCTTCCGGCAGCATATCCAGCATCCGGTTTGCCACCTCTGGCGGCGTGAACACCTCATCGTTGGACAGATTCGCCAGACAGGTGAGCACATCCGGGTTATACATACTGCTGTAAAAATCACTCATAATCCTGCACCCTCCTGTAATCGGTCAACGGATATTCCCTGATGGGCGATGGGATAAATGCCTGAACTTCTTCGTCATACTCCCAGCCGATCATGAAAATATTCATCTGCTCCTCATGTCCGTTCAGAAGCTCATCAAGTGCAAAATCACGGCGCTTCATCTGATTGCCTGTAACAAGGCTCCACTCTGCAAAAACAATAGGGGAACCGTCTGCTTGGAGCATGGTAAGCGCATCTCCACACAGAATATTTTTGCGCAGGATAAACCGTACCGCTTCCCGGCACTGTTCGTTTGCCTGAGCTTTGGCATTGGCGGTATATTTCTTGTCCCAGATGTCAAACAGCCGCTGACGGCATTCCTCTGCGTTATCATCCAAAATGTCAACTCCGTACAGGCTGGTCATTGCCAGTACAGAGTACCGTTCATAATCAAAGGGGCTTTTCCCATAACGACTTTTTACTACTGCCAGCTTCCGGCGGAGAACTTCCGCAAGAAAATTCCCGTTTCCACAGGCAGGCTCCAAAAATCGGCTTTCTATTCGTTCTGTTTCCTGTTTTACAAGGTCGCACATGGCTTTTACTTCACGCTCGGCAGTGAATACCTCGCCGTGATCCGCCACACGCTGCCTTGATTTCACCTGTTGTTCTGCCATTTCTTTACACCTCATATATCCATGCGCTGACAGAAAGGCAACTACCTACAAGATGGTGTACCTTTTCGCAGGTGTATTTTCAGGTGTTTGAAAAATGGCAAAAGGACTTTTGTTCACAGATTTTGTATGGAAAAAGCCGGTGTTCTGTGGTATCATTTTCTTATAGCTAAAAAGCAAGCATTTTACAGGAAGGTACACATTCCTGTAAAAACACCTGCTTACAACAACTTAGCTTTTTCGTAAATCTCTGCACGATAGCGAAAGGTGGAAAGCGGCATCCCGCACAACTTTGCAGCAGCTGTGCCGGTGATTTTTCCATTTTTCCATTGTTGGTATAGGTGGTGGAAATTTTCCGGTAAAGGCTTTGGTGGGCGACCAAAGCGGACACCTCTTGCTTTGGCGGCAGCAATTCCTTCTGCTTGGCGCTGTCGGATATTGGTGCGTTCATTTTCTGCCACAAAGGACAATACTTGCAGCACAATATCGCTGAGGAATGTCCCCATTAGGTCTTTTCCCCGACGGGTATCCAGCAAAGGCATATCCAGCACCACGATGTCAATTCCTTTTTCCTTGTTCAGTATCCGCCATTGCTCCAGAATTTCAGAATAGTTACGCCCCAGACGGTCGACGCTCTTGATATAGAGCAGATCGTCTTTTTTTAGTTTCCGTACCATTTTCCGGTACTGAGGACGTTCAAAATCCTTACCAGATTGCTTATCAATAAATAAATTTTTCTCTGGAATAGAAAGTTCTTTCAGAGCAAGAATCTGCCTGTCCTCATTCTGTTCTCTGCTACTGACACGGATATATCCATACAAATTTTCCATTGCTTTTCCCTCCTTTCTCCTGACCGGGAAAACAGCTCCAGAACTGGATATCTTTCATCTTCTATGGTACTGGATGCTTTTACCCCTGAATAAACAGCCTGTGAAAAAGCCAAGTACAGACCCGGCATTTTGCAGTCACTTACCCTGTAATCAGGCACTTTCCTTTTCTGTACGCAAAACCTGAAATCCATGTTGTTTGGCGTACTTTCTGGCAGCTGCCAGTCGCTCCTCACTGTATGGTGGAATCAACCGGACAGACAGCCGGGACTTTTCAATCACATAGGTCACACTGCCCTCCGGGGTACTGCGCTCCAACCGACACAGTTGGGGATACTTTCGACTGAACTCTGCTAATCTGCGTTTTAGATCAGCGTTGAATGTATAGATGCTGGCGGTGCTTTCCGCTTCGTTCCAGTTAATGATGGTTTCTTTCTCATACTTAGACAGCTTCATCATAAAAATCCTCCTCATATTCCATTTCACGGTTACGTTGTTTTCTCTTTTTCGTCCTCGTGGAAATTGCCGCCGCTGTCCAGCCAATTAAAAAAGGTTTTCTTGCTGATTTTAATCAACCTGCCACTGCGCACCGCCGGAAATCCCGGTGTGTGTACCAGCTTATAAGCACTGGCTCTGGAAATTCCCATGATATGCTGAATATCCGTAACATCCAAAATCAGGGGCAACAAGTCGTAATCATTCCACTTCATTTTTTCTTTCATATCGGTGTTCCTCCTTTATTTAAATTGATTGATTTTCATTTTCCGCATATTTGCCGTTCTACCTGTTCCGTTTCCTTCATGCTGCCCTGCTCGACATACATAAGTCATCAGTTTTTCGATGCGCTCACCCTCGTTTCTGGAGAAGTCTTGGCTGTTTATCTCGGTTCAGACGGTCATTCAGTTGTCAATGTACACGATGGAACGAAATTACCATCTGACGCCATCATAGCGCCACAAACTTGACAAAACAATAGTTTTGCAGTGCCATGAGTGTAACTAATATAACTGAATTATAAAATTACCATAAATCAAAACGAGGAAATTGTATGGATTTTGAATTTGTGCGACACGAACCGCTTTATGACCGTATTCTGCTGGTGCTGACGTTGGACAGGCAGAAAATGAAAGAACGTATTTTTATTGGAGAAGAACTGCGAATCCGATTTCGTTTACAGGGATATGACGATACAGATGTGCTTTGTGATGTTACACGCCCTTTGGGAACTATGCTTTCAACCTTTGAGCATGATTCGGACGGCGAATGGAATCGCCTTGGTTTAATACCTCTGAGAGAAGCCCTGCACTCCAATCGTTGGAAACAGCCCGAACTGGAACAGGTGTCCGGTGATTTTCTGACAAAAAAATATCTCACCGGTGATCTGGTGAGAATGTATGTGGCACTTCGTATCTGGAATGAATATTTGAAGGCAAGAGAACCACGAGATCGGGAATCTGTCTGCGAACGTTTTATTGAAAAAAATGAATGGCTTTACAGCCTTATTTATGGGCAATCCACCCCTTGACTTTGACGAGGATACAGGGAAGCCCAAACGACTGAATATTTTCACGCATATTCATGGTTCTTTGCCACAAGAAGATACCCGGCTTGACCTCTGGTATCCAGACAGCAAAAGGAAAATGGAGTGTGTTGCTGCTTATTCGTCCCTGTATCCGCTGATAATCTATTATCTGAACCGCCTGAACGATTGGGGGCTGTATTTCCGGAAATGCAAAATCTGCGGGAAAGTATTTCTTGCCAAAAACCAGCGATATGAGCTGTGCAGTGATAAGTGCCGCAAAAAGCAATTCCTTCAGAACAAGCGTGAGTTTGATGAACGAGCCAGAGAAAACAATTATGATCTGCTCTACAAAAACGAGTGCCAGAACTGGCGAAAGAAAATCAATAAGGCAAAGAAAACTTCTGGCTTTCCCGCTGACCGTCTGGAAGAAATGTTGGCTGCTTTTGAATCCTTCAAAAAAGAAGCCTTGCAGCGGAAACAGGCTGTGAAAAAGAAAATAGCCAGCCCAAAGGATTTTTGCATTAGTCCATTACTTGTGGTTGGGTCGACCTAGTCCAATTTTTATGCTCGATTAAGACCTAGTACATTTTGTGGTTTCGCTAGTACATTCTTGTGCTCAAGCTAGTCCAAATCTGTGGGGCAACCTAGTACACCTTTTGTGTTCGCAGGCAAAAATTCCCTGTTCAATAAAAAAATAATGGCTTATACAGACTAACAATTCTGCACAAGCCACATCTAAACAAATAAATCCTCCTTCGTTAAAATAGTAATGCCTATATTACTAAGACGAAGGAGGATTTTTTATCTATGCGTCAGTTTATCACAAATATGCTTAACATTCAAGAGGATAAGATTGAGGAACTACAAACCATTGCGCAGTCCGACGGCTCAATCATTATTAATCTTAAGCTAAAGGTTACCTCTAAGATCTGTCCGTTCTGTTCCGGACCTGTAAAAATTCATGGATACTACCCACGAACTCTCACACACTCTACAATGGTCAACCGTAAATGTAGCATTGTTTATCGCCAAAGAAGATTCCATTGTCCAAAGTGTTCTTATTCTTTTAACGAACTTAATCCCTTTACTAAAGCCAATGACGGACTAACTCACGAAACCAAAATTAATATTTTGAAAGATTTAAAGCATCCCGAAGACACTTATACCAGTGTTGCTGAACGATACCATGTTTCCAAAGCTACTGTTCTAAGATTATTTGACAAACACGTAGATATTATGCGTAAGCCTTTACCAATGGTATTATCCATGGATGAGCACTATTTCCCTGAATCTGATATGGATTCTCTTTACTGCTGCCTGCTCATGAATTTTATCACGGGTGAAGTAATAGATGTACTTCCCACACGCAGAAAGCATTACCTTATTGACTATTTTTCCTCTATCCGTGGAGATATTCAAAACTACACTCTCAAACGCAGCAAACTCAACAATGTAAAGTATATATCTATGGATCTGCATGACAACTTTAGGGATGTTGCACAGATATGTTTCCCGGATGCCATTGTTTGTGCAGACAGCTTTCATGTAACCAAACATCTTACAGATGACTTTAATAAGATTAGGCTAAGATGTGCACGAAATACTGAAAACCATACCTATGAGTATCTTCTAAGAAAATTTAATTTTGTATTTAACCATACTGCGGATTTAGATAATGAACCAAAATACAACAAAGCCTTAGGCCGTTATGTCAATTTAAGAGATATCCGAGACTTACTGTTTGCTCAATTCCCAGAGTTGGAAATTGCTTATAACTTAAAAGAATTGTATCTGAAATTTAATCAGAGTGGAGAATATTACAAAGCTTCCGGCAGTCTCGAAGAAAACTATGATATACTTAAGAACCGATTTGGTGACTCCGGAATACCTGAATACAATGAATTTTATGGTCTTCTGGTTAATTGGAAACAAGAAATACTAAACTCATTTACAACGATTAATGGCAGGCGCATAAATAACAGTTACATTGAATCGAAGAACAGAATTCTGAAGAAAATTATTATAAATGCCAACGGCTTTAGAAATTTTAAACAAACCCGTAACCGAATCCTTTATTGTCTCAACAAATACGATAACTTCACTCTTTAAAGACGAAAATGGCTGGAGCAATACGCTCCAGCCATTGAAACCCAATAACATGGACTAGGTCGACCACAAAATTTGTACTAGCACGACCACATATTGTAATAGGTCTACCCACAACTACGGACTAGGTCGACCCACACTCATGTAACAGCCCAACCCCAAAATTTGGACCAATGCCGAAAAAATCCCCCGGAAATCCGGAGGATTTTTTCATTATTCTCTGTTATTAAATACATCCTTAAATACATTCTTCACAATGTCAACACAAGAAATAACTATTCCTACAACAGTAACAACAATCGATACTGTATTTGCAGCATCAGCCTTGACGTACTTAGTAACGCTATATGTTATTAACACTATTATTAATAATATGATTAAACGCAAGCAAATCCTTTTTAAAAAAACACCTACTTTTTTTATGAATTTTTTTCTATTCTCTTTTTTTAAGTCTTGATCTCGATATTTTTGTAATTCTTCATTCTGTGCTTGAATTGTCGCATCCTTTTCTTCCATTGTAGCTGCACTCTCAGTCTCTTGTTGCTTTTTAAGTGCTTCTTCTATTTGAATTGTCCTCTTTAGCTGTTCTATTTCAGCTTGATAATCCTCTAGCTGTTCCTTATTTTGTCTAATTTGGGCTTTGTGTAATTCACGTTCTGCTTCAAATCGTTCTATATGTGTAGAATCAAAATTTAAACTATCTTCTAAGTTATCAGTAGTTATATCTTCCGGTTTTACTGCTTTTTCTCTTAAAGCCAGCAATCTCGCAGCCAACTGTTGTTCATCCAATTCCCCTTTTTGGTATGCTTGCTTACACTCATCAAATTTTTTTGAAACATTTTGTGAAATAAGATTAGATAAGACTATTTTGGCTTTTAATACCGAATTTATATTTTGCGGAAAATCATTGTTTCCAAAACCTTTACTTAGCTTATACCATAGAATATTTGTAATCATTCCCATTGATATTGCATATCCAACCATTTTCTTTTCACTGTTAATCTCATTACTAATTAAATCAACCATTTTCCTAGAATATTCTTGTACTTTCCTGGTTTCTGTTATAAAAATAGCCTCACTTTCCGTATATTCATAAAATAGTTTGTTATTTCTAAGTTTATTTATATGACTAATCATTTTTACAGCAAATTGTACTTCTAGATCTTTTTTCTCCTCCTCACTAAAAGTCCATTCAAGATTTGCATCGGTATCACTTCTGTAATAATAAGAGGCTCTCTCGTCCTGTATTATCCCATAAGAATATTGCAATTTTGTATAAAAATCCGCTTTTCTGTCACTAATATCGCTTACATCTTGACAGCCATTTGTAATCGCCTTCATAGCAACATTATCTTTTAATAATACTTTTCCTTTAACGATTTCTTCAGCTTTTGCAAAAAACAAATCAATTTCTGTTTTAGTCTCCTCAAAATATCTGAATCGAACCCTTTTTTCTTTAGAATTAGCATCCCTCGCTAATTTGAATAAATCAAGCGCTAACTTTTGAAAAACTTCGCCATTATAACCATAAATATCAAAAAGGACTTCCATATCCAAATATAATTTTAAATCTTTTTTTAAACTTCCTATTTCATCAATATTATAATTCAAACCCGTATAAAGAATTACTCCTTCTCTAACTGAATTTAAATACTCTGTTATTTTTTTATCATCTGATTTTTTTATTATAAAAGAACTTATTTCCTCCTGATATTTGTTTCCATTTGATTCATCTATTAAATATGAAACAAAAGCTCTCATTAATTCCTTTTTTTCTTTATTATTTAGTTTGTAATCTTTTGTTTCTTCTATGAAAGAAATTAATTGTTCTGATACACTAATTTCCGCTGTTTCTGCTAAATTCCTGTATTTTTTTAACGCTCCATCAACTCTTATTTTTTCACCAATAACACAATAGTTTCCAGTTGCATCATGTGTAACAAAATCAATTTTCCTCAATGCAGATTTCAAAACTGCATCTGGCAAATAAAATTCAAATTCATTTTCCACTCTGCTTTTTATCTCACCTATCGAAAACGAATATAATTTTTTCTCATAGATAATATATTTAATAAACTCTGCTAATATTTGATATGGACTTTTATAATTACCATGACTGCTTAATTCCTTATATGTCACATAAGATGCCAAAATAGGCGTTGCATGATTTTTCTCCATTACTTTTCCTCTTTCCGTACTCTTCATTTTGATATCTATCAAACTCTCATCACTCACGCTTCTGAGATGTGCTTAATAAATCCATTATATATTCTCCACATACTACTGTAAAGAAAGTTAAACAGCCAAGCTTTAACGATTAAAAACTGAACAAATCAGATTAATTATCCCTCATTTGTTAAGCTCTTTGTTTACCTGTAAATCAATTCTTTTAACACAATCTCTTCTGTTGCATTTCGGATATTATTTACCGCCCTGACCCATTTCATCTGATCACGAGCTTTCAATTCTTCCGTAATGCCCTGCCGCTCCATCATCTGACGTACCAAAATATCCATTCTCTCCTGTGCTTCATCATCCACAAGATTCAGATGTTCCACCAGTCTGTCTTCCAACATATACAGTGAATACATTGCCGGACGATGCTCTTTAAGATATGTTTTTCGCATCATTCCATATTTCCCATAATGCGGTTCTTCATCTGTACTGACAAGATTCGGATAGTAAATTCCGTCTGCGCCAAGTGTGTAGGTTCCACCCATTTTTTCAAATGTGCTTTTCATGTGTTATTCCTCCTTGAAATCAGCGATGTCCTTAGATCATCGCAAAATATTTCAGGGCAGCCTTAATAGCTTCTTCCTTCTCTTTCGGGCATTGTGGAACTCTTGCATTTTCTGATTTTGGAAGATTATAGTTTTCTCCCACTTCAATTCCACATTTGCGTTTTACCTGAGAAATATATAAACTTGAAACCTTCAAGCCAAATTCTTTCAGAACATAATCTTTGATTTCCTGATAGGTTGCTTTCAACTCGGCACTGGTGGCATCCAGCTCGTCCAGGTCTAAGTCGATCTCTATCGTGTCATCTGGTTTTTGTTGGGACAAAAGAACAACCGTCTCCACATGAACCGTCTCGCAGAATTGATCCACCGCCGTCATCTTCTCCACGCGATATCCTGCCAGCTGCATCATCTCCAGATCACGTGCCAGACTGGTCATCTTACAGGAAATATATACAATCTTATCCACCCCATAATTCAAGATCTTCGGGAGTGCCTTCGGGTGAATTCCGTCTCTCGGCGGATCCAGTACGATCACATCCGGCTTCTCTTCAATCTCATCAAGTACCTTAAACACATCTCCGGCAATAAATCTGCAGTTGGAAAGTCCGTTTCGGACAGCATTTTCTTTTGCTGCCTCGACTGCTTCTTCAATAATCTCGACACCGATCACTTTCTTCGCAACCGGAGCAAGCACCTGACCGATTGTTCCTGTTCCGCTGAACAGATCGAATACAACCTGATTATCAATATCTCCAATGTATTCTCTTACAGTCTCGTACAGCACTTCTGCACCTTTTGAGTTTGGCTGGAAGAAGGAAAATGGTGTAATCTTGAATTCCAGTCCGAGAAGCTTCTCGTAAAAGAAGTCCTGTCCATAAAGAATTCTTGTCTCATCACTCTTCACGACATCGGACAGAGAATCATTCAATATATGAAGGATTCCAACAATCTTTCCTTCTAATTCTAATGCCAGAAGTTCTTCTACTAATGGAGTTAAGTCATATTCTTCCTGCGTTGTCGTTACAAGATTCACAAGAATCTCGCCTGTTGTATCGCCTCGTCTTAAAAGAAGATGGCGGAGATAACCGACATGCTGCATTTTCTTATAATAACTTACATTTCTTTCTTTGAAATAATTAAGCACACAAAGGAGAATCTTATCCATATCTTCATGAACAAGCTGACAGTCTCCTGCTGTCAGTACATCATAAGTACTTCCTTTTTTATGAAGACCGAGAGATAACGGACCGTCTTTGAATTCGTCTCCAAAAGAAAATTCCATCTTGTTACGGTAATGAAATTCCTTCGGGCTGTGCTTCACACCCTCAAAAAGATACTCGCCCTTTACTACCGGATCCATAATCCTGCGGATCTGTCCTTCTTTCATCTTCACCTGCTCTTCATATGGCATTGTCTGATACATACAGCCGCCACAGGCAGGAAAGATACTGCAGACCGGCTCTCTTGTCTCTAATGGAGATTTCTCCAACACTTCAAGAAGTCTTCCTTCTGCATTTCCTCTTTTAAATTTATTTATCATAAACCGGATCTTCTGTCCCGGAATCCCATTTTTCACAGTAACATACTGTTCTTCCTCCGGAACAAATACAATCCCCTTGTTTGGGAAATCTACACGTTCAATAATACCCTCGTAGATCTGACCTTTTTTCATCCTAATCTCCTATCAATTCTAATCTATTTTAACAGAAAAACAGACAGGATGGTTTCTTCTCTCACCCTGTCTGCACTTTTGCAATTCATTCAAGAATTATACCTGATCATCCTCGCTGAAGTAATCATCAAAATCGTCATCAAAATCATCTTCAAAATCATCAAGATAATCCGGTGATACGAAACGATATACTGCATAAGCGATTGCAGCTACTGCTGCTACTGCTCCGATGATAGCCAGTGTCCAGATTACTGTGTTCTTCTGCTTCTCAGCCTCATTCTTATGAAGAATCTCGTTCAATCTTGTTTCTGCAATGATGTCTTCTATTCTCTTGTTCATATTAACACGCCCTTTCTTCACCTTTTGTGGTGACAGATAATCTGTGTTTATTATAACACCTGACGATTCATATTACTACTGATTTATCATTTTTTTATAACTTTCTCATACCTTTACAAGCCTGGCAAATTTTGCAAACCTCTTGCGTGTTCCGGCACTGTCAAATTCAATCGTAACCTCGTGATCTCGTCCGCCTTCTTTGATATCCATTACTGTTCCTTCCCCAAACTTCACATGACGTACCCGGTCTCCGACCTCATAACCAAGTGGACCATTCCCACCTGCTGCCAGCTGACTTCCCTTCTGTAGGGATGCCAGTGCCTGACTTCCTGTAAGCGGCTTACCCACCCCCTGATTCTTTGCAGGTGTCATTCCGCCAAGTGCTCCTGCGAATGCCTGTGCCCGAAATGCTTCTCTGGCACGTGCATATGTATTCTGCTGTGCTGGCATCTCCGTCTCCTGGGTAAACTTCTTGTTTCCTGTATCAAGCAGTTCCCTCGGGATCTCTTTCACAAATCTTGACATCGGATTGTACTGTGTCTCACCGTGCACCATTCTTCTGCGCGCACTTGTCAAAGTCAGTTCCTGCTCTGCCCTTGTGATTCCAACATAACAAAGTCTCCGCTCTTCTTCCAGTTCTTCTCTGTCTCCTGCATTAATACTCATATATCCCGGGAAAAGTCCATCTTCCATCCCTGCAAGATAAACACGTGGAAATTCAAGTCCCTTTGCACTATGTAAAGTCATCAGAACAACATATTCCTGGTCTTCATCCAGACTGTCAATATCCGCAACCAAAGCAACTTCTTCAAGGAATCCGCTCAATGTTGCCTTTTCATCTTTATCCTGACAACTTTCCTCATAAGTTGCCGCTTTACTGATCAGCTCGTCTATATTCTCTTTTCTTGTTTTCGCCTCTTCTTTATCTTCATTTTCAAGGCTTTCTATATATCCTGTCTTCTCAATCACTTCCTGTAAAAGATCTGTGATGTTCATCTCTTCTGCCAACGTCTTAAAATACTCGATCAATGCCGCAAAAGAGTCCAGTTTTGTTGCACTTCTTCCCACTCCTGCGATCAGCCCCGGTGCCAGTAATGCCTCATAAAAACCAATTCCACGTTCTGTTGCAGACTCCTGAATCCTGTTAATTGTTGTAAGACCGATTCCTCTCTTTGGGACATTAATGATTCTTCTAACCGCAACATCATCACGTCCATTGTCGATTGTCTTGAGATAAGCAAGAAGATCCTTAATCTCTCTTCTCGCATAGAAATTTACACCGCCGACAATCTTATAAGGAATATTCATGGCAATAAATTTCTCTTCCAGCAGACGGGATTGTGCATTCGTACGATAAAGAACTGCACTGTCATTATAGGAACCTCCCTGTCTGACAGCACTTTTGATATCTTCGCCTATGAAATCCGCCTCATCAAATGCAGTATCAAACTGACGCAGACGGATCAGTTCACCTTCTCCGTTCTCCGTCCAAAGTGATTTCTCCTTTCTTCCGCGGTTATTCGCGATCACACTGTTCGCTGCATTCAGAATATTCCCTGTAGATCTGTAGTTCTGCTCCAGTTTGATCACCTTTGCATCCGGAAATTCATGTTCAAAGTCAAGAATATTCCGGATATTCGCTCCACGGAACTTGTAGATTGACTGGTCATCATCTCCAACGACACAAAGATTCTTATATTTTCCTGCAAGAAGGCTTACCAGCTGAAACTGGACTGTATTTGTATCCTGATATTCATCTACCATAATATAGCGGAATCTTTCCTGATAACTCTCAAGCACATCCGGCTGTGTCTGCAAAAGCTGTACTGTCTTTACAAGCAGATCATCAAAATCCAGCGCATTATTCGCTCTCATCTGCGCCTCATACTCGCGGTAAACCTTAGCAATCTTCATCTTTGCAAAGTCTCCTCCGGCATTCAGTTCAAATTCATCCGGAAGGATCATCTCATTCTTGGCAGATGAAATTGCTGAAAGCAGACTTCTTTCTTTAAACACTTTCGTATCCACATCTACTTTCCGACAGACTTCCTTAATTAATGTCTTCTGATCGTCTGTATCATATATCGTAAAATGATTCTCATACCCTAATCTGTCAATAAATCTTCTCAAAATCCGCACGCACGCAGAGTGAAATGTACTCACCCATACACTTTCCGCTCCAAAACCGACAAGGTTATCCACACGCTGGCGCATCTCTTCTGCCGCTTTGTTCGTAAATGTGATTGCAAGAATATTCCATGCGTTCACGCCACGTTCTCCGATCAGATACGCGATCCTGTGCGTCAGAACTCTTGTTTTTCCTGAACCGGCTCCGGCAAGGATCAGAAGAGGGCCATCCGTGTGGTAAACAGCCTCTCTCTGCGGTTCATTTAATTTATCATAAATGCTCATCTTTCCACTCCTTTAAAGTTATAAAGATATCTGTAAATGTATTCCCATTATCAAACACACGTTCCTGTTTGTCAACTACATTTTCCGGCCTTCTTATCTTTTGCTTGCTATCTAGTTTTAAATACTATATAATAAATGTATTGAGGTGATAACATGAATATAGACACAAGTAATCTGTTAAACAGCATTTTAGAAGAACTTTCTTCTTTAAGTTATGTGCATCCCGGCGATGTTCCGAATATTAATCTTTACATGGATCAAGTAACTACTTTTATGGATGAGCAGCTGGCTTCGACCAAACGTTACCCTGATGATAAGATCCTGACAAAGACCATGATCAATAATTATACGAAGAACAATCTTCTTCCACCCCCGGTGAAGAAGAAGTATTCCAGAGAGCACCTGCTCCTTCTGGTCTTCATTTATTATTTTAAAAATATCCTTTCGATCAAAGATATTGAGACAGTTCTTGCACCGCTCACAGAGAAATATTTTCCGGATGGAAGCTCTTTTGAATTAGCGGATATTTACAAAGAAGTCTGCAAGATTGAAAAAGAACAGCTGGATTCCATCAAAGAGAATGTAACTGCTACTTATGAGAAATCTGCTGAGACTTTCACTCATCTTGCTGATGGCGAAGATAAGGAGATCTTACAGCAGTTTGCATTTATATGCAGCTTGAGTTTTGATGTATATATCAAGAAAATGATCATTGAACGGATCATTGATGACCTCTCTTCCAAGTCTTCAAAAAACGAAGAGAAAAAGAAAGGGAAATAAACATTTCTGTTTAAAACGAGATACAGCCTGCGAAAGACTTTATCAGGATCTTCCGCAAGCTGTATCTTTTGATTGATAAAAGGTATTTTATTGTAAGCTTAATTCTTAAGTGTTATTCTTCCGTTCCATTCTCTTCCTCAGCAAGCCCTACACGTTTGAAAACCATATCATATCCGTCATTCCCATAATTAAGAGAACGGTTCACACGACTGATTGTCGCAGTGGATGCTCCTGTCTTCTCCGCGATTTCCAGATATGTCTTCTGTTCACGGAGCATTCTTGCCACTTCAAATCTCTGTGACAATGAAAGCAACTCATTGATCGTACAGATGTCTTCAAAAAATGTATAACACTCTTCTTTATTCTCAAGGCTTAAGATTGCCTGAAACAGATAATCTACTGCCTCGGTTCTGATCTTCTTACTCATACGAAACAATCTCCTTCTCAACCGGCTAATTATATGATGGCCTACGGCATACCATAAACCATAACAATACCTTTTGCCTTCTCAGGCCACTTTTTGATTTTAACACATTAAATTTTTAAAGTCCACCATTTCTTATGAATTTAAACTAAATTCTTGCACAATTTTGATTTTTTTCTAAAACATTTTATGTAAAACACACTTTTTTCGTTGTTCTTCCTCTTTTAAGATGCTATAATAAATCTGTTATAAATATTTTGATACAAAAGAGAGGAGTACATGATTAATATGAAGTGCCCAATATGTGG
>OLGA01001485.1_pt1 | contig 18448 bp, 22 predicted proteins | sample 1604881 | NCBI WGS metagenome assembly OLGA01 (sample SAMEA3888896, study PRJEB22519) | human gut metagenome | biome: human gut; feature: human-associated habitat; material: faeces | place: Denmark | collected 2009 | reverse complement strand
TTGTCCGGCCGTTCTTTCGTCCCCATGCTCATCGGCTTCGGCTGCAGCGTCCCTGCCATCATGTCCGCCCGCACCCTTTCCAGTGAACGTGACCGGAAGATGACCATCCTCCTGACCCCCTTCATGTCCTGCAGCGCCAAGCTCCCCATCTACGGCATGATCATTGCGGCATTTTTCCCGCACCACCGGGCGCTGCTGATGATCTCGGTCTACATCATCGGTATGCTTGTGGCCGTCCTTTCCGGCCTGCTTTTGAAAGAGACCGTTTTCCGGGGCAATCCGGTTCCCTTTGTCATGGAGCTTCCTGCTTACCGGATTCCCTCCCCCAAAAGCGTCCTCCTTCTGATGTGGGAAAAAGCAAAGGATTTCCTCCATCGGGCGTTCACCATCATTTTCATGGCGTCCATCGTCATCTGGTTCCTCCAGAGCTTTGACCTGGGCTTCAATATGGTTTCCGACAGCTCCCAGAGCATTTTAGCAAAGCTGGGCTCCCTGATCGGCCCCATCTTCAAGCCGCTGGGCTTCTCGGACTGGAGAGCTTCCACCGCCCTGATCACCGGCATCACTGCCAAGGAATCCGTAGTCAGCACCCTGACCGTTCTGACCGGAGCCGCCACCGATGCGGATCTTTCCGCCGCTCTGGGGACCATCTTCACCCCCTCGAGCGCCTTCTCCTTCCTTGTGTTCACCGTCCTCTATATGCCCTGCGTGGCCGCATTTGCCGCCAGCCGCCGGGAGCTTGGCTCAACCAAAGGAGCGATCCTCACCGCCGCCTATCAGACCGGTGCCGCCTATGTGGTCGCCCTTGCGGTTTATCAGATCGGTGCCCTGTTCCTTCACTGAGGAGGCGTTCTTGTGACCCTGCTGGATCTCATCGTTCTGGCGCTGATCGCAGCCGCAGTTCTTGCGATCCTTTTCGGAAACCGCCGCCGGAAGAAAAAAGGCGGCTGTTCCGGCTGCTGCAGCGGATGCTCCGGCTGCGCCAATCGAAAAAGCCGACCATAAAAACCTGCCGCAAACGGATCTCATTTCCGTTTGCGGCAGGTTTCTTTTTCGATGTGAACGTACATCCGAAAGGGTTTCTCTTCCCCGCCGCAGCCCTTCCGTATAGACGGCGCAGACGTTGGGTGCCAGATCCTTCCGAGGGTGAAAGTCGTTTTCGATGACGCCCATCCCTCCGATGAGCTTTTCCCCGCAAAGGCAGAGATACCACTCCGGAACCCCTATCTTTGAAGCGCCTTCCATGCTCTCTCGATAGGCGTCCTCCGGAATCCCCCACTTTTCATGGAACCATCGGAAACCTCATCGACCCGAAAAGGCTCGTCGCTGATTTTAACGATCCGGGTTTCCATTTCATTCCTCCGAAAACAGCTCACTTAGCATATGCGGATACCGGTTTAAGAAATCCCGGGTGATCCGGAAAAGATCCGTTTCTTCGTAGGCCTTCTTCCGGATCCCCTCCCCGGAAAATTCGTAAATCGTACTCTCCGGAAACGCCGCAAGGATGGGCGAGTGTGTAGCAATGATGCACTGGGAGCCATGATCGGTCAGCTCCTTTAAGCGCCGCAGCATAGCAAGCTGCCGCAGGGGCGAAAGAGCCGCTTCCGGTTCGTCGAAGAGATAAAGCCCCTTCCCACCCAGCCGGTTGTTCAGCAGTGCAAAAAAGCTCTCCCCGTGGGAGCGTTCGTGCAGATTTCCGCCGTAGCTGGCGCTGATGGGTGCGCCTAACCCGCCCTGCGCATCCAGCTCTTCGATGTTGGTCGCTACGTTATAGAAGCTCTCCGCCCGGAAAAAATACCCGTCCTTCGGGCGCTCGATGCTCTTAATCAGCCGCAGGTACCCGCTTAAACAGGAATGGGAGGCATAGGTGGAAAAGCGGAAATTCCGGCTCCCCCCTTCCGGGTTAAAACCGAAATTCACCGCTGCCGCTTCCAATAAAGTGGATTTTCCCATGCCGTTCTCGCCGATAAAAAACGTCACCTTCGGATCCAGCTTCAGCGTATCCAGCTTCCGGATTGCCGGGATTGAAAAGGGATATGCTTTAAAATCCGGAACCTCCTCCCGCTTCAGGCGGATCTCCTGCAAAAAGCCGCCCATCAGAAATCAAAGGTCAGGCGTTTCCCGCTGGGCTGATAGGTGCGGCAGGTGACCCCTGCCAGCTCGAACATCCGCTTGGAAGCCTGCACCGCCGGCGTGTCGGCGTATTTGTCGTGCCAGTAGACCACTTCCCGGATGCCGCTCTGGATAATGGCCTTGGCGCACTCGTTGCAGGGGAACAGGGTCACATAGATAATCGCCCCTTTTAAAGAACCGCCATCGTTATTGAGGATCGCATTCAGCTCCGCATGACAAACGTAAAGATATTTCGTGTCCAGCGGGCTGCCGTCCCGCTCCCACGCCATCACATCGTCGCTGCAGCCGGTAGGCATCCCGTTATAGCCCACTGAAAGGATCTTGTGATCCCGGTTGGCGATGCAGGCGCCCACCTGGGTCGAAGGATCCTTGCTCCGCTGAGCGGAAAGCATAGCGACCCCCATGAAATATTCGTCCCAGCTCAGATAATCCATTCGTTTCATTCTCGTTCCTTCCTTTCCCCTTCTCCGCTGTAACGTTCCCGATACTCCCGGGGCGTTACGCCGTATTCATTCCGGAAGACCCGGTAGAAAAAGCTGGTGTTATCATACCCCACCGCCGGAATAATGTCTGCCACCGGCAGATCCGTCTCACGGATCAGCTTGGCCGCCCGGCTCAGCCGCTTCTGCTGCAGCAATTCCTTGAAAGTAGAACCAGTCTCCGCCTTCACCAGCTTGCTCAACGCATAGACCGGCTGGTTCAGCTCCTCGGAAAGATCCGTCAGGCTGCCATCCCGGTAGTTTTCTTCGATGTAATGAAGGATGGTCATGACCGTCCGGCTGCGGTTTTCCTTTCCGCCTTCCAAGGTGTCGATGTGGTTTAAAAGCTGGAGCAGCAAAAGCCCCATGGTGAACTGGTTGGTCCTTCGCTGATCCGGCTGGTGATAAACCAGCGACCAGATCATATTTTCCGCCAGGTTCTGCACCGGCAAAAGCCCCGCCGCCCGGAAGTGGAGGTACTCCCCCTTTCCGCCGTCTTTACAAAGGGTGCTGACCAAAAAGCGGGAAATGGCGTTGTCCTTTCCCACCATCTGGAACGCCGTATCAAAAAACTCCGGCAGCACCATAAAATTGACGGCGATGTCGTCAGGTCCTGCCGGCAGGATCTCATGACTGGTATACTGGTTCAGAAACAGCAGATCTCCAGCCTCCAGCGTCACGGTCTGAGTCCGGTCGATGATGTGGGTGGACGTTCCCTGACAGATGAAGATGATCTCCACATAATTGTGCCGGTGCTCCGGAAAATGGATGAACCGGGTGTGGGGCCGCACATCGATGAGCTTTCCCCGCTTCAGCATCCGACTGCTGTCGATGGTGAAGTCCTTGGCGCCGGTATAGAGGGTGCGGTCGATGTCTGTGCTGCCGTCAAGAATTTTCTGCTCCTCATCGGTGATCTGACGAAGGGTCGCCATGAGCTTTACGTCCATACAGCGCCTTCCTTTCTCCAAGTGTTCCCAAGGGGATCCAATTTCCAGCAGTCCCCTTTCATATCCGCCCTTTTTCCGCACATGATAACTGCAGCGAAAGAAAGGCGGAAGAATCGATATGCTTCAAAAAATCCGGGATTACAGTGTCATTTGCCTCATCGGCTCCGTAGGGTACAGCCTGCTGGAGATCCTGTGGCGGGGCTTCACCCACTGGACCATGGCGGCCACCGGCGGGCTTTGTCTCACCCTTCTCTACTGGCTGGATCAGAAGCACAGCCGGGAAGGGCTTTTTCTCCGCTGCCTGAAAGGAGCGACCCTGATCACTGCCGTCGAATTCCTCGTCGGCTGCCTAGTAAACCGCCTTTTAAAATGGCAGGTCTGGGATTACTCCAACAGCTTCGGAAACCTGCTGGGACAGGTCTGCCCTCTTTATTCCCTGCTCTGGTTTTTCTTATGCATCCCTGTCTACCGTCTGACCGGAAGCCTTCGGCAGTTATTCCGGCGAATCTGAATCCCGCTTATTCGTCCTCTTCTTCCTTTGGAATGGCGTCGGGCAGGATGGTGATCTGCACCTTCATGACCCGTTGATCCTCCACCTCCCGGACGATGACCTGCAAAGGCCCATCGGTGAACTGCTCTCCGGTCTCCGGAATCTTGTCCAGCTCTTCCATGACCCATCCGCTGACGTTCCGGGTGTCCTCTTCGTGGAACTTTTTATTCGGGAAAAGCTCCCGGTAAAGATCTTCCACCTTCATGTCGCCGCTGACCAGATAGCTGCCGTCGGCTTCTTTTGCAAGCTCCGTGACGATCTCTTCGTCTTCATCCCAGATCTCGCCTACCAGCTCCTCCACAATGTCCTCCACCGTGACGATGCCCAGCGTCCCGCCGAACTGGTCGGTGACCACCGCCATCTGTGTCTTGCTTTTCTGGAAATCCTTGAGCATCTCGGAGATCCGCTTTTTCGGCGGCACGAACAAAACGTCCTGTAAAATCTCTTTCAGCTCAAAATTCGAACGTTCTACATAAGCCCGGAAGAAATCCTTGTCATTGATGATGCCTAAAATGTTGTCGATGGTGCCCTCATACACCGGAAGCCGGGCGAACCGCTCGGTCAGAAAGACGTTTTTCACCGTTTCCGCCGTATCGTGGATGTCCACTGCCACCACGTCCACTCGGTGGGTAATCACGTCGCTGACCGTAAGATCGTTAAAGTCCATGGCCGACTGGAGGAGTTCGCTTTCGTGCTCCCCCAGTACCCCTTCATCGCCGATCTCCTCGATCATGTACTTGGCTTCTTCCTCCGTCATGGCAGGAGCCTCGCTCTTGGTCTTAAAGAGCTTCATCACCAGATCCTTCAGATGAACGAAGAACCACACCAGCGGTGAAAGTACCGTCATGATCCCCCAGAGAAGCCCGGCGATCCGCAGGGTCAGCGGCTCTGCATACTCCTTTGATATGCTCTTGGGCAGGATCTCGCCGAAGGTCAGCACCAATAGAGTCATGACGATGGTGGACAGCGTAGGCCCCAAGCTGCTGCCGAACAAGGTGGTGAAAACTACCGTCGCAATGGCGGTGGCAGCGATGTTCACGATGTTGTTGCCGATCAGGATCGCCGAAAGAGCTTTATCAAACTGATCGAGGATCTTCAAAGCCTGCTTGGCCCGACGGTCGCCGTTCTCCGCCCGGAACCGCAACTTGATCCGGCTGACAGTGGAAAACGCCGTCTCCGTGGAAGAAAAAAATGCAGAAGCGGCAATCAAACAAACCAGAGCAACGTATAAAAGAGGGTTAACCAAAATCCGTACATCCTTTCTTATTGAAAAGCGGCGCCATCCGCCAGCATACTTCGGGCAGTCTGCCGCATTAAATCGCTGACTGCATCGGTAGACATGATCCGTGCAATCTCCTCCACCCGTCCGTCTTCATCCAGCGGCAGGACTTTCGTCCGGGTGCGCCCGTCGGAGGTTTCCTTCCGGATCAGGAACTGCGCCTCCCCCAACGCTGCGATCTGCGCCGAATGGGTCACGCAGAGCACCTGCCGGGATGCGGCTACCTCCCGGAGCTTCCGTCCGATCTTCTGAGCGGCCTTTCCGCTGACGCCGGTGTCGATCTCATCAAAGATCAGCGTCCCGATGTCGTCCTTGTCCGCCAGAGCGCTCTTGATTGCCAGCATGATTCGGGACAGCTCGCCGCCGGAAGCGATCTTTGCAATGGGCTTGGGCGGCTCCCCCAAGTTTGCCGAAATCAGCAGCTCCACCGCCGCATCTCCGCCGATACCCAGCTTCACCGGTGTGAACCTCGCCTCCATCCGGAGGTTCGGCATTTCCAGAAACCGGGCTTCCTCCGCCACCCGGGCGGTGAATTTCCGGGACGCTTCCTTCCGGTGTGCCGTCAGAGCCTGCGCCAGTGCCGCCGTTTCCTTTTTTAGAGAAAGGGCAAGGCTACTGAGCCTCCGGATCTCCTCTTCGGAAGAACGAAGCTCCGAAAGCTCCCGTTTTGCGTCCTCCAGATAATCAAGGATCTCCGAGACCGTGTTTCCGTACTTCATTTTCAAGCTCTGGATCTCGCTCAGCTTTTCCTCCACCCGATCAGCTTCCTGCTGATCGTAGTCAAGGTTTGTGAGCTGATCGTGAAGGCTAGAAGCCCATTCCTCCGCTTCGATGGAAAGCCCCTCCAGCCCTTCTGCAGCCTGAGAAAACTCCGGAAAATCCGAAAGGCTTTGAACCCGTTCCTTCGCTTCAGAAAGAAGATCCACCGCCCCGGAGTTTTCGTCGTCCCCAAGCAAAGCGCCGCAGGCTTCCTCCAACGCACGGGCAAGTTTCTCCACGCTCCGGAACCGCAGGGACTTCTCCTGGAGTCGTTCTTCCAATCCGGGGCTCAATCTGGCCGCCGTGATCTCCTCGATCTGGAACTTCAAAAGCTCCTCCCGGCGGTTCCTCGCTTCCTCGTCCCGGGAAACAGAGCGCAGCTTCCGGATCGCAGCCGAAAGCTCCCGGAATTTTGCGTGATAGGCTTCCCGTTCTTCATTTAATCCGCCGTAATTATCAAGGATCGTCACATGCCGCTCCTGGGAAAGGAGGATCTGGTTGTCATGCTGTCCGTGGATGTTCACAAGCATGGCACCCATCTCCCGCAGGAAACCCACCGTCGCCGGCCTTGAGCCGATCCGTGCCGCACTCCGCCCATCGGCGTGGACGTCCCGGGACACCATCAGCTCCCCGTTGTCGGCCTCATACCCGTTTTCGGAAAGGAGCCGGGTCACCGATTCCGGGATCTCTTTAAAAACCGCCGAAACGCTGGCTTTTTCCGCGCCGGTCCGGACGATCTCCCGGGAGGTGCGCTGCCCCAGACAGGCATTGATGGCATCGATCAGGATGGATTTTCCTGCGCCGGTCTCGCCGGTAAAAACGGAAAAGCCCCGGGGGAAATCCACATACGTCTTCTCGATCACTGCCAGATTTTCAATGTATAACGCTGCAAGCATAACGTGCTCCTTTGCTCAGCTTTCTACCAGCATGCTCCGGATCTCCTCGGTGATCTCATGAGCCAGATCCTCCGTCCGCATCAGGACGAAAATGGTGTCGTCTCCCGCAAGGGTGCCAACGATTCCCGGAAGCCCCATGGTGTCCAGAGCGGCACAGGCGGCGTTAGCCATGCCGGTGTGGCACTTGACCACCACCGTGTTCTGGGCATAGTCCACCAGCATCACCGACTCCACAAAAACGGAACGGAATTTCTTTTCCAAATTGTCGTTTTGCTTTTTGCGACTGGTGGTGTACTTATATTTGCCGTCCTCCGTGACGCTTTTGACCAAACTCAACTCCTTGATGTCCCGGGAAACGGTAGCCTGCGTGGTAACGAAGCCCTCTTTCGCCAGCAATTCCAGCAAATCCTCCTGAGTGTAGACCTCGTTTTTCTCCACCAGCTCGATGATTTTCGCAAGGCGCAGCGCTTTCATCTTGATTCCTCCGTTTTATTCATATGCTCTTCCCAGCAGCTTGTTGTTCAGCACTTCATAGAACCGCTTGCCCATCAGGTTGATCAGCTGCACCGATGTGCGGCTCTTCCGGATCCGCAGCCGGTCGCCTTCCCCTACCGGAAGCCCTTCTTCCCCGTCTACCGTCAAAAACAGCGGAGAAACGTCCGCCTCCGCCGCCCGAACAGCGATCTCCTGGTTCGGGCTGAAAAGGATCGTCCGACTGAACAGTGAATGGGGACAGATGGGCGTCAGGGCGATGCTCTCCAGAAGCGGATCCACAATCGGCCCTCCTGCCGACAGCGCATAGGCCGTTGATCCCGTCGGCGTCGCCGCAATGATCCCGTCGGCACGGTACCGGCTCACCGGACGCCCTTCACAGGCAATCTCGATGTCCCCGATCCGGGAGATCTGGCCCCGGGAAAGAACGGCGTCGTTTAGAGCCTGAAAGCTGCGGGATCTCCCGCTTTTTTCTTCTAAAGTCACTTCCAGCATCATCCGATTCTCCACCTGATAGTCGCCGCTGACCAGCTTTTCCAAAAGCTCCAGCTGATCCGGCTCCAAGGAAGCCAAGAATCCCAGCCGCCCCAGATTGATCCCCAGCACCGGCTTTTCAAAAGAGACCGCCACTTTGGCTGCATGAATGATCGTTCCATCCCCGCCGATGGCGATGCAGATGTCGCACCGCTCCATCGCCTCTTCTGCGGGAAGAAAAGTTGCCCCCGGGATCTTAGCCAGCTCCTCCCGGAACCCATCCTCCAAAAAAAGCTCCGCCCCCATTTTTTCAAGAATGCAGCAGACCTCTTTCGTACAGATGTCGGCGTTTTTTCGGCTCAAATTTGGCTTAATGAGCAGTTTCCGCACCATTTTCCCTGCCGTCCTTTCGATCCAGCGCCTCATGAGACCGCACCACCAGTTGGGCCAGATCCTCCTCTGTAAAAACGCTGGGTTCCGGAGATTTTTTAAAGTAAAACAGGTATTCGATGTTCCCTTCCGGGCCTTTTATCGGTGAAAAGTGGATCCCCTTTACAGAAAGCCCCACCTCTCCGCAGAAGGCAAAGATCTTTTTGAGAACCTCTAAATGGATCTCCGGCTCCCGGACGACACCTTTTTTTCCGACCTTGCCTTTTCCCGCTTCAAACTGCGGCTTCACAAGACAGATCCCCTCGCCCCCGTCCCGCAGCAGCCTATAAAGCACCGGCAGTACCAGCGTCAGCGAGATAAACGATACGTCGATGGAGCCGAAATCCAGCAGCTCCGGGATCTGTTCTTCCGTGACGTAGCGGATGTTCGTCCGCTCCAGATTCACTACCCGTTTATCCGTCCGGAGCTTCCACGCCAGCTGCCCGTAGCCTACGTCGATGGCATAAACCCGTTTTGCTCCATGCTGGAGCATACAGTCGGTGAACCCGCCGGTGGACGCCCCGATGTCGGCGCAGACCGCCCCGGTCAGATCCAGCTGATGGGCCTCGATGGCCTTCTGGAGCTTCAAGCCGCCCCGGCTCACATAGGGAATGGCTTCCCCCCGGACTTCCACGGCTGCGTCCTCCGGAACCATGTCCCCGGCCTTTTCTGCCTTGACACCGCCGATATAAACGGTCCCCGCCATGATGAGTGCTTTCGCCCGCTCTCTACTGGGAGCAAGCCCCCGATCCGTCAAAAGAACGTCTAATCTGGTTTTCGACACAGCTTCGTTTCCTCCTCGGCCAAGATGGTTTTCATGGATCCCCGATCCAGATGGTATTTCTTCAAAAGCTCCGGCACCCGCCCCTGGGGGATGAACCCGTCCGGCAGCGATACCTCCCGGAACCCGCCGGAAAATCCCGCTTCCGCAAGGGAAAGACAGAGCCGCTCTCCCACCGATCCGGAACGTTCCGCTTCCTCAAAGACGATGATGCGCTCATAGCCCGCTATCTTCCGGATCAACTCCATGTCCAGCGGGAACAGCCGATTGAGCTTCAAAAAATCCGCTTCCGGGACCTCTTTTACCGCTTCGTAAAGCTCCGCCGCCGTCCGCCCGTAGGAAACGGCCAGCAATTTCCCGCCTTTTTCCTGCAGCCAGTAATCCGCCGCCGGATCCGGACCGTATTCCGTAAGCTCCGGATCGCAACCCCTGGGATAGCGGATGGCCGTCACCCCCTCCGTGCGGTAAAGCGCCCGGGAAAGCTGCGCCTCCAGCTCCTTGTTGGTCGCCGGAGCAAACAGCGTCACGCCCGGGATACTCCCCAGAAACGCCACGTCGTAGATCCCCTGATGGGTCTCTCCGTCATCGCCGACCAACCCCGCACGGTCTACGGCAAGCACCACATGGAGCCCGCCAATGGCGGCGTCATGGAGGATCTGGTCGTAAGCCCGCTGTAAAAAGGTGGAGTAAACCGCCACTACCGGCAAAAGCCCCTGAGAAGCCAGCCCCGCCCCGAAGGTCACGGCGTGCTGCTCGGCAATACCCACATCGTAAAAGCGGTTCCGGTGCCGGGAAGCAAACTCCGAAAGCCCCGTTCCCGCCTTCATGGCGGCCGTAATGGCGCAGATCCGCTGATCCCGCTCCGCCAGCCGGGTCAGTTCCCGGCCGAACACGGCGGAAAAGCTGTCGGAAGAGGAAACATCCGGGTTCCCCGTTTCCACGTCAAAGCCTCCTATGCCATGATAGGCGGAAGGATCCTTCTCTGCGTATTCGTACCCCTTCCCCTTCCGGGTCTCCACATACACCAGTGCCGGCTGATGCAGTGATTTCGCTCGCCGCAGCGTCTGCTCCAGAGCCGGAAGGTCGTGCCCGTCCACCGGTCCGAAATAGGCAAAGCCCATTTCCTCAAAAAAGGTGGCATGATAAAGAATGAACTTCAAAAGCGATTTAGACGACCGTAAGGCTTCCTTCATCCGGTCACCGACCAGCGGAATGTGATCCAATACGGTCTCCGTCCGGGCCTTCAGCCGCAGATAGGAGGGTTTCGACCGGATCATGGCAAGATACCGGGCAAACGCCCCCACGTTCCGGCTGATGGACATGGCGTTGTGATTCAAAACAATCACCAGGTTCGTGTTGCTCCGCCCGGCATTGTTCAATGCCTCATAGGCCATACCTCCGGTAAAAGCGCCGTCCCCGATCACAGCCACGGAGTGCCGGTCGCTGCCCTTCTGCTTATTGGCGCAGGCAATGGCATACGCCACGGAAATGGAAGTGGTGCTGTGCCCGGTGATAAAGGCGTCGTAAGAGCTCTCCGTCGGCTTCGGAAACCCGGAGATCCCCCCCGGCTGCCGCAGCGTGTCAAAGGTATCCCGCCGCCCGGTGAGGATCTTATGGGTATAGCACTGATGCCCCACGTCCCAGATCAGACTGTCCTCCGGCGTATCAAACACCCGGTGCAGCGCAAGAGTCAGCTCCACAACTCCCAAGTTAGAGGCCAGATGTCCACCGGTCTTAGCAACATGAGTGATCAGAAAATCCCTCACTTCGCCGCTTAACGCCGCCAACTCGTCATAGCTCATGACCCGCAAGTCCGCAGGATCGTTCACCTGGCTCAGAATCGGATAATGCTTCATCTCAATGCACCGGCATCAGGAAAGCGATGACAAGCCCCAAAACCGCACCCGCCACTACCTCCAGCGGCGTGTGCCCCAAAAATTCCTTCAGAGCCTTCTGAGGGTCGGTGTGCTGTCCTTCCATTAACTGGTTCAGCACCTTCGCCTGCTCTCCGGCTGCCCGGCGGATGCCGGTGGCATCGTACATGACCACACACGCCAGCGTAAACGCAATGGCAAACAGCGGTGAGTCGAGCCCGCAGACCCGTCCCACCACTGCCGTCAGCCCGCAGACCGTAGAGCTGTGGGAGCTGGGCATCCCGCCGGCGCCCACCACCCGCTCAAAGCTGAACTTGCGGTTCTTGATGACGTAAAACAGCACCTTCAGCGCCTGAGCGACCACCCAGCACAGAACCGCCGTCCAAAGGATCGTATTATCAAACAGTTTCAGAAATTCATCCATTCCCCATACGCCTTTCTGCCCAGCGGGCGATCAACTTCTCCGGGAAAGCAGCTGTTCAGTCAGCGCATACAGCTCTTCGCTGCCCGGAAACGCCGCAAGAGCCGTCAGGGCGCTGCGGCTATACTCCGCCGCCATCTCTCTGGCGCCTTCCAGCCCCAGAAGCGTCACGAACGTCACCTTCCCGTTGGCGGCGTCGCTGCCCACGGGTTTTCCTAAAACGGCGGCATCGCCAGTCACATCTAAAATGTCGTCCACGATCTGGAACGCCATTCCCAGCTTATACGCATAATCCCCGGCCGCAGCCAGCTGCGCCTCGTTCCCGCCTCCAGCCAGTACGCCCATCCGACAGGCTGCCTGTAAAAGCGCCGAGGTCTTCAGCCGATAGGTCAGTTCCAGAACCGAAGCGGTAGGCGGGACTTTTTCGTTGGTCAGGTCGATCATCTGCCCGGCCACCATCCCTTCCGGCCCCGCAAAAGCCGAAAGGGTCTTCACCGCTTCCGTAATGACGTCACCGGGAAGCTCCGCTTCTGCCGCCACGCCGAAGGCTTTCGTCAGAAGCCCGTCCCCGGCCAGCAGCGCCGTGGCTTCTCCGAACTTTTTGTGGCAAGAGGGCCGTCCCCGCCGGAAATCGTCGTTGTCCATGCAAGGCAAGTCGTCGTGGATCAGGGAGTAGGTGTGGATCATCTCGATGCTGCAGGCAAAGGGCAGGGCTTTTTTAGGGTCGCCCCCCACCAGCCGGCAGAATTCCAGCGTCAGAAGCGGCCGCAGACGCTTGCCGCCTGCTTCCGCACTATAAGCCATCGCTTCCGCCACCGACCGGTACGGCATCTCCGGCACGTCCAGATATCGTCTCAGTTCCCGTTCGATCACGGGCAGCCATTCATTCATCATCGGGATCTTCCTCCTCGTCCGCAGCCGGTTCCGCCTGCAGCTCGGTGATCTTTAACTTCGCCCCGGTCAGCTCTTTTTCGCAAAAAGCTGCCAAGGACACGCCTTCTTCATAGAGCTTTAAGGATCTTTCCAGCGGAAGGTTTCCCCCTTCCAGCTTTTCCACCAGCCCGTTTAATTTTTCCAAAGCCTTTTCAAAGGTCATTGCACTGCTCATGTTTGCTCCCTTCCGGCGCAGGAACCGCCGTAATCTGCGCTTCCGCCTGGCCGTCCGCCAGCCGGAGAATGACTTTTTCCCCTTCCGCCAGCTCTTTTACGGAGGTGACAGCCTTTCCGCCGGCAAATAGGATGGAATATCCCCGACTTAAAACCTTCAAAGGACTCAGCGCTTCCAGCGCCGTTTCCAGCCGCCGCAGCTCCCCTTCCGGCTTTTCCGTCAGAGCCGCTCCCTGTTTTGACAGACGGCTTCTTAATCCTGAAAGCCGCAGCTGAGATGTTTCCAGCAGCTTTTCCGGGGAACACCGCCGCAGGCGCAGCACCTGCTGCTCCAAACTTGTCCGGCACGCCCCAAATGACGTTTCCATCCCCATCGAAAGCCGCTGCCGCACTCCTTTTACCAGAGCCGCCAGCTGTGTCTGATCCGGCGCCGCCAGCTCCGCCGCAGCAGAAGGCGTCGGCGCCCGCAGATCTGCCGCCAGATCCGATAAAGTGTAATCCACCTCATGGCCCACCGCTGAGATCACCGGGACTTCGGAGCCTGCGATCGCCCGGACCACCCGTTCATCGTTGAACGCCCAGAGATCCTCCAGCGAGCCGCCGCCCCGCCCTACGATCAGCAGGTCAAGACCGGCGTCCTGCGCCCTCCGAATCCCTTCGCAGATGGACTCCGGCGCGCCTTCCCCCTGCACCAGGGCAGGGATCACCACCAGCTCTCCAATGGGATACCGGCGGCTCAGAATGTTGCGGATGTCCTGCAGAGCCGCCCCGTTTTTGGAGGTGACCACCCCGATCCGTCCGGGGAGCTGCGGCAGGGGCCGCTTCCGGGACGGATCAAAAAGCCCTTCGGCGGAGAGCCGTTCTTTTAACTGCTCCAGCGCCAGATAAAGCGCCCCCACTCCGTCGGGCTGCAGGTCGCTGCAGTAGATCTGGCACACCCCGTCCCGGTCGTAAAGCTGTACACTTCCGAAGACGATGACCCGCATCCCGTTCCCGGGAAGGAACCGCAAATGCCGGGTGTTCCACTGAAACATCACGCACTTGATGGCAGATCTCCCATCCTTCAGGGTGAAATAATAGTGCCCGCTTTTCATATGGTGGATGAAGTTGGAGATCTCCCCCTGCACGAAAACGCTTTTGAGGTTTAAATCTTCGTCCAGCTTCTGTTTTAAATATCCGTTGATCTGGGAAACGGTATACACCTGATTCATCGGGACGCCTCCTCCGCCAGAGCCGCAAGGATAGCCGTCCCGGCGGCGTTATCCGAAGAAAACGCCGGTTCTGCGAAGATCCCGCCGAAGCGGTCTTCCATCTCCCGGCGGATCAGCCTGCTCGCCATGACGCCCCCGGCGTATAAAAGGGGCAGTTTCCCGTATTCCTTCTGAAGCGCCTTCGTCATCCCCTCCAGCGCCGCCTGGATGGACACAAGGCACACCTTTGCGATCTCCTCTTTGGGATGTCCTTCCTCCAAGAGCTTCCGGCACTGGTTCTCGATCCCGGAAAGACAGCAGTTTGTCCCTTTCAGGGTGGCTTTCCCCTTCACCGGCTCTTTCCACGCAAGCGCCAGCTCCGTCAGCTGCGGCCCGCAGGGGAACGTGAGTCCCAGCATCAGCCCCACCCGATCCACGGCCTGTCCGGCCTTCAGATCCAGGGAACCGCCTACCTGCCGGATCTCCGGGAACCCTTTCCCGGAAGGGGTCACCAGCAACGCATCCGTAGTCCCGCCGGATAGATGGAAGGCAAGAAAGTGCTTTTCTAAAAGCTCCAGCTTCTTTGCGCTGTAAAGTGCCGCCGCAACGTGCCCCTCCTGATGAGAAAACCGGTGGAGCGGGACGCGATTTGCCGAAGCATACACCCGCATCGCCGTTTCCCCCACCAGGAAGCAGGGCATATAAGACCCTTCTTCCCGTCTCGGGAACGCCGAAACGCCGGCAGCAATGATCTCTCCTGCCGGCAGGTCTTCTCTTGCAAACAGCGCTTCCGTGATCTCCCCCAATTGCTTTACATGAGCGAAGACTGCATCGCTCTGCCGAAGCCCCAGCGCTCCCTGAGAGGTGGGAAGAAGCCGCTTCTCCATCACGACCATCCCCGCCGTGCTGTCATAGACTGCGGCGGAAGTGGTATAATTGCTGGTATCGATGCCGAAGGTCAGCATGTCAGTTTTCCTTGCTGCGGACCAGCGCACCCAGGACGCCGTTTATAAAAGCCACGTCGTCCTCATACGCAAAAGTGGTCGCCAGCTTCACACACTCGCTGACGACGATGTCGTCGGGCACATCGTCCACAAATAAGATCTCATAGACCCCCAGCCGGAGGATGGCAAGGCTCACCTTGGAGATCCGGTCCTTTGTCCATTTCTTCAAAAGCGGCGCAATGGCAGCGTCAATGGCGTCCAGATGCCCGACGACGCCCCGGAACATCTCCTCCACCTGATCGGTCACTTCGATGGCGTCGCATTCCCGGGCGGTGTCCAGAATTTCCTCCACGGAATCGTCGGAAAAGTTCTTTTCAAAAACCAGCAGGAACGCATTCTCGCGCATCTGGTGACGGGTGATTGTTTTCATAGCTTCCTCCCAAAGAGCAAATTTTCAAAATCCATTGATCGAAGCAGTCAGGCCGTTTCCTTGGCCTTGATGCCGGCTACATACACGTTGACTCGGCTGACGGTGATCCCGGTCATATCCTGCACGGCGTCCTTGACCCGCTGCTGGATCTGCTCCGATACGGTCTTGACCCGGTATCCGAAGCAGAGGTTCACTGCCACATCAATGGTGGCCACGTCCGCATTCAGGCTGATGGAAATGGGCTTTAAAAGTGCCGCCCGCAATAAAACGTCCGACGGCTCCACCGGACGATTCGTGAGGGAATGCACGCCCTCGATCTCGTTTAAGACCGTTTCCACAATGGTCCCGACCACTTCTTCGGAAATCTTGATGCTGCCGGTAGCAGCTGTATTTTTCTGTTCCATACTCTCCTGTCCTTTCTGTTTGGCAATGGGATCTTCTATGCAGCGCCGGAAAACTTCCGGCTATACGGATCTTTTAAAATATCCACTGGGGCAATGGGTCAAAAGAATAAAAACACCCCCGCCCCAAGTTGATACTAGTAAGTTTATTATAGCACAATTTCAGAAATAAACAACTGTTTTTCGCCGGAAAATGCATATTTTTCAAAAAAGCTGCGAATATACAAGACTGAATATACAAACTTTCTCCCTCTTTGAAAAGAACGCCTCCGTCTGCCCGGTATCCGGGAACAGACGAAGGCGTTCTTTTACGGGACCTCGCCTACAGAGATGTTCTCCGCCAGGACTCCCGTTTCCTCCAGAATAATGTTCTTGATCTGGGCTGCCTGCTCGGCATCCAGCCCCTCGGTCTTCACCATGACCCGAACGCTGTCTCCGTCCACCATGGCAAGGCAGTCGGCGAAGCCCTTGGCTTTTACCAGCGTTTCGATGTTCACCTCGTTTTCCATCTGCCGGGAAACCTCCAGCGCCTTTGCGGTCGCCAGCTCCTTTTCCTCATCGGTAAGCTCTGTGTCCTTTAAAGTCGTCGCCAGCGTTTCCACCGCCTCGTCCCTGGCCTTTTTCCGCTCCAGCCTTGCCTCCGTAAAGGTTTCGTCCGCCTTTGCGTCGGTGAGCTGCGCTTCACCGTAAGCTCCGATATCCGACTCCGATGCGGATGTCCCGGCGGTGATGTCGTAAGGCGAGCTCTCTTTTGAAAAGCTGTAGTTCAGATAGATGGCGGCGCCTAAGATCAGCACCAGCGACGCTAAAACGATCTGTTTTTTCCCAAGGATTAGGTTGAGCTTCATATGGTTTTCCTCCTATGCACATTTTGTGATACAAACCCGTGCGGAACTGATAGCCAGTGCCGTGGTCACCGCTTCTAAGATCCGCAGGACGGTCGGCGGATCGTCGCCCCCTTCACAGACTACCACCACCCCCTTGACCACCGGTTCCATCCGGGTCCGTACCAGCCCGCTCCGTCCGTTTGTCCCGTCTACCAAAACATAGCTCTCCTCCTTCGCCAGCCGCTCGGAAACTGTCTCCCCGGAGGATTCCTTTGCAGAGTCGGTCTTTTCCCCGCTGACGTAAAGGGTCTCCCAATCGTTCTGCAGTGTCACCAGAACGGTGGTCTTCCCCGCCCCCTCGATCTGCCCGATGAGGGCGGTCAGCTCCTTCTGCAGCGCCTCCGTATAAGCGGCGGCATCCCCAACGGGTTCTGTCTTCGTCTCCTCCTTCTTCCCCGTAAACTGTGAGAGAAATAGAAGGAAAATCCCTAAGAATCCCACGATAACGATGAGCTTCACCCGTCGTTCGCCGCTTCCCAAACTCTTTAAAAGCGCTCCCAACCGGTTCTTTTTCTCTTCCATACTTCTCCCTCATTCCTTATCCCACTCATAGATCACGGAAGCCGACACTCCGAACGCGCTTTTTATCTCGGAAAGCGCTTCGCCCAGCTCTCCGCCCTCCTCCTTTAACCGGATTTCAACGGTAGTAATCTCTATGCGCAGTTCTTCATCTGTATGAACGCCTACCGTAATTTTCTCCGGCATTACCTTGTGGCGGCTGAGAATCCCGGCTGCTTCCCGCTTGAGATTCTCCGCAAATGCCTCCTCCAGCTGCCTTTTCAAAAGCGTTTCCAGATCAGCCTGCCTCCCTTCCGCCACCAGCCGGGCAGGTTCCTCCGAGAGCTTTCTCTCTCCCCATTCCCCTACCAAGGGTGCTGCCAGGCATAAAAGAAAGAAGACCCGCAAAATGAGCTTCACAAACCGGTCGTTTTTCGCCTTGGGGATCAGCATGGAAAAGACTGCCGCAACTGCGACCGCCCCGCAGAAGGCCGCCGCCGTGTTCCGGATCGTTTCCATTTTCTTCTCCCCCTCATCCCGGCGTGCCCAGCAAAAGCAGCACCGCCACCGAAACCAAGATCATCATCCCGTAACAGAGGATCAGCCCCAGCATCACTCCCATGGCCGAAGAGATCGCCCGCAGCATCCCTACCGGCCGCTTCTCCCCCAACAGCTCCCCAACGCCCGCCGCCAGATCCAGTGAAAGCATCATCAGAGAAAGCTCCAGGACCGGCGGAAGCAGGCTTCCCGCCATGACTACGATCCCGAAGACCCCCGCCGTGCTTTTGACCACCCCGAGGCAGCCAAATAAGGAGCTGTACGCTTCGCTGAGGGCGCTCCCCACCACCGGCACCGCCGAGCTGATGACGAACCGCACCGTCCGGTTCGCCACCGTATCCGCCGCCCCGGATGCCATGGTCTGCACCGACAAAAGCCCCACGAATACCGTCAGGCAGAGAGCAAGCAGCCAGTTGGCTGCCCTTTTGATGCTTTGGGCGACCCCCTCCACGTCGGCGGAATCGGAAACGGAGCCCATGGTGCAGACCGCCAGAAAAATTCCCATCAATGGCAAAACCGCATCCGCTGCGATCTTTGAAAAGATCTGGGCCGCCCCGAAGGTCACGGATTGGTACACCGCCGCAGAAGACGGCCGTCCTGCCGCCGCAGCGATCCCGGAAAAGACCGGGATGAACCCTAAAACAAACCGGGAAAGCCCCTCGATGGCCTCTTTGCTTCTCTGCAGCGTCCCGGTCACACCGGATAAAATTGCCGCCGACACGGAAAGGGACACCGCCGCTCCGAATGCTGCCGCCGTTCCCTGTTCCTCCATCCCCTCCCGGAACGCCTCCAACAAAGCCGCCAACAGCAGAATCCCGCAGACGGTCAGGAAGGTTTTTCCGGGTGCTTTGATTTGCTGCTTTACAGCCTCCCGGATCTTTTTAAGAACTCCACTCGGCGTCCATCCGGAGACCCCTTC
>OLGA01001483.1_pt1 | contig 18461 bp, 12 predicted proteins | sample 1604881 | NCBI WGS metagenome assembly OLGA01 (sample SAMEA3888896, study PRJEB22519) | human gut metagenome | biome: human gut; feature: human-associated habitat; material: faeces | place: Denmark | collected 2009 | reverse complement strand
CGGCCATCAGCACCGCGACGATGCTGGGAAGGCCCAGATAGAACATCGCGCAGAACGATACGTAGCCGCCGATCATGATGATGTCGCCGTGGGCAAAGTTCAGCATCTTGGCAATGCCGTAAACCATCGTATAGCCGAGGGCGATGATGGCGTACACACTGCCGAGGCTGATGCCGCTGATGAGATAGGATAAAAATTCCATTAGGATGGCACCTCTCTTTTCTCTTTCGGAATTATGGTTCGTCTGTGGCAGAAACAAGGGCAGAGGCGGGAAAACACCTGCCTTCGTTTCCGCCATAGAAACAGGGCATAGGCCGCCGGGAGCTTTCGCTCCCGGCGACCCGCCGCTGAGAAAGGCGAATGTCGGTCTTTCCTGTGCTGGGATTTAGCCCTTGACGTACTGGCCGTCCTTGACGACGTAAGCGGTCGGAGCCTTGGAGACCTGACCCTCGGCATTCCAGGTCATGTCGGTACCGGTGAGACCGGTGAACTTGAGGGAGGTCATGGCGCTGACGAGCGCGTCGCAGATCTCTTCGTTGCTCATATCGGCGGTGCAGCCGGCCTGTTCGAGCGCGGCCTTGATGATGTACACGCCGTCGTAAGCGTCAGCGGCGAACTGGTTGGGCTCGGTGCTATAAGCGGCAGTGTAAGCGTCAACGAACGCCTGGTTGGCTTCATCGGTGGCGGAGAACGGGGTCATGAGCATCAGACCCTCAGCAAGGGAAGCGTCGAAGCCGGGCATGGTCAGGATGCCATCCATGCCGTCCACGCCGAAGAAAGTGGGAGCATAGCCCATGGCCTTAGCCTGGGAGAAGATGATGGAAGCGGGCTGATAGTAGATGGGGAGGAAGACGAGGTCAGCACCGGCATTCTGCGCACCGGCCAGCTGGACGGAGAAGTCGGAAGCGGTATCGTTGGTGAAAGTGCCCTGATAGACGACCTCGAAAGCGCCCTTATCGGTGGCTTCCTTCACGAAGGCGTCGCGGATGCCCTGGGAGTAAGCGTCGTCGTTACGGTAGATGATGGCGACTTTGGCACCAGCGAAGTTTTCAGCCATGTAGTCGGCAGCGCTAACGCCCTGATTGGGGTCGGTGAAGCAGACCTGGAAGACATTGTCCTTGCCCGCGGTGACGTCGGTGGAGGAAGCGGACGGGGTCAGCATAAAGGTGCGGTCATTGTAGCAGGCATCGGCAACCGCGATGGAAGCGCCGGTGGTGGTGGGGCCGACGAGGACCTGCATGCCGTTGTCCATCATGGTGTTGTAGGCGTTGACAGCCTTTTCGCCGTCGGCCTCATCGTCCTGCTTCTGGAACTCGAACTTGATCTTGCTGTCGCTGGCGTTGATTTCATTGACGGCCAGCTCGGCACCCTGAACGACGGCCATGCCGTAGATCGCGCTGTCGCCGGTCAGCGGGCCGGAGGAACCGAGCTTGAAGGTCTGGACCTCAGCGTTATCGGTGCCGTCGGTGTTGGCATCGGTGTTGGTGTCATCGCTCTTGGAGCCGCAGGCGGCCATCGAGAGCGTCATGGCCGCAGCCATGAGCATGCACATAAACTTCTTTTTCATCGTTTCAAATCTCCTTTGATTAAATAATGAACAAATTTATCATACAAAAAAGCGGGTCCGCCATTCCCGGCGGAACCGCTTTGCTGTATCGCGTTTTTTACTCGCTCAGCAATCGCGTTTCATCCCGGGAACGCCCATCAGGACGACCAGAAGTACCAGTACCAGCAGAGAAATGCCGATAATGCTAATCAGGCGGGAAATAATAATGGACGCCATAATAATGGCGCCCAGAGCGATGCAGTTGAAGCGGGAGGACTGAGAGGTGCAGGAGGAAGCGGCCTCTGCGCACATGGCAGAAGCGGCGGCGTTATTCTGATTTGCATAAGCAAAACGGAACATAGCATTAAATCCTTTCATGTATCCCTCATGTTTGATGGGCTTATTTTAGCCTCTAAAACGCCAGAAGTCAATACTGCATATTATCCAAAGAAAAAAGAGGGGAAATGGGGATAAGTATCCCATATTGACAATTTGGACAACTTTCGCGCCTCGGGCGCGGGAGGAAAGCAGCCCGCGAGGGCTGTTTCTTTTTGCGCCCGTAGGGCGCAGGGGGGGGGCGCAGCGCGGCAGCGCTGCTTCTGGCCCCACACCGTGTGGGGACGCGGCAAAGGGGGATATTCTCTTTCTCAGAAAGAGAATATCCCCCTTACACCCCCAAGAGAAAGGACGAGGGGAGGGCCCCTCGACCCCCGACATTGGCAGTTTGTAGCTCGAATGACTGCACGCGCTGCGCAGTGTGGGTGCGGTGTACATGGCTTCGCCATGAATCCCTGCGAATCGTGACTGTTTTGCAACCGCGCCTTACTATCGTGAGGCGCGAGTGACGGTAGCACGGCGGCAGACTGCCTGCCGAATGCGGCATTGCTGCGCTCGCCGCATTGATGGGTGCACCGGTAGACGGTGATTAGGCCGCACTGCCACAAGACTGGCAGAGCGGCAGCGGCTAGTAGGAGCAAGTCAAATCGTGTAGCAGAACTAAACGCGGCAACGCCGCGCTATGGGCAGTGCAATCGGCAAGCATCGCACTTCTTCGAGCTGCTCGCTCGCAATGAGAATCCCTTTCTCTTGGGGGTCAAAGGGGGATATTCTCTTTCCGTGGAAAGAGAATATCCCCCTTAATCGCGTCCCTGCACGGTGCAGGGATCAATGTGCAGCGCCTACGGCGCTGCCTCCCCCGCGGCACAAGTGCCGCGAAGCGCTTCGCACCGGTGCGAAACCGATAGTACCTTTTATATATAAAAGGTAACCATCACGTTTTAGCACTTGCTGTGGACGAGTGCTAAAAATTAACGGAACGGTAACAAATAGCAGGAATTTCCTGCTATACTTAGGTTCAAATACAATTCAGAGAGGGATGCTTTTATGGCTAAAAAACAGTTTAAAGCAGAATCGAAGCGTTTGCTCGATCTGATGATCAACTCGATTTACACGCACAGGGAGATCTTCCTGCGCGAGATCATTTCCAACGCCAGCGACGCTATCGACAAGCTCTGTTACGTCGCGCTGACGGACGACAAGGTCGGCATGAACCGCAGCGATTTTGCCATCACGGTGTCGGTCGACAAGGAGAACCGCACGTTGACGGTCTCGGATAACGGCATCGGCATGAGCCGCGAAGAGCTTGAAAACAACCTCGGCGTCATCGCGTCGTCTGGCTCCTACAAGTTCCGCCAGGAGACCGAGGAAAAGGACAAGAAGGACGCCGATATCGACATCATTGGCCAGTTCGGCGTGGGCTTCTACTCCGCGTTCATGGTCGCGGACAGCATCACCGTCCGCACGAAGAAATACGGCGAGGAGCAGGCCTATGAGTGGCAGTCCTCCGGCGCGGACGGCTACACGATCACCGAGTGCGACAAGGAAGCCGTCGGCACCGACGTCATCATGCACATCAAGCCCGACACGGACGAGGAGAAGTACAGCGAGTACTTGGAGTCCTACCGCCTGCACGCGCTCGTGAAGAAGTACTCCGACTACATCCGCTACCCCATCCGCATGCTGCTGCCCGAGCAGAAGGTCAAAGAGGGCAGCGACCCGGAGAAGCCCGAGTACGAGACCGTCGAGGAGATGAAGACCGTCAACTCCATGGTGCCGCTCTGGCAGCGCAAGAAGAGCGACGTCACGGACGAAGAGTACAACAAGTTCTACTCCGAGCTGACACATGAATTCGACAAGCCCCAGCGCACGATCACCGTCTCGGCCGAGGGCAGCGTGACCTATAAGGCACTGCTGTTCGTGCCGTCTTCGCGCCCGTTCAACTTCTACACGGAAGGATATGAAAAGGGATTGCAGCTCTACTCTGCGGGCGTTCTCATCATGGACAAGTGCGACTCGCTGCTGCCCGACTATCTGCGCTTTGTGCGCGGCGTGGTCGATTCGCCGGATCTGAGCCTGAACATCTCCCGCGAGCTTTTACAGCACGACCGCCAGCTCAAGGTCATCGGCCAGAACCTCGAAAAGAAGGTCCGCGCCGACCTTGAAAAGTTCCTCAAGGACGACCGCGAGGGCTACGAGAAGTTCTATGAGAACTTCGGCCGCCAGATCGGCTACGGCATCGTGAGCGACGGCGGCGAGAGCCGCAAGGATTCGCTCAAGGACCTGATGATGTTCTATTCCTCCACGCAGAAGAAGCTCACGACGCTCAAAGAGTACGTCGAGCGCATGAAGGAAGACCAGAAGTGCATCTACTACGCCGCGGGCGAGAGCATCGCCGCCGTGGACAAGCTGCCGCAGACCGAGCTTTTGAAGGACAAGGACTACGAGGTTCTGTACCTGACCGGCGAGACGGACGAGTTCGTTTTGCAGGCGCTGATGAACTACGACGAAAAGCCGTTCCGCTCCATCGTGGACGGTGACCTCGAGCTCGGTGACGAGGAAGAGCACAAGGACGACAGCGAAAGCGCGGAGCTTATGCAGTTCGTCAAGGAGACGCTCGGCGACAAGATCAAGGAGGCCAAGGTCTCGCACCGCCTGAAGACCCATCCCGTCTGCTTGACGGCGGGCGAGGGCTTCAGCTTCGAGATGGAGAAGTACTTCAAGAACTTCCAGATGCCCGAGCCCATCAAGGCCGAGCGCATCCTCGAGCTGAACGTCGATCATCCGGCGGTCAAGGCGATGGCCGCCGCGATGGCAACGGACCGCGACAAGGCGGCGCTGTATGCCAAAATCCTCTACGATCAGGCAAACCTCATCGCGGGCCTGCCGCTCGAAGATCCCAGCGCGTACACCGACATGGTTGCGCAGCTGATGCAGTAAGTCAATATGAGCCTAAAGGGCGCGGAGGAATTCTCCGCGCCCTTTTTCACGTTTTTCATTCCTGCTGCCTATACTGGCATACAGGCGCTTTTCCGCCTGACAAACCGTAAAGGCGATGAACGGATATGCTTCGACCACTGATGCTGGCTCTGCTCGGCACGTCTTTCACGTTTCTGATGACGGCGCTGGGCGCCGCGACGGTGTTCTTTTTTGCCCGCAAGGTGTGTGAGCGCGCGCAGGGCGCGCTGTTGGGCTTTGCCGCAGGCGTGATGATGGCGGCGAGCGTGTGGAGCCTCATTCTGCCCGCCATCGAACAGACGGAGGCAGAGGGCCGCCTGCCGCCGTTTCTGCCCGCCGCGGCGGGCATTGTGCTCGGCGCGCTGACGCTCTTCCTGCTCGACGAGCTCGTGCGGCGGCGCGGCGGGGGAGAGGTGCACAGCGATTTCCTGCTCCTCTCGGCCATCACGCTGCACAACATCCCAGAGGGCATGGCCGTCGGCCTCGCGTTCGCGCTCGCGGCGGACGGGGAGAGCCTTGCCGGCGCATTCGCGCTGGCGCTTGGCATCGGCGTGCAGAACTTTCCAGAGGGCGCGGCGGTGGCGCTGCCGGTGTACCAGGCGGGCAAGTCGAAACGGCGCGCCTTCTGGACCGGCGTGCTCTCCGGCGCGGTGGAGCCGCTGTTCGGCGTGCTCGTCGTGCTTGCGGCGGCGGGAGTGCACGCGCTGATGCCGTGGTTACTCAGCTTTGCCGCCGGGGCGATGCTCTACGTCGTGGCGGAGGAGCTTCTTCCGCGCGCGGGCGGACGGCGGGGGACGTGCGGCTTCCTCGTGGGCTTCCTTCTGATGATGATACTGGACGTCGCGCTGGGGTAAGCGCGAAAAATCCGGCATAGAATGACGCGAGGTGATCGACCATGCACATTCATGTTGTAAAGCGCGGCGACACGCTTTCTTCCATCGCCGCGATGCACGACGCCCTGCCCGCGTTCGTCGCGGCGGACAACGGCCTTGCGCTGAGTACGCCGCTTGTGATCGGCCAGGCGCTCGTCGTGCGGACGCCGAAGACACTGCACACCGTGCGCGCGGGGGAGACGCTTTCGTCCATCGCGCGGGACTATGATTTGAGCGTCAGGACGCTCCTGCGGCGGAACTTTTTCCTCCACGGACGCGAGCTTCTGCGCGAGGGCGACGTGCTTGCCATCGACTACGCAGACGAAGCGCTGCTCGGTACGCTCGGCGTGAACGCCTACGCCTACCCCTACATCGGCGGCGAGCTGCTCGACTCGGTCCTGCCGTACCTGACGTATCTGACGCCGTTCACCTACGGCATCACGCCCGCGGGAGTCCTTGCGCCGCTCGACGACGCGCGCCTGCTCGAACGTGCGGCGCGCTATGGCGCAAAATCGCTCATGCACCTCTCGACGCTGACGCCGGAGGGAAATTTTTCGAGCGAAAACGCCGCGGCGCTCCTGCAAAACGACCGCGCGCAGAGCGCGCTCCTTGCCGAGATTTTGCAGACGATGGCGAAAAAGGGATACTACGGCCTCGACGTCGACTTCGAGTACGTCCCGCCGGAGCTGCGCGAGGCCTACGCCGCGTTCGTCTGCCGTCTGCGCGAGGCGCTGAACGCGGAGGGAAAGCCCGTCGTCGCCGCGCTCGCGCCGAAGACGAGCGCGCAGCAGCGCGGCCTATTGTACGAGGCGCACGACTACGTGCTGCTATCAAAAGCCGCGAACGCCGTGTTCCTGATGACCTACGAATGGGGCTACACCTACGGCGAGCCGCAGGCCATCGCGCCGCTGCCGCAGGTGCGCGCGGTGCTCGATTACGCGCTCTCGGTCACGGCGGGGGAGAACATCTTCCTCGGCGCGCCGCTGTACGCCTACGACTGGCCGCTGCCCTACGAAAAAGGCCGCACGCGTGCCGAGACGTTCTCGTCGCAAGCGGCCGTCGCGCGGGCGCGGCTGGTGGGGGCGGAAATTGAGTTTGACGAAACCGCGCGCTCGCCCTGCTACCACTACTTCGACAAAATGCGGCGCGAACACGTCGTCTGGTTCGAGGACGCGCGCTCGCTGCGCGCAAAGATCGCCCTCGCGGCGGAAAAGGGCTTGCAGGGCGTCGGCTTCTGGCAGGCGGGGCGGGAGTTCGCGCAGGCGTGGCCGCTGCTCGACGCACTGGTGACGCTCGAAACCCTCTGAAAAATGCAAAAAACCGCCCAACGGGCGGCAAAGATTGACAAAGCGTGTAAAATTTTGTAAAATTACATCAGGCGCTGCACAACGGCAGGCGGTTAGTCACGTACCCCGAAAGGGGGTGACGAAATGCGAATTACGTTTCATATCAAGCAGTTTACTGTGACGATTATCGTAAAAAGCAGAAACCGCCACTCCGGCAAGTGACGGTTTCTATGATTGAAACTACTTACGAACCGGACTAACCGCTTGTCGCAGCGCCCTTTTCTATCTCCATTATACCCCGCTTCCCCGCGTTGTCAAGGCGAAAAATTTTTCCTCCGTTGCACCGGTTCGTCCCAAAAACCGCTTTACAGCTTTATAGCTGTAAACGGTCCGCGCAAATGCGCGGGCTGCACAAAATGAGGAGGAAAAACATGTACAACAACACCTATGAACGACCCAGAACCCAGATCGAAAAATGCGAGCACTTGGCGCGGATGAAATTCGAAAACCCGATCGAAAAGGCGCAGCGCGAGCAAAACGAGCGCAAATACCGCTTCTCGAGCATCGATGAGGCGCTTGGTGTGCTGTCCGTCATGCGCGGACGCTGAAAGGGGGCGGGACGATGGATAAGACCGCAAATTACAACCTCCCGCAATGGGTCGGGACCGACCCGATCCGAATGAAGCCGTTCAACGACGCGTTCGACGGCATCGACTTAGCGCTCAAGGCCAACGCCGACGCGGCGCAGGCGCTGCAAAGCGGCAAGGCCGACGCGCAGACCGTGTCGGCGCTCGCCAAAAACCTCGGCGCGGCGGGGCACAACTGCCGCGTGGCGTTCGGCTCGTACGTCGGCGACGGTAGCGTCGGGCAGGCCACGCCCACCACGCTCGCAAGCCCGTTTTATCCGGTGCTCGTGCTGGTGCAGCGCGTCATTTCCGGCAACAACAGCATCGCCAACCCCAGCGTTTTTGTCCGCCCGAACGACAAGGGCACCAACGCCGCGGACAAGTCCACCATGGACTCGCTGCTCTACCTCACGTGGGCGGACGATTCCGTCTCGTGGTATTCCTACAACACCGGCGGCGCGTACGCCCAGCTGAACACCTACGGCACGACGTATCTGTATATCATCCTCGGCTACGACAAGGCGACGGAGGACGCGGAGTAAGAGAATAAGGTAAAAAAACACCCCCGAGGCGAAAGCCTCGGGGGTGAAAAACTATGCTGAATGGTTCAGTTTAGTTTATACTCAATTCTAAATTAGGCCTGATAGACCGTGTTCAGAACAAAGTAGTAAGTGTTGCCGTCATTGCCGGTAACAGTAAGGCGAACCCAAGTTTTATCAGCGGCAGAGGAAACGGTCAGGTCGCCAGTGATGGTGGCATAAGCGCCATTTCCACCGTTGGCAGCGCCGTCCCAGTACTCATAAGCCTTGACAGTACCGTTAGTAACCGTGGCACTGAGCTTAGCCAGCTCAATCTTGTCACCGTCAGTGAAGGTGACAGTACGATAGGCGTCATTCTTGTTGGGATCAGAGCCGGAATAGGCCTGAACCTGATAGCCGTAGAAAGCGGTCAGCTCGGGAGCGACAACTTCCTTGGCTGCCAGAGTAACAGTGTAGACGTTGGTCTTGGTGCCATCCTCGGAAACGACCGTAACGGTAGCGCTGTGGTCATTGTCGAAGCTGTTCGCACCATTGGCGATGGTGACAACCGCGTTGTCATCGGCAGCCTTGGCGGTAACCTTGGCAGCAGCGCCGAGGTCACCAGTCACAGTAGCGGAGAACGGGGTAGCAGTCTGCTCGAACTTAACAGTCTCATTGTTGACATAAACGGTAGCGTCAGCAGAATCACCGAGCTTGTTGCCGAGGTAGATCACAGTCGCGAAGCCCTCGTACTTGGTATCCTTGGAGACAGCCCAAACGCCGTAGTCCTCAAGGACAGCCTTGGTGATAGAGGTGACCTCATCGCCATCCCAAGTGATGATCTTGGCATCGTCAGTGTCAATGACATTCAGGGCGTTGGCATCCAGAACGCTCTTGGAACGCAGGACGTTGGCACTCAGGGTGTACTCGGTGATGTAGTCAGCCTTTTTGGTGTTCTTGGTCCAAGTATCAACGTCGGTCTTCTCGGTAACGAGGACGACCTTTGCGGCGTTGGTCAGGACACCATAGGTGCTGTTGATGAGGCTCTTGCTCCAGCCACCATCCGTGACTTCGAAGAGCTTGCCTTCGCCAGCAGCCAGCTTCTCGCCGACTTCCTTAGCAACCTCAATGGTCTTGAGCTCGCCGTCAACATAAGCATTGACGTAGTAAGCCTTGTCGGCGCTGTCGTACCAGTAGTTGCTCTTGCTGGCCTCGGGCATGAAGATGTAGGTGCCGAAAGCGGACTCGTTAGTCGCATTCTTGATGTAGACGCGGGTGACATAGTCGTTGTCGCTCACGGTGAAGTAAGCCTCAACGCTGTTCTCAGCGTAGTCAGGCAGGGTCTTGAGCGTGTAGGTGTTGTAGACGTACTCATCCTTGTCATTCAGCTCGCGGACGATGAACTGAGTGTTGCTGGTCAGAGCGTACTTGGTGGTCGTAGCACCGCTCTTAACGTTCATAACAGTGGACTCAGCCTTGATGGTGACGTTCTCAGCATACTCGATGTAGGTATCAACGAGCTTGGTTTTCTTATCAACAGTCTTGGTGGAGATACCCTGCAGGTTCACGCCGCCGTCCTTGTTGGTCTCAACCATGAACAGAGCCATGCCTTCGTAGTCTTCGTTGTACTTATCGGAGGTGGAGACATAGGCAACCTTCTTGTCGCCAACGATTGCAACGTCAGAAGCGGTATCGCCCTGTTCGGTAGTGGCATTGTCCTTATTCACATCGAAGTTACCGGAGAAGCCCTTCACACCGTCCAGACCATCGATGGAAGCGATCTCAACGGATTCTTCCTTACCGTCCATGTAGACGAGCGTGCCCTGAGCGTGAGCGCCCTTACCGGAGACCCACTCGATGTCCTTCAGAACAGCATAGTTGGTGTTGTCGATAGCGGAGCTGCCGATCACATTACCAAACTGATCGAGGAACCAGGTGTACTTGACGGAACCGTCCTTGCCGGCGTCGTTCAGATAGAAGCGGTAAGCGTCATCGTAGTCCTTGCCTTCGATGGTGTGCATGTCGGCCTTGTAGTAGATCTTGCTCTGGACACCCTCGAAAGAGTCAGCCTTAGCAACGATCTCAACGAGATCGGACTCCTGAGCGGCCTTGTTGGTGGTGCGGATGATGCTGACGTCGACCTTCTCGTTCACGTTGACGAGGACCCAGTCTTCCTCAGCGTAGTCGTTGCCCTTGACATAGAGGGTAGTGGCCTTGCCATCATCAGTCTTATAGACATCGAGCTGCATGTAAGCATCGCGGGTGGTGTGATCCTTGCTGTCGACCTTCTTCTCGACAACCTCGTTGACATAAGCCAGATAGGTGTCGATCACGACCATGCGATAGTCGCCGTCCTTGTTCTCGTAGAACTCGATCTGCTGGCCCTGAGCACCGAGCTTAGCCTTGGTCTCAGTAGCGGTCAGGGTGTCAGTGCCCTTCTTCACGCCGTTGGTGTAGATTTCAACAACGTCAGCGGACTTCTTGATGCCGAGAGCAGCGCAGATGTCGCACTCAGTAGTGGCAACATTGAAGGAAGCGTCGGGCTTGTCAACAACGGTGGTGGACTTATCACCGACGTTGTACTCCCAAGTGGTGGCCGGACGGCCCCAATCATCGCTGTCATCCTTCGGGGTCAGCTTGAAATTCTTGTGACCGAGGGTCTCGTTGTCCTTGAAGAGCTTGCTGTCAGCCTTGGAGCCGCTGAAGCTCACGGTCTGATAACCGAACGCAGCGGTGTAGGTGACCATCGGGGCATCAGCGATGGCGCGGAACAGCAGCTCCGCGACGAGCTCACGGGTGGCAGGAGCGTTGAGGTCAACGCCCTTGACGTTGTCGAGAACGTGAGCCTGCTGCGCGGTCTGCGCAACATGCAGGGCCCAGTCAGCACCGGAGAACTCACCGTTCTTGTCGTAGCCGATGGCACGCAGGATCATGGCGAGGACTTCGTAACCGGTGACCTTGCCGGAGGGCTGGAAGGTACCGTTGGGGTAGCCCTTGACCAGCTCAGCGTTGGCGCAGTAGCCGATGTAGCCAGCGGCCCAACCGGCGCCGGTCATGTCGCTGAACTTGTTGTAGGTGGCGTACAGGGAAGCCTTAGCATCCTTGACGTCCTGAGTGTAGACGCGATACACGATCGCGGCCACCTCAGCGCGGGTGATGTCGCCCTGGGGTTGGAAGGAACCATCCTCATAACCCTTGAACACACCCATGCCGTTCAGGACGGCGACGGCTTCTTCGTAGGTGTCAGAAACCTTATCGGCATCCTTGAAAGCGGCGTTGGCGCTGACGGCCAGAGACAGAGTCATGACCAGAGCCAGCACCATTGCGAGTAACTTTTTCATAGATGTTACTCTCCTTTCATAAATTTCCATCCCCTTGGAGCCGAACACCCGCCGTCTCTCCCGCTTTCCCGTGGTTGCTGCCAAAATTTGCAAATCCTTAAATTATTGCAAAAACAATTGAAAATAAGAAAAATTCAGCAGAATCAAGGCGAAATCGTTCAATTCGGTGGATATCGCATCCCCTTAGTGGCGCGGAAAAATCCCGCCGCGCAAGGGCTTGCGGACGCGGCGGGTAGCGATTTGGTAGCGATTTGCCGGAAACGGGATTTTGGCGGGGCGAAAAAAGGCTGATTTTTCAAGGGGTTTGGGGCGCGAAAGGTCGGGTAGCGGTTTGGTAGCGGTCCGCAGCTACCACGATTTTAGCACTCTCGGCGCAAGAGTGCTAAAGTTAAAGATTTGTTCATCAAAAGATGTATTTTTGTTCACAGGGCGTGCCTATACTCATAATTGTTCCGAGGGGAACGAAAGAAATGTAAACCACGCGGGCTGCAAGAGCGGCTCGCCCGAATAGATTTGGAGGCTTTGTATTATGTTTGAACTGAGACCTTTTGAACGCAGAAACAACCACGTTGCGGCTTATGATCCCTGGGATCAGATGGAGCGCGCATTCTTCGGCGACGGCTCGTGGGGCCGCGGGCTGAGCGAGTTTAAGACCGATATTCAGGACAAGGGCGACAGCTACCTGCTGGAAGCTGATCTGCCGGGCTTCAAGAAAGAGGACATCCACGTCGATGTGGACGGCGACACGATGACCATTCGCGCCGAGCGCCACAGCGAGCACGAGGATCAGGACAAGAAGGGCAATTACGTCCGTTGCGAGCGCAGCTACGGCAGCTACCAGCGCGCGTTCGACATCAGCGGCGTCGAGGTGGCGGACATCTCCGCGCAGTACAATGACGGCGTGCTCAAGCTGAACATGCCGAAGAAGAGCGCGGTGGTGAACGCGAAGCAGATCGAGATTCAGTAAAGAACTTCAAAAAAGGCGGCGAAAGCCGCCTTTTTTGTTTCTAAGGGGACTGCGGTTGTACGGGGTTGTGCAAAAAATATTGGCGAAAGTCCGCTCTTATGAGCGGGCTTTTTCTTTTTTTCGGCGGGCCGCGGCTGGAAAAGGGAAATTTCGCTCCCCGCGCGGCGGCGCGGAACATTATTTCTTGCCGCCTGACCGCTGCGCGGGTCTAAAATCACAAAAAGCGGCTTAGGCCGCTTTTTTCATATTTGTGCTTATATATTATATGTATGTGGTGGCGGATAATGGGGTTTTCTGTGGTTTTATGTCAAGCTGTAACAGAAGCGGCGGTTTGTTACAAGTGTGTTACAGATGGGGCGAAAGCGTTGACTTGAAATTTTGGGTGTGGTAAGGTGACAGTGCAGAAAGGGTGGGGAACGGTGCGTTCCCGACTTAGTTACGGGATCGGCATGCCACGGTAAGTAAGCCGAGAAAGCCCGATGCTTGCGTCTTTCTGACAAAAGAACCATCCGCAAGGATGGAATTTTATGAAAGGAGAGTAACATCTTATGAAAAAGTTACTCGCACTGGTTCTGGCGCTGGTCATGACTCTGTCTCTGGCCGTCGTCGGTTCCAACGCAGCCTTCAAGGATGCCGATAAGGTCAACGAGACTTACGCCGAAGCTGTCGACGTTCTCGCTGGCATGAAGGTTTTCCAGGGCTACACCGATGGCTCCTTCCAGCCGGAAGGCTCCATCACCCGCGCGGAGGTTGCCGCGATCGTCTACCGTCTCTACACCGGTGACGTCGCCGACAAGCAGGCTTCCCTGTATGCCTCCTACAACAAGTTCAACGACATGAACGGCGCTGCCTGGGCCAAGGGCTACATTGGCTACTGCGCGAACGCCGGTCTCGTCAAGGGCTACGATGCCAAGACCTTCGCTCCTCAGGACAAGGTTACCGGCTATCAGGCTCTCGCGATGATCCTCCGTGCTGTTGGCTACGACAAGAACGGTGAGTTCGTCGGTGCTGATTGGCAGCTGCACGTTGCCCAGACCGCTCAGCAGCTCGGCGTTCTGAAGAACGTCAGGGGCGAGGATCTCAACGCTGCCGCTTCCCGTCAGCTCGTTGCGGAGCTCCTGTTCCAGACCGCTGCCAACGTTCCCATGGTCAACTACACCGCCGCTCTGGGTTACACCAACCTCGATGCCATCCTGAACGGCAAGACCAACGCCACCCTCGGCTTCAAGAACTTCGGCCTGACCAAGTCCGCTGATCAGAACGATGCTTGGGGTCGTCCCTACTACACCTGGTACGGTGAGTACAACAACGTCACTGGTTATCAGAAGAACACCAAGGATGCCTTCTATGCCACCGTTAAGGCTACCCCCGTCAAGACCTACACCACTGCCGTCAAGGAGTGCGATGTCGCTACCGATCTCGGCCTGAAGGCTAAGACCACCTATCCTATCTATGTCAACGGCAAGGACAACAAGGCTAACTTCACTGTCGAGCCGACCGACACCATCAACGTCCTCGGCGCTCAGGGCCGTCTGACTGAGGTCTATGCTGACCGCATCGTCATGATCGACACCTACCTCGCCAAGGTCGAGAATGTCTCCCCCGCCACCTTCGACAAGGCCGGTCACCTCGCCAAGTATGCTGTGATGGAGCTGTCTGTCTATGACAAGACCAACGCTTCCACCACCATCTTCGAGTCCGACAGTGTCGACTTCACCTATGCCAAGGGCGACTACGTCCTGCTGAACGCTTACACCAAGTCCTACAGCAGCGCTGAGATCAAGGTTGAGAATGATACCATCAATGGTCTCGCGAAGCAGGTCGCTTCCTACTCCGAGCTGATCGGCAAGGCTGAGGCTGTCACCGGCGCTCAGACCAGCATCCTGATCAACGCCAAGCAGCACATCGTGAACGGCACCACCTACAACGATGCTAACACCTACTACCTCGATCAGGCTGCCAACACCCCGCTGGTCAACTTCACTTGGTTCCTCGACACCTACGGCAACGTGATCGGCTCCGCCAAGGTCGCCGCCACTTACACCTATGCTATCCTCAAGAGCCTGACCTGGAACTTCGGCACTGGCGGCGCTAACGGCTCTGCTGTTGCTACTCTGGTCAACGCCGCCACCGGCGAAGAGACCACCGCTTCCGTGAAGTCCATCGACGGTTCCGCGGAGAAGACCGAAGGCGCTAACTTCGCTTGGAACACCCTTGATGCTACCCCGTATTACACTGGTGACATCAACGGCGCACACTTCGACCAGACGAACCGCATCGCCTATGTCGCTCCCGAGACCTTCAAGATCAACGACCTGTACAAGGGCTATGCTCTGTACCGCGTGAACACCCTGTCCACTGGTGCTGTCGTCCTCGAGGGCGTTGACAACAGCGGTGAGAAAGCCTTCAATGTTGTCAATCACGCCACTGGTGTTGAGTACGTCAACCAGGCTACCTCCCTGTACGCCAACGGCACTTACAACCCCGTGAATGACGCTACCGTCTTCACTGTTCTCGGTGCAAACAACACCTACAAGCAGTACGTCGGCAAGATGAACATGCCCACCATCAAGAACGCCGAGATCTTCTATGTGAACGCCAACGGCGACTCCTATGTGGACTATGTCTATGTCAAGGATTGCACCGTTGACAACTCTGGCAAGAGCTTCGTCATGGCTACCAGCAACACCTACTATGGCAACCTCTACAACGACGCTAACGTCTACGTTCTCAAGAACGCTCTCGTTAACGGCGAGGCCAAGGAAGATGCTGTTATGACCACCGACAAGACCGTTGGCGGCTACAATGCCTTCCAGACGATCGTCGCCGGCGTCAACCATCCGTTCTTTGTCACCTATGATGTCAACGGCTATCTGAACAGCGCTACCGCGTTCACCACCGCTTGGAACAACGGTCAGCTGACTCCTGCGGCTGGTGCTACCAACCTGTACTACGGCATCATCTCCGTCAAGGATGCTGATGTTGCCAACGGCACTCTGGTCAGCTCCACGAACGACACCTTCTTCGTCAACAACGTTGCTGAGAAGGTCATTGGCGACTACACCAAGATCGCTGACGTCAAGGATTGGTCTGCTGTCACGGTTTACCTCGTCTACAGTGTTGATGCCGCTCACTTCAACAACCGCGTTGTCTCCCAGCTCTACGTCATGGACAAGGGCAACGGCGGCAGCGAAGGCACCAACCCCATCGATAACAAGGGCAGCATTCACTACACTGTTAACGTTCTGAACAGCGTTAACGGCACTCCCGCCAAGTACGGCGAGTTCACCAGCAAGAACCTGACCGCTGGCATCTACACCACGGCCAACTATCCTGTTGAGTGGATTCTCACCTCTGTCGGCTTCCCCGTCGCTGAGATTGCCAACTACAATGTTGACTTCATCACCCCGTCCGTCGAAGTTACGGTCGGTGGCACTGCCGAGGTCGTTCTGAACATCGTCCATAAGTAAGAACTTCCAAAGCAATTAAACTCCACATAGAGTTTCAGCCCCGAGCCTTTTGGCTCGGGGCTGTTTTTGCGCCTCACTGGTCATATCCCAGTATCAGATACTGATAGACAATGCCGGAGGTATTGAGCTGCACGTCATAGGCGTTGTAATAGGTATCCGTCTCCGTTTCCGAATACCAGCTTACGCCGCGCTCGCTCCATGTATTGATATTCAGGCGGTTGCCCGCGCCGCTGCCAAACTTGCTGACGCCGCGTATAGCGACGGCGCGGGTGATGTTGCTGTACTGGTCTGCGGTGCTGATGATCAGCAGCACCGGGTATAAGTCGCAGCTCAGTGTGTTCGGGTTGGCTTTGCCGCTCTTGCCATTGCCGGTGTAGCTGCCATACTTGATGCGGCAGAGCTTGCTTTTTGTGACCGTCTGCTCCAGCGCGGAGAGCGCCTTCGACGCGGTGCTGTCAGCCGCGGCGCGCGCGTCGGCCTCAGCCTTGAGCGCCGTGTCGAGCTTGGCAAAGGCGTCGTTGAAGTCATCCATCTGGATGAAATCTGATTTCTTCCATTTCGGAAGCGCGTAGTTTTTTGTCGTTTCGATGGGAATCACCGCTTTCTGATGTTGTATTCAAAGCATCCGGTGTTCCGGTGCTTTCGCTATTGCCCATCCGTCCCCGGAGCGTGGGACGAAGCGGTGCAACGCCCCCAAATTTCGCCAAAAAAGAGGGAGACACAGAATGTGTCTCCCTCTTTTCGTGTGTTTTCTCAGAAATCCGCGTTGCCGACGGTGCGGGGGTGCAGCTCCACGTCGCGGATGTTGCCGATGCCCGTTAAATACATCACCATGCGCTCGAAGCCGAGGCCGAAGCCCGCGTGACGGCAGGAGCCGTAGCGGCGCAGGTCGCAGTACCACCAGTAGTCCTCGGGATTCATGCCGAGCTCGCGGATGCGCTTTTCGAGCAGCTCGATGCGCTCCTCGCGCTCGATGCGTTCCTTCATCGTGCCGCTGAGCTGCAAGGCGTCGCTCGGCTCAATCGGCCGGGTCATGCGCAGCGTCTGCACCGCGTCTTCAAAGATTTCCCGGCGCTGCACTGTCTTTTGCAGGGTGCGGTTCATCACGCTGCGCAGGCGGTTTTTCGCCACAAAGCTGTTTTCCACCGTCAGCGGCCCGCCGAGGCAGCCGTTGACGCAGGCCAGCCCTTCAAAATAGGTCAGATTGCGGAAGCGCGCGTCTTCGATCGCCTCCAGCACGTTGATGACGTTGTCGATACCGTCCACGCACAGCGAGCTCTTGATGCCCACAGCTTCCACCTCGCCGCCCGGTATCGCCCACTTGATGCCCACGACGCTGGCGCGGTCGATTTCCAGCGGGCTGAAGCCCTGCTTCATCGCCGCGCGCATCTGCGCGTATACGTCCTTGATGGCGATAACGCCGTCCACATTGGATTTTTCCTGCCCGACGGGCGATTTCACCGCCGTCATCTTCGCCGCGCAGGGGGTGATGAAGAACACGCCCACATCGGCCTTATCCACACCGTGCTTCTGCGCGTATTCCTCCTTGGCGATCTTCGCGGCGGCCTCCATGGGGGAGACGAAGTCGATCACGTTATCCAGCAGCGCCGGAAAGCTGACCTGAATCAGCCGCAGAATCGCCGGACAGGCAGAGGAAATCACCGGCTTGGGGCGATCCTCCTCACGCATGGCGCGGCTGATCGCGTAGGAGACGATTTCCGCCGCGCGCGCCACCTCAAACACATCCACAAAGCCCAGCCGGAACAGCGACGCGATGATCGGCTCCGGCTGATGCACGCCCTGAAACTGCGCATACAGCGTCGGCGCGGGCAGCGCGATAGGGTACTTGAAGCGCTTGATGCTCTCCAGCGGATCGGTCACGGCCACCTTCGCGTGGTTGGCGCAGACCTTGATGCACTCGCCGCAGTCGATGCAGCGCTCGTTCAGGATGGACGCGCGATTGTTTCGGATGCGGATGGCCTCCGTCGGACACCGCTTCAAACAGGTCGTGCAGCCCTTGCATTTGTCCATATCCAGCCGCACGGAATGATAGTAATGCTGCAATGCCATTCTCCTCCCGACGTATGCCCCGGGAACGGGCTTGTCATATGTCAAAAGTCATGGTGATATGCGTGCCCACGCCCACAGCGGAGACGATGTCAAATCCGTCCGCGTTGCGCTTCATGTTCGGCAGACCCATGCCCGCGCCGAAGCCCATGTTGCGCACCTCGTTGGTGGCCGTGGACCAGCCCTCGGTCATCGCCTTGTCGATATCCGGGATGCCGGGGCCGACGTCGCTGGCGCGCACCGTGATCCGATCCTCGGCGATTTCAAAGTCGATCTGCCCGCCGTCGGAGTGGATCACCAGATTGATCTCCGCCTCGTATGTGCAAACGGATACGCGGCGCATCACGGCGGCGGGAACGCCGAGCCGTTTCATGTGCCGCTTGATGCGGGCCGAAACGTCGCCCGCCGCCGTCATATCGTCCGCCTGAACCGGATAGCTCTCCTGAATGACCATCGTTTCACCCCAGCTCCACC
>OLGA01001475.1_pt1 | contig 18564 bp, 17 predicted proteins | sample 1604881 | NCBI WGS metagenome assembly OLGA01 (sample SAMEA3888896, study PRJEB22519) | human gut metagenome | biome: human gut; feature: human-associated habitat; material: faeces | place: Denmark | collected 2009 | reverse complement strand
TTCCGCTTCGGGAAATCTTCTGCCGGCGGTTTTACTGCTGAGCATAGCTTTATCGCACAGTATAAGCCGTTCGTTTTGTTCGCTTATTTCTCTTGCGTTCATATGACATTTTCCCCCTTTATTTATTATATTAGACGAAAATGTTTAAAAACCTCTATTTTTTTGAATTTTTCTTGAATTTTAACCGAGCGTAATGCTTCCGTCGCCGTCAAGCGGTATTTTATCGCCCATAATTTCAGCCTCGGGTTTTATAATGCACTTAAAAAAGTCCTTATCCCTTGCTATTATTTCGCGTATATCCCTTTTAAGCTGCCCGCTGTACGGGTTAAGATCGGCAGCTACGCCCAAAGATTCCGCGCCGAGCTTTTTTGCAATGTAAAGCGCGCGGTATAAATGATATTTTTGGCTTACCGTTATAATGCTTTCTGCGCCGAAAATATTTTTTGCGCGGTAAATGCTGTCATAGGTGGAAAAGCCCGCGTGGTCAAGAAAAATGTCCTCCGCCCTTACGCCCTGCTCTATAGCAAAGGAGCGCATAACATTCACTTCGTCATAATCCGCTCTGCCGTGGTCGCCGCTCATAATTATTTTATCTGCCGCACCGCTTTTATAAAGCTCTATGCCCGTAAGCAGCCTGTCGCGAAGCATAGGCTTCGGCTTGCCGTCCTTAACGCCCGCGCCTAAAATCAAAATGCAGTCCGCCTTTTTTTCGCTTTTAAATGTTTCGGCAGTAAAAATGCTTTTTTCGGTTGCCTTAACCATATATGCACTTAAAGAAACCGCCGTAATGCAGATTAAAAGAGCTATTCCCGCAATCACAAAAATCAATACTTTATATTTCCTTTTCATTTTAATTTAATCTCCACCGGTCTTGCCTCATTTTTTATCTCCTCTGCCGCAATGCGCGCGCAAAAGACCTCTTTCAGCCTTTCGGTAAATTTTTGCTTTTCAGTATCGCTTATAAAAAACTCATACCTAACGTTTTCGGCATAAACCGTGTTTTCCACACTGCCGCCTGCGTCGGAAATTAACTTTTCAAGCCTTTCGGCTGAGGAATAATCGCACTCGGCAGAGAAAACCGTGCCGGGCGTCATAACCGCTTTTGCTATTTTCGCCGCGGCGTCTGACGCAGCCTTTGTGTAGGCGCGCACAAGTCCGCCGGTGCCGAGTAACACCCCGCCGAAATATCTTGTAACCACAATACAGACATTTGTAATTCCCGCACCCTCTATTACCGAAAGTATGGGCTTTCCGGCAGTTCCGTGCGGCTCGCCGTCATCCGAAAAGCGCTTTAAAGCGCCGTTTTCCACCGAATACGCGTAGCAGTTGTGGCGCGCGTCCCAATATTTTGATTTAAGCGCGTTTATAAATTCCGCCGCTTCTTCTTCGGTTTCGCAGTGCTTCAGTGTCGCAATGAACCGCGAGCGCTTTTCGGTGTACTCGGCTTCCGTTTCGCCTATTACCGTAATATAGCCTTCCGTTTTCACCACCCCGATTTAAGCTTTAGATTTTAGATATACAAAGCCTTAACTTCTGCACAGATTCTTGGCTCCCTTCTTTTTGACGAAAGTCAAAATAGAGGGGAGCTGGCGCCGATAGGCGACTGAGGGGTATTCATTTGAATTTTGAATTTTCAATTCAGGACACCCGCACCCTCTCCCGAATCAAAAAAATCCGCAGTCGCTTAAAGTGACTGCGGAGTAAAAGGTTAATATTATTCCATATTGAAACGCTTTTTAAATCTGTCAACACGACCGCCGGTGTCTACCAGCTTCTGCTTACCGGTGAAAAACGGATGACATTTTGAACAGATATCCAAACGGATATCCTTCTTCGTTGAGCGTGTCTCGAACTCCGCGCCGCAAGCGCACTTTATAGTAACCTTTTCATACTGCGGATGAATACCTTCCTTCATCTTTGTCACCCCTTTCAAACTCGATAACATATAGATGATATCACATTTCAAAATAAAATGCAAGCATTAATTTTCAAATTTCGATATTTTTTTAAAGATCGAGGAAATCCGTTCTGTATTTAAGCCCGAAAGCGTCGGCAACCGCCTTTAATTCATCGTCATGGATGGTGTTGATATGCGGCAGATGCGCCGTAAGCATATAAAGCTGCGCCGCTTTTTCCACGGTTTCAATAAGTCCGAAAGTTTCGTCCATATCCTTGCCCGCGCCGTAAATTCCGTGAAGCCCCCATACCACAAGGCGGTAGTCCTTCATCTTTTCGGCGGTGGCAACGCCTATTTCGTTGTTGCCGCAAACCATCCACGGCAGAACGCCTATACCGTCGGGGAAAACTACTATGCACTCGGTGCACATCTCCCAAATGGTGTGGGTGAACTTTTTATCGTCAAGCTCGTGCACATGGGTCATGGCAAGCGTATAGGTCGGGTGCGTGTGCATAACTATCCTGTTTTCGGGGTTCTGTTTAAGCCTTGCGATATGGCTCATAAGGTGCGCGGGCAGCTCGCTTGTGAATCTGCCGCCGTCCTTATAGCCCCAAAGCAGCTCGGCGGTGGTGCCGTCTTCCGCTATGCGTATGATTCCGAGGTTTGTTTCGGGGTCGTCCGCAACATTCTTAAAGTATTTGCCGGTACCGGTCACTATAAATATCTTACCCTTAAGCTCTGTCGCGTCAAAGCCGGTGGGAATTGTGCGGATGACCTTATTCAGGTCAAGATACTGCCCTACCGTTTCCGCGTCCAGCATATAGCTTATGTTGCCGCCGTTTCTTTCGTCCCAGCCCAGGCGGTACATGTTGGCGGTCACCTTTTTCATTTCTTCAACAAACGGTGCGGTTAAAATGTCTTTCATTTTCAGTTACCTCTCTTTGATAAAACATCTTTTTCATATTTTTCAACGGTTTCAAACCACTCGCCGTCGGCAGGTGCGCCGCATTCCTTGCAGTACTCGTTCCAGACATCGCCGAACGGCATTGTTTTAAGCTCTTCTGCGCGTACCATAAGCTCGGTCCAGCGGTTCTCGTTCTGCATTTCGGTCATATTTGGGGTAAGAAGTGCCGAAAGCAGCGCTTTCTGAACGTTTCTGAAACCTACGGTCCATGCGGAAATTCTGTTAATTGACGCGTCAAAATAATCAAGCGCTATTTTCACCCTGCCGTCAAGCCCGCCGCAGCGAACAATTTCCTTGCATATTTCCTTTGTCTCGTCATCAAGCAGCACCACATGGTCGCTGTCCCAACGTATAGGTCTTGTAATGTGCAGCGCGATTTCGGGGAAGAAAGCGAGCAACGCGGGAATTTTATCCGATACAACCTCTGTCGGGTGGTAGTGACCGTTATCCATAAGCGGTATGCACTTGCCCATATTTGCGGCGGCGTATGAGAGCGAAAACTCGGCGCTGCCCACGGTATAAGCCTCAACGCCTATGCCGAATACCTTCGACTCAACGCAGGGCTTAACCTTGTTGAAATCGTAAGGTTCCGAAAGTATTTCGTCAATAGACTCTCTGTAGCGCACGCGTGGACCCATTCTGTCGGCGGGAATATCCTTAAAGCCGTCGCCCGTCCATATATTCATAACACATGGCTGACCCAATTCCTCGGCTAAATACTGCGAAATTCTAATGCACGCCTTGCCGTGGTCTATCCAAAATCTGCGTGTCTTTTCATTCGGGCTTGCAAGGGTGAGCGGGTCGCACATGGGGTGCGAGAAGAAGGTGGGGTTAAAGTCGCAGCCGAGACCGCGCTCCTTGCAGAAATCCACCCACTTTTTAAAGTGCTTGGGCTCAATTTTATCCCTGTCTACCCAGCCGCCGTTTTCATCGTCAAAAATAGCGTAGCAGGCGTGTAAATTAAGCTTCTTTGTGCCGGGGCAAAGCTTTAAAACGGTATCGATGTCCGCCATAAGCTCCTCGGGTGTGGTGGCTCTGCCGGGGTAGTTGCCGGTGGTCTGAATTCCGCCCGAGAGCGAATCCACCTTTTGGTCAAAGCCTCTTACATCATCACCCTGCCAGCAGTGAAGCGACACAGGCACCGATTTAAGGGTATTGATAGCCTTATCGGTATCAATACCGATCTTTGCATACATTTCTTTTGCTTCAAGATATCTGCTCATTTTTTAAACCTCCGTTATACTGAATGATTTTTTAACAATTTCCCGCGCCGTTTCAAGCGTGAGAGATTTATCCGAATACATCATCTGCGCTATAAGGTTGCCTATCGCAGTAGCCTCGGTGGGACCCGCGAGCACCCTTTTGCCCGTATACTCCTTTGTGAGCCTGTTTAAATATGCGTCCTTACTGCCGCCGCCTATTATGTTTATAAGCTCAATTTTTTTACCGCATACATTTTCTACCGTTTCCACCGCCGCTTTGTAGGAAGCGGCAAGCGAGTGGTAAACAGAGCTTAAAACATCACCTATCGGCAAATCGGGTATGCCCAGATATTTCCTTATAGCCTCAACCATATTTTCAGGGGCGGTAAATTCCGCGGCGTTGGGATCTATAAGCTCGCGAAAATCGCTTTCTTCCGCCATATGCATCATTTCATCATATGTATACTTTTTATCAAGATTTTTCCTTATATTCTGGAAAAGCCACATTCCCATAAAGTTTTTAAGGAAACGGTAGCGGTAGTTAATGCCGCCCTCATTGGTAAAACCTCCGTTTAATGCGTCATCACTTAAAATAGGCTTTAGGTTTTCCGTTCCTATAAGACTCCAGGTGCCTGAGGAGATATACACGCCGTTATCCCCTACGGGGCATGCGGCAACCGCCGAAGCCGTATCGTGCGAGGGGCAGAAAATAACCGTGGAATCAAAGCCCAACTCCGACTTTACCTCATCGCTGAAGCTTCCGACAACATCGCCCGGCACGGAAAGCTCCTCAAAAATATCGGTCTTAATACCCAAAAGCTTTAAAAGCTCTGTATCTCGCTCCTTGCTCTCGGCGCCCACTATCGCCCCTGTCGTAGCGTTGGTGTACTCATTTTTCATAACGCCCGTAAGCCTGTAGGATATGTACTCGGGAATCATTAAGAAATGCTCGGCGTTTTCAAGCCTTCCCGACTTCTTATCACAGTAAAGCTGATAGATTGTATTGAAATTTATCGGCTGTATTCCCGTGCGCCCGAAAAGCTCCGCACGCGGAATAATTTTATCAATTTCTTCCTTAATTCCGTCGGTGCGTCTGTCCCTGTAAGCGTAATTCGGTGTAATCTCCTTTTTGTTTTTATCAAGCAAAACATAATCCACGCCCCAGGTGTCGATTGCCACCGTTTCGGGTATTTTACCCGCTGCCTTACATGCCTTAAGACCTGCCTTAACCTCGCTTACCAGGTGCTCTGTGTCCCACACAAGCGAGCCGTTCTCGTTTTTCATACCGTTTTCAAAGCGGTACATTTCAAGCTGCTTTAACATTCCGTCTTCAAGCCAGCCCAAAATGTGCCTTCCGCTTGAAGCGCCTATATCAACTGCCAAAAAATAATGCATAGCACACGACCTCCTACTTATATTTTATCACAAATGCTTTAAAATTCAAATGTCCTGTTTTGCCGAAAAAGTGTCTTTTCTTGCAGCTTGGCGCTGTCACGGTATTTCTTTGGGGACATTCCGTAGCGCTTTTCAAATATCCTATGAAAATAGCTTACGTTCTCATACCCCACCGCGACCGATATGTCAGAAACCCGCCTGCCCGTGTTTTTAAGCAGAAAAGCCGCCTGCGAAAGCCTTTTTTCCTGCACAAGGCTTGTGTAGGTCTTGCCCGTTTTTCTTTGAATCTCGCGGGACACTCGGCTTATATCGTAATGCAGCCCCTCCGCTGCCTCGGCAAGAGTTCCGGTTGCGTAATTCGTTTCTATGTAATTTAAAATTTTCAAAAAGTCGGTGTCTTCTCTTGATTTCACCTCAAGATTTTCGGTTCTGCCCATGAGCTGCATAAAAAGCAGTGCCATGGTCATTTGCCCCAGCTTGCGTTTATTAGGCGCGCTGCCCGTAACAGTGAGCAGCAGGTTTTCAACCGAATTTTGTATTTCGGTAATATCCGAGACCCTGTAATGCAGATAGTAGTTGTTATCCCCGTCTCCGCACAGACAGTCTATCAAAAACCGTTTAAGCGGTGTGTCCTCATCCCCGATAACCGAAAGCGTGCTGCCGAAAAACTGCGGCAGAATAATAAAATTCAGCGCGATGTCGTTTTCCTCGGCTTTTTCTATCGCATGCCTTGAATTTTGCCCCAAAAAGAGCAGCTCGCCCTGCTTTAACGTTATTTTTTTACCGTCCACGATATGCACGGTCTGACCCGACAGCATATAAACAAGCTCCACATAATCGTGCGTATGCTCGGGAAAATCTATAAACCGCGTGTGCTTTCTCACGGTTATAAGCTTACCGAGCTCAAGCAGCTTTTGACTGTTGACCGTGTTCCCGCTGCCCTGCATATAAATATTGCGGTCAATTTCCGACTGACCGTCAAGAATTTCCCGCTCCTCGGGCGTTATTTCTTTGAGATTTGCTATTATTTCGGGTTTCAACATACTATCACCGTATCTATTTTAGCAAAATTTTTCCGCGTTTTCAAGAAAAACGAAAAAAACACTTGATTTTTGAGGTTCTACCGATTATAATATATCTTGTCGCTGTAAAACAGCGTAAGTAATCGCACGGAGATGTCGCCTAGTCCGGTCGAGGGCGCACGATTGGAAATCGTGTAACTCGGAAACGAGTTCGAGAGTTCGAATCTCTCCATCTCCGCCATCTGAAAACACCATTGAAATTTGAACCCACAAGTCCAATTTCAATGGTGTTTTAATTATAAAATCATTTGTTTATGCGGCTTTTCAAGGTCGCATTTTTTCTTTTTCATTTGGACTAAAAACAGTTAAATGCAAATAATTCTGATTTAATATCCAAAGTCAGCATTTATGAACCCATCAGTCTATCCGCACTTATCCTTTTAATCCGCTGATTTTAAGGCATATTCTTCTTCCTTCTGTTTCGGAGTCTTGTATTGGAGTTTTCTGTGCGGACGTTTAGTGTTGTAGAAAATTATGTACTCATCGACGGATTTACGAAAGTCGGTTTCTGAACGATATTTCGTCCGATACAGTTCCTCACGTTTCATGGAAGAAAAGAAAGATTCCATAACTGAATTGTCATATGGCACATATGCCCTTGAAAAGGACTGTGTTATGTTTAATGAACGAATATAATCATTCATAATCTTGGATCGATAGTTGCTGCCACGGTCGGTATGAAAGGTCAGATTCGAGTCTGGCTGACGCGTTTTATACGCAATTTGAAATGTTCCCTTTACAAGTTGAGCGCTGTTGTTCTTTCCGATTTTATATGCTATAACCATACGGGAAAATAAATCAATAATCACACAAATATAATACGCGCTTTTGCCGCACTTGAAATAAGCGACATCACTGACCCACACCTCATTTGGTCTGCTTACATCAAATTCCTGATTAAGATGATTTTTGTATTTGCGACATTCATCCTCGTATAATTTTTTAGCACTTTGCCGTATACTTACCAATCCCATATCGCGCATAAGTGTACGTACCATTTCATCACTGACTTTAATTCCATTGCTTTTCATAACAGCCGCAATTTTCGCAGCGCCGAATATCTGATTGCTTTCGTCATATATTTCCTGTATTTGAAGCCGCAGTTCTTCCCGGCGTTTTGCATACCAAGTATCGTCCTTTTTGTTGCGAAGAACATGGTTATAAAATGTTCCTCTGGGTATATCAAATGCATCGCATATTACATGTATGTTGTATTTCCCATAAAGCTGTTCTGCAGCATACAATCGTTGTTTTAACGGTGACCTAGGTGTGCAGCTTGCGGATTTGAGAATTTCGATGATTGTTTCCAAACGTGCAACCTTGTTTTCAAGCAAATGAAAATTTCGTATATCTACCGTTTTCCTGTTAAGCTCTGCCTGTTCTTCCTGATAAATGCGCACCCAATTATAAAATGTGCTTTTCGGTATGCCGATATCGGCGAGTATGGCTGCTGCTGATTCACCGGATATAAAACGATCAATAGCCTCTTGCTTCTTTTCCGGTGTGTACGTTTTCATTTTTTCAGCTCCTATATTATATTGAAACTTTTTTACAGTTCCTGCACAAAAAAGTTGTTTCTTCCGAACTGAAAGAAACAACTTTATTTTACTATCTTGATTTTTGCTGAACTTTTACGCAGCCTCTTAATAAGATCAATGATTACTAAACTTGAATGCTCTCTACTGATTAGCTTACTTCAATAACAAAAAATATCCTACAAAGCCCCTGTTCAATATAGAAATGAGCAATAGCTCGAATAATTTATGGTTTTTAGCGTCTAATCTTACTTGACAAGTTCATATCGTAATTGGGATAGACGGTCAATCCTTATATTTCGTTTTGAACAAGCTTGCCGTTTTTAATTTCGCTTTCTAAGAGGCCGTATAAATATTTTGTACCTTCCAAATATAAACCTGTCGATTCATCGTAGAGCTTCTTGCAAAATTCAGAACCGTAAAAAATGTTCATAGCCTCTGTAATTCCGATATTTTTTTCATTTGCACACTCTGCGATTATATCCTGTGTAGCAAGCTCCATAAGCTGCTTTGCCTTAGACATTGTATTCACTTTCCTTTGTCAGGTATTTTAAGGCCCTTTCCGTATGGAATGAATACTGGTCGGTCAGCTTTTTATACTCCATTTCACGAATAAGCGTATCAATTTCTATCATTCCGTTGCTGAATTGTCTGAAAAGCAGTGCTAAATCATCATTTGCAACAGGACCTATGACTATATCGTATTTATTATCGGAATTATTGTCTTCCTCTGAATTCACACCGTTTCTGTTGTTTATTACAAACCTTGCCCATTCCTCGGTGGGAGCGGGAAAGCTTTTAATATTTATATCCGAATTGTCGGCATCAATGTCATAAATAAAAGCATTAACAATCGGACTTCCGCCGTAAATTCTCGATACACGTCGTGCCATTTTTTCAGCCTGCTCTTTAATTGTCGTGAGGTAAAAGCCTTTACCGAAATCCTTATAAGGACGGCACTTATTCAAATCTATTTTATCAATAAAGCAATTAGTCCCATGGTATAAAATCACTGTATCATACCCCCGTTATTACGGCATACAATGCTTAAATCGTTAACGGCGTCCTGTAGGGAGAGTGTATGCTCAATATCGTAGTTTTCGGTAAGAAACTCTATACCCTTATTTGCGTAAAGATAGCGAAAAGCCTCCTGCTCGGTAAGGTTTTTGCTCAAAGCAAATTCGTTTATACAAACAACTATATAGTTAATTATTTTTCTTTCCAATACAGACACCCGCCTTTCAAATATATTATATCCTCATTTTACCGTTCCGTCAATTCTTTCTTTATCTAAAAAACAAATTACCGCCCATTCTTAAGAATAAGCGGCAATTTAATATTGCGGGGTAATTCCTCGCATACGGGGAATATGCTCCCCATATTCGATGGTCCAGAGCCTTCGCCCAAGCCAATGCATTAAGACACTCGGTGACTTTGCAACTCTTATAATATCATACTTTTTATAAAAGTCAATACCAATCACTACCCTGAATCATTTTTAACTATCTTAACATTAAAAGCATTTAATTATTAGTGTAAATAAATGGAGCCAAATGCAACCCCCGGACGGGATAACTCTCGACTCCGATTATATTATACATAATAATTATAAGTTTGTCAATGACCCGCAATCAGTATCGTTTTTCAGTCTAAACAGTACAGATAAAAATATGCATCAATCATACCGACAACTGTAAAATACAAGAAGTTTTGTATGTTTTCAAGAAAGCATTTTCATCGCTTCGGTAAACACCGCGCCCAGTCCGTCATGAAATACAAGGGCGGCGTATTTATCGTAATCGGTACTTTCCTTATTTATAATCACAAGATTTTCGCCTTTAAAATATATTACAAATCCTGCCGCAGGATATACCGCAAGCGATGTTCCGCCTATAATAAGCAGGTCGGCGTTTTCTATTGCCCTCAGCGCTCCGTTTACGATGCTGTTGTCAAGCTGTTCGCCGTAAAGCACAACATCCGGCTTTAAAACTCCGCCGCATAAACAGTGCGGAATATTCTCTCCGTTTGTTCTGAGATAATCCAACCCATATTCCCTGCCGCAGTCAGTGCAATGAAATTTCGAGGTTGTGCCGTGCAGCTCATACACCTTTTTACTTCCGGCTTTTTGGTGAAGTCCATCTATGTTCTGTGTAACTACCGTTATGTCCTTTCCGTGCTTTTCAAGCTCTGCCAGAGCTTTATGTGTGATATTCGGCTCTGCACTTTCCATAAAGAAATCTCTGAAAAAGCGGTAAAACAAATCCGTGTTTTCAAAAAAGCAGTTATGACTTAAAATTTCTTCCGGCGACATTCCGTAATTAACGGCAGTATGATAAATTCCGTCCTCGCTCCTGTAATCTTTCAGTCCGCTTTCGGTTGACACTCCTGCACCGCCGAAAAACACGGTACGTTCCGAATCATTTATCATTTCGGTAAATTTAAAAATATCATTTTTATTCATTCAAACTTTTCTCCTGACATAAACATAGGTGTTCCCTAGCATTACCTGAAATCACTTTATTCACAATATCTCTACCAATTTATTTATCGCGGGTTATTACTGCTTTATTCATCAAAATATTTTCAACAATGTTTGTGGAATTTTTTTGTTCAATTATCGGAATATTCGTAACTTTTCTTTCACCTATATTTAAAGATAAAACAAAAAGCATTTACGTAAAAAATGTTGTCAAATTCGTCATAACATAATGTATATAAAACTTATAATTTTTCATTTATTTACTTTCGTATTATACACTAAAATCGAATAAAATGCAATAATATCATATTCATAGAACAAATTCCATTATTGATAGATAAATCATTCTATATTTACCTTCGTAACATTGTTAAATAGCGTATTTCAATAGTACACAACTAATTTCATGATTTGAAATAATGGCATACGAGGGCGAATTTATAAAAAATTTCATTTCACCCCTTGACAAAATGCAAAACCTGAGGAATACTATAAGTAGACGTCCTATTTATGAAGGAGTAACGAAATAAAGTTCTGCGGTCCGAAAGGGCGCTGTAACTTCATCTGCGGCTCCGAACAAGGTCGTTATATGAATTTACAGACGCTGTCCGTTCGGATATGCGTTTTTTTGTTTCTCGGAGAACCGATTGACCCGTAAAATCGGTGAAACAAAACGGCGTATGCAGTAGCATAGATCAGCAGAAAAATCTTCCCAAAACAGCACATTGCATGTAGCGGCATATTGCCGTGTCAGCACAAACGAAGAATACCGGTTAAATTCCTTTATCACCCAATGCACTATTATCACGATTTTATCAGCCAATCGGATAATATGGTCTTGGTAGATATTTACGCAGACGAAGGAATTACCGACACTTCTGTTGAAAAGCGGAATGAGTTTAAAAGAATGTTAAACGATTGCCGTCTCGGAAAAATCGACCGCATTTATGTTAAAAGCGCCTTTGCGCAGTCCGAAGCATTGGCGACTTCAAAACGGGTATCGACAATGAACAGAATGAGGCTTGAAATAGGTGGATACTCCAAAAACAAAGTGCCCGAAGAGAAATGCCCTTCACATTCCATGTCCGAGGAAGTGATTGGCAGAACCCTTATATGCTTTTATAACAAGCTGCGCCAAAATGAGAATGTTCTGCCTAAAGACAGTGATGAAAACTGTATAACCGAGCTTGGAAAATACAGCGGCAAATACGCATTAAGCGAGCTTTTATTCTGCGGAGTATGCGGCAGCCCGTTCAGACGGAAAACATTGACAAGAAACGGCGTTAAAAAGATATACTGGCGCTGTCTTTATCATATGGAAAAGGGCAACGACGCCTGCCCGCAGTCAAAAGGAATTGAAGAACACATATTACACGCTGCTATATGCCGCGGGCTTACAAAAAGCATTCCGTGTGAAAACGACGTGCGAAACACGGTTAAAACGCTGCTTGCCTATTCCCTGTTGGACAATCGGCTGCTGCTTGAATACCAGTCGCTTGAAAATATGATAAACGAGCTTAAAGCCAAGGCGGAAACTGCCGAAAAGATATGCCTTGCAACCGGCGGTAATAAGGACCTTTATATTGAGGAAATAAAGAAGTGCTATGCCTCGGTTGCCGATGTGAGAAACCAAATGACCGAGCTAAAAACACAAATTGACAAAAGCCCGGAACACAAAACCGAGCTTGAAAAAATCGATGCCTGTATTTCCGATGAAGAAATAGGTTTTACGGAATATAACGATGAAATTATACGGTATTTGGTGAGCAGTATCACGGTTACAGAGGATATGAAAATAGTAATAACCCTCAAAGGCGGAGTGAAAATTACAGAGCCTATTTATGCTTTAAAAGGCACAAATACTTTCTAAAAATGCTTACAATAACTGCCCTTTTGCACTATAATAATTACAGTGATAAGAAAAGGGTAATTATCTGCGTTTTAAAAGGAATTTTAGATGTTTGCTTTTCTGTAAAATTGGCACATCTTTGTTTCACAATATGGAACACATAGAAAAACCCTTGATTATTCAAGGGTTTTTCGTGTTTTTGAGTTTCTTTAATGTTTATTATCCTACGGCAAACATTTGCCCGTTTCCGTACCCGCGGCAGACTCGAACTCACAGACGCATAAAAAATTCCTGCTTATACAGAAAAACCGTTTCCTTATCACTTAAAACGCAAAAGTGATCGGAAACGGTTATTTTTTTGCATATCCGAAAGGTGTTTTTTATGAATAAAAATGAACAGACTAACCCTTTGGTGCAAAGAATTAAAAAATTTCTTTATCTTCAATTGATGACTTTTTAAGCTGGGGGTTATTTGAGTCAAATACTATCCTTCAACTTTTCAAGCCAACAAATAACATAGGAAGCGAAGCAGTGATTGCAGCTGGCCCCGGTATCGATATTTTCCCAAAGCGTTCCGGTTCTGTTTGCCATATAGCCGAAAAATCCGACAATGTTTTTAAGAGCTTCCTCCTTAAAGCCTGCCCTCATTAAAATTTCCAGACGGAGATAATTACCTATAAATGCGTTTGCGGGTGCGATTTCCGGATAATCGGTATTGCGGTTTCGCTCCGGGCCGAATTTATGAATCAGCGTTTCAAGCAGCTCGCCGTCACGCTCGGGCGACGCAACACCGAAAAAGAAAGCGTAATACTGGCATACCTCTGTTGCGTCGGGCTTTGCCTTAAGTATTCCGTTTTCCCGAACTGCATGATCACGGAAAAATTTACCGTCAAATGATTGGCAGTAAACGGTTTCGCGTATTTTTTCGGCTTTTACGGAAAGCTCGGGCAGGTTATAAAGCTCTGAAATTGCCGAAAGCATTGCGGAATAAAGCATATTAGACGGGTAATTGACTCCATCGGTCAAATCGTTTGCCCGCGACCATTCCACAAAAACCCAGCTTTCAAGATTTTCAAGCAGACCGTCGCTGTTTTCAAAGCGGCTGAAGTATTTAAGGAGTCCGAAAGCCTTTGCCCTGAATCGTTCAACCAGCTCACGGTCTCCCGAGCGGTCAAGATATTCGCGCAGCTCCAAAAACAGCCACATGGCCCAGTTAGGTATAAAGGAATTCGGCGTATGATCCGCCGGGTAGCACATCGGGATCATGCCGTCGGGAATATTCACATAGCTTTCTTCACAAAGGAAATTTTCCAAAAAATCGTGTTCAACTAAAGTCTCGCCGCAAAGCAAATATTCGGTTCTTCCCGAAAAAAAGCTGTCGCAAAGCCAGCCGGCGCGCTCACGCGAGGGGCAGTCCATAAACAGATCAACACTTCCCTGACGGAAGGTTTCAACAGCCGCGTCCGCGATTTTGCAAATCTCCGCGTCATCGAATTTCATGGTGTATTTAAGCGGTGGATGCTTATATTCGGTCATAAAAAGCTCTGCTTCCGCATCTCCGCCGTATACCGCTGCCTGCAGATATTTGCAGGTATAAGCCTCAAAAAAGCGGAGGGTTCTTTCCCCTGCGGGCAGATCGAAAATTGCCGCATTGCAGCAGCCCCCGCGCAGATAATCAACACGGTCTGTATCGCTCAATATTTCATCAAACATAATATACAGCCTTATCGGGCGCTGTGTTTTTATATATATTCCTATCATCCCGGTTGCGTTATACGGCAGCTCATAAATACCGTATGTGCCGTCCGAAAGCGCTTTGTCTTCGTTTGAAACAGGAGCTGAAAGCTGCAGCTTTTCGCATTCCTCGGTAATCATTAAATCGGGGTCATTAAAAAGATATTCGGATTGCTCGGGTTTTGCTACCAACGCGTCAAAGGCACCGTTTCGCCAATATTCATCGCGCTCCGAAAAAGAAAAAGTGCCGCCTAAAATTCTTTTTGCCCCGTTTTTTTCATATAGCGGGTACGGTGTGCTTCTCTTTAAATATTTCGGTTGCGGCAAATATGAAAGCGGCTCTGTACCCTGCACGGCATCAGTAAAATATGTATCGCCCTCTATAATGCGGTATGACTCCGCAAACGGGCGCTGAAAGCTGTAACGCTGTATTTTTTTTATATATTCGGGATTGATACGCGCGGTAAAATCATTGCCGGTATACGCCGCCACCTGTCCGTCTGTCAACAGTTCCGCCGTCAAAAATGAATCCTGCTTGATAAGGTAATAGCTGCGCGCATTATAACCGCAGACCTCTATAATTACCGTATTCTGTTCTTGGTCGGCAAACGGGGTCAGATCGATTTCATCCATACGAAAAAAACCGCGCCCTGCCCTCGCGGGGCCGTAGCAGACAAATTTACCGTTCACCGACATGTGATAGATACCCGAGGTTGCAATTTTTGCGATAATGGCTTTACCCTTTCCCACAACCGTTTTAAACTGTACCCTCAGGTTCATTTCCTTTTCTCTGCCCGTCACCCAAACGGGCACTGCTTTTTCAAAAAAAACATACATTTTTTTGTCTCCCTGAAATTATTGCTCGGAATACATTTCCCTGTACCTTCCCGGTGTTATGCCGCTGTAACGCTTAAAAATTCTGATAAAGGTATTGGGGTTTTCATAGCCTGTAAGATATGTTACCTCCTGCACCGATTTTCCGCCGACCGTCAGCAATTCCTTTGCCTTTTCAATGCGCACCTTATGGATATAATCAAGCAGACCGTTGCCTGTCTTTTTTATAAATTTGGCAGAAAGCGTGTGCCGCTTACTGTTATACGAAAGAAAAACGGCGGAAAAGCCGACGCACTGAATATGGGTATAAACGCCGCTAATTATCCTTATTTTATTTGTATGGACGCAGACTCGGTACTTCAGTATGATTCACTTAAAAACATCTCTCAGCCTATTTTAGAAAAACCGAATGTTGTTGCAGTCGGAGGGTTGATAAGGCTGTCAAATGATGTTGAGCTTGAGAATTGCAGAGTGAAAAAATATCAACTTCCAAAAAATATCATTGCCTGTATGCAAGTGCTTGAATATGACCGGTCATTTTTAGCGTCACGCATTATGTTCGATAAATTCAACGGCTCGCTTATTATTTCAGGTGCATTCGGTTTGTTTAAAAAGGATGTTGTAATTGCCGCCGGAGGTTACAATAACAAAACAATGGGTGAGGATATGGAGCTTGTAGTAAAGCTGCATGAATACTGTACGGTCAATAATATGAAATACACTATCTGCTATGCAACCGACGCCATTTGTTGGACGCAGGCTCCCGAAAAGCTGAGCGACTTAAAAAAGCAGCGTAAGCGCTGGCACCTTGGACTGTTTCAAAGTATGATTAAACACAGAAAAATGCTTTTCAACCCCAAATTCGGTGCGGTAGGTTATATTTCATATTTATATTTTCTGATTTATGAATTGCTTTCGCCTTTTATAGAAATATTCGGAGTTCTGACAATGCTTTTGGCTTTTGCGATGGATTTGATTAACATTCCGTTTATGGTACTGTTTTTCCTTATCTATGCAGTATTTGGAAGTGTGTTGTCGCTTACGGCGTTTTTTTCAAGAGTTTATACTTCGGATTTGAAAGTAACATTTTCAGACGCGGTTAAAGCCTGCCTTTTGTGTGTTTTTGAAATCACATGTCTTAGGTTTGTTTTGGCTTGGGTCAGGGCAACGGCTTTTTTCGGTTACCGCAAGAAAAAACTGCAATGGGGTCGAATTGAACGCAAAAAAATCAACTTTAAATAAGAGGAGAAAAATATATGGAACTTAAGGATTTAAAAACCGCATTGTTCGGATTTAATAAAAACGATGTTTGCGAATACATTTCACAGTTAAACTATATCTATGAACAAAAGGAAGCGCAAAAAATCAAAGAGCAGAAAGATATATTAGAGGAACTGAATAAAAAGAATGAGGAACTGAATGATTATAATTCCCGTTTAAATCAGGAAAACACCGATCTTAAAAGAATTAACGATGAATTACAGAAAAAATTTGAATTATCCGACAAAAGGTCAAGCAAATTGGAAAACCAAATTGAAGAAATTCGCAAAGCGACCGTTTCAGTGCTTGAGGAAGTTAAAGAACAGCTAAATTCTGCCGAAAAAAGAATTTCGGATCTGCAAACGGAGCAAGGGTATGAATAACTGCCGAAAGTTTTATAAAGGCTTAATTATATGCATTTTTTCTATTGCGATGATATTGAATATCGGGTTGCCTGTTTATGCCGCTGTTTATACAGTGCCAAGCGACAGCGGTGAGGCGGACACCGTTTATGTTGCCGGAAATCCCAATGCATATCCGCTTGAATATTACAGTAAGGAAGATAAAGCTTTTTGCGGTGTTTTTCCCGATATGCTGAAGGTTGTATCCGAAAAAACAGGCATTTCATTTACCTATATTTCAGCTTCTTCCGAAAATCGGCAGAAAGAGCTTTCCCGCAACAATCAGGTTGAATTGTTGACAGTACTCTCCGATAAACAGGACGAGTGCAAAGTGGATGAACTGTTGCCGGTTTTAGAGTTTTATTCTAAAGGTGAAAATACAACTTATTGCATAGGCTTTACCGAAATTGCCTCTCCCGAACTTATCGGGAAAATAAGAAATGCATTTTTGGAAATATCCGAAGAGGAAAAAATGGGATTTTTACTCGCAAATTCAAATAATAATCCTGATGTGAGCAACAAGAACCGTTTAATAAAAATAATAATTTTGTCAATTTCTTTTCTTATTGTCATTTGCGGTTTTCTTGCCGTCATTGGCGTCAAAAGAAAAAAACACAGCAATCAAGATTCGATGATTGACGAATTGACGGGTATAGGCAATGCAGAATATTATAATTATGCCTTTGAACAGTTGCTATCCCGTCAATCTAAAAATCTTTATGCTGTTGTTTATTTGGCATATAAAGTTGAAAAAATAAGCATTGAATGCGGAGAAAAAACAATTAAGGAAATTGAGAGTTATGCTGCTGCACACTTAAATTCAAAAATTGCCTCTGCCGAATACCTAGCAAGGATAAATGACGGAGTTTTTGTAATGCTTATACAGGCACCTACAGAAAAAGAATGTGCAAGCAAAATGTTCGAGATTGTTGACAGCTTAAACCTATATTTGCAGGAATTTTATCCAAATATGACAAATGCTTTCAGAGCAGGAGTCTCAAGGCTTTGCGAACATCCTGATTGCAATGCCGAAACAGCATTTTATAATGCAAAGCAGGGCTATTTTGCAGCTCTAAGGAGCAATACTTCTGTAGTGATAACCTGTGAAAACCACTTGACACAAAGCAGAAGACAGGAAAAATTGCGAAAGGATGTTGCCAACGCGGTTACCGATGGCGAATTCCGGGTGTATTTACAGTTTATCAATGAAAATAAATCCAAAAAAATTTGCGGTGCGGAAGCTCTGTCACGCTGGCAAAATAAAGAATACGGTATATTGCGTCCACACGAATATATTGACGTTTTGAAAGAAACCGAACAAATAATAGCGCACGATTACAAAATGTTTTCTGCTGTATGCCGACAACTTGAGGCTTGGTGTGCTGAACCGTATAAGCAACTTTTTTTAACCTGCAATTTCACAAGGACTTCGCTCAGTCAAAATGATTTTTTCGACCGCATATCCGAAATTTCTTCCGATTACAAATTTGATCGTAGCCGACTTGTACTTGAAATAATCGAAGATTCAATTGCTGAGAATTCACAGGCGGTTTCGGAAAATATCAGCAAATGCCGCAGAGCAGGCTTTAAAATAGCGATTGACGATATGGGAGCGGGATTTTCGTCTTTTGCCGACTTATATGATAATGAAATTGATTTAGTAAAAATCGATGGAGAATTTATTGCCTCTTGCACATCTGAAAGGCAGCAAACTATGCTTTCAAATATAATAACACTTGTGCATGAGTCCGGCGCAAAGATTCTTTGTGAGGGAGTTGAAAATTTGGAACAAGCAGATTTTCTCGACAAAATAAATTGTGATATGATGCAGGGATTTTATTTTTCAAAGATCCTCCCACTGGTTGAATGTGAAAAATTTCTTAAAAATGAAAATATCACAGAAGGAAAAAATTTTTAAAACTAACACAGAAA
>OLGA01001474.1_pt1 | contig 18570 bp, 20 predicted proteins | sample 1604881 | NCBI WGS metagenome assembly OLGA01 (sample SAMEA3888896, study PRJEB22519) | human gut metagenome | biome: human gut; feature: human-associated habitat; material: faeces | place: Denmark | collected 2009 | reverse complement strand
CGCCCGGCTTCTACACGATGACGGTGACGGCAACGTCCAACACCGGGTATCAAGCGACGCCGATCACGCGGAGCCTGATCGTGCGTGAAAACAGACACAGCCTGACGATTACGAACCGCGAGCCGGTTTACAACGGCCGGACGCAGGGCGTGGTTGTGGCACTGAACGGGTTCGACTTCCGCGGCGAAGGCATTCAGGCTGCGGCGGAGCGGTCCTGGACGGTGAAGTACTACGAGAAGAACGACGACGGCACGAAGGGTGCGATGGTGGAGCCGACGCAGGCCGGCAAGTACATCGCGGTTGTGACGCTGCCTGCTTCCGCCTACTGGACGGAAGTGGAGGAGACGGTCGACTTTGAGATCAAGCCGCGGGCCGTGTCGGTTGTGGACGTGATTGCGCAGGCAAAGGTCTATGACGGAAGCAAGAATGCGAACCTCGTGGAGGTCATTCTGAACGACGCGGAGACCGAGCAGGGAAGCACCGGCTGGCTGAAGGCGGACGAGATGACCGGCGTGATCAACGGCGACAGCATCTTCGCGACGGCGACCGGCACGCTCGACTCGGAAGCGGCGGGCAAGCGCACCGTGAAGGTGACGGACGTGAAGCTCGGCGGCGCGGACGCGGGCAACTCGCTCGACATTCAGGAATTCATGCTCGTCCCCGTCGGCGCGGACACCTTCCGCGACGCGCTGCGCATGGGCGCGGAAATTTACCACGCGCTCGGCTCGCTCGTCGGCCATTGCGGCGTGGGCGACGAGGGCGGCTACGCCCCCTCGCTTGCAAGCCACGAGGAGGCGCTTGACCTGCTCTGCCGCGCCATTGAGACGGCCGGCTATCGCCCCGGCGCGGACGTATACCTCGCGCTCGACGCCGCCGTTTCCGCGTGGTACGACGCAGGCTCTGACCGCTACCGGCTGCCGAAAAGCGGCAAAACACTTACGCGTGAGGAGCTGCTGACCTACTGGCAGGAGCTTGCGCGGCGCTATCCGCTTCTCTCGCTCGAGGACGGTATGGGCGAGGACGACGAAGCGGGCTGGCAGGCGCTGAGCGGTTCCCTTGGTGAAAGGATGCAGCTCGTCGGCGACGACCTCTTTGTCACGAACCCCGCGCGCATCGCCCGCGGGGTGGAGCAAAAGCTCGCCAACGCCGTACTCATCAAGCCGAATCAGATCGGCACGCTCACGGAGACCGTCGAGGCCGTCCGCGCGGCGCAGGCCGCGGGCTGGGCGGCGGTCCTATCCCACCGCTCGGGCGAAACGGAGGACAGCACCATCGCCGACCTCGCGGTCGCGCTCGGCTGCACGCAGATCAAGGCCGGTGCTCCCTGCCGCGGCGAGCGCACGGCAAAGTACAACCGTCTGCTCGCCATTGAACAGGCGCTCGGCGGGAACGCCCGCTATGCGGGCCGCGCGGCCTTTACGGTATTGCCTTAAGGCAACCCAGCACAATGAAAGCGTTATTGCCTTAAAATTTCCCGAGAAATATGGTTTAGAAAAGGCTTCGACGGCGCACAATACCGTCAGAGCCTCTTCTATTTCGCAGCGCCCGCCACGCGGGCAGAAAGGACACGCTTATGAATGAACCGAAACGCCGCGCCGCGCGGCATTCCCTGACCGGGACGGGCTTATACATAGCCCTGTTCCTCGGATTGACGGCACTCGCCGTCGCGGGCTATTGGATGCTGCTCCCCTCTTCCGCTGACAAAACACCGACCAATGTGACCGAGCCGCCGGTCACGACTCTCATCACCGCAGAGCCGGTCACCCCGGACGTTCCCGAGGTCAAGCCGGAGGAGCCGGCCGAACCGGTGCAGTCCGTTGTGGAGGTCACGGTCCCGGAAAAGGAGCCGGAGGCCACCGAGCCGGTCACGCCCGTCGCGCCGCGGCTCATTGTCTCTCCCCTGAGCGGTGAGACCGTCGCCGCCTTCAGCATGGACGAGCTCGCTTACAGCGAAACGCTCGCCGACTGGCGCACACACGACGGCATCGACATCAAGGCGGACGCCGGCACGCAGGTGCTTGCCGCCAGCTCCGGCACGGTGCTCTCCGTCGCGGACGACGACCTGATGGGCACCACCGTCGTCATCGCGCACGACGGCGGCTACGAGACCACCTACTCCAACCTCCAGAGCGTCCCGACCGTCGCGCCGGAGCAGTACGTCTCCGCCGGACAGGTCATCGGCGCGGTCGGCACGACCTCGCTCGCTGAGGCTTCCATGGCGCCGCACCTGCACTTCTCCGTCACAAAGGACGGCGAGATCATCGACCCGCAGGAATTTCTCAAGTCCTGACAAAAGAGCCGATCCAACGGATCGGCTCTTTTCCCGTATTCGTTTATCGGCAGTCGTCGCCGACCGCTTCGCTCAGTCCGCGTCGGGCTTCGTAGCCTCCTCAAAGATCGCAACAGCCTCCGCGTTCGGGGCCTCGGTGAATCTCGCCACGAGATAGGCCGCGAGGAAGCTGACGATAAAGCCGGGAACGATCTCATACACACCCGTCGAGGCGGTGAGACCGCTCAGCAGCCAGCCGAGATCCACCACGAAGCCGGACACCACGCCCGCGACCGCGCCCTTGTAGTTGAAGCGCTTCCAGAAGAGGGAGAGCAGGATGGTGGGGCCGAAGGATGCGCCGAAGGCGCCCCAAGCGTTCTCCACCATATCCATGATGGCCTGCGCGCCGCTGCCCTTGGAGTTGGCGATGGCAAAGGCGATCAGGGAGAGGACAAGCACCAGCACGCGGCCGACGAGCAGCGTTTCCTTCTCGCTCGCGCCCTTGCGGAAGAAGGGCTTATAGAGGTCCGCCGTGAAGGAGCTGGAGGCGACAAGCAGCTGAGAATCCGCCGTGGAGATGGACGCGGCGATGATGGCTGCGAGCAGCAGACCGCAGATGCCCGCCGGGAAGAACTTGCGGGACATGGCGATGAAAACGAGCTTCTGGTTGCCGTGGGTGAGCAGCTCCTCGCCCATGATCATGCGCCCGAAATAGGCGATCATAACGGCGGAGAAGAGGGAAATGACGACCCAGATGATGGCCACAATAGAGGACTTCTTGATCATCGAGGGCTTCTCGATGGACATGAAGCGCACAAGGATGTGCGGCATACCGAAGTAACCGAGACCCCAGCCGAGGCCGCTGACAATGTCCTGCCAGCTCGCGTTGAAGATGCCGCCGCCGAAGGCGCACTGCGTCACCGCGCCGGTCGCAGCGTCGGTATACTCATAGACCGTCTCCAGTGCCGTGGGATCGAGCAGCTCGCTGTGGCCGAAATAGACGACGATAGGCACCAGCATCAGCGCCGCCATCATCAGAAGGCCCTGGAAGAAATCCGTCCAGCACACAGCGGCGAAGCCGCCGAAGAAGGTGTAGGCCACGATGATGAGCAGGAAGGCGAACATGGCGATCTTCGGGGAAATATCCGGGAAGAGCGTGGTAAACACGGAGGTGCCCGCCACCAGCGCGGAGGCCACATAGATCGTGTAGGCAAAGAGGAAGATGAGCGCGCACACGAGCTGCAGCGCGCGGGAATCGACCGCGAAGCGGTTCGTCAGGTACTGCGGGAGCGTGATGGAATCGTTCGCCGCCTTGGAGAAGGTGCGAAGGCGCTTGGCGCACAGGATCCAGTTGGCCGCCGTACCGATGGCAAGGCCGATGCCGATCCACATCTGGCCGAAGCCGAAGGCGAGGATCGAGCCGGGCAGGCCCATCAGCAGCCACGCGGACATATCGGACGCCTGCGCGGACAAGGCGGTGACCCAGGGGCCCATGGAGCGTCCGCCGAGGAAGAAGTCCTCCGAATTTTTGTTCGTGCCGTTGAAGTAGAACACCAGCGCCACGCCGAGCAGGATAACAAAGTACGCGATAAATGTTGTGATCTCCCAGTTCATAAGCTTTTGTCCTTCCGTCTTTCTGTTTGAGGCAGATACCTTATGGAAAAGCCGCACGAGGCAAAATAAAGCAAGAGGGGCACAACGAATGTCGTGCCTCTCTTGTGCTCCCGGTCGGTCCATGATCTGTCTGCCGGCAGCCGCCGGCAGATAAACATACAGCTTTTCACGACAATATCAATTTAATATTAAATGCCAAATGGCGTGATTTGTCAAGGGATGTTCCGGAAAATTGTTGCGTTTCTGCACGCCAGGGCTAAAGCTGCACTCATCCAGCCATCGGGCCTGGCGGGCCGCGAACCGCCGCAGGGCAATGGGGACGATCTGCGAGAGCCGCAGGGGTGTGAGGCTCCCGTGCAGGCGGTGCCAGCCATCGTCCAGTCTGTTCCTGAAACCACATCCGTATTTAGCGTTGGACAAAGCGGATGGCATAGCTACCCTCTCGCTTGGAACGGCCGAACCACCGCCTTGGGCACGCAGCAGAGACACCAGGTCGGTATTCTGCGCCCGCGCCTTTTCCTCCGGCGTGAAATAGATAAATTTAGCCATCCTTTTTTCTCCGTATGGATCGATGTGGTCCCTCTTGCCGCCAGAGGGACGCTGTGGTACAATTTCTCTCCGTGATATTCTGTGAGAGAAGGAAGAAGCAAATGAACCAGAAAGAACTCAACGAAATTCGCCGGCGCTTCCGGCTCGATAAAAATAACTTCAGCCGCATCTTCGGCTGCTATGTCAACTCCAACCGCGAGGTCATCTCGTGGATCGACGCCTCCCTCGGCCTCATGCGGCAGGAGGAGCAGGAGATGTATCTGGGGCTGCTCAAAAAGACGCTCTCCGGCACGCTGGGGCGCAACCTCATTGACATCGAATTCTCCACCGCGCAGGTCGCGGACAGCGACGAGCACCGCCTGCTCCAAACCCTGCGCCAGACGGAGTGCAAGGATGCGAACGCCCGCGAAACGCTCTGCCGCAAAATTATTGAATCTCTGAGCATGGGTGAGACGAACTATCTCATTCTCCTCGCCGCCGATGCCTACGATGTTCCCTACCGCGGCAAGGACGACGAGCTGCAGGCGGACGCCTCCGGCGACGTCTACAAGTATTTTGTCTGCGCCATTTGTCCTGTGAAGGCGCCGACGCTCGAGCTGCGCTACGATACCGACGAGAACTTCTTCCACCCCAGCTCCACCGGACATATTGCCCTTGCGCCCGAGCTGGGCTTCCTCTTCCCCGCCTTCGACGACCGCGCGGCGAACATCTACAACGCGCTTTTCTACAGCAAGAACGTCGAGCTCATTCACGAGGAGGTCATTGACGCGGTATTCCGTGTGGAGCCGCCGATGTCCGCCGTCGAGCAGAAAAATGTGTTTGATACCGCGCTCGCTGATACGCTTGAAAAGGATTGCAGCTACGATGTGGTGCAGTCCGTCCACGAGCAGCTGCGCGGCCGCATTCAGGAGCATAAGGAGAGCCGCGACCCCGCGCCGCTGGAGTTGACCGTCGGCGACGTCGGCGGCATCCTGTCCGAGAGCGGCGTGAGCGAGGAGAAGGTCGAGAGCTTCCGCCGCGAGTGCGAGAAGCAGTACGGTGAGAATGCCGCGCTGAATCCGAAGAACATTCTTGGCACGGGCAAGTTCGAGATCACCACGCCGGAGGTGAAGATCACCGTCGCACCGGAGAACAGCTATCTCATCGAGGCCCGCATGATCGGCGGGCGCAGGTACCTGCTCATTCCCGCCGACGACGGCGTGGAGGTCAACGGCGTGAGCGTGAGCATACCGAACGAGGAACATAACTGATCACAGAGCCGCAGCACCGGTCATCACCGATGCCGCGGCTCTGCACTATGTATACGATATCTCTTCATGATCGTCGGGCTTGTGTCCCATGGCGAGGCGCTTGCGTTGGAGTTCGCGGCGGCGCTTGCGGTCGATTCGCAAGCCATAGAGCGTACCGTCAGCCTTGCTGTTATCCTCGAAGATCCTGCCCATGTGGTGCAGCATCTGCACGACCGAATCGTCAAGAGTAGGTGAGCGATACACCGCATCTCTTTTTGGCACTCTGCTGTCGGGCGGTACATCCGCCTCCTGTTCCGGCGTGTCGTTTGTCGGTTCATCGGTATTCTCTTCCGTACCACCTGATGTGTCCGTCTTTTGTGCAGGATCGTGGCACGCTGGCACTTCGTCACTTGGCCGCGGGTCAGGATCAATCGGTGCTGGGCTCTCCTGCACCGATTGTTCTTCTACTTGTCTATGACGCATCGCTTCGAGGTCTTGCTCCGATCGCTTCAGCACCTCCTGAATGACCATGTTGCGTACCGTCTTGAATTCCTTCTGCTGACTCAGCGGCAGCCGCTCCGGGAGCTTCTGACTGTAGTCGAGACATTTCTGCTCCTGCAGCTCCTGCCAGATCTCATAGGCTTCCGCCACACGCGGGTCCTTGGCGAGCTCGTCTACAATTTCATCCACAATACGCTTGAGGCGCGGCGGCAGGTAACCGTAGACCCTGCGTCCCTTTGTGAGCGGCAGCCGCTGTGTTAGCTCTTCGATGAGCTGCTCCATACGCTCATTTTGCAGCGTGCCGCCGCGCATTGCACGGATCAGCTCCAGCATACGTTCCTCGGCATTTTCGCGCAGGCGTGTGCGGTACTGTGTCTGCTTTTCATAGATGCTGATGCGGTCATTCTCATAGACCTTTGTCACGAACGCGGACTTAACTGCACGGATACCCTGCACGGTGATAGCCCTCGCGCGGATCGGTGGAGTAGAGGATCATGTGGATGTGAACATGCTTCTCCTTTGTGTGGAGCGCGGCATACCACTTGAGGTGGTCCGGATGTATCTTGTACGCCTCCGCGATGTCTCCTACGCAGGCGCAGACCAACGCACGCCAGTTCTCCATGTCCGTGTAGCCGAGCCGCTCGGCATCCTCGCGGCGCAGAGAGACGATGGGCGTCCACACATTTCCCGCATGCTGGGAGACAGCCTCCTCTACTTCGCGCAGAGATCTCACCGGACCGTTGGCGTCCCACAGGCCATGCCCGCCGACTTGCTGCGCACCTGGACGGTTTGCAACATAGTCGATGTAGTTCTCACGCTTGTCCATTGGCACAACGAACTGTTCATACGCCTGCGCGATGAATTCCGCCGCGGTCATTCGTGTAGGGTGTTCCTTGTAGTCCTCGTACTCCAGCAGCCCGCAGCAGAGCGGAAGATTTTTTGTCAGGCGCTGGATGTACGCCTTCTGTTTTTCCGTTGGCGGCGTATCCGCGTCTTTCTCTGGGATCACCACGCCTTCTCGTGTGGCGAAATAGTGCGTGCGGTTACGCAGCCATTTCGCATTCTTCCCGCCCTTGAGGTAGGGCGAGATGAAAATTAGTCTTGCCAATCGTCATCCTCTCCCAATCGCCGCTGGGTGTCGAGTGCGTTGGAAAAGCTGATCTGACCGTTCGTGCGCTTGACCTCATCCACGGCGTAAGCACGCAGCTCCTTGCGGTCAATAGGATCTGCGCGGAAGTGCGCGGCGATAGTGTGGCACATCATGTTCAGCTCCACACACCACTTGAAGAGCAGCGAGCGCAGACGGTTGTTGTGGTTCTCCAGCGTGCCGCGGATCATCGTCACTAAAGCCTTCGAGAGATACTCTGTCGTGTCGCAGCTTCCGAGGTAGCCCATGTAGAAGCGCAGGGCTTTCTCGATGAATTCGCTTCGCGTTTTGCAGTTATCCTCCTCCAGCCAACCATCCATACGGCGGATCACGGCAGGGGTAAACCAGACCGCCATGCGTGTTTTGTTCTCGGTGTTTTTTTCTTCAGTCATGGGAAAATCTCCTATTCTTGTGGTACGACACAGCGCAAAGGCTTGCCACACCGGACTTTTTTGCCTTTCCGACCACCTCGTAGCCGAAAAACGGCGCGCAAGGTTCACCTTGCTTGACCATCGAAAAAGCCCCGCACTGCGGGGCTTTGTGGCTGGGAGGTGGTCGCTTGCGACCACCTCCCTTTATCTCGCACAAAATCGAACGGGCATAAAGCCGTTCGATCATCCCGGCGAGGGCCGCGCGCAAACGCGCACAAGCGGCCCAAAACGCTGGGGATACTATCCCAGCGGGGCGACGCCCCGTTTCCTTTTCCAAAAGCGCACACAGCGGCCCACAAGGGCAAACAGCGGGTACCAGCCATCGCGGGTGCGGAAATAAAAAGCGGAGGCTGCACAATGTGCAGCCTCCGACGTGGGTTGCGGTGCGCCGCATCTGCTGCACGAACTGGTTGGAGCGGTCGGCAACACTTTTATGGAGAAGGAGAGAAAAGCACAATAGCCGACGGACTGCTGCTGCCCGCCAAGGGTGGGCTGACACAGTTCGTCGGCGCCGCGGGTCCGCAGACCCGCGCAGCCTGGGCGCGAGGTGTTCGGCGTGTGCTGGCATCTCTCATAGCAGCGTCATCGTCATGTCGGCGCTCTGTTCCGACTCCATGTCTGCCGCCTGCTCCTGTGTCTGCGTTCGCTCCCGATACCGGAGCAGGACAGAGGAACAGTCATAGCCAACCGGCCGCAGGACCTTTTCCACCAGAACGCGCAGAAGCTGTTCCGTATCGAACTTGCTCTCGAAGTACAGTCCATCCTCGATCTCGACCGGCGCTTTCATTTCGGCCTTGCGGCTCGAAAGCAGAGGGCGGAAGTTTCCGTTGACCCTGTCGCAAAGGCAGCGCAGGTGCTCGAGCCTGACCGGATCGGCGGCGCAATCCTGGAGGATGGTATCGACAACGGCTCGCCACGTTTTTGCTTCTACCTCATTTCCGTCCGGCAGGATAACCGCAACAGCTTTTGTCCCTTTAAACTCAGCGGGCCTCCAATCGAGCGGATGTGCCCGCACTGGCTCGTAGTCTATCTCACCGCTTTCCATACGCGCAGCGGCATCGTCGATCCGCTCGTCCACGAGGCGGTGCATCTGTGCGCGAATCGTTTCAAGCGCTTCTCTCATATTCTCTTCCATCTTGACCTCACATTTCCATCCGCGGTGCAGGCAAATCTTTTATTTCCGGTTCGGCGGACTGCTCCTCACGAAACCGCTGGGCATACTCGTGCAGGCTCATGCCGGTCTGCTGCTGGCAGAACTCCTCCATCTTCCGCGCCAGCACTTCCTGCTCGGCGGCGTTTAGGTGGTAGTTCCAATTCTCCTCCGTGCCATCCCCTTTGCAGAGATTCAGTTCCAGTTCGTCGCAGAGGCAGTCTTTCTCGATATCGTAGTTAGCATAAATGTTGAGCCAATCATCATTCTGGTCGGTACACACATAGGTGCCGAAAGCGGCATCGACATCGAAGTCAGCCTGCACATAAAAGTTGAGCTTGCCATCCGACTCGATGATCTCCTCGCCGAAGGAGAAATTTCGTACAGAGAGATGTCCTGCCGAGGTGATCTCCCTGCCGCTCAGATGGTCCAACAGTTCGCTCCACTGTTCCTTTGCCGGTGCAAAGGATGAGCGCGTTGCATGGTATGCCGCTACAGACACATCCCGCATCGCCCAGGTCTGCCACCCGTCCATGATGTGGACGGCAGAGAACTCGTGCTTATCGAAGTTGAGATCGAATACGCCGCGATTTTTGCCGATGTTCTGCATGCGAAGGGCAGTCAGTGCATCGTACTCCTCTGCTGTGATGGGCTGGCCGCTTGCAAACATTTTGATGAACAGATCTGGCGCAGCACTCTCGTCGGTAGTAATGTAGCTGCGCAGCTTTTTGCAGGCATCCAGCAGCTCCTCACCGGGCGTAGTCTTGAAATACCACTCCTGTCCGTTTTCTACCACATGGTAGGCGGCATAAGTTCGGGCAGCCTCTTCCTCTGCACGCTGCGCGGCAGCTTCCGACTGAATCACATTGCTGATACGCTCATACTCATGTGCTGGAAGCTGATTGCACAGCTCGTCCATTACATTCTCGAGATGCTCTTGCAAGGTTTCATTCTTGAGATGTCTTTCAATGGCCTTCTTCCATCGATGGTCCAGCCATAAGACGATTTCTTCCTGTTGCGCCATATCAGTTGTCCTCCTTCATCAAATCGGATTTCGGCTCGTTGCTCTGCGGCTTCAGCGCAGCCGACTTAACGGTACGCTTGGGCTTGGGCGCAGGGGCAGTCTTGCTGTCCAGATACTCCCGCAGCGGCTCCGGCACTTCTGCCTCATAGAGTTCTCGCAACGTCTTTTCCATCTGTGCCTGCACACTTGTGTTTTTCTTTTTGAGAGAAAAATCGAGAGCGGCAAGCTGCTCGCTCTCGAATGGGATCATGATACTTTCTTTTTTCATGATGTTCCTCCAATCACATCGTCATCTGCGGCTCCTCTGGTGTCTGCTCCATTTGCTGTCGTGGGTGGTCGGTCAGCGCATACCAGCGACCATGCTCATCTCTTTTTAAGGACAGCACCTCCATCTCCAGGATTTCCTGCGCTTCGACCGGCATCTGGTATCCGCTGACTCCGGGATGTGCCATAGTCGCTTCGCCGCGTAGGAGCTTCTCCGTTTCGGATGGAGTCAGATCCACAAACCCGCACGGCGTCATGAGCTGAAAGAGGTCGTTCGGATAGCTTCTCAGCAGCTCTTCTATGGTCCGATGCTTCATCACATCATCCGTACACGCTTGTTGCTGCGCCTCTTCATAGGTCTCCGCGCCATCCGAACACTCTGCGAAGCCGCGCATCACTCTTGCCAGCAGCTCCTCTTTTCGTTTCTCTGTCATAGCTCCTCCTCATAGTAGTCACGAAGCTGAAAGCCAAGCGCCTCCATCTCGCTATGGTCCATATTGAGGATGTGACGCAAAATATCGTAGAGATCGCCGCCCGAATAACGGCTGTTGAGAAAATCCACGAGCCGGTCTACCAACTCGCGTTCGCGCTCCGGCGTAATGGGTTTTGTTGCAGTATTCATAATCATTTTTTCCTTTCAGCCTTTCGGCAGATATTTTCTCGGATCGGTCCGCTCCCCGTGGACGCGTACCTCAAAATGGAGGTGCGGGCCGGTGGAGCGGCCGGTGCTGCCGGAGAGGGCAATGATGTCGCCTGCCTCCACCGTCTGACCTGCCTGCACCAGAAGGCGCGAGCAATGTCCATACAATGTGGCAAGCCCGCTGCCGTGGTCGATCATGACATAGTAGCCATACCCACCGGCATTGTATTTGGAGACCGTCACCGTTCCCGGCAGCGCGGCGCGGATCGGCGTACCCGTTGGGACAGCCATGTCCATGCCTGTGTGATTCTTCAGCCTGTGGGAGATGGGATCGATGCGGCTGCCGAATTCAGAGGTGACGCGGCTCTCCCAATCCGCACCAATGGGCGAGCAGAAGCCGTCCACGCCGATGAACGGTACCTCCGCGCCGGGTATCCAATCCTCCGAACCGCCGGCGACGCCATAACGTACCAGATCATACACGCTGTCGGCGTTGGCCTTCTGCTTGTCCGTTATCTGCAAGCCGAGTGCACTCCCAATATTTTCGTAGACCTCTGGCATATCCGCAACAGGAATTGCCACGGTGTAGCTCTCCTCGGATTCTGTTCCGTCCTCTGCGGTAACGGTTCGAATGCGCTCCTCGTAGGTCACGAAGCAGTCCACAAACCGCCGGTGGGCACGGCGGCTGGGAGCATCCTCACCGAAATGCAGAGCATAGAAAACAGCCTTGACGCGGATCTCGTCAAGGCTGTCGTTGCCTTCCATCATGTCATGAACGGCGGCAATGGCATCGTCCAGCAGCGCAAAGCTGCGGCGCATATCGCCGATGTAGGCAGCGTACTCCACAGGCGTCTGCCGAGGGATATCTCCTCCACGGAAGCTCAGAAGAACGGCAGAGCGGTTGTGTTCGGCGCCGCCCGAGAGCAGAGAGCATAAGAGTGCCAGCGTTACAACAAGCGGTGAGAGGATAGCCGCTGCGATCCAGACAGTCCTCCTCCGCGTTTCCTCATTGGACATCGCAGCAGCGGCGAGCTTTGCCAGCAGTGCGGCAGGGAGCGCCATTACTTGCCGCCTCCCGTGCCGAACATTTCCCGTTTATACTCCGGCGCCTGCACCTCCAGCGGATAACGGTCGTTGCCGCACTTGTAGAGGCACGAGCCGCGCCGCGGGTCCTGGATCAGCGCATACTCGGATTCCTCCAGTTGGAGCGCATCCATGAAGAACTTCTTGTCCACACTCCCTCCGTTGAAGATGAATTGATGGACGGGGATGGAAAAGAGCGGGCGCGTCATCTCGCGGATACCCGGCTGGTCGAAATCCTCGAGATTCTGACTGGCGAGGAACAGCGCAGACTCTTTCTTACGCACGCGCTTGAGGCAGTTGCGGATATAGGTGGCCACGGTGGGATTGGAGAGCCACAGGTACAGCTCGTCAATCGCGGCGACGGAATCGCCCGCAGTCAGAAGCTGGTCCGACATATATGAGAGCAGCGTAAACAAAATGGTATCGCGCAGATTCTCCGCTACATTGTCCAGCCCCTTGACACAGAAGACGAGAAATTTGGAGTTTGTGATGTTCGTATGTCCGTTAAAAAAGCGCGAGTCCGCTCCCTTGCACATGGAGTGAAGTCCAAGCAGAAGGTCGCGCAGCATTTCACGGGGATAAAGACTGGCAGCGTCATAGTTGTCATAGGCTTCCCGGATCGTATCATACAGGTCGGAAAGGATGGGGTAGTCGGTTGGCTGCATCTTCGTGAAGTCTGTGCGGTCGGTAATATTCCACTTTTTATATAATTGCTCCACCATCAGCTCCAGCGTGTCGATGCGGGGCGTGTCGAAGCCCTTGTAGACGCGGAAGACGTCCCGCAGGAAGGAAATGTGTTGGGCAAGCAGCGTGCCGTGGAAAGCCTGGGGTGCGTCCTGATCGTCCGGTCCACTGCCATCGTCCCAGCAACGGGGCTCCAGCAGATTGATGCGGTACTGTCCGCTCAGATAGTCGAGAAAGCAGCCGCCCAGCGCACGGCACTCGTCCTCCATCTCATGCTCGGAGTCGAGGGAGATCACGCTCTTGCCCGCTTCGCGCACATTGCAGAGGAGCAGCTTGAGCAGAAAGCTCTTGCCCTGTCCGCTGTTGCCAAGGATGAGCACATTGCTGTTCGTCTTGTCGGGCGCACGGCGAAATAGGTCCACGATGATGTTCGCACCGAAGCGATCCCGTCCGATGAAGAAGCCCTCGGGGTCGGTCTTGCCGGAATAGTTCATGGGATAGAGATTTGCAACGCTGCGCGCGGGCAATACGCGCTCGGCAAAGCTGGCAAGCACACTACCGCCCGCGGGATTGGCAGAAGCAAATCCGTCCTTCTGCCGCAGGAGCAGACTGTCCGTCCCGATCTTCGAGCGCATGAGCTGCGCCGAGATGACCTCTCGCGCCGCGCGCAGCTTTTCGGGGCTGTCCGCGGCAATGTTCAAATACACCGCGCAGTGGATGAGTGGCTCCTGCTCCTGCCGCTGCGACTCCACAAGGCCGACCACGTCGCGCAGCTTCGCTTCGGCGGTCACGCTCTGTTTGAGGTCGTTGACGTTGCTGCGCTCCATGCGGCTCTTGTTGGCCGCGGCGTGCAGAATAGCGTCCTCCTCCGCCGGCGTGACCTGCCGCGCGGTCAGGCGCAGACTAACGCCGCCTATGTCCCCAATGCGGCGCAGCAGCGCCAGCTCATCTGTCATGGGCGGGTAGCTCTTGAGGCTCAGCACCGTGTGGTATCGGCTGCCGAGGATAAAGTGGTCGGTATTGAACTTTTCCGCCGCGGGAGCGATGCTGTCCAGAAAATCCATGGGACGCCGGGCCGGCTCCGGCAGTTTCTTTTTGGGCCTCTTTTTATTAGCCATGTACATACTCCTCTCCGTCGAAATCGTGAAATACCTCCGTGGTCAGATCCTGCTGATAGTAGATCGCCAACAGGCGCTTCACATCCTGTTCCTCCGCCAGCTTCACGCGAAGCCCGTGATCGCAGATGGTTTTCTCCAGTTGCCGCAGGGTCGCCTCGTCTACGCCCGCCTTGCGATCCACCGGCAGCACCAATACAAACTCACGCGAGGAAGCGGAGGCAAATTGAATGGCGTCCAGATGTGCGAGGTCGCGCTCGAGCAGGGCGCGCACCTCCGGCGCTGTTTCCTCCTCCAGGCGGTGGCGGTAATATTCCTTATTCTGTTGAAAGGACTCGCGGGAATCCAACGCCAGGAGCTCCAGCGAGGGCTGGGTGCTCAAAAGGACGGTGAGGGAGCGGATGCGGCTTCGGATGACCTCCGGGGAGAGAACGGAAAGGTTATCCGGTCGGATAAGATAAAAAACACGCTCGCCGGTCTCCGTCCGGATGCCGTGCGGCGTGATGCGGGCAATGCCCATGAGCTGCCGCGTTGATTGATGCTGGAGCAGCTCTTTTTTCTGTTTTCGATTCATGGGTCCAGCCTCCATTCGTAATACTGTTGGCTCAAAAAGAGAAAGTTTGCGGCACGGCGCAGAAAGTCGAGGATGCTGCTGCCCTCGACCTGAATGGTGAGGAAGGCATACAGCACCGTGACCACCAGCAGCCCCATGCCGAGGCCCTGTGACAGCGCCAGCACAGAGAGCAGCGCGGCGGTGCCGATGACGGCGATGTCCCGCAGCAGCCAGAGCCACAGCATGGGCTTGGCTTTGAGATTATCAGGATAGATAAACATGGTGATTTCCCCTATTGTTTTTGCAAAAAGAAAACGGTATGATACATCATGTATTCTCGCTCGAAGGAGACAAACGTAATGATCACGACCGTATTGTTTGATTTGGATGGAACGCTGCTCCCGATGGACCAGGACGCTTTTACGCGCGGCTACTTTAAGCTCCTTGCGGCCAAGCTCGCGCCGCACGGCTATGAGCCGAAGCAGCTCGTTGAAGCCATCTGGTCCGGCACCGAAGCTATGGTCCGCAACGACGGCAGCCGCACGAACGAGGCGGCATTCTGGGATAAATTCGCCTCCATCTATGGGAAAAAGGCCCGAGCAGATGAACCACTCTTCGTGGACTTTTACGCCAACGAATTTAACCGGGCGCAGAGCATCTGCGGGCATGATCCCCGCACAGCTGAGATCGTCCGCAGCCTGCAAAAGCGCGGCTATCGGGTGGTGTTGGCGACCAATCCCATCTTCCCACGCATTGCGACGGAAAACCGCATCCGCTGGGCGGGACTGGAGCCGGATGATTTTGCACTCATTACCACCTATGAGAATTCCACCTATTGTAAGCCGAACCCCGCCTACTATCGTGAGATCCTCGAAAAGCTCGGTCGGAAGGCAGAGGAATGCCTCATGGTCGGTAACGATGTGGTGGAGGACGGCGCAGCGCAGAGACTTGGCATTCCGGTGTTTTTCCTCACGCCCTGCCTCATCAATACGCAGGGGAAAGACATCTCGGCCATTCCCCACGGCGGCTTTGATGAGCTTGCCGCATATCTTGACCAACTGAATTGAGCAACTGCCGCAGCGCTCCGCTGCGGCAGTCATTTTTCCCTATCGGTCACTCTCCATCAGCCTTGCCGTCCTGCTCCAGCGCCTGCTGGATGCAGTTCAGGAAGAAGGCATTCTGCTTGACGCCGTTCCGCTTGAGGTATGCCTTGAACTGCTCGAACAGTTCGACCGGCACCTGAAACGCGACCGTCCGCACATTGTCCTTGTCCATCTTCAGATTCTCCTCCATTTCGTAATATTTTGTGATGAGTCCTGTCACATACTGGCTGAGCGATATGCCGGACTCTGTCTGCCGCTGCCGCACCTTCGCGTGCAGTGCTTCGGGGATCTCCGCACAGAGGTTCTTATACCCTGCTGTCATGTCCTGACCGTCCTTTCCTTGTAAGTAAAGCAACCATACCCAAAAGCAAGCACAAAAGCTATTCACCAAAAGCAATGAAAAAGCAAGTACAGCAGTAAGCATAATGTACTACTGTCTCTTCTCGGGATGATCCACGGCATAACGAATCCCCTGCATCAAAAACATGACGCAGGGAACGGCGACCGAATTGCCAAGCGCCTTATAGCGGGCCGAATCGGATGCATCAGGGACATTCGTCCATCCGTCCGGAAAGCCCTGCAGCCGCTCGCACTCCAGAGGGATCAAGCGGCGAATAAGTTGGATCGGCTGCTTCAGCTTCTGCATCACATTCATAACGAGGTCGGTCGCATCCTTATGCTGCCTGGCACTTTCTGTAGAAGCAATATAATCCGCACGAAACGCATCGACTCTCTGACGGGCAAATAATGCGTGCCGGTCTGTCGCGGTCAGGGTATAGGAGAGCCCCTTCTGCCAGCCCATGCCGTTGCCGCCGTTTTCCGGCTGGCGGTCAATGATATTGCCCGCAATGCAGATGCAGTCGGCGTCACTTTCCACCAAAGGCGTATTGTTGCCGCCGGTCCCATAACGTGCAGTCACGGTCGGCGCAACATCATACGGGCCGGTATAACGCGCATCAATACCGTGATTCTCGTAAACCTTTTCCCTCCGGTCAACATGGAGAATGCTTGGCATACAGTTTCCACTCGGACTCCCCTTGAGCGTCGGAGCCACCGATTCGTTATACCCGATGCCTCCTGCACTCGCTCCTGCTCCGGCAGAAAAGCCGGCAACGAAGGTCTGCTGCTTCATCCCCGGACTTGCCTGCAGCGCGCCGGCGATATCATGCAGGTCTCGCACCTCGTCGCGCTGGTTGGCGGCAAAAGTCATAATTCCGTTTCTGCCGGTGGACATCCCACAGTTGACACCGAGAGTTGACGCAACATCGCCTGTCAGGTCGCCGTTGTAACCGTCAACGCCTTCCACTATGGGTTCCGGCTGTGTGCCGAAGGTCTGCATTTGCATATTGGTGGTCGCCATCAGCGCACCGGATACCTCGCCGAGATCGATCCCCTCGTCGCGCTGATTGATATGATAGGCGCCGATCTCACCGTGAAGTATCGCCAGCACTCTCTGTGTCAGTTGTCGTAAGCCGCTCTGGAGCTCCAAGGCGAGCTTCAAGCGAAAGGGCAATTCTTTTCCACGCCGTAGGGCGCGGCGGAGGATTCCAAGACAGGCCGTTTGCGTCAAATAGTATTTCTTCGGCACGGAGTCCTCCAAGATCTGCGATAAGGAAGATTCGACGACGCCTCTTGGGGACTCCCCAGTATTGAGCGTCAAGTGTTCTCCACGCAAGGGAGAACGAATCTCCCAATATGGCTCCCCCAGCAGGTCGCCATGCCCCGGCGTCAGGTCGAGGAACTGATATGGGATCGAAACAGATTCGGAATATCTCCTCCAGAACGATCCGGAAGTCTTCACCCTTCGGCGTTCCACTCGAGAACGCGCCCGGGACATTCTCCCAGATGAACCATCTTGGTCGAACATCGATACCTGTTCGCCCTCGTAATATATCTGCATAACGCATCTCCTTTGTGATTCGTGTCTGCTCGAGAAAAAGGCCGGAGCGTTTACCGGCAAGTCCGGCACGCGCTCCAGCCACGGAAAGATCCTGGCACGGGCTGCCACCGCAGATGATGTCCACAGGCGGCAGCACAGCGCCATTGAGTTTTGTGATATCGCCCACGTGCTGCATGTGCGGAAAGCGAAGCTTTGTCACCAGCATGGGAAACCGTTCGATCTCGCTGGCCCATATCGGCTCGATCTCATATTCCAACGCCGCCAGAGGGAAGCCTCCGATCCCATCAAAGAGGCTTCCCATTGTCAGGCGCTTCATCGGATCACCGCCGCAAGGGTGCGTGCCGCGCTGACTGCGGAGCGTGCTGTGTAGACCGCGCTCGAAAAGTTGGCCTTCGTCGTGGTATCCACGCCAAAGCTGCCCGCAATGCGTGGGACCTCGCCCGCCGAGAGCATAAGCCCCACGCCCATGAGCGCATGATCCTTGAATACCATGAGTCCCGCCACAAGAATGGTAGACTGGAGGAAGGCAGTCAGGCACAGCCCGATGACCTGCCGCGTCCAGCCGGTGAAGCCGTCCAGATAACCGCGCGGCACACTGAACATATAGAGCGAGCCGACCGCAACCTGAATGAGCAGAATGCCGCCGCGCTTGAGGTTGGCAAAAAATACTTTAATGACCGCGTAGGCCATAAGAATGACACAAAAGAGCAGCATGATGGGGCTGGTCAGTGTGCCGAGTCCGAAGTGTGAACGGTCGAGCACATCGGCGAGCGTTTGGACCTCGCTGAGTTCTGTGATGATGTCCTGTCCCACATCGCCGATGCTTCGTCCCGCGCCGGTCAGCCCTGCGGCAAAGGTCGACTGCAGCGATACGGAGAGTGCATAGAGCCGCACGGGGGCGACCGTGAAAAGGCTCACCGCAAGAAAGCCCTTGATGATGTTGAGCGCTGTTTGCTGGAGATTACCCTTTCCGGCGGAGTATTCAATGCCGCACTCAAAGGCACAGACCACCACGCTGACTGCAAACAGCGCCCAAGCCAGACGTGAGAAAAAGAGCAGGATGGCTTCCACCCACTCGAGTTCAAAGAGCTCTACGCCCATATTGCCCATGAGCGCAAAAAAATTGCCGAGGAAGCCTACGATCTGCCCATAGAACCAATCCACGAGCTGATCTAATACCTCTCCGGCAACAAAGTTCCAAATAAAAATGTGCGTCACCTCCCAAAACGCAGAAAGCCGCCGCCCTTGCGGGCGACGGCCAGTCTGTCGAAAAAGTCCAGCAAATGCTGTGCTTTTTCTCATGTATATGGTACA
>OLGA01001467.1_pt1 | contig 18616 bp, 22 predicted proteins | sample 1604881 | NCBI WGS metagenome assembly OLGA01 (sample SAMEA3888896, study PRJEB22519) | human gut metagenome | biome: human gut; feature: human-associated habitat; material: faeces | place: Denmark | collected 2009 | reverse complement strand
TCGCCATGCAGGACACGATGGGGCAGGCGGCGGCGCTCACGGGCGGCTACGGCTCAAGCTATTCGCAGGCGGTGGGTCAGGAGCAGTACGGAGCGTATCTGGAAAAGCTCGGGAACGTTATGCCGCAGCTCTACTCCGCGGCCTACAGCCGCTATAAGAGCGAGGGCGAGGCGCTGAGCGAGAAGTACGCGATGGCGGTAAAGCGCGGAGAGAGCGAGTATAACAGGTACCGCGACAGGCTCAGCGACGCGAAGGCGCAGCAGGAGCTGGGCTACAAGCTCGAACAGCAGGACTACGAGCGGCAGCAGAAAGCGTTCCAGACGCTGATGAGCCTGATATCATCGACGGGCTATGAGGCAAACGAGGACGACCTGAAGCAGAGCGGTATGTCACAGGCGCAGGCCGACGCGATAAGAAATGAGTTCCTGAGAAAGAACGGGCTGCTCGACACCGGCGGTACGTCGTCGGGCGCATGGTACGGAGGCTATGCGAGCAAGGAGCAGACGAAGCTTGACGCAAACGAGAAAAAAAGCAGCAGCGGCAAGAACATGAGAACATGACAAACAGCCCTTAACTATCCCCACCGCGGGGGGATCATATAAAGGAGAAGAACACAGGCGATGAAAGAAAACAGCATGAGCGAGGCAGTGGATGAAAAGACCGGGGCGGCGGCTCCGGAAACGGGCGTAAAGGCTGCCGACGCCGGGCAGGAGGACATGCAGGGCACGGAGAAGCAGGAAAAGAGCAAGCCGGGCTGGGACGAGCTGATGGCAGACCCCGAGTACAAGAGCTGCTTTGACAGCAGGGTGCAGGAGATAGTCCGCAAGCGGCTGCGCGACAGGCACGGGAGCGAGGAGACGCTCGGCAGGCTCAGGCCGGTGCTGGAGGCGCTGGGGGAGAAATACGGCCTTGAAAGCACTGCGCCGGAGGCTATCGACGCGCAGGCGCTCTCTGAGCTGATACGCACGCCGCCGGGATTCGGCAGCGGCGAGGAGATAAGGCGGCACCTTGAGGAACTGGCATATCAGGCGGCGGCGCTGAGGGAGAGCTTCCCGGAGTTCAGCCTTGAGCGGGAGATGGAGGATCCGGAGTTCCTGCGGCTGACAGCGCCGCACACGGGGCTCACGCTTGCGGATGCATACTACGCGCTGCACCGTGAGGAGATCGGCGCGATGGCGGCAAGGCGCAGCCTTGAGGCGCTCACGCGCGCGGTGAGCTATGGCGGCGCGCGGCCGAGGGAGATCGCCGGGAACATGGCGGCGAGCAGCATGACTGCCGACCCGAGGAGCATGTCCAGGGATGAGCGCGAGGCGCTCAAGAAGCGTATCTATGAAGCAAAGGCACAGGGAAGAAAGCTGCCGTATGGCAGTTAATTAGGAAAGGAAGAGAAGATGGAGAATTTTAAGTTTGATTTGCAGATTTTTGCGGATGCGGGCACTGTCGTGAACGCGACAGGCGGCTACGTCAATTCCGGCACAGGCGAGGTGACGGGCTTCACCGACGGCAAGACCCTGAGCCCCGAGCTCAAAGCATTTTACGACACGGAGCTGCTGGAGAACGCGCGCACGGAGATGTTCTACGCGCAGTTTGCAAAGCGCCAGCCGCTGCCGGCAAACCACCACGGCAGCGTCGAGTGGCGCAAGTGGAACACCTTTGACCGCGCGGCAAAGCTCAAGGAGGGCGTCATACCCACCGGGCAGAAGTTCGGCGTGACTACGGTGACGGGCGCGGTAGATCAGTACGGCACTTACACGTCGATCACCGACAAGCTGGAGCTGCGCGCTTATGACGACGTCATACTCGGCGCGACTGAGGAGATGGGCGCATCGGCAGCCGAGACTCAGGAGAAGCTCATACGCGACGCGCTGCTCATGGGCACGAACGTGCTCTACTGCGACAATATCGACAAGGACACCGGCAAGGTGCTAAGCACCCCGGAGAGCTGCGCGCAGATGGGCGCGGGCGGCGTGACCAAGGGCGCATCCGGCGCGGCCGACACTCCGCACGGCTGGTCCCTGCTGACCCCGGCGATGATAAACAAGGCCGTGACCATCATGAAGAAGAACCGCGTGCCGCGTATAAACGGCTATTACTACGCGGTGATACATCCGTCCGTCGCGCACGACCTGAGACAGGACGAGGGCTGGATCGAGGCGCACAAGTACGCCGCTCCCGACGCGCTCTTTAACGGAGAGATCGGCGAGCTGCACGGCGTGCGCTTCATCGAGACGACGGAGGCCAAGGTCTTCAACGGCGAGGGCTGCCCGGTCAAGACCGCGGCGGACGAGTCCAATGGCACGCCCGCGGAGTATTACAGCGTGTACGCGACGCTGTTTCTCGGCAAGGACGCCTACGGCATGATCGACCCGGAGGGCGGCAACATGGAGATGATCATCAAGGACAAGGGCCAGGTCGGCGGACCGCTCAACCAGTTCTCGACGCTGGGCTACAAGTTCTCCAGCGCGGCGAAGATCCTGTATCAGGACCGCATGGTGCGCGTGGAGAGCTGCGGCGCGTATTCCGCGGAGGACGAGGCGAACTGAGGCAGATGCTCCCGGACCGGCAGGCCGGTCCGGGAGCGGGCAGAAGAAAGGAGCAAGGCATGGAACACGCATTTGCAGAGATGAAGAGCATCACGCTGCCGCGCGCGGGCGGCACGGAGCAGCAGTCGGAGTTCGTCTGCGTGAACGGACGGACGTTTCAGGTGCCGCGCGGAAAGGCGGTCGAGGTGCCGGAGCCGGTCTATGAGGTGCTGGAAAACGCCAGACGGCAGCTCGAGGCGGCGCAGAGGATCGAAGATGCGATGGCCGCGGGCTGAGAAGTCCGGCGCTGGAAGGAGGGGACGCGCATGACCATCCGGGAGGCGATCGAGCTGGTCGACCGGCTGAAGCCGAACCAGTACGGCAGCGCGGACAAGCTGCGGTGGCTGTCGGAACTGGACGGGGCGGTCTGGCATGAGATCTGGTCGGCGCATGAGACGGCGGTCCCGGCGTTCGCGGGGTATGGGCCGGAGGCGGATCTCGACGGGACGGCGCTTCTGATCGGGTGGCCGTATGACGAGATCTACCGATGGTATCTGGAGATGAAGATCGACGACGCCAACGGCGAGATGACGAAGTACAACAACTCCGCGGCCAAGTACAACACGTATTATCAGGCATATCAGAACGCCTACAACCGCGCGCACATGCCGAAGGGCGAAGCGGCGTATTTCCGGCTGTGAGGAGGGATGCGGGATGTTTTATCCGAAGCTGGCCGCCGGGCGGCAGCAGACGCTGACGACGGAGGCGTTCGGCGGGTATGACCACAACCTCGAACTCGCGGACGGGGAATTTTACGACATGGAGAATCTGTCGGCGGACGAGTATCCGCTGCTCGCGCCGCGGCCAAGGCGGGGGACGGCGCAGGAGATCGAGGGCGTGCAGGGGATTTTGGCGAAGGATGCGCTGTGCTGGGTGCAGAACAATACGCTGTACATCAACGGCGCTTCGATGGAGGCGTATATGCCGTCCGTGTCGATCTCGGCGGGGGAAAAGCAGCTCATTTCCATGGGCGCGTATCTGTGCATTTTCCCGGACGGGATCTACTTCAACACCGAGAAGTACTCCGACAACGGGTACATGGGGCAGGAGAATGTGGTCGACGCGGCGAGCTCGAACGTGGAAATTTCCCTCTGCCTCGTCGACGGGACGGCGCTGACGGTGAGCTATAAGCAAGCCAGCCAGCCGGAAAACCCGACGAATGGCCAGTACTGGCTGGATACGTCCGGCAAGCTCCACACGCTCAAGCAGTGGGCGGAGGCGACGAGCCAGTGGGTATCCGTGCCGACGGTGTATCTGAAGCTTTCTGCGAACGGCATCGGGAAGGGATTTCAGCAATACGACGGCATCCGGCTTTCGGGGCTGACCGGGAACGAGCAGGTCGAAAAGCTCAACGGCAGCCAGATCCTCTACGACGTGGGCGAGAGCTATATCGTGATCGTGGGCCTCGTCGACGAGACGACGAAGGTGACGAGCGGGACCGTGAAGACGGCGCGGAAGGTCCCAAGCATGGACTTCATCACCGAGAGCGGGAACCGGCTGTGGGGCTGCAAGTACGGCGTGGCGGACGGCGAGACCGTCAATGAGATCTACTGCTGCAAGCTGGGTGATTTTAAGAACTGGGAGTGCTACCAGGGCGTGTCGACGGATTCGTGGCGCGCGAGCTGCGGCACGGACGGGAAGTGGACCGGCGCGGCGACGCTGGCGGACAGCCCGATCTTCTTCAAGGAGGACTGCTTCCACCGGGTGTATCCGTCGGCGACGGGGGCGCATCAGGTGGTCGTGCAGAAATGCGCGGGTGTGCAGAACGGGTCAAGCAAGAGCCTCGTTGTAGTGGACGACCGGCTGTATTACAAGTCGCGCATGGGCGTGTGCGTGTATGACGGAAGTCTGCCGCAGGAGATCGGAAGCTGCTTCGGCACGGGGCTTTACTACAACGCCGTCGCGGGCGGCGTGCGTGGGAAGTACTTCATCAGCATGGAGGATGAGGCACATCACTGGACATTGTTCGTCTACGACACGCGAAAGGGGCTGTGGCACAAGGAAGACAGCGCCCACGCGGAGGACTTCGCGCGGGTGGACGATGAACTTTATTTCCTCGAAAACGGAACGCTCAAAACCGTGTACGGCAGCGTCGGAACGCTGGAAGGAGCGGTCGAGTGGATGGCGGAGACGGGGATCATGACGTATGGACTCGTCGGGAAAAAGTATGTCTCGCGCATCAATCTGCGGATGCAGCTGCTGAGGGGCTCCTCTGTGGATTTCTGGGTGCAGTATGATTCGGACGGCGTGTGGCGGCACTGCGGACATATCGAGGGCCGGGGGCTGCGTACCTTCCTGCTGCCGGTCCGGCCCGCAAGGTGTGACCATCTGAGATTCCGGCTGACGGGAAAGGGCGAGATGAAGCTGTTCAGCCTGGCGCGGGTGCTGGAAGGCGGAAGCGATGTATAACGCGTTCTGTAGGGGTCGATGCCCACATCGGCCCGGCAGAATGCACGTCCGAAACGAAAAACGCTGCGGCGAAATTGAAGGTTCCCAGTGGGCCGGTGTGGGCATCGGCCCCTACAACGTACGGAAGGAGGTGCAGAGGATATGGGAAGTTTAACGCTTGCATACCCGTCCATCGCGGGGAAGACGACGCAGGAGCAGCTGGAGAGTATGCGGCGGTATCTGTGCGGGATGGCGGAGCAGCTGAATCTTGCCGACTGGTCGGCACGGGCGGCGCTGACGGAGATCGCGCAGGCCATCGACGCGGACGGGCTTTCCGAGGAGGAAAAGAAGACGACGCTTTCCGGCTATGCGGCTTTAAAGTCCCTCATCATCAAGACGGCGGATTTTGCGGCGGCGAATTCGGAGGTCTGGTCGGCGAAGCTTGCGGGGAATTATGTCGCGGCGTCGGACTTCGGGACGTATCTGGAAAAGACGCAGCTGACGATCGAGGGAAACTCCGTCGGAATTAAACAGCTGTATGATTACACGGCAGGCGTGAACAATGCGTTTTCCGTGAATGCGCAGCAGTATATCAAGACGGGGCTGCTCTACTACAACGACGTGACGCCGGTGTACGGTGTGGGCGTGGGCAATATCGAGACGACCGTAACAGACGGCGGCGGAAGGATCGTCGACTGGACGAAAAACGAACTGCTGACCGTGACGCCGAAACGCATTTCCTTCTGGCAAGAGGGGATGGAGGTTGCGTATCTGTCGGAGAAGAAGCTGCATTTCCCGTCCGGAACACTGGAGGCGTACAACGCGAAGCTGACCGGGACGATCACGGCGGCGGCAGGCTCGGCCTTTGGGCCGTGGACGATTGCGGACGGGAGCATCTACCGCGTGGAAAACGCGTTCGGCAGCAGCGCGGGTATGTATTTCGGGACGGGCGGCCTCTCCGTATCAGACCGGTTTCAGGTGGACGCGAACGGATATCTGACGTGCTCCGGCGCGACGATCTCCGGCGCGATCAGGGCGACGAGCCTGAATGTGACGGGCGCAAGCATCACGGGGCTTACGGTCGATGCGGCGAGTGTGACGGGTGATCTGTCCGCGTCGCGCATCAACGGCGGCATTCTGGATTTCAACAATTTTTCGGTCGATCACCTGTCGGCAAACGACATTACGACGGGGCTTTTATCGGCGGATTATATCAAACTGGGCGGCGATATGGCGGTATACGATGCGCTGAACAGCGGTACCGTCGGCGGGTGGCTCGGCTATACGACGGGCGCTTACGGCGGCGCGGGGATCCATATGCAAAGTGGGCTTGGCGAGGTCGTGGCGACGGCAAGCGGCGCGAAGCTCTGCTACGGCGGCAATACGCTCTCCGTCACGGAGGGCGGCGCGCAGACGAACTGCCGGGCGGCGGTAGGCGGCGATCTGGTCGTGAGCGGCAGCACGGCGCCGTCTGTTGACGGCGCGGGATCGCTCGGGTTTTCCGATTACCGGTGGTCGGTCGTGTACGCGCAGACGGGCACGATCACTACATCTGATCGGGAGAAGAAGACGGACATTTCGTATGCGCTGGAACGCTATGACGCGCTGTTTGAGAAGCTGCGCCCGGCAAGCTACCGGCTGAAAAGCGGCACGTCCGGCAGGACGCACACGGGGCTTGTCGCGCAGGATGTGGAGCAGGCGCTGCGGGAGTGCGGATTGACGGGAAAGGACTTCGCGGCCTTTGTGAAAACGCCTGGAACGGACGGCGGCGCGGACTACGGCCTGCGCTATGAGGAGTTGATCACCCTGTGCATCCGGCAGATCCAGATGCTGCGGGAAAGAGTGAGGAAATTGGAGGAAACGGCATGAGTAAGCTTTCGAATGCGATCGGCGCGTTGCGTATGGGGCTGGTGGAGGCGATCAACGCCTCCGGGCTCCCGCCGTGCGTCGTCGGAATGGTGCTCGATCAGGTGCGCGAGCAGGTGCGGCTGCTCGAGGCGCGGGAGGACGCGGAAACAGAGGAGAAAAAGGAGGAGGACAATGGCGCTTTACAGAGTGCAGGGTAACGGAAAGGCTCCGGCAGGGCTGCAGGCGGGCGACGAGGTCGTGACGGGCGGCGGCACGTACCGCATTCTCGGCGTAAACGCAGACGGCAGCTACCGCAGCTCGCTCAGCAACAAGTATCAGACGATCTATAACTATCGCGGCAGCTACGGAACGGCTCCGGCCGGTCAGACAGACGCGGCGCAGGTCAGAACGCCCGGCTATACGCCGTCCGGCGCGGCAAGCGAGGCAAAGGCGGCGCTGGACCGGGTGCTGTCGGAGAAGCCCGGCAGCTATACGTCCCGGTGGGACAGCGAGCTGGACGCGCTTTATGACCAGATCGCGAACCGGAAGGCGTTTTCCTACGATCTGGGGGCAGACCCGATGTACCGGCAGTACCGAGAGCAGTACCAGAGCGCGGGACGGCTGGCGATGGAAAACACGATGGGCGCGGCGGCGTCTCTCACGGGCGGCTACGGATCAAGCTACAGCCAGCAGGCGGGGCAGCAGGCGTACAACGCGTATCTGCAGAAGCTCAACGAGGTCGTGCCGGAGCTCTACGCGCAGGCGCGCAGTCAGTATGACCGCGAGGGCTCGGCGCTTTCCGAGCGCTACGCGCTCATCAGCAGCCGCGAAAAGAGCGACTATGACCGCTACCGCGACCAGGTGTCGGATTATTACGCGGCACTGTCCGACGCGCGCGGCGCGTATCAGAGCGAGGCGCAGCGCAGCGAGAATCTGGCGCTGCAGTACGCAAAGCTGGCGAACGACAATTACTGGAATGAGCTGAACTATCGCTCCGACCGGGAGGACGCGGCGAACGCGCAGTACTGGAAGCAGCTTGCCTATGCGGACAAGCAGGCTGCGGCGGCGGAAAAGGCGGTGCAGGCCCGGCAGAAGGCGGCGCAGGCGGGCACGGCGAAGGACAAGCAGACAAAGCGCTCGTCTTCCCTTGCCAGAGGCAGAGGCGAAAAGCGCGGCAGAACGGCGCCCGGCACGGCGCGCCGCGATGAGATCAACTGAAAAGGCCGGAAGGAGGAGAACAGATGACAAAGCTTCCGGGCGCAAAGCCAAGCCCGCGCATTGCGGGCGGCGTGCTGCGCTGGTACGCGGGCGATACGTTTTCCGTGACGCTGGCGCTGGAGCTGCGCGATCAGGACGGCGATCCGGTCACGGTCGGCGCGTCCGACAGTCTGACGGTCAGCTTTTTTGACGCGTCGCACGCGCCGGTGCATACGTTTCAGTTTGACCGCGTGACAGGCGGGCAGGCAACGCTGACGTTTGACGATACGGTCAGCGCAAAATTTCCGAAGGGTGCGTATTTCTATGACATTTTATATACGCACGGCGACAAAACAACGCTTGCGCGGGACAACCGCGCGGCGGCAGAGTGAGGTGCGGATATGCGGGTAGAGATTCCGAATACGATCACAGCAACCATTGGCGGACTGATCTCCAGAGGCGTGAAGGCGGTTGAGGTCACGGACGGGGGACGGCTCGTCTTCACGCTGACGGACGGCAGCACCGTCGATGTTGGAAGCGTCGTGGGGCCGCAGGGCGAGAAGGGCAGCACCGGCGCGCAGGGCCCGAAGGGCGATACCGGCGCGCAAGGCCCAAAAGGCGAGACGGGTGCACAGGGGCCAAAAGGCGAAACAGGCGCGCAAGGGCCAAAGGGTGAAACAGGCGCGCAGGGTGAGAAGGGCGACACCGGCGCACAGGGTCCGAGGGGCGAGACTGGCGCGGGCTTTCTCGTGAAGGGGTATTATGAGACGGCCTCCGCGCTGGAAGCGTCCGTACAGGAACCAATGGCAGGCGATGCCTATGGCGTCGGTGTGTCGGAACCGTATGACATTTATATTTTTGACGGCGTAACAGAGAGCTGGATCAACAATGGGCCGCTTCAGGGCGCAAGGGGCGAAAAGGGAGACAAGGGCGACCCCGGCGCGGACGGCGCGCCCGGAAAGGACGGCGCACAGGGCCCGGCGGGTGCGGACGGTACGCCGGGGCAGGATGGCACAACGTTCACGCCGTCTGTTTCTGCAGCCGGTGTTCTCAGCTGGACGAACGACGGCGGGAAGCAGAACCCGGCCAGCGTCAGCATCAGAGGCCCGGCGGGGACACCCGGGCAGGATGGGTCTGCCGGGCCGGCAGGTGCGGACGGTGCGCCGGGACAGGACGGCACGACCTTTACGCCCCATGTTTCCGCAGCCGGTGTTCTCAGCTGGACGAACGACGGCGGAAAACAGAACCCGGCCAGCGTCAGTATTAAAGGCCCGGCGGGCGCAGCAGGCAAAGACCCGGAGCCGTTTTATGTGACCTGCACGCTGTCGGGGCAGGATGTGTACGACGAGGATGCTACACATGATAAGTCATTCGCTGAGATCCTTGCCGCCCATCAGGCAGGGCGGCCATGCCGTGCAATTTTGACGCTGGCCGGGAGCACTGGTGATGATACCGTGCTGCTTCCGCTGGCAGAGCTGCATGCGGACGCTTCGGACGGATATGCAAAATTTGTGCTGACAGAAATGACGCAGGGCGATACGCCGGAAGAACTGAGGGTCCGCTACGTGTGGATCAATTCGGCGGACGCCGCAGAGGGCTTCTGGGGAACCAGATATACGCTGTCCGGCGATGAGACTTTCCTGCCGGATGTGACGGCCTCCGACAACGGAAAGTTCCTGCGGGTGTCCAATGGCGCATGGGCGGCGGCGACGATCACGAACGCGAATGGAGGCAGCTTCTGATGGCGGATTTTTTGACATTTGACACCGACCTCACGGCGGTCGCGAACGCGATCAGAGCCAAGGGAGGCACATCCGCGCAGCTGATCTATCCGTCTGGCTTCGTGTCGGCAATTCAAGCGATCCAGACCGGTATTACGCCGAAGTTGGTCGTCACAACGACACCAGGGGCTGCGATCACAGCGACGCCTGCAGAAGGTTTCAAGGTGGTAAAGGGAACCGCCGGTGCTGACGGAATGTGTACGCTGGAGTTGCCAAAGGCGGGCACATGGCACGTGACGGCAATGGCAAACAGTGTAAGTAACAGCCAGCACATCGTAATTGGAACACAGAATATGCTTCTGCCGCTATATCACGATACCTTTGCCAACAATACATGGGAAGAGATTATTACAGTGTGCAGGACCGGGATCGCCCCGGACAGCTGGGCCGTGGGCGACAGCAAGACCATGAACATCGGCGGGACGGCCTATCAGGTCGATATCATCGGCAAGAATCATGACGAGTATGCGGACGGCTCCGGCACGGCTCCGCTGACATTCCAGCTGCATGATTGTTACAGCGAAGCAAAGCAGATGTACAGCACCAACCTGAGCGGTCTCGGCTGGAAGAACACCGATATGCGCCTGACCTATCTGCCTGCGATTCTGGCGCTGATGCCGGCGGAGGTGCAGAACGGCATCCACGCGGTAAACAAGAAGACATCTGAGGGGGGCAACAGCACGACGATTGAGACAGTATCGGACACGCTGTTCCTGCTCAGCGAGGTGGAGATTTTCGGGACTGCAAGTTCTTCCGTAGCCGGGGAAGGAAGCCAGTACGACTATTACAAGGCAGGCAACCCGAAGATCAAGAAGAGAGAAGGCGTTGACGAGTTCTGGTGGGAACGGTCGTCAGCCAGCGGCGGTATGTTTTGCAGAGTCAGAGCAAACGGCCAGGCGGGCGCGTCCAATGCCTCAAACAGCCTCGGCGTAAGCTTTGCGTTCTGCTTCTGAAGGGAGGAAGCGTATGGAATATCTGAAGGTAAACGGAACGGAGTACTCTGCGCACTTCTGCGGAAAGCAGATCGACCGCGACTGGGATGGCCGCGCGTCGAAAACCGTCACGCTTGCCATGCCGTATGCACAGGCTGTGCAGCTGTTTGTGGATGGGCTGCGCTGGGTCATCGTCCGGCGTGAGGCCGGCGCGGATGACGCGGCGCAGGAGCAGGACTGCTCCGGCTACTGCGTTGCAGGCCCGATCACAGACAACCGGGACGGGACGCTCAGTATTAAAATGGGCAGCTATACGCAGCTGGAGCAGGCGCTGCGGGAGCTGGAGGAGGCGCTGGCATGACGAGACTGGAACGGGAAACGCTTGCACGGATCAGGGAGCGTCTGGCGATCTTCGACCCCGGCGCGGCGGAGAAGCTGGCGGCCCTGCTGCCGGTGCTCAGGCGCTTCGCACAGAGCTACGCGGCGCTCGGGCCGGCAGCGAAAAAGACCACCGAGGCGCTGCTGCCGGAGCTGGCGGCGCTGCTGGAGGCGGCGGAAGGAGCGATGCAATGAGTGCGGAGCAGACGGGCGCATTCTTCGCGCTTGTAAGCGTGTGCAGCGGGCTTGGTTCCGTGCTGAGTCTGCTGCTGCTTCTGGCAAAGCCGGTGCGCGAGCGGCTGTTCGGCCTCAGCGCGATCCGGGAAGGGCAGCGCTGTATGCTGCGCGCGGATATGCTGGCGGCATATTATAAGCATAGGGAAGAAAAAACCATCCGGCAGTATGAATATGAGAATTTTCTCTATGAATACAAGGCGTATAAGGCGCTGCACGGCAATTCGTTCATCGAGCGCATTGCCCGCGAGGTCGCCGAATGGGAGATCGTGACATAGGCACAGGTACAGGAAAGGAGCTTTGGAGGTATGGAACAGTTTTTGAAGCGCATCGAAAATCTGCTGACGGTCAAGTCGATCGTGACGCTGGCGCTGACGGCGGTGTTCGCCTGTCAGGCGGTCAGGGGCGAGGTCAGCCAGGACTTTATGATGATCTATACGACGGTCATCGCGTTTTATTTCGGGACGCAGGCGCAGAAGCTGCAGAGCGGCGCGGAGACACGGCATGACGACGGCGCATCCGAGTAATTACACGAAGGGCCGCAGCGCACCCATCGAGTTTCTTGTGCTGCACTACACGGCCGGGCGCAACGACTCCGCCGCGGCGGGACTCAAATATTTTGAGTCCCCGCGCGGGGCCTCGGCCCACTATTTTGTCGACCGGAACGGCTGGCTGCAGTCGGTCAGCGACGAGGATACGGCATGGTCGGTCGGCACGGCGGGCGTTTATACGCAGAAGCACCCGCGCTGCCGCAACGGCAACTCGATCTCCATCGAGATGTGCTGCCGGTATGACGCGGGGCGCTACTGGCTGGAGGACGCGGTCGTGGCGAACGCGGCGCTGCTGACAAGAAGGCTGATGCGCAAGTACGGCATTCCGATCGAAAACGTGCTGCGGCATTATGACGTGGTCAGCAAGCGGTGCCCCGCAATGTGGGTGGACGACGAGAACGCGTGGTTCGCGTTCAAACGGCAGGTCATGGAGGTGATGGAGATGACGAAGGAAGAGCTGCTTTCTCTGAAGGGAACGGGCGACCATCCGTCCGACTGGGCGCTGCAGGCGGCACAGTGGGCCAAGGAGAACGGCATTTTTACCGGCGACAGCGCGGGCAACTTCGGCTGGCAGCAGCCGGTCACGCGCGAGGCCGTGGCGAAGCTGCTGTACGAATACGATCAGGCACGTAACGTTGACAGCGGCGCGGCGGACATGGTAAAATAAGCGGGAAGAAGGAACACGCGGAAAGGGGGGAGGCGGATGCTGGAGATTCTGCTGATCAGTGCGGGCGCGGTATTGGAGACGCTGTTCATCATGCGCTCTTATAAGCGGCGCGATGCGTCGTCTGTCGTGCTCAAGACCATGGCGTCGGTGGTGTTCGTGCTGCTGGGGCTGCTGGAGCTGCGGCGGATGGGGCCGAGTTTGTACGGATGGTATGTCGTGGCGGGACTGACGCTCGGAATGCTGGGCGATCTGCTTCTGGCGCTGCGGTTTTTGTCGGAAAAGCTGCACCGGCTGTTCTTCGCTGCTGGCTCCGTGTCGTTTTTTCTGGGCCATATCGTGTATATTCTCGCGATCCTGGCGCTTTGCCCGGCGGCGTGGCTGTACGCGATCCCCATCGCGGTGGTGGCGCTGGGCGCGGCCTGCTTCTACGCATACGCCAAGGAGGTGCGCGCGGGCAAAATTACGCCGCTCGGCGTGCTTTATATCGGCGGCGTTTTGTTCATGACGGCCTGCGCGGCGACGGGCGCGTTTATCGAGTCCAACCGGGCGCTGTTCCTGTTCTTTGTCGGCGGCATCTGCTTCTCGACGAGCGATAATATGCTGGTCGTGCTCTCCTTCGGCAAAAACGACAGCCCCTACCGCAACGCGGTTCTGCACGTGCTGTACTATATGGCGCAGATCTTTATCGCGCTGACGATCAAGTTTGTGTAAAGCAGCGCATTCGAAGCAAGAAACGGGGCTGTTTCGCGGCAGCCCCGTTGACAGTCCGCCATGCCTGCGTATAATAAGCAAAGCATATTGCATGATGCACATCACGCAATATGCTTGACAGAAAAATAAAAACGCCAGACGCAGTGCGATCCGATCAGGCCGGTTTGCGCTGCGTCTGTTGTTTTCGGGCCGGAAGCGATTGCAGAAAGGTCTTGCCGCGCGTGCTGGCTGGGAAATCAGGTGCAGGGACCATGCAGATACGAAAAATATGTCTGACTGCAGCAGTGACTGCGATCATTCTGTCCGCTGCTGCGGCGATCTGCCGCAGCTCCGCGTAACGCTCCCGGTCATATTGGTCCTTCCCATATTGCAGCCCGGCCTGCGCGATATCGTCCGTGTGGGAAAAGGCGGTGATGAGCGGCTGCATAACGCCGAAGGACAGCACAATGACCGACAGGAACGTCTCAGCAGACAGCGCGCCGCGCATGGAGAGCAGGCACCCGACCGGCAGAATGCCGAGCAGCGTCGACGGCAGGATCGCCATGCCCGCGCCGGTGCGTGATGTCAGGGACTATTGTGAATCTATGGGCGAGGATCTGGATGATTTCGAGTCCGATGTGGGCGCGAATTACAAGCTGCGCTATGAGGTGCAGGAAATCGATACGGCTTCCGAGCGCAAAATGAGCACCCTGACTCTGCTGCAGAGCGGCTGCTTTTTGACAGACTGACAAAAAATCGATGCAGAAAGGCGGATTTTTGGGGCGAATCTGCCATTGACATTTGCTGGCCCGCTGTATATAATGACCCCAGAAATCAGGGAAGGAGCCGACACGCGATGAAAAAGCTGTTTACGACTGCTATGATGATGCCCATGTGCATGCGCTGCATGTGCATGTTTTCGCGTACTCAAAAATCGGCTCGCTTTGTTTCATAAATTTCCATATTGGCAGTCAAACCGCCAATGCCGGAGCTGAGAAACGATGTGAGTTTCTCGGCTCTTTTTATTTGTCTCAGAAAACCTATTAAAACACTGTGGAAGGGGATTTCCCATGATCGAGCTGAAACACCTCGGCAAAATCTATTCCTCGGCCTCCGGCAGCGTGGAAGCGCTGAAGGATGTGAACCTGACCATCGCGGACGGCGAGATCTTCGGTATCATCGGCCTGTCCGGCGCGGGCAAATCGACGCTGGTGCGCTGCATCAACCTGCTCGAACGTCCGACCTCCGGCGAGGTCTGGGTCGACGGGCAGAACCTGACGGCGCTCAGCGAGAAGGCGCTTTTGCAGGTACGCCGGCAGATCGGTATGATCTTCCAGAGCTTCAACCTGCTTGAGCAGCGGTCGGTCCTGCGCAACGTCTGCTTCCCGCTTGAAATTTCCGGCACGCCGAAGGCGGAGGCAAAGAAGCGCGCGGAGGAGCTGCTGAAGGTCGTGGGCCTTGCCGACAAGGCCGCAAGCTTCCCCTCGCAGCTGTCCGGCGGACAGAAGCAGCGCGTGGCCATCGCCCGTGCGCTGGCGACCAATCCCCGGTACCTGCTGTGCGACGAGGCGACCAGCGCACTCGACCCCAACACGACGCGCTCCATTCTGGAGCTGCTGCGCGAGATCAACAAGACGCTCGGCGTGACGATCATTGTCATCACGCACGAGATGAAGGTTATCGACCAGATCTGCGACCGCGTGGCCGTCATCGATAAAAGCTGCATCGCCGAGGAGGGCCGCGTGGCAGACGTGTTCACGAACCCGAAGTCCGATATTGCGCGCGAGCTTGTGCTCCCACAGGAGCGGCCGGTGCTCGATCCCACGACCGGGGGGCGGAAGCTCCGCCTGATCTTCAACGGCGAGGATACGCAGAAGCCTGTCATTTCCGAAATGATCCTGGCCTGCCGCGTGCCGGTGAACGTGCTGTTCGCCGATACGAAATCCGTCGAGGGTGCGGCCTACGGCCATATGATCCTTGAGCTGCCGAACGACGAGCACGACGCGGAAAAGGTCGTCAGCTGGCTGAAAAACAGCGGACTGACGTGGAAGGAGGAACGGTAAATGGCTACCGAGTATTTCGTAAAGCTCTGGGATAACAACATTATCCAGCTGGGCATCTGGCAGACGGTCTACATGACCGCGCTCACCACAATCTTCGCGTATCTCATCGGCCTGCCGCTGGGCGTCATTCTCTGGGCGACGGACAAGGACGGGCTGCACCCCAATAAGGGCGTCAACACCGTGCTCGGCTTCATCGTGAACTTCTTCCGCTCCATCCCGGCAGTCATTCTCATGGTTGCCATGATCCCGGCGGCGAAGCTGCTGCTCGGCACCTCGACCGGCAACGGCGCGGTCATCGTCACATTGATCATCGCCGCCGCGCCGTATGTGGCGCGCATGGTCGAATCCTCTTTGAAGGAGGTTCCCGCAGGCGTGATCGAGGCCGCACAGGCCATGGGCTGCACGAATTTTCAGATCATCTGGCACGTGCTGCTGCCGGAGGCAAAGCCGTCGCTCATCTCCGGATGCGTCATTTCGACTGTTACCATTCTCAGCTACACGGCGCTGGCCGCGACGCTGGGCGGCACGGGTCTTGGGCAGATCGCCATCATCCACGGCCACCAGAGAAGCCAGAAGCTCGTCGTCTGGGTCTGCGTGCTGCTGATCGTCGTGATCGTCCAGCTCATCCAGATCGTGGGCACCACTGTCGTTCGGAAGACCGATAAGCGCGCCCGCTAAAAGGAGCGTCCCATGAGACTGATTTTTGAGCGGCTGCTCCGCATCAACTGGCGATGCGGCCGAATGTGACCGAAGCCGTCCGCACGTCAGAAACAAACCGATTTTAAATTTTATAAAGGAGATTTTATCATGAAAAAGGTACTTGCAATCGTTCTTTCCGCTCTGCTGCTCGTCGCCGCGCTTGTCGGCTGCGCTTCCAAGAGCGAACCCGCTTCCAACGACAACAATGCTTCCGCCGATACCGCCGCTTCCACCGACGGCAAGCTCGAAACGCTGAAGGTCGGCGCTTCCTCCACCCCGCATGCCGAGATCCTTGAGCAGGTCAAGGACACGCTGGCTGCCGAGGGCTATGACCTCCAGATCGTGATCTATGACGACTATGTGCTGCCGAACCAGTCTCTGGCTGACGGCTCGCTCGACGCAAACTACTTCCAGCATACCCCGTATCTGAACAGCTTCAACGCCTCCAACGGTACCGATCTCGTCTCCGCAGCCAAGATCCACTATGAGCCGTTCGGCCTCTACGGCAACGGTGTTGCCTCTGTTGCGGACATTGCCGCCGACGCAACCATCCTGATCCCCGCCGACGACTCCAACGAGACGCGTGCTCTGCTCCTGCTGGCGCAGGAAGGCCTCATTGAGCTGCCCGCCGATGCTTCCGCCGAAAAGGGCGTGACCACGCTGGATATCGTCGACGCGAAGGGCCATGACGTGCAGCCGCTGCAGGCCGATACCGTCCCCGCACAGCTGGCGAACTCCAACCCCGGCACCGTGGCCGTCATCAACGGCAACTACGCCCTGCAGGCGGGTCTCCACGCCGCTGACGCGCTCGCGATTGAAGATGCCTCCGGCGACGCGGCCCAGACCTATGCCAACATCATTGCCTGCCGCGCAGGCGAAGAAAACAGCGCCAAGATCCAGGCACTTGTCAAGGCGCTCCAGTCCGACGCTGTGAAGGAATACATCGAAAAGACCTACAACGGCGCTGTTGTTGCGATCTTCTGATCCTAACGCATTTCCGCCCGGCTCCGATTTGGAGCCGGGCGGTTTCTTGTTTTGGGGCAGCGGTATCAACGGCCCTTGGAACAGGCGCAGCAAAGGTTGGCTCTATTCCAGCGCCTCGTACAGCGGGCGCAGCTCTTCGAGCTTGGTGAGACTGCAGGAGGCGTTCCATGCCATGAAGCCGCCGGTAAGCCCCTCTTTCCGCAGCGCGCGGATCTCGTCGCCGATCTCCTGCACGCCGTATTCGTTATAGGGCGGCTGGATGGCGTTATAGGCCTGAATCCAGGTGCGGTCGACTGCGGGCGTAGGCGTTTCGGCCTGCCGCTTGGCGGCGGACTCTGCCCAGTCGAGCAGCGTCTCATATGGATGCTCCCACGGGCGGTAGGCCCCGTTGCGGGCAAAATGGTCGGGGTACGGCATGCCGGAAATCACGTCGACGACATTGCTGATCGCGGGCCAATACTGGCCGTAGGCCGTGACATAGTTGCCGCTCGTCTCACCAAAGACATCCGCGCCGACGTAGACACCGTATTCGTGCAGAATATCCGTGGCATACATCAAAAAGCGCTGGATGGCCTGCGCCTTTGTCTCGCCGTACTCGTTGCGGAAGTCGATATCGCCCGAGGCTTCGTATTGGTCCGTATTGTCCGGGAAGCGGACATAGTCGAACTGGATCTCGTTAAAACCCATGGTCTGCACTGCGTCGATAGCCAGCGCGACCTTATACTCCCAGACATAGCGGCAGAAGGCACTCGGCCAGTAGCTGGCCGCGACATACAGCGGGTCGCCGGAGCCGTCAGCGATGGCGTATTCGGGATGATCCTGGCAGAAGAAGGAGTCGTTGAAGGTCGTCAGACGGCCGATGGCGTAGAAGCCCGCGTCCTTGATCTTCTGAATGACCGCCTGGTATTCCTCGACGGTGTTATTCGCGTACTGATACGCCGTGGGGGAATACTCCTCGTATACCGGCGAATTGTAGCCGATGGACGTGCCGTCCATGATGTTGACAACGAAGGCGTTGATCTTCGTGGTCTTCGCATATTCAATGTACTTGTCGATGTCCTTTAAAATCGCGGGGTCGCAGGTGAGGTAGATCGCGTAGCAGGGATTCGGCATTTTGTTATCCGCAAAACTGGCCTTCGTGCGCGGGAAATAGTCAAGGCTTTCCGCGTCGCCGCCGCCCCATTTGTCGCCGCGTCCGGCATGGATGGCGTAGACGCCGAAGCGGTCATAGACGTCGTTGGCCTCCTCCTGCACGGTTGAGACGTACTGGCCGCTGATGTAGCCTGTCTGGCCCTGATAGGAGACCTGATACAGATCGACGACGCCGTCGGTCGTGCCCTCATAGCTCAGAACCTGCAGCTCCGTTCCCTTTTCGACCAGCGTGCCGAGCTCGAGCGTGTTTTTGTCCAGACGGAGGTTCTGCGGCGTGCGGACATAGACGACCTTCTCTGCGATCACGGCGGAGGGGTCCTGCGTCAGGTTTTCCTCGGAGACATAGCCGCAGTCCAGCGTGGAGAAATAGGTCAGATAGTACCGGACGCCGTCGCGCTCGACAGAGCGGTCGGTCGAATACGTGATCTGCATCCCGCGCGCGACCGTGCCGGTCTGGCTCAGATCCTCGT
>OLGA01001466.1_pt1 | contig 18626 bp, 18 predicted proteins | sample 1604881 | NCBI WGS metagenome assembly OLGA01 (sample SAMEA3888896, study PRJEB22519) | human gut metagenome | biome: human gut; feature: human-associated habitat; material: faeces | place: Denmark | collected 2009 | reverse complement strand
AAAAATCGCCCCGATGCCATAATATTACGCCAATTTAAGGGATTTTATAGGTTAAAATAATACCGCTTATTGCGATATATTGGAGCCAATGTGCTATTGCCCAGATCTTCAACAGAAACAATAAGACCTTTACTTCGATATGCCGATGGAATTAGTTCATCTGGAAATATTTGTTTAATTTCACCAAATGTAAGCGAAGGGTATTTAGCGATGTATTCTTTAACTATTCTTACTGCCAGTTTCCCTTTAGACAATGGCTCACTTCCATTTATGCAATATTTGGTGTGGTCTATTTGAGATTGCTTGATAATTTGCGAAGCATCGAGATTTGATACATCCTTTCGAGAAGTAATAGATAAAATTGTTTCTTTAATCGATTCCAATTCCTTTTTGAAGAATTCTCGAGGAAGAAACGAAATCTGTTTTGTGCCCCCCAATCTATTAAAGTATTTTGCAATGAAAAAGCCTCGATGCTCAAAAGCAGTAGCCATTACATCTTGATTCTCTTTCAAGAAATCAAGAATACCAAGTAAGCCTTGTTTGGTACGAAGCATTTTAGTGAACCAGATGACACGGAACGAATAATTTCTGAAGAATATTTCAGTAAGGTGGTAGGGGTTGTCTATACATTTCTCATCAAAGGTTTCTTGCACGCCCCACCACAATTGGGCAAGTGTATTACGATTGTACCCATTGCCAAAGAACCAGTGGTCTAATATATGAGAAGTCTTATTTTGGGCATCGTCTACAGGATACCTTTTCTTACAATATTCAAATAGTTCGGTATGGCATAGATAAGTCCAAAACGCTTCGTTTGAAGCAAGTACCAAAGGAATATCTTTATAAGCCTCATACAATATAACGGCCGCCTCAAAATCATTTTGAGAAGCCATCATATTTTCTAACAAATCTGTCGGAGTATAGACATTTGCCACATATTTGAGTTTGGTGGTATCAATATCAAACTCATCGGCTGAATACTTTTCAATGCTGACTCCTGTCTTGACATCATTTTTAAGGTTAGTAACGTAAGAATCACTAAATGTTCTTTGTAGTTTATCCATTGTCGTCTTCGATATCGTTTGCTATTTGTTCTGTTAAATAATCAAAGAGCCTTTTATAAGGGTCTTTTAATAGAAGGTTTGCCACAGCCGGAACATCAGAAATCTCCATTGTCTGAGCATCAAGCATCCCCTCAAATTGTTCTTCTGTTTGAAGTCTATGAACAATTGCTTGTATCCATAGCAATGAGCCATTAGAATCAGAATAGATTTTTGGTAATTCATATAGCGCACAAGTCAGTGCATTGAATGCAAGTGAAGCGTGCATCATTTCTGCGAAGTTAGTTTTTAAGCCATTCTGGTATTGTACAAACATAGGGGTTGGAATGTTTATATCAATCTTGTCATGGTCAAAAGCAAAATTTACGACAGAATTTTTACGATCTTCGTGAATTATCATAAAAGAACCTGCGGCTTGGAGTTTATCATATTTAATATCAATGTGGTGTTTCACTTCAGGGAAGCCCACAAGAATATCTCCCGACTCCATATCAAAAGATGAATCGCCGTAGTCGCTATTAAAACCACTATTGTGATAATTATGTATAGGCTCTTTCACAGAAACATAAGCATTGAATGTTATGTTCCCTGCCAAATCTTTTCTCGGAATTCTAATAGAAAAATTTGGAGATTTTGAAGGAAAAGCCTCTCTCCAAACAGTTTTGATGCAATCGACCTCGCAAGTGTAAATAGCCTTATCTTGAAGAATCAAGTCTTCAATATCATGATTATTTATTTTCAGCGATATTTCGAAAATATAATCAGATATTTCCTTTGTTACGGAGATGGCTATGCAGTCATCTGCGAGTTCCGGCACGATATCGTCACTTCCATAACGTAGTACAGGGTATGGGAATGATATGTCATTTAATTTCATAAGCTTCAAGAATTATGGAGTGTTTCATGTTGTCTCCAAAGCGAATATCCACGATGTTCGGTCGGTTAGACAATATTTTTAACCCAGTTACGGTATTATCTCTTGCAATACCCGGATTAGCTTCTTTTATAAAAATTTGTTCTGTGCTATCCTCTGTTCCAACACTTAAATCAATACGACCATTATCAATGTCATAATCAGAGTGAATAACCAATTTGTGCACAATCTTTCCATCAATAACTTGTGCAAAAGAGCGGTATCTAACAGGAACTTTTGATAGGGTTGTATGCTGGATGGCATCAGGTTCATCAGAAATCACCTCACGCCGGTTGATGTATCGAGTGCCCATACCACGACCAGCCCCGCCATGCGACCCTCCGTTACCACCAAGCAATTCTCCTAAATTGTTAGATTTTGCAGTATTTACCTTTTGTTGCAAAACAACGCCTATTTGCTGCTTCTCAGCGGGATATTTGGGCTCTTGAACCATTCCGCTGTCTGAAGTCATCGAAGTACCGTCTTCCTTAAATTCCCCCGTTGGATTACTTGAAACAGATTCTTGTACAAAATCTTCGTCATTCTCGTCGACGTCTGTTGGAATATATAGATATTGCTCCAAATCTTTTATCGTATCTTCTGACGAGTTTGAAGATGCAAAAAGTTCATCGACTTTTTCTCTCACAAAAATGAATATCTGTTCCAGGTATTTTGATATTTGCTTTGCAGTATTCTTATCGCCGTCATAATTATCTTTATCCCATTCATTATGAGCGGGGTTTTCTATTGAGCGTAACAATGTATCCCAAAATCCACCTGTACAAACAAACAAGCCGTAGTAGCCTCTGTGGGTTCTTTTAGTTTTATGTTCAACAAGCATTCTTGGAGAACGCATATATAATATGCGGTCATTCGCTGTTTTTTTCTTATGAAGATATAAAACACATCTACTATCAGGGTCAACACTTCCTGCTTCCAAAATATATTTTTTGTAATTCTTTTCCGCTTGCTCAGCATTGATAACCATTTGTAAGTATGGAAGTGGATTATATTCATTTATTCTTTTTGAGCTATCATCAGGACTTTCTGAAAAATACTTGTTCATTACCGACAAGATGTTTTCCCGATTAATAATGTTTTCTCCGATTGTCACAGATAACATGCCCTCAAAAATTGCCATCCAAAAGTTCCTCAATACAGCCAATGTCATTTCAGCATATATATTCTGAACAGCTTGCTCTACAGGCATTGAATAATCGTATCGCAAACCCATAATAAAAATATCGGTACCAGGACCAATTGGATTGCCATATTTGTCTATCCTGCGAAATCTACGAGGAATTGCATTAAAGTCAGTTATTGGGAAGCCATTGTTTGAGTCGTAATAACCAATATGCATCTTCTTGACACCATTATATTCATGAGAACATAAAGAAGACACACCCTCAAAGAAATATTGATTATCTTTTGTTAAAGTTGACACGAGTATTGTTCTTATCGGAGAAAGGTAGAAGTAGGCCGCTTTTCCGAAACCGAAAGAGCCTCCAGCATTAGCACTATTCTTTGTGGACAATCCCGCAGAACGCACAAAAGCCACGAAAGGACTTTTTGTATCGTATGGATTATTCTTATTAAAAGGCATACCATTTGCATTATAATCAGACACCTGAATATAATACAATTGTTTATTGTCACTATCTAAAACACTTTTTAGATAGTCCACCATAGGAGAATATGTTTCAGAAGCTTTATCTGAAAAGCTTTTACAACCAACAAGATGTTGGAAAATCTCACTGAAATTATGGAATTTATCAAGATTAAGACATTTGATAGAAAATACCATTTCAAGAGGTTTTGTTTTATCTAATCTTTCGTCAAGAGAATTTTGTATTGCTTCTCTAACAATAGATGCATACGGAGTTTTTTTGAAATTTTCTGACATCGGCTCATTTGGACCAACCAAACTTCCATTATATGGCATGTCAGGAAAATTCCATTTACAATTCAACTCATAGTTCCCCATGTCCATAATTATTTATTAAAAGAAAAACCAACTTTTGTTGTCTTTGATAATTCATTACTATAAGCATTTCGAGCATCTTTTAGTGCTTTCTGAATTTCAGAAAACATGTGCTCAACATCATCTTCGGTGTACTCATAATTGTTTCGGTTAGAACAATTTTGTAGTAAGTTCAAGAAATCCAGGATTTTTTGAACACGATTTGATGCAACTTTTTCAAATCTTTGTCTTTTTAACGACTTCTCCATAAATATATTTTTAAATTCAATAGCAAAATTGACCACCATTGTTCAGATATGCAAATAAAACGCAAATATATTTCTCATCATAACTATATTTTATTTCTGTAATATTCATTTAATACACATATGATATATAATTTTCCACGACACAACCTTTACTGTTGAATTCAAAAATTCATCTCCAGAAGGAGAGTTTTTCAAAATTTATTCGCATCTTTGTTATGCCTGTAGTTTAATTTTCCTGTCAGCGTTACGCAACGCAGAGACAAGAGAATTATTCCAGCACGGCGAGTTGCCAACCAACAGTTACAAAAAAAAACGATATTGAATGATCAACAGCTTCCAAGACGCAAAAAGCCTTCTCCTCACAGCGGAAAAAGCTTTCAACGACAAGGCTTATCAACAGTCTGCCGAAATCGTTGAAGACGTGGCACGCTACGCCGCCTATCAAAGCGACGGACTCACAGCCGGTCAGAAAGCCGAACTCACACAGATTGTAAAACAAGCCATCGGCCGCTTCACGTTTTGCCCCGACGAATGCGTTTGGGAAGAAACCAGCGCCCTTATGGACCTATTCAGAGATTAACTATGGGATATCTTGTAATTTGCCCCACATGCGGCGGAAAAATGAGTGTAAATGCCGACCGATGCCCTCATTGCGGCGAGACCGAATTCTTCAAATATGCAGCCCGCACCCGCGTAGTCGGCTCCAAGCCGTGCAAGCACTGCGGGGCTACGGGACTCGTCTGGCGATATGACGCCACAGCAATGTCTTACAATCCCGGAGGAATGCATGGCGCATACAACGTGCTCCCCGGACAATTCAAAATAAAAATAGGCAATGACACATTCGTTATCGAGGACGTCAAGCCAGAGATGCGCAGCAGATTTGAGACATGCATCCGCAACCATGACTACGAAATAACGTTCATACGAAAAGCTCTCCACTCCATAAAATACGACCAGGACGCCTGCCCCGAATGCAACGGCAATGGAAAAATCAACGATGTGGTCAAAGAATATTCGCGTATCGACCTCCGCAAAAAAGTATAAAAATGTTCATAATTGCCCCCATATACCCAAAATGCGGCACTGCCGCTGTATAGAAATCTTCTTTTATCCGTTGGGGGATTCTAAAAGACATTTGAGAAACGTGAAAGCGTGCCCCAGGACTCAGCCCAGGGCACGCTTTCACTATATAAATTATTATGTTTTAGCCGAATATCAGCACAACAAGCTGCGCCGTGATGACACGCATGAACATCGACAACGGATAGACCGTAGAGTATGCCACGGCAGGCGCGTCGTTGTTTGCCACCTTGTTGGAGTATGCCAATGCAGGAGGATCGGTATAGCTTCCCGACATTATACCAAGAATCGACAGGTAGTTGAACTTGAACTTGGCGCGGGCAATGAAGCTCATAATAATCTGCGGAATCACCGTTATAAGGAATCCCCAGAACACCCACATCAGGCCTTGAGCGTTAAACACCGTCTCGGCGAATTTCTCACCTGCGCCCAATCCCACTGACGCAAGGAATAGGCAGATGCCCACTTCGCGCAGCATGAGGCTCGCGCTTGTCGAGGTGTAGGTGACGAGTTTGAATTTATATCCGAAACGGCTCAACAGGATAGCCACCACCAGCGGACCTCCGGCAAGACCGAGCTTCATCGACGCCGACATTCCCGGGATGGCGAAAGGAATTGAACCAACAATGATACCGATAAATATGCCGATAAACATTGTCACCATATTCGGTTCGTGCAGGCGTTTCATCGAGTTGCCAAGGCGTGTGGCAAGACGCTCGATGTGGCTCGGGTCGCCCACCACGGTGATGCGGTCGCCCACCTGCAGTTTCAAGTTGGGATTGGCAAGGAGGTCGAGACCGGCACGGTTTACGCGCGTTGCGTTGAGGTTGTAGCCGTTGTGCAGACGGAGCGAGCCGAGCGTGCGTCCGTTGTAGTGGCTTTTTGTCACGAGTATGCGTCGCGAAACCACATTGCTCTGCGACTCTGCCTCCCATTCCATGTCGACTACCGGACCGATTACCATCTGGAATGCCGACTCGTCTTGTATTGAGCATACAGTGAGCAGAAGGTCGCCCTTTGACACCACTGTTTTCGATGTAGGAATAATCACTTCGCCAGTTTCTTTCACCTTCATTCGCGACACAACGAAGTCGTGGTCGATAACCATGTGCAGCTCACCAATGGTTTTTCCCTCTATACGATGGTTCTCAACTTGGAATGTCACGACATAAGGTTTCAAAGTGCTGTCTTCGTTCTCGTCCTCAATTTCTTTCTGCTCTTTCTCAATCTTCACGCGGAACACCGCCTTCAGCAGAATCATTGACAGGATGATGCCTACAACACCCAGCGGATAAGCGGCGGCATAACCCATCGAGAGGTCTTCTGCCGTGCCTGCCGTTGCGGGGTCGAGCGTGCCGAGCGCCTGCTGCGCCGCACCAAGACCTGGAGTGTTGGTCACCGCACCGGAAAGGATGCCCACGATCTGCGCGATTTTCACGTCGCAAGTGTAGTAAATCACCAATGCCACTACCACGTTGAGCAGCACCACCATCACCGCAAGCATATTCATCTGAACTCCGCCTTTCTTGAACGAGGAGAAGAAACCTGGACCCACCTGCATACCGATTGAGAACACAAACAATATCAATCCGAAATCACGGATGAAATTGAGCAGTGTCGCATTGGCTATTGAGAAGCCGAAATGCGACATCACGATGCCTACAAACAGAACGAATGTGACACCCAAGGAAATCCCGAAGAACTTAATCTTACCCAGCAGCACGCCCAACGCTATCACCAGCGAATAGACCACCACATCATGGGCAATCGAGCTTTCCGTAAACAACGATACTATCCAATCCATCTATCTTTTTTTTGGTTTACTATTTTCAAGTTGCAAAATTACTGCTTTTTTTCCATATTCATTCCCTTTTCATCCACTTTTGTTGCTCTACAACATAATTTTTGAGCAAATTTATTACACACTTAAGCAAAATCTGTGTAATTTTACAGCATTTTCCGTGATTTTCCTATCAAAATATCACAAAATATGCCTTTTTAGTAAAAAATATTTGGTTATTTCAGATATTCTCAATACATTTGCAATCGAAAACAAAGAAAGAATTATGATATATAAGAACAACATATCAGCGGTCGGACTAATTTGCCTATCTTCAGTCGTCATTATTTGCAAAGCAAATGAAGAGCGGTAGCCGACGCGTTGTTGTTTTTATAAAACCAACTTACAGCGACCTTTCCTCAACATAAAGAAAGGTCGATTTTTTTATATAAAGATTATGAGCAAACCATTGAGAAGTGCGCAGTGCACACAGGGACGCCGCATGGCGGGAGCAAGGGCTTTGTGGAGAGCCAACGGAATGAAGGAGGAGCAGATAGGCAAGCCCGTGATTGCCGTTGTCAACTCGTTCACCCAGTTTGTGCCCGGGCACACGCACCTGCACGAAATCGGACAGTTTGTAAAACAAGAGATTGAGAAACTTGGATGTTTCGCAGCCGAGTTCAACACGATAGCCATCGACGACGGCATCGCCATGGGGCATGACGGTATGCTCTACTCCCTGCCGTCGCGCGACTTGATAGCCGACAGCGTTGAATATATGGTCAATGCCCACAAAGCCGACGCAATGGTGTGTATCAGCAACTGCGACAAGATAACTCCGGGAATGCTCATGGCAGCCATGCGGTTGAACATCCCTGCGATATTCGTGTCGGGAGGTCCGATGGAGGCAGGCCACCTCGGCAACCGTCCGCTCGACCTGATTGACGTGATGATCGACTCCGCCGACACCACGGTCGACGACGCGACGGTCACCCACCTTGAGCAATTCGGATGTCCCACATGCGGATCGTGCTCCGGCATGTTTACAGCCAACTCGATGAACTGCCTCAACGAGGCCATCGGACTCGCGCTGCCAGGCAACGGCACAATCCTCGCCACCCACACCAACCGCAAGGAGCTGTTCAGGCGGGCGGCGGCACAGATAGTGGAAAACTGCCGGGCCTACTACTTTGACGACGATGCCAGCGTGCTTCCACGCTCAATAGCCACACGCCAGGCGATGCTCAACGCCATGACGCTCGACATAGCCATGGGCGGCAGCACCAACACCGTGCTCCACCTGCTTGCCGTTGCCAACGAGGCCGGCGTTGATTTCACGATGAACGACATCGACGTTCTGTCGAGGAAAACACCGGTGCTTTGCAAAGTGGCACCCAACTCTAAATACCACATCGAGGACGTAAACCGGGCAGGCGGCATCCCTTCAATCATGGGCATTCTTGCCGACAACGGCCTTGTCAACACATCGTGCCGACGCGTTGACGGACTTACACTCGGCGAGGAAATAGAGAAATACGCAATCGGAGGAAAGGCATTCGGCGCAGATGCCGAAGCGTTGTGGAAGAGCGCGCCGTGCGGCAAGCGAACCACCGCCCTCGGCAGCCAAAGCTCCACCTATTCCCCGCTCGACGACGACCGCGCCAACGGATGTATCCGAGATTTCGCCCACGCCTACGTGAAAGACGGCGGACTTGCCGTGCTTACCGGCAACATAGCCTCCGACGGCTGCGTGGTGAAAACCGCAGGCGTCGATGAGAGCATCTTCCACTTCAAAGGCAAAGCCAAAGTGTTTCAGTCGCAGGAAGAGGCAGTCGACGGTATCCTTGCCGGCGATGTAGCGGCGGGCGATGTGGTGGTGATAACCTACGAAGGGCCCAAGGGCGGTCCGGGGATGCAGGAGATGCTCTACCCCACGTCATACATCAAGTCGCGCCACCTCGGCAAAGAGTGCGCCCTCATCACCGACGGACGCTTCTCCGGCGGCACTTCGGGGCTGTCGATAGGCCACATCTCGCCTGAAGCGGCGGCAGGAGGCGCAATCGGGCTGGTGCGCGACGGCGACGCCATAGAAATCGACATTCCCCGCCGCACCATCAACGTGCTGCTCTCCGCCAGCCAGCTGGCAGAGCGACGCAAGGAAGAGGAGTCGCGCGGCAAAGCGGCATTCACCCCGACGAAGCGCCAGCGCGAAGTGTCGAAAGCACTGCGGGCATACGCCGCTATGGTGTCGAGCGCCGACAAAGGCGGCGTTAGAATCATTGACTGACATGACAACCTATTGGGCAATCTACAACAAAAAAGCATAATATGAACGGAAACAAAATATCTGGAGCGGAAGCCATCATAAAATCCTTCTTGAGCGAGGGTGTCGACACAGTGTTCGGCTATCCCGGAGGCGCCATCATCCCCGTCTACGACGTGCTTTACGGCTATAAGAAAGAGCTGCGCCACATTCTTGTGCGCCACGAGCAGGCAGCCATCCACGCAGCGCAAGGCTATGCACGCGTCACGGGACGCACCGGTGTGGCGATGGTCACATCCGGTCCCGGCGCAACCAACATAATCACAGGCATCACCGACGCCCTCATCGACAGCACTCCGCTTGTCGTAATCACCGGACAGGTAGGCAACAGCGGTCTGGGCACCGACGCCTTCCAGGAAACCGACGTGATTGGCATCACCCAGCCTGTGACAAAATGGAGCTGCCAGGTGCGCCGTGCCGAGGACATTCCCGAAGCCATAGCACGCGCCTTCCACATCGCGTCGACCGGGCGTCCGGGTCCAGTGGTGCTCGATATCACCAAAGACGCACAGGTGCACACAATGGAATGGCATTATGAGAAATGCAACTTCATCCGCAGTTACATACCCTACCCCGACATCAGCGATGAAGCTGTGGCACAGGCTGCCGAACTCATAAACAACGCCGAGCGTCCGATGATCATAGCCGGACATGGCGTTATGATTTCCGGTGCGGAAAAAGAATTGGCAGAAATGGCTGAGAAAGCCGACATCCCCGTTGTCTGCACATTGCTCGGACTGTCTTCGATACCGTCAAGCCATCCACTCTACAAAGGCATGGCCGGCATGCACGGGAACATCGGTCCGAATGTCAACACCAACAAGTGCGATGTGCTGATAGCCATAGGCATGCGGTTTGACGACCGCGTCACGGGCGACACGTCGAAATATGCCCCACAGGCAAAGATTGTGCATATCGACATCGACCCGTCGGAATTCAACAAAAACATACGCGCCACAGTGCCTGTGCTCGGCGATGCGAAAACGGTGCTCGGCAAACTCATCCCGATGCTCCGCAAAAACGAGCATAAGGAATGGCTCTCCACGTTCAACCGTCCGGAAGCCGTGGAATATGAGAAAGTGATCAAGCCCGAGACCGAGCCTTCCGAAGGAATGATGAACATGGGAGAAGTGGCGCGAAGAGTGTCGGAGGCCACCAACAACGACGCCATTCTTGTCACCGATGTGGGACAGAACCAAATGCTCTCCGCCCGATATTTCAAATTCTCTCGTCCCGACAGCATTGTCACGTCGGGCGGACTCGGCACCATGGGATTCGGACTTCCGGCTGCCATCGGTGCGAAAATCGGGCAACCCGGCCGTCAGGTGTGCCTTTTTGTGGGCGACGGAGGTCTGCAGATGACAATACAGGAACTCGGCACAATTTTTGAGTATAAAGTTCCTGTCAAAATCATACTGCTCAACAACAACTTCCTCGGGATGGTGCGGCAATGGCAGGAACTGTTCTTCCACAAGCACTACAGCGAGACACCGATGGTCAATCCCGACTTCGTGGCACTCTGCAAGGCTTACGGCATCAAAGGCGAGGACGTTGTGGAGCGCAAAGACCTCGGACAGGCAATCAAGCGCATGCTCGACTCCGACGAAGCCTACCTGCTCAACGTGTGCATCCAGCCCTACAATATGGTGTTTCCGATGACCCCGGCAGGCAGCAACGTAGACAACATTATGCTCAACGCAACGGAGCATTACATTTAACGACGACAGAAAGATATGGAACAGTTATACACATTCACCGTTTTTACCGAAAACCGCGTCGGTCTGCTCAACCAGATTTCGATTATCTTCACGCGCCGCAGCGTGAACATTGAAAGTCTGTCGGTGTCGCCGTCGTCGATTCCTGGCATACATAAATTCACCATCACCGCCAACTGCGACACCGACATGGCGCAGAAAATCGTGATGCAGATTGAAAAGCGCATCGATGTGCTGAAGGCATTTGTCTACACCGACGCAGACCTTGTCTACCAAGAGATTGCCCTCTACAAAGTGCCGACCGACAAACTTGTCGCCGAGCGCGACCTTGAGACAATAATCCGCGCCCACAACGCACGCATTCTTGAAATCGACAAGGAGTTTACCGTAATCGAAAAGGCCGGTCACTACAACGAGACCGAGGCGCTGTTCAACGAACTCAAAAAATATGGCATACTGCAATTTGCAAGAAGCGGCCGTGTGGCTGTGACAAAAATCAACGACGAGCCCCTTAACCGCTACCTCGACGAGCAACAGAAAAGACATAAGACAACGATATATGACAACTGACAGTAAAATTTATTCAAAATCATGGCTTCTCACTCCCGGCGAATGCAACTGTGAGAAAGAGATGCCGGTGTGGCTAATGACCGAACGCATCATCGACGTAGCCACCGAACACGCCAATTCGTGGGGCGTGGGCTATGCCCGCCTTATTCTCGACAATCAGGCATGGGTGCTGTCGAGAGTGGCGATAGAGATGAAACGCTGGCCGAAAGTCAACGAGACCTACACCCTGTCGACATGGGTGGAAGACTACAATCGGCACTTCTCCGAACGCAACATCGAGGTGACCGACACCGACGGCAACGTAATCGGCCATGCACGCACCGTCTGGGTGGTGATCGACCTGACGACACGACAAAGCTGCGACATTTCATCGCTCGACTATATACGCAACAACCTCTGCGAAAAGGAGTGCCCCATTGCCAAGCACACACGCATACGCAGTGTCGACGCGGCAAGGACTTCGGAATACACATTCCAATATTCCGACATCGACTTCAACCAGCACGTCAACAGCCTGCGCTACATCCGCCTGCTGCTCGACCAATGGACGGCAGATTTCCACAACGAGCACGTTGTGAAGCGGTTTGAGATAGCTTATATGAACGAAGGGCTTCCCGAACAGACGGTGCAGATAAGCGTCGACGACCGGTCAGACGACTGTACATTGGAAATCAGCCACGACAGCGAACCGTTGTGCCGCACGAGAATCGTGTTTGACAATAGATAACAACTCAAATTTATAATCATTTTTAACATATAAGTATTATGGCAAAGATTAATTTTGGCGGAGTAGAAGAAACAGTGGTTACCCGCGAGGAATTTCCTTTGGAAAAGGCAAAAGAAGTATTGAAAAACGAGACAATCGCCGTAATCGGCTATGGCATCCAGGGTCCAGGTCAGGGTCTGAACCTCCGCGACAACGGCTTCAACGTAATCGTTGGACAGCGCAAGGAGTCAAAGACATGGGACAAGGCTGTTGCCGACGGATGGATTCCGGGCGAGACTCTCTTCGACATCGAGGAGGCCGCCGAGCGTGCTACAATCATCGAATACCTTCTGTCGGACGCCGCACAGATTGAAGTGTGGCCACGCCTGAAGAAACACCTCACAGCAGGCAAGGTCCTCTATTTCTCGCATGGCTTCGCCATCACCTACAAAGAGCGCACCGGCATTGTGCCTCCCGCCGATGTCGACGTAATCATGGTTGCGCCCAAAGGCTCCGGCACATCGTTGCGCCGCCTCTTCGTGCAGGGACGAGGCATCAACTCGAGCTTCGCAGTGTTTCAGGATGCCACAGGACGCGCAAAAGAGCGTTGCCTTGCATTGGGCATCGGCATCGGCTCAGGATATATGTTTGAGACCGACTTCAAGCGCGAGGTCTACAGCGACCTTACCGGCGAGCGCGGCACGCTGATGGGCGCAATCCAAGGCATCTTCGCCGCCCAATACGACACGCTCCGCGCCCACGGACACACCCCATCAGAAGCGTTCAACGAGTCGATTGAAGAGCTGACACAGTCGCTCATGCCGCTCATCTCCGAGAACGGAATGGACTGGATGTATGCCAACTGCTCCACCACAGCGCAACGCGGCGCCCTTGACTGGTGGAAGAAATTCCGCGACGCTACCCGCCCTGTGTTCGAGAATCTGTACAACGAAGTGGAATCGGGCAACGAGGCACAACGCTCAATCGACTCCAACAGCAAGCCCGGCTACCGCGAAGGCTTGCAGAAAGAGCTGCAGGAACTGCACGACAGCGAGATGTGGCGCACAGGAGATGTTGTCCGCAAACTTCGCCCTGAAAACGATTAGTCAACCGCTTTGACCAACCGCAACAAAACGGGATGTCACGGCTCTTGCCATGGCATCCCGTTTCGTTTTTTTTGTGCTTTTTTGTTTTCGTGCCACAAAGATTGTATCTTTACACCCATAAAATTCTTTATACAATGAAATACTACTTTTATTCACTTATTGTTATTGCGCTGCTGCTCACTGCAAGCGTCAGCATCCACGCCTCAAAAAAATTAAAAGGAGAGGCATCATGCCGCACCACCAACACAGAGACAATTCTCCACGCCTGGTGCTGGTCGTTCAACACAATCCGCGAAAATATGAAAAGTATTGCCGACGCAGGGTTCACTATGGTGCAGACATCGCCGGCCAACCAATGCTTTATCGGCGACGGCGGCGGCAAGCAGATTATGGGCAACGGCAAATGGTACTACCACTATCAGCCGTTGGATTGGACCATCGGCAACTATCAGATGGGCACACGTGATGAATTCATCGCAATGTGTGCCGAGGCAAAAAAATACGGAGTGCGCGTGATTGTCGACGTGCTGCCAAACCACACGGCATTTGACACATCGGCTGTGGCGCAGGGTTTGCGCGATGCCGTCGGCGGCATCGACAACCTCTACCATGCCAACGGCCTTGTTGAAATAAAAGACTACAACGACCGTCTGCAATGCACCACCAGCGGAGTCGGAGGCCTACCAGACGTAAACACAGAAAATCCTGATTTCCAATACTACTATATGCAGTATGTAGCCGACCTTATCCGCTGCGGCGCAGGCGGTTTCCGCTACGACACGGCAAAACATATCGGACTGCCGTCAGACCCTCTCGACCCGAAGTCGAAGAAAAACGATTTCTGGCCAGTGGCTATGGGCATGAAGTCGGTGAAGGGCTTCCGTCTGGAGAACCGCGACCAACTGTTTATCTACGGCGAAGTGCTGCAGGACCGCAACGTAAAGGAAAAGGAATACGGCAAATATATGGGCTTGACCGCCAGCAACTACGGTCATGAAATCCGTCAGATTATCAGCAAACGCAAGGCGACAAGCGCGGAGGTGGCCGATTGGCAGCATTCTGTCAGCGCGACGAAACTCACCACTTGGGTAGAGTCGCACGACACATATTGCAACGCCAACGAGTCGGCAACGCTTACCGACACACAGATCAGACTTGGATGGGTGATTATCACCGCCCGACAGAACGGCACGCCCCTCTTCTTCTCTCGCCCTGACGGCAGCACCCGTGAAAACTTTTGGGGCAACAACCTTATCGGGCCTAAGGGCAACGATGAGTTCCGCAACCCGGAGGTTGTGGCTGTCAACAAATTCCGCAAAGAAATGGACGGAGAGAAAGAATATATCGGCACTGCCGCCGACGGCTCTGTCGTGGCTATCGGCCGCGGAGACAAAGGCATGGCTATCGTCAACCTATCGCAGCAGGAAGTGGCGCTCAGCATTGCCACAAAGATGGCTGACGGCACCTACACCGACGCTGTCCATGGCACTGTGTTCACAGCAGCCGACGGCATCCTTACAGCCACACTCGCTCCGGAAACATCGTATGTGATTAAATAATACAACACAAATACGGCAAAAAGGCAAGGTTGCGGGACGAAACCCGCAACCTTGCCTTTTTGCCGCCCATAGATGCTATGTTTGGACACGCGCCTGAGTAAAAATGCAGGCATTGACGACTGCCGCCAAGCGCTTTTTTCTCCACCAAACAGCCCAAAGCGTTTTTATGGCAACGTTTCCGACTTTTCAAACACAACGTCGCGCCACCACACATATTTTTGCCGAACCGGAAAATTATATGTAATTTTACGGCTGAAAACAATCAATAATAGAGGAAATGAAAGGAATAGTTCTCGCAGGTGGTTCTGGCACACGCCTTTACCCGATTACAAAAGGTGTCAGCAAGCAATTGCTGCCGGTCTACGACAAACCGATGATTTATTACCCCATTTCGGTGCTGATGCTTGCCGGCATCCGCGACATCCTTATCATCTCCACCCCAACCGACCTACCGTCGTTCCGGCGTCTGCTCGGCGACGGCAGTGATTTCGGTGTCAGATTTGAATATGCGGAGCAACCGTCGCCCGACGGTCTGGCTCAGGCATTCATCATCGGCGAACAGTTTATCGGAAACGACTCGGTGTGCCTCGTGCTCGGCGACAACATATTTCAAGGAAGCGGCTTCTCGGCGGTGCTGCGAGAGGCGGTTCAGAATGTGGAACGCGACGGCAACGCCACGGTGTTCGGCTATTGGGTCGACGATCCAGAACGCTACGGCGTAGCCGAATTCGATGCCGACGGCCGTTGCCTCTCAATCGAGGAAAAACCGGAGCATCCGAAGTCGAATTATGCCATTGTGGGACTCTACTTCTACCCCAACGACGTGGTGCGCATAGCCAAGAACATAAAGCCTTCGGCTCGCGGCGAACTTGAAATAACATCTGTCAACCAAGCGTTTCTCGAAAGCGGGCTGCTGAAAGTGCAGACCCTTGAGCGCGGATTCGCATGGCTCGACACCGGCACCCACGACTCGCTTGCCGACGCCTCCATCTTCGTAGAAGTGATTGAAAAACGCCAGGGTCTGAAAATCGGATGTCTGGAGGGCATCGCGCTGCGCAAAGGCTGGATTACTGCAGAAAAGATGCGACAGCTGGCACAACCGATGATCAAGAACCAATACGGGCAATATTTGCTGAAAGTAATCAAAGAATTAGGTTTAGAATAAAATTATATGGAAGTAATAAAGACTGCTATTGACGGCGTGGTGATTATAGAGCCACGGATTTTTGCCGACGACCGCGGTTATTTTTTCGAATCATTCTCCGAACGCGACTTCAATGCGCAGGTGCGCACCGTGCACTTTGTGCAGGACAACGAGAGCCGCTCATGCTACGGCGTGCTGCGCGGACTGCATTTCCAGAAGCCGCCCTACGCACAGTCGAAACTGGTAAGAGTGGTGAAAGGCGCCGTGCTCGATGTGGCTGTCGACATACGCCGCGGCTCACCTACGTTCGGACAGCACGTTGCCGTCGAGCTTTCGGCTGAAAACCACCGGCAGTTCTTCATCCCACGCGGATTCGCCCACGGATTCAGCGTGCTCACCGACGATGTGGTTTTCCAATACAAATGCGACAATTTCTATGCGCCGCAAAGCGAGGGAGCGATTGCCTGGGACGACGCCGCTCTCGCCATCGACTGGCGCATACCTGCCGACAAGGTCATCCTGTCGGAAAAAGACAAGTGCCACCCGCTGCTGAAAGATGCAGAATGGCTTTTTGACTACAACGATAATCTCTACGAATAATGAATATACTCGTGACTGGCGCCAACGGACAGCTTGGCAACGAAATGCGCCGCGTCGCCGCTGCAAGCAGCGACAACTACACATTTACCGACGTGGCAGAACTTGACATCACCGACATTGACGCCGTCTGTGCCAAAGTGAAGGAAACGAAAGCCGACGTAATCGTGAACTGTGCCGCCTACACCAACGTAGACAAGGCTGAGGACGACGTCGCACGCGCCGACCTCATCAACAATCAGGCGGCTGGAAATCTTGCCTACGCCGCCAAAGAGGCTGGAGCAACGCTTATTCACGTGTCGACCGACTATGTGTTTGACGGATCGTCGTCAATACCATATATCGAGACCGACGACACCTGCCCTACCGGCGTCTACGGCAAGACAAAGCTTGCCGGAGAGATGGCTGTCATTGCCACTGGATGCCGCTCGATAATCATCCGCACGGCTTGGCTGTACTCCCGCTGGGGCAACAATTTCGTGAAAACAATGCGCCGCCTGACGGCTGAACGCGACTCGATAAACGTAACCCGACCAAAAGAAAAACTGCACCAAGGCAATGGAGTCTTGGCACAGTTTTACAGTTATTGAAAATTATGCCTCTTTCAAGGATTAAAATGGCAATAAATTTAGGTAGAGTGACACACAGTGTCCACTAAATGCGCTATACTTGACCTATAAATGCCGTTATTCGTCGAATAGCATGAATTTATAGAGCGGCACGTCCAGCGCGGCGACCACGTCAAACAGCGTGTCCAAGGACACGGCTTTGTTGATGTTGGGGGCCTCCACGTGGCCGATGAAGGCGGGGCTCAGCTCCAGCCGTTCCGCCCAGCTGCTCCTGCGTCAGGCCCCGCAGCTTCCGGTAGTAGGCGATCTTTAGCCCGATCTGCTGGTATTTGTCTGCGTAAATCGATTTCATGCGCATCATCTCCTACCCACGATGGTAGCAAAAACGGGCAACAATTGACATGAGCTGTCACATATAGCACTATATCGTACAGATATAAATATGTGTTTGATGGCGCATGAGGAACGGAGGAAATATGGAACGGCAGTCAGAATTGAAGTTGGCGTGGCTGTTGGAGATTTATTCCCGGCTGAGTCAGGGCGCCGTGCTGAAAAAAATCGGAATTAGCGCAGGATTTTCATGTCACGCCCCGGAGCATCCAGCGGGACATGGAGGACTTGCGCTGTTTTTTTGCCGAGCGGCACTTGGAACAGGGCGTGATCTATGACGGGCATTTGATGGGCTACCGCATGGTGTCCCGCGACCCCCACCGCCTGACGGACAGCGAGGTGCTGGCGGTGTGTAAGATCTTACTGGAGAGCCGCTCTCTGCCGGCGGACGACATGCTGCCCATTTTGGACAAGCTCATCGACTGCGCCGTGCCGCCGGAGAATCAGCGGGACGTGCGGGCGCTGGTGGCCAACGAAAAGCTCCACTACACCCCGCCCCACCACGGCCAGCACATTCTGGACACGCTGTGGACGCTGGGACAGGCCGTGCGGGATCAGAGGGTCATCGAGGTAGAGTATCAACGTATGAAAGACCCGCAGCTGGTGAAGCGCCGTATGCAGCCGGCAGGGATTATGTTTTCTATGTTTTCGGAGTACTACTTCTACCTGACCGCTTTTCTGGGGGACAAGACGGACTATACGGTGGCGGTAGCCAGCGGCGTGATAACGGGTATGATCGACGTGCTGGTTGTAGTGACAGTTGTTGCAGCGGTAGTGGGGCGGCAGGGGATTCACCGATGTGGCGCCCAGCAGGCAGGCCAACAGTGAGTCGTTGGTACTGCCAAGAACCAGCACGTTCTCCGGGCCGAACTCCTGCCGCA